>Ga0111538_10015199_pt1 | contig 10125 bp, 9 predicted proteins | sample SoiMethybrSBSTD1_FD_79669 | JGI IMG/M metagenome (GOLD analysis project Ga0111538, IMG submission 79669) | Bulk soil microbial communities from a Populus tree surrounding site in Tennessee, USA - Soil MetaG P. TD hybrid SBSTD1 (version 2)... | ecosystem: Environmental > Terrestrial > Soil > Tree... | reverse complement strand
GTTCGGCCATCTTCGCCGGGCTCGCCCTCTTGTCCAAGGAGTCGGCGGCCGGCTGGTTTCCGCTCTTGATCGGATACGACCTCGTGCTCGGTCGCGAGCCGAAGAGCCTCACGCGATCCATGATCGCGTTCGGCACGGTGCTCATCCTGTGGGCGGGCATTCATCCCGGACTCCACAAGCTCCTCGGTCACGGCCTTCGCGCCCCGGAGGGCGGGTACGTGGGCCTGGGGCACTTCGATCGATGGGGGCTCTATCTCGGCCGCTATCTCCTCGCCCTGGTCAACGTCCCGGCGACGTGGACCAAGACCGCCTGGCCCGTGGATCTCAATCCTGCCGTCGCGCTCGCGACCGCTCTCGCCCTGATCGGTTTCGCCTGGGTCAGCCGTGGAACGACTTCGGGCGACACAGGGGACACGCCTTCGACCGCGCGTCTCGTCGCGATGGCGCTCCTTCTCTCGCTCCCCGCTCTCGCGCTGCCGATTCTCTTCGTGGAGATCTGGGTGCCCTACTACATCGTGATCATCGCGCCAGGGGTAAGCCTCCTGCTCGCGCTGAGCCTTCGCCATCTGCCGCGCTGGGCAGCGGGGCTCGCGCTCGTGGCGTTCCTGCTCCTCGGGGTCTGGTTTCGCGGTATGGCGTTTCCCACCGAGCGGGTCTGGTCCGAACCGGTGCTGGTCGATGCGGCGCAAGCCATCGATCTCGTACGCCACCGCGTGCTGACGATCCAGCCCACCGTTCCGCGAGGGGCGCAGCTGCTCGTTTCCGTGGCAGCGACCGGCTCGCGAGGGATCGCGACGACGCTCTTCGACGGCCAGGCGCCCGGCATCTGGTATCGCGACCCATCCGTGCATGCCGCCAAGGTCGAGGACCGCGCGGCGGGTTACCCGGCGGATCTTCTCTGGCGGATCACGGGGGATCTGCACGTGATCGCCATCGATCCGGTCGAGTGCCGGTTCCGTTCGACCGCGCCGGATGTCGACCCCCAGAGCGTGGGACGGCCCATCGTCACGTACGCGCGCGCCGTGGCGGCTTCGGGCGAGCCGGATCGAGCGCTTCGCCTCCTCGAGCATCTGGGCGAGATCGACAAAGAGGAGTTCCGGTCCTATGACCTCCGTCTCGCCGCCTCGATCGCGCTCGCCAATGGCCGCACGGCCGAGGCGCAGCGTCTTCGAGACTCGGCGGATCCGATCGACTACGAGACCGCGGTCAACATGATGGGGCGGGTCTTCGGGAACCCCTCCAGGAACCCGGGGCAGGACTCGTGCGCCTACTGGGCGTTTCAGATCTCGCCGGACGATACGGTGGCCATCCGTCACTACCTCTCGGTCTTTCGCGAGCTGGGGAACCCGGCACAGATCGACCACTTCGCGAAGCGGATGCTGGTGCTCGCGCCCGGCGACTACGAAGCCACGGAGGCGCTCCGAGCGCTGGGGCGCCGCTAGTTCCTTGGTGCCTCCGGGGCGGTCTATCATCAAGGGAGCCGCGCCAACGGCTGGGGGCAGGGCGGTCCGCAAGGAGGAACGATGATTGGTGACAAGGAAGCCGCCGCGACGATCGCGGTCAAGGACTTGGCCGTGGCCAAGGACTTCTACGAGACGAAGCTGGGTCTGAAGCGCGTCGCCACGGAGGGGGACGAGGCGCTGGTCTACCGGAGCGGAGTGTCCAAGGTCGTGGTCTATCGATCGGAGTATGCGGGCACGAACCGCGCGACGACTGCCAACTGGATGGTGGGGAAGGATCTCGAGCGTGAAGTCGAAGCGCTGAAGGGGCGGGGCGTTCGCTTCGAGCACTACGACATGCCGGGGCTCACGCGCCAGGGAGATGTCCACGTGGCCGGGGACATGAAGGTCGCGTGGTTCAAGGATCCCGACGGCAACATTCTCAGTCTGGTCAGCGGCTGAGCCGCTTCGGCGATAGGGGGGCGGTGCGGACGGGGCTCTATCCGTCCCGCCCCGCTTCCTCCAGGATCTCCTCCAGCTTCAGCCCTTCGCCCGCGCAGAGCCCAGCCTCGACTTCGTCCTCCGTCTGGTCTCCCCGGATCAAATCCGCGAAGTACCCCATCAATCGGGGGGCCTCCAGCGGGTTCACACTGTGCTTGCGTGTGAACCCGATCCAGGCGAGGCCCTTCGCGCGGTCGCCTTCCCGCAGCTTGAGGATCCCGTAGAGGAGCGGGTAGCCATTGCGGTCGATCCCGATCTCACGCGCGATTCGCACCGTCTTGTGAAGCAGCTCGCGCGCCTCCTGGTCACGACCCTGCCGTAGGAAACCGGCGGCCCGCGTGTTTTGAGTGTCCACGACGAGGGCCGGCGCACCGATCTCGTTGGCCAAGGCGATGCTCTCATGAGAGAGACGATCGGCCGCCTCGAACTCGTTCTGGTCGACGTGGAGGACGGCCATGTTCCCGAGGACCATGGCTTCGTTGAGCCGGTCCCCGATCGCCCGGTTGATCTCCAGCGTGCGACTGTAGGTTTCCCGCGCTTCCTCGATTCGGCATGCGATGAAGAGTCCGATCCCGAGCGAGTTGAGCGCGGTCGCCTCGGACCGCCGGTCCCCTAACCTGCGCGCGATCGCGACGCTCTCCTCGAGGTAGTGGACGGACTGGGGCGGGTCGGTTTGGTGAAGGGCGTTGCCGAGCTGACGGAGGTTGAACATCAGAGTGGATTCGTCCCCGAGCGTCCGCGCCAGCGAGACGGCCTCGTTAAGGTACTCGAGAGCGAGTGGGACATCGGCCTGCCACATCGCGACCCGGCCGAGCTTGCCGAGGGCCAGGGCCTGGAGGAGCTCGTTCCCGGACGCCCTGGCGGCTTCGAGGGCAGGTTTCAAGATCTCGATCGACTTGCTGCGGGAGCCCCGGATGGCCTCGATGTCTCCACGCAAGAGGTCGATGGAGACGCGCTGGTCCACGTGCTCGCCGGCCGGCAGCATCTCGCGAGCGCGCTGGAGAACGGTCGAGGCTTCCTCGTACGTCGCGAGCTGGATCGCCCGCTCGCCCACCTTCGTCAGCTGGGCTGCGGCAAGCGAGATCTCCTCGGCCCGACCGTAGTGCTCGGCGACGAGCAGCACGTTCTCGTCGGCGCGCTCGCCGCCGACCTCCATGAGCCAGTCGCCGACGAGCTTGTGGAGCGCCCGGCGCTGGCGGGGAATCACGGTCTCGTAGGTGACGTCGCGGAGGATCGCGTGGCGGAAGACGTACTCCACGGTTCCCGCGAAGCCGGACTCCTCCCGCTGGAGGATCATCTCGCGGTCACGCAGGTCCTCGAGCATGGCCTGGACCTCGGCGGCCTTGAGGCCGGCTTCGTGGCTCAGCCGGATGGCCGCCGCGTCCCAGAAGATGCGCCCAATGACCGAGGCGCGCTGCAAGAGCTGATAGAGCGCCGGCGGCAGGGTATCGAGGCGCGCCTGGAGAACGCCCGTGAGCGTGGCCGGGACGCGGACCGTGGACAGCCGCGTCGCGTCGACGGACCAGTTAGGATCGCCCTTCACGATGACGCGGTCGTCGATGAGGGCCTTGATCAGCTCCTCGATGTAGAACGGGTTTCCGTCCGCCCGGTCGACCACGAGATCCCGAAGCGCCGTGGGGACCTCGACGACGTGCTTCAGGAGCTCCCGCACCAGGCGGCGGCTCGAGAGCTGCGACAGAGGCTCGAGCTGGATGCGCTCGTGGAAACGCTGCCCCTCGCCCCACTGCGGACGGCGCTCGTAGAGGCTGGGACGGGCCATGCAGAGGACGAAGAGCGGAAGCTCGGTGTTGTCGCGGACCAGGTTGTTGATCAGATCGAGCGATCGATCGTCCGCCCAGTGGATGTCCTCGATCAGCAGCATGACCGGGTTCTTCTGGCAGGCCGTCGTGAAGAATTCGCCAAGATAGGCCTGCGCCACTCGGCGGAAACCTTCGCCATCCTGAAGCGCGCCTGCAACCTCGGGCACACTCGTGAAGTCGAATCCGACGAGCTGCCCGATGTAGTGTGCCTTCTTCCCGGACCCCTCGCCCATGAATTCCGCGACGCCGCGAACGAACTTCTCGTGGACCTGGACCAGAGGATCGGAGTCCTGGATGCGGAACCGGAACGAGAACAGATCCCGCGCCAGGGAGTAGGGCTGGAGCATCGACGGCTGGGTTCCGCGCGCTTCGAAGAGCCAGACGAGCTGCTCCTGCAGGTCGATCCAGTTGTTGAACTCGAACAGGAGTCGGGATTTACCGACGCCGGCTTCGCCGACCACCGTGACGACCTGCGTCTCGCCGTCCTCGAGCGTGAGGGTCATGGCCTCTTGTAGAAGGCGCAGCTCGATCTCGCGGCCGATCATCCGGGTCTCGACGCCTTCGATCCCCATCGAGCGCAGACGGAAGACGCGCGGCTTGGCCGCGGTCGCGAGATAGACCTCGATGGGTTCCTTGCGGCCGCGAACGCGCACAGGATCCTGCTGGAGGAAATTGAACACGCCGCGAACGAGCGTGAAGGTCTCGTGCGCCGTCAGGATGCCCCCCGGCGGCGCCGCTTCGCGCAGGCGTGTGGCGAGGGTAATGGGAGCGCCGCTCGCGGTGTAGCTGCCGCTGTCGCCATCGCGCTCGAGGAGGACGGGTCCGGTCGTGATGCCCGCGACGAAGGGAAGGGGATTGTCCTCGCTCGGTTCCCACGAGACGCCGAGTACCTTCCGCGATTCCGTGAGCACGCGGTCACGCATCGCGAGCACCGCGCGGATCGCGTTTTCCGGATCGTCCTCTCGGGCGCGCTCGCGCCCCCAGAGCACGAGTCCCGCGTCGTCCGTACGACTATGGATCACGCCGCCCGCCTCCCTGGCGATCTCGCCGAAGGCGTTCCAGAGCGCGTTCACCAACGCGCGCACGCGCTCGTTGTCCGCTCCCGACTCGTAGAGGATCTCGGCCAGTTCCTTCACGTCGACCGCGACCGCCGTCATCTGGCGCTGCTGGTCGGAGGGCGTGCCCGAGCCGGGCGTCTCGTGCTCGCCCTTGGACGCGGCGAGCTTGGCGAGCTGATCCACGGAGATCGTCTGCGTCATCGACTTGAGCGCCGTGGGGGCGTCGCTCGGCTTGATCTTGAGAGAGCGGGTGAGCGCCTCGACGAATTCGGTCGCCGTGGAGAAGCGGTCCGAGGGCTGCTTCGCCAGCGCGCGCGTCAGCACCGCGTCCGCCGCCTTCGGCAGGTCGCGGTTCCGCTCGCTTGCCTTCGGGATGGGCGCGTTCATATGGGCGAGGATGACCTCGAATCCGCTCTCGTGCTCGTACGGCGCGGAGCCGGCCAGCGCCTCGAACGCGAGCACGCCGAGCGAGTAGATGTCGGCCGCCTTGTCCGCCTGGCCGTCGCCGCGCGCCTGCTCCGGCGCCATGTAGCCGGGCGTGCCGATCATGAGACCGGTGCCGGTCAGATCCTTGTCCTTGCCCGTGGAGCGCGCGATGCCGAAATCGGTGAGGAACGCGTTCCCTTCGCGGTCGATCATGATGTTCGACGGCTTGAGGTCCCGGTGCACGATGCCCTGGCGGTGCGCGTAGTCGAGCGCGCCCGCGAGCTGGCGCAGCACGTGCAGGATCTCGCCGCGGGGAACACTGCCGCGCTGCTGCACCTGCTTCAGCGTCCCGCCCTCGAGATACCGCATCACGATGTAGGGGGGGTCGCTCTCCCCGTCGAAGTCGTAGACGGGGAGGAGATGGGGGTGCTCGAGGCGGGCGATGAGCCTCGCTTCGCGCTGGAAGCGCTCGCGGAGCCCCTGGTCGTGGAGGATGGACGAGCGGATGACCTTGATCGCGACATGCCGGTCCATGCTGGGCTGGTAGGCGCGGAACACAGTGGCCATGCCGCCCGCGCCGATCTCTTCGGTGATCTCGTAGGCGCGCAGCTTCTTGCCGATCATCGGGTTGGGACGTCCCTGGGATTGGAGTCGAGGTTGTGTGTGACGATTGCGCGACAAGAGGATAGCGGATTTTCGGGGTCGACGCCACTGGGGGCGAGGCGCCGAGTGCGGCCAAGCTCGAGACTCAGAACATGCCGTGCTCGTTCGGTCCTTCGTCCATCACGGGCTGTCCCACATCCCACAGCTCGACGATCCGTCCCTTCTCGAACCGGAACAGGTGGACCACGGCCGCGCCGGGATCTTCCGGCTTCTGCCGCACGTGCGAGTGGACGGCCACGAGGTCGCCGTCCACGAGCGCCCGCTTCACCTCGAGCGTCTTCCGGGGATTCTGGGCCGCATTCTCGGCCATGGCGGCTTTCAAGCTCGCGGCGTCCCCGCGGAAGTAGGGATTGTGATGGAGGAACCCGTCGCCGACGTAATCGGCGTAGGCCTGATCCACCCGGCCGGATGCCGCCAGCTCGAGAAAGGACACCGCGCGTTCCTTGAGGGACGTCGTCACGTTCATGGAAACCCCCTTTGAAACCGAGCCCATCGCTTTGGTCCTGAAAACGACGCTAGACCCGCCTGGAGCCGCCGGCAAGAATTCCCTTGGACCTTCGAGCGCGCTCGAACCGTACGGTCGTTCGTGGAGGGCTGATGGAGACGTTCCTTCCCATTCGTGAAGTCGCGGCCAAGACCGGAGTCGATCCCTGGTTCCGGAAGAGCTCCTGACTCCGGGGCCCGCCGCGAAGGCCGCAGATTGACCTCCGCGGCGGGTTCCCACTAAGGTCGAGCCATGAGCGCGCCGGGGATCGTGCGGATTGGACTGGCCTCGGTTCGGAACGTCCCCTCGGTGAGCGAGCGCCTGGACACGCTTCGGCGCGTGCTCGATGACGCGCGGAGCCAAAGCGTCGCGATCGTCTGTTTTCCGGAGACCTACCTCTTTGGTCTGAGAGGGCAGGGCTTCCCGGTCGCGCCGGCAGATCAGAAGCGTCAGGAGTCGGCTCTGGAGGAAGCCTCGAGGACCGCGCGCCAGGCAGGTGTGGCCGTCGTCATCCCGATGGAGTGGCAGACTCGGGCCGGCCTCCACAACGTGGCGTTCGTGATCTCGAGGGCGGGGGAGTGTCTGGGCTTTCAGCCCAAGAATCAGATCCCCGTGGAGGAGGAGCCGCACTATGTCGCCGAAGGAAGCCGGCGTATGTTCGACGTGGACGGGCTCACCTTCGGAATCACGATTTGCCATGAGGGCTGGCGCTATCCCGAGGCGACGCGGTGGGCCGCCGTTCGCGGCGCACACGTCGTCTTCCATCCCCAGCTCACCGGTGGCGACGACGCCGGCGTAACGCCGTCCACCTGGGGCGACCCGAAGGCCCCGTACTACGAGAAGGCGATGATCGCGCGCGCCGTCGAGAACACCGTCTACTTCGCGAGCGTGAATTACGCCATGCGGCACCAGGAGTCGGCGACCAGCCTCATCGATCCCGACGGCGCCTGTGTCGCGCACGTTCCGTACGGAGAGGAGCGGCTCTTGGTCCACGACGTCGATCTCGTTCGCGCAACCGGCTTCTGCGCGCGGCGCTATCGGCCGGAGCTCTATCCCGCATGAAGCCGGAGCCGCTGCCGCCTCCCAGCGCCGATCTCGCGTCGGAGATCCTCGGCGCATGGTGGCTTCTTTCCCGCCTGGATCACGACGACAGCGGCAACCGGCACGTCTGCCCGATCCTCGGCGCAGAACCCATCGGATTCCTGAGCTTCACGCCGAAGCGATTCTCGGCGCAGTTCATGAGGCGAGGTCGAGAGGTCGAAACGGAAGTGCCGCGTGCGACGTCGGCGCCGACGGCCAACAACACCAGTGCGGCCGGCGGCTACGACGCCTACTTCGGAACGTACGAGCTGGATCGGGTCCGGGGCACGGTGCTCGTGACGCTGGAGGCCGCGCTCTCACCGGCCAACATCGGGAAGACGTTCCTGCGCGAGGTGCGCGTCGTGGGGGATCGTCTGATCATCCGGCTCGACACGAGCGCGGCCGACGGGACTCCGATCTCCCGCACGCTCACGTTCGAGCGGCTGGCCTAAAGCGCTTCTAGCGGCGCGCGATGAGCCCGGCCACGATGTCGGTCCACGCGTGCGCCGTGATTCCGGGAGCGAGGCTTCGCCGCCAGTGGGCGAGGAGGCCGAAGAGCGCACCGAACACCGCGATCACGACGACGTGGCGCAGCCCCTGGTACCCGTGCGCGATGCCGAAGATCACGGCCTGGCCGATGATGGCAGGCACGGCATGGCCCCAGAGCGCACGGAACTGGGTCTGGAAGTAGCCGCGGAACACGACTTCCTCGCAGAAGCCTGCCGACAAGGACAAGAGCACCCAGACCACCGACTCGGGCAGATCTCGAGGAAGGAGCGCCTCCACCGATTTGGGGTCCTGACCGACGACACGGGCCAGGACCGATGCGGCCGCGGTCCATGCCGCCCAGAATGCGAGGCCGATGCCCACGTCCCGGAGCACGTCCATGGGACCCGTCCACCGCGCGCTCACCAGATCCCGCACGCGAGTGCCCGTGCGCCGAAGGCCCACCATGGCGTAACGCAGGAGCCCCCACTCCGCGGCGAGAAGCGAGAGGTAGAGGGGAAGGGCCGAACCGCGACTCTCCGCGGTGGGCTCCGGCCCGTGGGATGCGCCCTGCGCGTAGATCCCGTAGGCCGCGACTCCGAGCACGATGGCGGTGAGGATCGCCGTGTGCCGCAGGGATGCGATGAGGGGTCGGCGGGGCTCGGTCATCGTGACTTTCTCCTCGTCGAGGACGTGGCCAGCGTGCGAAGCGTCCGGCGCGTCTCCGCGCACCAGCGCCGCACGGCGCGCGACCGATGCTCCCCGTAGCTCAAGGTGATGAGCCAGAAGGGAAGCGAGGGATGGTCGGGCTGCCGCTCGAGCTCGCGCCGAATGCGGCCGAACTCGCGAAGCGCCGCCGTCTCTCGCGCGTCGAGCGCGTCGATCCAGGCGATCTCGGGACCCGCCGACTGCCGGTCCCCGAGGAAGAGCTTGAGCAGGAGCTCGCTCCGCACCGGCGCCTCGCGCGGCGGGCCGGCTCTCCAGCGCGCGAGCGCCTCGCGCCCCTTGCGCGTGATCTCGTAAACCTGCCGTTCCCGCCCGCCCGTCGCTCCTCCGGAACGGCGGCGGATGAGTCCCGACGCGGCGAGACTCTTGAGCGCGGGGTAGAGCTGGCCGTAGCTCTCGGACCAGAAGAATCCCACGCTCGTCGCGGCCTCCTTCCTCAGGTCGTAACCCGACATGGGGCGGATCCGAAGGAGGCCGAGAATGGCGTAGGGTGTCGTGCTCGAGCCGGCGCGCATATATCTGGATGATATATAGCCAGGACGTCGCGGTCAAGGGTTTGATTCGGAGTCGCCCGGTACCGCCGGTTGGAGTAGGGTCGCCGCCATGCCTCCCGCCAAGGCCGCGCCGCCCATGAGTCTTCTCGACGCCGTCGGATCCACCACCCTGGTGCCGCTGCGCCGCGTCGTTCCGCCCGGCTGCGCCTCGGTGCTCGTCAAGCTCGAGTGGGAGAACCCGACCGGCAGCATGAAGGACCGGATGGCCCAAGCCGTCATCGCACGCGCCGAGGAGGACGGGCGCCTCCAGCCTGGGGGCACGGTCGTCGAGTACACGGGCGGCAGCACCGGCGCATCCCTCGCGCTCGTCTGCGCCGCCAAGGGATACCGGATCCGCATCGTCACGTCGGACGCGTTCAGCAAGGAGAAGCTGGACCAGATGGCGGCCCTGGGCGCCGAACTCACGCTCGTGCCGAGCGAGGGCGGGGGCACCACGAAGAAGCTGATCCTCGACATGGTCGAGGCCGCGCGGGAGCTGAGCCGCGAGCCCTCCGCTCTGGGAGCCCTCGCTGATCGACGGTGTCGAAGCGGTGCCGACCGAAGAGGCGAAGGAGATGGCGAGGCGGCTGGCGCGCGAGGAGGCCCTCTTCGCGGGCACGTCTTCCGGCGCCAACGTGATCGCCGCGATCCGCGAGGGACTGCGTGTCGGCCCCGAAGGGACGGTGGTCACCCTGATGGTGGACTCGGGACTCAAGTACCTGAACACGGACGTCTACAAGAGAAGCTGAGCTAGACCGTCAGGCGGCGGGCGGGCTGGCAGGGATTAGCGCTGTCGTTCTTTCGAGTACTGCCAGAGCGCCCGATCCAGGAGGCGCATGCCGAGGCCGTGACGTGCCGCGAGCGATCGCGTGCACGCCACGTAGTCGAGCCAGAGATCGAGCGTGACGT
>Ga0111538_10015198_pt1 | contig 10127 bp, 4 predicted proteins | sample SoiMethybrSBSTD1_FD_79669 | JGI IMG/M metagenome (GOLD analysis project Ga0111538, IMG submission 79669) | Bulk soil microbial communities from a Populus tree surrounding site in Tennessee, USA - Soil MetaG P. TD hybrid SBSTD1 (version 2)... | ecosystem: Environmental > Terrestrial > Soil > Tree... | reverse complement strand
GGCGTGCCGCGCGAGCGGCAGATCCCGGTGACCGATCTCCTGCTCTCGGTGCGCGGCAGCCGGGTCGTCCTCCGCTCGCGCTCGCTCGGCAAGGAGATCGTCCCGCGGCTCACCACCGCTCACAACTTCTCCGGCACCGGCGGCCTCGGCCTGTATCGCTTCCTCTGCACCCTCCAGGCCCAGGCCGGCGCGTCGGGCCTCGACTTCGGCCCCTTCGATCTCCTGCCGTTCCGGCCGCGGGTCAGCACCGGCCGCTTCGTCCTGGCCACCCGACGCTGGCGGCTCGACACCAAGCAGCTCGAGAAGCTGGGCGCCAAGACCCGCGCCGCCCGCTTCGCCGCCGCCCAGGCGATGCGAGAGGCGAAGGGGATGCCGCGCCACATCATGGTCATCGACGGGGACAACCACCTGCCGATCGATCTCGACAACGTGCTCGCGGTCGAGGCGCTGGCCGCGCTGGTCAAGGAGCGGCCGGGCCAGACCTTCGGCGAGATGGCGCCGGGCCCGGACGAGGCGGTCCTGCGGGGGCCCGACGGCCGGTTCCACCACGAGATCGTCGTCCCCTACCACATCGAGGCCCGCCCGCGCGAAGACGGCGCCGCCGCCACCAGCGAGCCACGGCCAGCGCAGCAGCGGCCGCCCGCTCACACCCTCAGCGTCTATCCGCCCGGCTCCGAGTGGCTGTACAGCAAGCTCTACACCGGCAGCGCCACCGCCGACCAGGTGCTGCGCGAGCTGATCGCGCCGGTGGTCGCCGCCATGCGGGCAGCCGGCGCGTTCGACCGCTGGTTCTTCATCCGCTACGACGACCCCGATCACCACGTGCGCGTCCGCTTCCACGGCCCGCCCGCCCGTCTCGCCGCCGAGGTGCTGCCGGCGATGCACGCGGCCACCGAGGCGTTCATGGCCGACGGCCGCGTGACCAAGGTGCAGCTCGACACCTACGAACCGGAGTGGGAGCGCTACGGCGGCCCGACCGGCCTCGACATCGGCGAGCGCATGTTCGCCATCGACAGCGACGCCTGCCTCGCCATCCTCGATCTCATGGGCGGCGACGAGGGGCTCGACGCCGCCTGGCGCCTGACGCTGGTCGGCATCGATCAGCTGTTTCGCGACCTCGGGCTCGACCTCGACGAGCGGCACCGCGTCGCGCGCAACGCCGCCGGCATGCTGCGCGGCGAGTACGGCTCGGGCGAAGGAGGGGCGCTGGCGACCGCAGCGGACAAGGCGCTGGGCGACCGCTTCCGCAAGGAGCGCGGCGCCCTCGAGGAGCTGTTCGATCCGGCGCGCCGGATGAACACCATCTTCGCGCCCGGCATCGAGGTGCTCGACGCACGCTCGCGCGCGCTGGTCCCGGTCGTTGCGGCGCTTCGCGAGGCGGAGCGGGCGGGCGCGCTCACCTCGTCCATCTCCGAGATGGCGTGGAGCTATGCCCACATGTTCGCCAACCGGATGTTGCGCAGCGCGCCGCGCGCCCAGGAGATGGTGCTCTACGACTTCCTGGCCCGCCTCTACGAGTCGCAGAAGGCGCGCGCCAGGGCGCAGGCCAAGAAGCGCGGCGAATGAGCTGGCGCCCGCTCCTCGAGGGCGCCGACGCCGACCGGGCACGCGAGGCCATCGCCGCCATCGCGGCCGACCTCGCCGCCGATGTGCCCGCCACCGCGGACCTCGACCGCGGGCTGGCCGGGCGCGCCCTCCTCCACGCCTGCCTGGCGCGCGATGGCGAGGCGGCGGCGATCGACCGGGCGGCCGAAGCGCTCGAGCAGGCGCTCGACGGGATGGGCCGGCTCAGCAACCCCTGGTTGCTGGAGGGGCTGAGCGGGGTCGCCTGGACCGCCGCCCACCTCGGCGACGTCGTCGAGCTCGACGCCGAGACCATGGAGGTGCTCGACCAGCTGGTCGCGGAATCGCTGGCGCACGAGAAGTGGCCGTTCGAGTGGGAATACGTCGCGGGGCTCATCGGCCCTTCCGTCTACGCGCTCGAGCGGCCGGGGCGGGCGGGCGAGGCGCTCTGTTCGCGCGTGGTGGCGCACCTCGCCGCGCTGGCGGAGCGCCACCCGGCGGGCATCACCTGGCGCTCGCCTCCTCGGATGCTCTCGCCCGAGGAGATGGAGCTGAACCGCGACGGCTACTACAACCTCGGCCTGGCGCACGGGGTGGTCGGCGTCATCGGATTCCTCGCCCGCGCCGTCGACACCCCGGGGGCCCGCGAGCTCCTCGAGGGCGCGGTGGGCTGGCTGTGCGCGCACGACACCGGAAGCCCGGCGTCCCGCTTTCCCTACGGCCTCATCCGCGGACGCGACGACGCCGGTCCCCGGCGCGACGGCTGGTGCTATGGCGACCTGGCCGCCGGGCTCACGCTCATCCGCGCCGGACTGGCGGCCAGCCACTCCGACTGGATCGAGCACGGCCTCTCGGTGGCGCGCGAGGTCGTCGGGCGCGAGCCAGATGACCTCGAGACCAGCATGTGCCACGGAACCACCGGCCGGGCGCACCTCTTCAACCGGATGGCCCAGGCGACCGGCGATGCGCTTCTGGCGGAGGCGGCGCGCGATTGGTACCGCGCCACTCTCGCCCGACGGCAGCCAGGTCGGGGAATCGGAGGCTACCGCGCCGAGCGCGGTCCCGGGCTCGACGGCAGCCTCCTCCTGGGGGCGGCGGGGGTCGCGCTCGGCCTCCTCGCCGCCGTCTCGCCGGTCGAGCCGGCCTGGGATCGCGCCCTCCTGATCGATCTTCCGCCGACCGGGGCGCGACCGCCTTCGAACTATGGGTCGTAGCAGCGGGTGGCGACGCGAACGCACGAGATCGTGCCGCCGCCACCGCCGGTGAGGCCGCTCTGACAATCGCCCGAAAGGCACTGCGCCGAAATGCACTGCAGCGAGATGCATAGCGTCGACGGTCCGGGCAGCTTCGTTCCGCCTGCCACCGCATGAAGCTCGGCGCCGTTGAGCATCCGCAGGGTCTCCTTCTTCAACGACAACTTCGCCTTCGTCTTCGCCATGGTCTCGATCTCCTCGCTTGCCCGGATGCAATTGCAGCCGGTGGGCCAGAAGTCGGCACCCGAGTTTCCCGCGTTATTCCAGCAACATGAGTGCCGGCTGTGCATGCGGAGTGCAGCGCTGCACATCGGGCCTTGTGCAGCGCTGCACATCGATGCGCATGGCTACCGGGTAGGCGTACGTGGGCGGCAGGCCGCGAGGTCTCTCGGGCGACCGACGACCGATTCGCCGTGGATCTCGTAGGGCACCCGGCAGCGGATGATCCGTTCGAGCTCGCCGCCACTCGCGGTGAAGCGAGGCAGCTCCCAGATGGTGCCGATCGCATCGCCGCGTCCGGTCGCCACCAGCTTGCCGTCCGGGGAGAAGGCAGCCGAGAGGACCCAGGAGTTCTGGTGGTCGAGGACGGTGAGAAGGTTCCCGGTCCGCGCATCCCAGATGCGGGCCGTGCCGTCCAGGCTCGCCGTCAAGAGGAAGCGGTCGCGCGGACTCCATACGGCGCGCAAGACCTGGCCGCCGTGGCCGAGGAGCTCGATGCCGGGTGCGCCGTCCGCCAGCCGCCAGACCCGGGCGCTCCGGTTGTAGGTCGCGCTCACCACCTGCCGGCGGGTCGAGTCGAGGCTCACATCGACTCGACCGTCCAGGTCCTGGAAGCTCCTGATGGTCGTGCCGGTGCCGGCGTCGACGACCCTCACGGTATCGTCACCGCCGGCGGTGACCAGCTGTCCGGGCCCGGCGAACTCGGCCCAGATGGCTCCCTTCTCGCCGTAGCCACCGACGTTGAGCGGCGGCATCCGGCTGGCGACCTGCCACACACGAACGGTCCCGTCGTACGCTGCCGATGCCAGTCGCGCGCCGTCGGCATCCCAGGCCAGCCACGACACCAGACCGGAATGGCCGGCGAGCTCGGCGAGCCGGCGGCCGCTGTGCGCGTCCCACACCCGGACCACGCCGTCCTCACCTCCGGTGGCGATGCGCCCGCCGTCTGGACTGTAGCGAGCTCGCCAGACGGGGGTCGGATGCTCGAGCGACATGAGCCGACGACCGGTGGAGACGTCCCAGACCGCCACCGTCTTGTCCTGGCTCGCGGTCAGGACGTGCGACCCGGCGGGTGAAAACTCGACCCACCAGATCGGACCTGTGTGCCCGGCGAGGAAGGTCACCCGCCGGGCTGGCCTGGTGTCCGAGACGATGGCGACGCCGTCGGCGCTGGCGGTCGCCAGGAGGGTGCCGGAGGAATCGAAGGCGACGTCGCGAATGGCGCCCCGGTGGCCGACCCGGCGGGCCAGGCGCCGCCCGGTCACCGCGTCCCAGAGGACCGCTGTGCCATCGTCGGAGGCGGTGGCGATCTGCGAGCCGTCCGGGCTGTAGACCGCGCCGGCCAGACCGGAGGTGTGACCCTCGAGGGTGAGCAGCGCGGCGCCGCTCGCCGCGTCCGACACCTGCGCGACTCCGGCGACGCTGGCGGTGACCACCCGCCCTCCGTCGGGACTGAAAGACGCGCTGACCAGAGGATCGGGATGAGCGACGGTGGCGATGAGCTTCGGGCCACCCGCCAGCCGCCAGATGAACGCCTTGCCGTCGGCCCCGGAGGTGACCAGGCGGCCGCTGTCGGGGGCAAACGCGACCGTCTCGACCGGCGAGCGATGCCCGTCGAGGGACGCCCTCACCTGCCCGCTGCGGGCGTCCCACACGGTTACCTTGCCGCTGCGCTCGCCTGCGGCCACCTGCCGGCCGTCGGGCGACCAGGCCGCACTCGACCGGAGCCGCTGGAGCGTCTCGACCGCCGGCTCGCGCAGCACCGCGGTTCGCTGGCCGCTCTTCGGATCCCACACCGTCACCGCCTCATCGATGGTGAGGGCGAGAAGGAGGCTGCCGTCCGGCGAGAAGGCGAGCGCCTGCACCTGCGCCGGCAGCGCCAGCTGGTGGCGACGCTCTCCCGTACTCGCGTCCCAGAGAGACAGGCTGGGGTTTGGATCGGAGGCAGTCGCGACCAGGGTTCCGTCGGGGCTCCACTCGCCGCTGGCTACCGCGCACTCGTTCTTGAGCTCGACCAGGAGCGCACCGCTCTGGGCATTCCAGATCCTCGCCCGGTTGTCGTGGCCGGTGGTGAGCAGCCGCGCGCCGTCGGGCGAGAAGCGGACGCGCGAGATCCCGGAGTCGTGGCGGACGATGAAGCGCTCGCCGTCGGTGGCAGCCAGCGCCTCGGCCAGGAGGTAGTCGTGTGCGTGTCCGGTGGCGCCCAGTGTCGACGCCTCGTGCAGGTAGGCGAGCGCAAGCACCGGGTCGTCGGCGAGCAAGAGGCGCCGTCCCTGGCTCTCGTACTGGCTGCGCAGGAGGATCTGCATGTCGCGGGCGGTCCGGGTCGCCGCTCGCTCGTTGTCGACCGCGTGCCGCCTCAACACGAACAGCACCGCGGCGACGGCAGCGAGCGCGACGATGGTGACGGCGAGCAGGATGCGCCTGACGCGGCGGCTGCGGGCGGCGTCGGCCAGGCTGGCGGCGGTGAATGCCTCCTCGATCGCGGTGAGCGCGCCGGGGACGCGGGCGCGCCACTGGCGATACTCGGCCAGCGCATCGCCCCGCCAGAGCAGACCATGCGGGCGGCCGCGCTCCTCCCACTGGCGGGCGGCGGCGCGCAGCTGATCGCGCAACCGAGCCCCCTCGGCGTCCTCGCGTCGCCAGGTGACCAGGCGCGGCCAGGCGGTGAGCAGCGCCTCGTGGGTGATCTCGACCCGCTCGCCCCCCGACTCGGTCTCGCTGATGACGAGCAGGCGGACGGCCACCAGCTTCTCGACGACCGCGGCGCCGCCGGCGCCCAGGAGCTCGTCGAGCTCGCCGCGACTCAGGACCGCCCGGGTGCCCTCGGCGGTGACCGCGTGTCGGAAGACCTCGCGCACCAGCCGCTGCTCCTCCGGCCGCATCGCCTGCAGCGTCGACTCGGCGTGCTGCGCCAGCGCGCCGCCCACCCCGCCGAGCGAGCGGTAGGCCTTGTGGCCGAGCTGGTGGAAGCGCCGGTCGCGCAGCTCCCACAGCTTCGAGGCGGTGAAGGAGAGCAAAGCCAGCGCGCTCGGGGTCTCCGCCACCGCCTCGATCATCTCGTCGGGCAGACCCGGGTCGTCGAACTCGTAGCCGGCCCGCCGCAAAGGCTCGACCAGGATGCGCTTGAGCTCGGCCGGCGCCGGGGTGGTGAGGAGCTGGAGCGAGGGAGCGAGTCGCGCCCGGAAGCCGGCCACCGCCTCGGCGCGCAGGAGGAAGTCGTCGCGCAGGGTGAGCACGACCCGCACCGGATCGTCCGGCGTCCGCGCGAAGCCGACCAGGGTGGCGGCGTAGCGCTCGCGCTCGCCGGCGTCGTCGCACAGGGTGAACAGCTCCTCCAGCTGATCCACCACCACCACGAAGGTCGTCCTCTTCCTGGCCGCTGCCGCCCGGAGCGCGCTGCCGAGCGCGTTGGGAGAGTAGTTGCCGTGCCCGCTCAGGGCCGGCAGCTCGGCAGCATCCAGCGCCGACAGGCGCGCGATCAGGCTGACCAGCGGCGCCGGCCCCGGCCGCACGGTCACCGACTGCCAGCCGTCCGGCAGCCCGGGCAAGACGCCCGCCTGCACGAAGGAGCTCTTGCCGGCGCCCGACGGCCCCACGACCGCCAGGAGCGGTGAGACCCGCAGCCGGTTGAGGAAGGCCTCGGTCTCGCGCTCGCGGCCGAGGAAGTTCGCCGCCTCCGCCCCGGTGAACGGCGCCAGACCCGGGAAGGGGCAGACCTCCTCCGCGGTCGTCTCGCTCTCCTTCTCCGAGGTGTCGCCCAGCATGCCGCCGAGCGCGTCCCAAAGCTCCTCGTCCTCGTGCTCGAACGGATCCGGCAGCGCGACCAGGCGCGCCCCGCGCCGGCCGCGACCCTCGACGAAGAACAAGGCCGGCGGCTCGCCGGCCGCCGGCACGTGGACCTGGACGAACGGCCACAGCGCCACCACCGGAGCGCCGGTCGCGTCGAGCAGGACCGGCCGGCCCGCCGGCAGGTCGCGGCGCAAGAGCGCCCGGCGCGGCCGCTGCTCGCGCCCCACCCCCACCCAGGTCTCCGCCCCCTCGGCGTCGGGCACCGCCAGCTGGTAGTCGGCGAGGAAGCTGATCCGATCCAGGAGCCGCGCCACCAGCGGCAGCGCCAGCTCGAGCAGCTCGCGCACCCGCTCGTCGGTGCCGCCGCCCGCCTCCTCGGCCCCGGCTCGCAGGCGCAAGAGCTCGTCGAGCGGGTCGGATGCCGGGCTGGTCAGAAAATCGACCAGCTCCGGGATCGGGTGGGCGTCGCGCAGCTCGGCGAACCCGGCCACCAGCTCACGGGCCAGCTCCAGCCAGGCACCATCGCTCAGGACCCGGCCGCGCAGGCGGCGCAGGCCCTGCCCCACCGTCGGGTCGGTGGCCGACAGATCCGGCCGCACGTGCGAGTGGGCGGCCAGCGCCGACACCCCGAGCAGCCGAACCGCGACCCGCACGACCTGCCACAGCGCGTCCCGCGCCTGGTGCGCGTTGCGCGCCGCCTCCAGCGCCGCCACCGCCCGCGCCAGCGGCTGCTGGGCCCGCGCGATCGCGAAGCTCCGCGCCCGCTCCTCCAGGCGCGGCAGGCTCACCGGATCCGACGCCACCCCGCTCGCGGTGCGGAACGCGGCGGCGAACTCGAGCGCGTCGCCGTACCGGTCGGCCGGACTCTTGGCCAGGACCCGCGCCAGCACCTGGTCGAGCGAGCGCGGGAACCCGACCCCGAGCGGCGGCACCGGCTGGCGCGCGTGCGCCATCGCGATCTGCATGTGGGTCTCGCCGTTGAACGGAAGCTTGCCGGTCAACGCCTCGAAGCAGAGGATGCCGAGCGCGTAGAGATCGGTCGGCGGGCCGACCGCCGCCGCGTCCGACCACTGCTCCGGTGCCATGTAGAGCGGCGAGCCCATGGTCGCACCCACGTGGGTCAGCCGCCCCGTGGTCACCGCGTCCCCGCCGGTCGCGGCGCTGCGAGCGCGCTCCGGCGCCGACCGCACGAGCATCGGCGGCCCGGAGACCGCGGCGTCGCGCAGGGGCGCCGGCGTCACCGTCGGCCCGGGGTCGGCGGCGGTCTCGGCGAACACCGCCCTGGGATCGGCCGACGGATCGATCGTCTCGTCGAGCGCGCCGGAGGGTTGGCTGACCGACACCACCGGCGGTTCATCGGCGGGGGGCGGCGCGACGTCGTCGAGCTTGGCGATGCCGAAGTCGAGCAGCTTGGGCAACAGCCGCCCGGCCCGCGCCAGCACCATCACGTTGCCCGGCTTGAGGTCCCGGTGGACGATCCCCTGCTCGTGCGCCGTGTGCACCACCTCGCAGATCCGCTCGAGCAGCGGCACGAACCGCTCCAGCGGGATCGGCCCCTGCAGCAGCAGCATCCGGTCGAGCGGGGTCCCCCGCACCAGCTCCATCGCGATCCACAGGACCCCGTCGGGCTCGGCCCCGAACGCGTAGGTGTGCGCCGCATACGGGTGGTCCAGCCGCGACGCCAGGCGCGCCTCGCGCAGGAACCGCTGCACCACCGTCTCGCTGGCCAGGAGGCGCGTGTGCAGGACCTTGATGACCGCCTCGCGCGCCAGCGCCGGCTGTTCGGCCCTGAACACCATGCCGAAACCCCCGCTCCCCAGCGGCTCGCGGACCACGAACTCGCCGAACGTGCGGCCGACCAGCGCCGCGGCCTCACGCGACCTCGTCCCCTCCACGGCTCGGCGGCAGAATATCACGCGGGCCCCGCCCGCTCTCGCCCGCCCCTGCGCTACCATCCGATCGGATGAGCTGGCGACCGCTGCTCGAGGGGGACGACGCGGCGCGCGCCCACGAGACGGTGGCCGCCATCGCGGCCGATCTGGCAGCCATCGAGACGACCGACCCCGGCTTCAACAGCGGCCAGGCGAGCCGCGCCGTGCTGGGCGTACATCTGGCCCGCACCGGCGACGCCGAGGCCGGCGACCGGGCGGTGGATGCCCTCGAGCAGGCGCTCGACGGCCTCGACCGCGCGCGCGGTCCCTTCCTGCTCGACGGGGTGGCCGGCGTGGCCTGGACCGCCGCGCACCTCGCGGACCTGGTCGACATCGAAGAGGAGACCTTCGGCCAGCTCGACCGGCTGATCGGCCAGGTTCTGGCGATCGATCCCTGGACCTTCGAGTGGGAGTACGTGCTCGGCCTCACCGGGCTGGCGGTGTACGCCCTCGAGCGTCCCGGAGCGGCCGGCGACGCCATGCTCGCGCGCGCGGTACAGCATCTGGTGGGTCTGGCCGAGCGCGACGGGGAAACCGTCACCTGGCGCTCGCCGCCCACCTTGCTCACCACCCCGGAGCTCCAGGAGCAGAACAAGGACGGCTACCACAACGTCGGGCTCGCCCACGGGGTGGTCGGCGTGATCCTGCTGCTCGCCGAGAGCGCGGCGCGCGGGGTCGCCGGCGCCGGCGATCTCCTGCACCGCTCGGTCGCCTGGCTCTGCGCCCGTGACTCGGGGGATCCGCGAATGCGGTTCCCGCTCATGATCGGGCGCGGCATCGGCCACGGCGGATCACGCGACGGTTGGTGCTACGGCGACCAGGCGGTCGGAGCGGCGCTCGTGCGGGCAGGCCAGGTGGTGGGTGAGCCGGCCTGGATCGAGCTCGGCCTGTCTGCCGCGCGGGACGTCGCCCGCCGCGAGTCGCCCATCCCGCTCGACCCGGGCTTCTGCCACGGAACCCTCGGGCGCGCGCACATGTTCAACCGGCTGGCGCAGAGCACGGGCGACCAGGAGCTCGCCGACGCGGCGCGCCGCTGGTACCGGGACACACTCGACCGGAGGGTCCCGGGTTCCGGGGTGGGCGGCTTCACGTTTCCCGAGGGAGTCGCCGAAGCCGCCAGCATCCTCACGGGCTCGCCGGGGGTCGCGCTCGGCCTTCTGGCCGCTGCCTCACCGGTCGAGCCTGGCTGGGACCGCGCGTTTCTCATCGCGCTGCCCCCGCGGTGACCGACTACGGGTAGAACTGGAAGTTGTAGATCTGGATGATATCGAGGGTGCAGCCCATCGTGGCCGGGGGCGGCGGCTTGACCATCCCGAGGCCCTTGTCGCTGCCGAAGGTGCCGCCGGCGACCGCGCCGAGCTCCTGCTCG
>Ga0111538_10015196_pt1 | contig 10128 bp, 11 predicted proteins | sample SoiMethybrSBSTD1_FD_79669 | JGI IMG/M metagenome (GOLD analysis project Ga0111538, IMG submission 79669) | Bulk soil microbial communities from a Populus tree surrounding site in Tennessee, USA - Soil MetaG P. TD hybrid SBSTD1 (version 2)... | ecosystem: Environmental > Terrestrial > Soil >... | reverse complement strand
TCTCGCATGGCGGCATCGCCAATAAGGTTAAGGTCACCCTGGATTGGATCGAATCCGAGGTGTTCGAGAACAAGGACCCGGCGCCCTTCCTCGAGCACGTCAACGGCATCCTGGTGCCCGGCGGCTTCGGCCAGCGCGGCGCCGAGGGAAAAATCCGCGCCGCGCAGTTCGCGCGCGAGCGCAACGTGCCGTATTTCGGCATCTGCTTCGGCATGCAGATGGCCGTGATCGAGGCGGCGCGCAATCTGTGCGGCATCGCCGAGGCCAACTCGACCGAATTCGTACCGACCTCGGAGCCGGTGGTCGGCCTGATGACGGAATGGCTTAAGGGCAACGAATTGCAGAAGCGCCAGGCCAATGGCGACCTCGGCGGCACGATGCGGCTCGGCGCCTATCCGGCGGCGCTGGCGCGCGGCAGCCGCGTCGCCGAGATTTACGGTGCGACCGAAATTTCCGAGCGGCATCGCCATCGCTACGAAGTCAACACCGGCTACAAGGGCCGGCTCGAGCAGCACGGCATGCGCTTTGCCGGCATGTCGCCCGACGGCATACTGCCCGAGATCATCGAATATGCCGACCATCCGTGGTTCATCGGAGTGCAATTCCACCCTGAGCTCAAATCACGGCCGTTCGACCCGCATCCGCTGTTCGCCTCGTTTATCGGTGCCGCCGTGGAACGCAGCCGGCTGGTGTAGCATCCCCGGTTGGGTGATCCGCCGCTGAGGTGCGCGTGTGATGCGCTGGTTGGCTCTCGGTTTCTGCATTGCGACGGTTCTGGGCGGGATTGCGCTGACATTGGTGTCAGCGCTCACGGGCACGCAGTTCTGGTCGCCGCCGCGCATCGTGCTGTACGGCTTCGTTCCCGTCCTGATAAGCGCCGTGGCGTTCGCACTGATCTGGCGGGGCGATGCCGCGCGCAAGCTGTTCGCGGCATGCGGACTTGCAGTCGTGGTCGCGGCGATCGCGGCGGATGTCCAGCTCGGGTCCGAGATCGGAGCACGACCTGCGCCGGCCGCGCTCACCCCGCTGCATTCGTTCGCCGAGTTCCGCCGGCAGGGCGTTCGCGCGTTTCCGCACGCTTGCGGCATCAGCTTCGACCTGCGGACGCCGGCGCTCGCCGTCAACGGTACACCGGTCCAGCCAGTCACCGGGCTCGCGCACAACCTGCTGACGCCCTATGAGCCGGATCGCCAGTCCTGGCGGTTCACGGATCAGCACGGCTTCAACAATCCGCCAGGTCAATGGGATCGGTCCGCGAATGTCCTGGTGGTCGGCGACAGCTTTGCGTTCGGCTCGCAGGTGCCAATCGGGCAAGGCTTTGTCGATCGTCTGCGCGAGCGCATCGGCCCGACCGTCAACCTCGGCTGCGGCGGCAATGGGCCGCTGCTGGAGCTCGCCGCGCTCGCCGAATACGGTCCGCTGCTGCGGCCGCCGACCGTGCTGTGGGCCTACTACGAGGGCAACGACCTGAGCGGTGATCTGCCCAGCGAGCTGCAATCGGCGATCCTGCCGCGCTATCTGACGCCGGGCTTCTCGCAAGGATTGGCCGACAAGGCGCCGCAACTCGATGCCGCGATGTTGGCATTCCTGCTCAAGGCCGAGGCCGCGGCACGGCCGGGGATTGCCGTCGCGAAGGCGGCGCTCCTGCCCGCAATCGATCGGAACAATCTTCTTTTGGTGAACCTGCGCCGCGCCTTCGGCATCAGCCATCGCTATGGCGCGCGGATACTCGATCGGCTCGGCGCCGTGCTGGTGCGTGCCAAGGCGATCGCCGCGCAATGGGGCGGGGAGGTCGTGTTCGTCTATCTGCCCGACGAAGGACGCTACGCCGGTGCGCTGGGCGAATGGGACGCCGAGGCTTACGCGGCTCCGGTCCGCGATCTGGTTGCGCAACTCGGCCTCCGGGTCATCGACGTCGCGCCGGCTTTCGCGCGACAGCCGCAGCCGCGCACGCTGTTCCAAGGCCATTACACCGCGACGGGCCACCGCGTTGTCGCCGACACCATAGCGCCGGCGCTCACTCGGTCTCGGTGATGCGACCCGGATGCCTTGTGCGTCTCGCATCGGCATCGGACAATCCTGACGGATCCCATCTGGAGAATGCCATGATCTACGAGCTTCGCATCTATACCTGCATTCCGGGCCGGCTGCCGGCGCTGCTGAAGCGCTTCGAGACCAAGACGCTCGACATCTGGAAAAAATACGACATCAAGCCGGTCGGCTTCTGGACCGTACTGATCGGCAATGGCAGCCAGGATCTGCACTATCTGTTGGCGTGGGATTCCATGGCGGACCGCGAGAAAAAGTGGATAGCGTTCCAGACCGGGCCGGAATGGGTCGCGGCACGGGCCGAAAGCGAGAAGCCGGAAAACGGCGGCCCGATCATCGCCAATATCTATTCGGCATTTCTGCAGCCGACTTCGTTTTCGCCGATGAAGTGAGGCAAATAGCGGGCAAGCCATGCCCCGCGGCCTTGACCACATCGTCCATGCGGTGCGCGACCTCGATGCTGCGTCGGCACTGTATCGCCGGCTCGGCTTTACGGTTGGCGCGCGCAATCGCCATCCGGCCGCCTGGGGCACGGAGAACCACATCGTGCAGTTGCCGGGCACGTTTGTGGAGCTGCTGGCGGTGACGGACCCGAGCGGGATTGTGCCGCAAGCTGCGCGGCTGTTCTCGTTCGGCGCCTTCAATCGCGATTTTCTGTCACGTCACGAGGGCCTTTCGATGTTGGTGCTCGAGGGCCGCGGCGCCACCGACGCCGATGCCTTCCGAACCGGCGGCATCGGCGACTTCGAGCTTTACGAGTTCGAGCGCGAGGCCAAGCGGCCCGACGGCGTGCCGACCAAGGTCGCTTTCACGCTCGCCTTCGCGGCCGATCCGGCGATACCCGAGATCGGCTGCTTCACCTGCTGGCATCGTCATCCCGAAAATTTCTGGAATCCGGCGTTCCAGGTTCACGCCAACACCGCAAGCGCTGTCGCGGGGGTGGTGCTGGTCGCGAACGAGCCGACACGTCATCAGCGGTTCCTGTCCGCCTTGATCGGTGAACCGGAATGGTGCGAGGCGTCTGCCGGCATCAGCGCCAAGACTCCGCGCGGCGAGATCGCCGTGGTGACACCACGCGGCTTCGTCGAGCAGTTCTCGGTGCCGCCGCCCAACCTCGCGCGCGGCCCGCGGCTTGCGGCGCTGCGTTTCACGGTCGGCGACTTCGACGTCGCGGCGGCGCGGCTACTCGAGGTCGTGCCGGCGGCGCGCCTGCATCGGCGCCACATCGTCATCGGACCCGACGAGGCGATGGGCGCCATCCTGGTGTTCGAGCCAGGACGGGACAATGACCCGGTGACGCCGCCGCCTCGGCCGTTGACCACAAGCCACGGTGCCGCCATGTTCGATTCGGAAGGAGCCGTATGAGCGCCACCCCGAACGCCATCGTTCAAATCGGCGCGGCCCGCTTCGGCAACGCACTGCCGCTGGCGCTGATCGCCGGACCCTGCGCGCTGGAAAGCCGCGCACACGCGCTCGAGATGGCGTCGGCGCTCAAGGAGCTCGCAACCAAGCTCAAATTCGGATTGGTCTACAAGACCTCGTTCGACAAGGCCAACCGCACCTCGGCCACCAGCGCGCGCGGCGTCGGGCTCGACCAGGCGCTACCGGTCTTTGCCGAGATCCGCAGCAAGCTCGGTGTGCCGGTGCTCACCGACGTGCACGAGGCAGCGCAATGTGCACGTGTCGCCGAAGCCGTCGATGTGCTCCAGATTCCTGCTTTCCTTTGCCGGCAGACCGATTTGCTGGTGGCGGCGGCGAAAACCGGCCGTACCGTCAACGTCAAGAAGGGCCAATTCCTGGCGCCCTGGGACATGGCGAACGTGGTCGAGAAGGTGACCGGTGCCGGCAATCGCAACGTGCTGGTCACCGAGCGCGGCGCCTCGTTCGGCTACAACACGCTCGTCTCCGACATGCGCGCGCTGCCGATTTTACGCAAGACCGGCGCGCCGGTGATCTTCGACGCCACGCATTCGGTGCAGCAGCCAGGCGGGCAGGGTGACCGATCGGGCGGCGATCGCCAGATGGTGCCGGTGCTGGCGCGCGCCGCGGTCGCGGTCGGCGTCGCCGGCGTGTTCGTCGAGACGCATCAGAATCCCGACAAGGCGCCGTCCGACGGACCCAATATGATTGCGTTGCGGGATATGGAAGCGCTGGTCCGTTCGCTGCAGGCATTCGACCAGATCGCAAAGGCACAGCAGGGAGGGGGATGATGGAAGAAAGCGCGGTTTTACAATCGTTCGTGGGGCTGCCGGCGTTTCTGGCCTATTTCTGCGTCTCGGCGATTGCGGTCACCGTCTATCTGCTGATCTACACCTGGATCACGCCGCACAACGAGTTTGAGCTGATCCGCAAGAACGTGCCGGGCGCCGCGGTCGCGATCGGCCTCAGCCTGGTTGGCTTCGCGATGCCGGTGGCGAGCGCGGTTGCACATGCCGCCAACATTTTCGACTGCGCGATCTGGAGCCTGATCGGATTGGCCGTGCAGATCATCGCCTATTACGTCGCGCGCATTCCGGTGCCGGACCTGTCGCATCGCATTGCGAAAGGCGAGATGGGATCGGCGCTCTGGCTCGGCCTCGCTTCGGTCACGGCCGGCATCCTCAATGCCGCCTCGATGACGCTCTAAGGTGCCGGCATGAAGCGTTCGACCCAGGTGGCTTTGCTGCTGATGGGCGCCGCCGGCATCGGCGCCAGCGCCTATGCGTTCACAAAGCCCAGGCCCCGGGATTGCGTGCCGGCCGGCGCGCCGGCTCCGACGGCCACGCGGGCGGTCGACAAGGATGCAAAGCTCGAGCCGTGTCCGCCAAGGAATCGCTCGACCAGCACCGGCTACTACCGCTCATATTGGTACAGCTCGGGGCCGAGCCACTGGTCGACACCGATCTTTGCGCGCCGCTCGACCCAGACTTCGGCGACCGCGACCAATTCGCCGACGCAGCTCGGCTTCACGCGGCCTGGCGGAACAACCACAACGACAACGCGGCCGTCGACTTCGACCTCCACGACGACGACGACCGCGCGCACCGGCTTCGGCACCATCGGACATTCGGTCTCGTCGCATTCGACGTCGAGCTGACGAGCGATGCAGCGCATCTCCTGTGACGAGCGGGCGGACTGGCGGGCGCGCGCCGAGGCGGTGGGATTCGATTTTCACACCATCAACAACGCGCCTTATTGGGACGAGAGCGCCTATTACGGTTTCACGCTGAAGGAGATCGAGAACGATCTCGAGGACCCGACCAACGAGCTCGAAGGCATGTGCCGCGAGCTGGTGTCGCGCGCTGTCGCGGACGACCGCATGATGGATGTGCTGCGTATCCCGCGGCCGTACTGGAACTGGATCGCGGCCAGCTTCAAGCGGGGCGACCCGAGCCTCTACGGCCGTTTCGACCTCCGCTACGACGGCAACGGCCCCGCCAAGCTGCTCGAGTTCAACGCCGACACGCCGACCGCGGCGTTCGAGACCGGCGTATTCCAGTGGCAATGGCTCGAAGACGCCAAAACACGCAACATCGTCCCCAAGGACGCCGACCAGTTCAACTCGCTGCACGAGCGCCTGATCGATGGCTGGAAAGAGATCGGCAAAGGCCGGCGGCTGCATCTCTCGGGCATGACCGACAGTCCCGAAGACTACGGCACGCTCGCCTATCTCGAGGACACCGCGCGCCAGGCCGGACTCGAAACCAAGATGCTGGCGATCGAAGCGATCGGCCGCTCGCCGCGCGGCTTTTTTGTCGACCTCGAGGAACAGCCGATCGAGCTTTTGTTCAAGCTCTACCCCTGGGAATGGATGATGCGCGAGAAATTCGGGTCCTCGCTGCCGGGCGCGCCGACCCAGTTCGTCGAGCCGCCCTGGAAGGCGATCCTGTCCAACAAGGGCATCCTGCCGCTGTTGTGGGCGATGTTCCCGCGCCATCCAAATCTGCTGCCGTCCTATTTCGAGGACGACCCCAAGGCTGGGGAACTCGGCAACTCTTATGCGCGCAAGCCTCTCTACTCTCGCGAGGGCGGCAACGTCACGCTGGTCGCCAACGGACAGGCGGTCGATCAGGATTCCGGACCGTACGGGGCCGAAGGTTACATTCGCCAGGCGATCGCGCCACTGCCGCAATATGGCGGCAGCTATGTGGTGCTCGGCTCGTGGTTCGCGGCCGGGAAGGCCTGCGGACTGTCGATGCGCGAAGACGCCAGCCCGATCACCAAGAACACCTCACGCTTCCTGCCGCACGCCATCGTCGGATAGGTGGGTTGCACAAACGGCGCTTGCGGCGCGCGGCCCGGTATTGTCCATAGCCGCCAAAGCCGACGAGCCCCCGCCATTCCACCCATCCTGAAAATCGTCATGCTGGTCGTGTTCGCGCAGACATTGTTCACGCGCGCCGTCGACCCCGTGATTCCGATGATCGCTGGCGATCTGGCGGTCGACGTCAAAACAGCGGCGCTGCTTTCGACCGCCTTTGCGTTTCCCTATGCGCTGGTGCAGCCGGTCTTGGGCGTGACCGCCGACTTCTTCGGCAAGACCCGGCTGATGAACGCCTGCGTCGTCGTGGTGGCGCTGTCGGCACTGGCTTGCGCGGTGGCAACGAATTTTCCCTTCCTGGTCGGTATGCGGGTCATTGCCGGCCTGGTCGCGGGCGGCGTTTATCCGGTCGCGATGGCGCTGATCGGCGATCTCGTTCCGATCAACCAGCGTCAGGTCGCGATCGCACGGCTGCTGGCGGTGGCGCTCACCGCCAATGTGCTCGGCGCCTCGATCGCGGGCGTGATCGGCGACGTGTTCGGATGGCGCGGTGTGTTCGGCGTACTCGGCGCCTTTGCGCTCGCGGTCGCGATTCTGGCCTATATCGCGTTTCGCAACGTCCCGGCCGCGCCGCCGCAGCCGTTCAATCGCGCGGCTGTCATTACGAATTTCCGAGCCATCTTCGCCGATCCGCGCGCCAAAGTCTGTTTCGGCGCGGTGTTTCTGGAAGCGATCTTCATCCACGGGCTGTTTCCCTATGTCGCCATCCTGCTGCTTGGCATCGGCGAGACGCGGGCGTCGATCGCGGGCCTGATGATCGCGGCCTTTGCGATCGGCGGCGTGGTGTATTCGCTGATCCTTCCGTCGCTGATCGGCGCCATACCGCAGCAGCGGATGATGCTGGCCGGCGGCGTCATCGCGAGCGGCGCGCTCGCGCTGGTCGCGCTGCATTTTCCATGGCCCGCGCAGGTCGCGGTCTATGCGGCGTTCGGCTTCGGGTTCTATCTGCTGCACAGCTGCATCCAGGTCCATGTCACCGACCTTTCGCACACCGCGCGCGGTGCCGCAGCGTCGCTGCACTCGTCGTCGTTCTACTTGGGGCAGGCGGTCGGCCCGGTGATCTACGGCGTCGGTTTCGCGTATGGCGGGCCTGAGCCCGCGATCCTGATTGGAGCCTTGGTGGTGCTGGGCGTCGGCCTCGCCTGCGCCCGGCTCCTGCGGCATGCGGCGGCACCGCGATGAACCGTACCCTCAATGTCCTGAGCTTTCTGATCTTCGCCTCGGCCCTGTCGGTGCAGGCGGTCAATCCCATAATCCCTCAGATCGCCGCCGAATTCTTCATTCTGCCCGAAACCGCCGCGCTGCTGGCCGCGGCGTTTGCGGCCTACGGGCTGACACAGCCGGTGCTCGGCCCGGTCGCGGACGCGGTCGGCAAGACCAAGGTGATGATCGCCTGCCTCGCGCTGCTGACCGTGGCGTCGTTTCTCTCTGCGATCGTCACGCAGTTCTGGCTGCTGATGGTGCTGCGGATCCTTGCCGGCATCGCGTGCGGAGGCAGCTTTCCGATTGGCATGGCGATCGTCTCCGACCTCGCACCCCTGTCGCAGCGGCAGGTGACCATCGGCCGGCTCCTGACCGCGACGATTTCGGGCAACCTGCTGGGTGCGGCGGCGGCCGGCGTGATCGCCGACGTGATCCACTGGCGCGGCGTTTTCATCGTGCTCGGCGTCATCAGCACAGCGGCGCTGGTGGTCGGCCTGTTCGGCCTGCGCCACGTCGCAACCGGACCCAGACATCCGCTCGACATCCGCTCGGTGCTGCGTCGCAACCGCGAGATCTTAGCCATCCGCAACGCCCGCATCTGCTACCTCATGGTGGCGTTCGAGGCGCTGTTCATGTTCGGGATCTTTCCTTACGTCGCAGTGTTGCTGTTGCGCGGCGGCGAGCCGCGCGCATCGATCGCGGGCCTGGTGGTCGCGGCGTTTGCGATTGGCGGCATGGTCTATTCGCTGAGCGTGCGCCAATTGCTGCGCTGGCTCGGCCAGAAGAACATCATGATGGCGGGCGGAGTCCTTGGGGCTGTTGGCCTGTTCATCGTTGCGCCCGGTCCGTCCTGGCCCGTGCAGGCTTTCGCGTTCGCGGCCATGGGCTGCGGTTTCTACATGCTGCACGCCTCGATCCAGGTCTACGTCACCGAGCTTGCGCCGGCGACGCGAAGTTCGGCGGTGGCATTCCACACTTTCTCGTTCTTCGTCGGCGGCGGCATCAGCCCAATCGCCTATGGGCTCGGCCTCGAACAGCTCGGCGCCCCGATCACGCTGTCGATTGCGGCGGTCGGCATCGTGGTGGTCGGCGTGGTCAGCGCGCAGCTTCTGGTCAAGGCCCCGCCCGAAGCTCAGCCTCTGCCGCGATAGGGCGACACGCCCTGGTCGGGCAGCCAGACATCCTTGGGCAATCTGCCGGTCTGCCAGAACACGTCGATCGGGATGCCGCCGCGCGGATACCAGTAGCCGCCGATGCGCAGCCATTTCGGCCGGATGAGATCGGCGATCCGCTTGCCGATCGCGACCGTGCAGTCCTCGTGGAATGCGGCGTGGTTGCGGAAGCTGCCGAGATACAGCTTCAGCGACTTCGATTCCAACAGATGCCGCGCCGGCACATAGTCGATGACGAAATGCGCGAAGTCGGGCTGGCCGGTGACCGGACAGAGACAGGTGAACTCGGGACAGGTGAAGCGCGCCACATAGTTGGTGCCGGGCTGCGGATTGGGCACGCGGTCGAGGATGGCGGCCTCGGGCGAGCCCGGCAAAAAGCTTGGCTTGCCAAGGAGTTTTGGGGCCAACGGGCGGCGAGGCATCGCGCGATCCATGGGTTCCAGCGGCGCGGCATCAGTAACCAATTGGTAGATATCGGCAAGGGTTTCGACGACCCCGCGGCAACGCTGGCGTTACCAATTTCTGATAAACACCCCATGCCCATCGGGACCACAGCCATGCCGGTTATCGCATTGATCGTCAGCACGCTGCTGTTCTGGCTACTATACTGGTTCTTCCAGATGGGCGGCCTCGACCACATCCGCGACTCCATGCAACGCAAGCGTGACGAGGCGCGGCGCAAGATAGCGCTGGAAACAGAGCAATTGGCTCCCCTTGCGGCCGTCGAGGATCCGCGTGACGCAGCAATCGTCCTGATGCTGCTGATCGCCCGCAACGGCGACGCGCCGACGCGCGAGCAGTACGCAGCGATCGAGCAGATGGCGCGGTCGACGTTCGGCTTCGAGCGCGAACTGACCGAGCGGATGGCGCATGCGCGCTTTGTCGCCGGCCGCGCCGAGAGTTTCGAGCAGGCGATTGGGCTGTTCTCGAATTTGCTGAAGTCGCGTCTGACCGAGGCCGAACGCCGGCAACTGGTCGCAATGGTGGAAAAGATCGCCGCCCATGACGGGCCATCGGCGACGCAAAGCGACGCCATCGGGGCACTCAAACTTCGCTTCTGGCCGGCCTGAGCCCCGCTCGCTTCGCGCCTTCGGATTCGATCGCCGCCACATCATGGCGGTTCCCCCAGAAACTGGGCCTGCCCTGATCAATACGACTATAACTAGTGTGACTCCGGTCACGCACATCTGAGTTGTGCGGTCGAAATTCCGATCCTACAGTGCCGCCTGGATTCACGTCGCGCGGGGGCTTGCCATGGCGTCTCGCTACACTGACGTTCTTACCATCAAATCGGTCGATGACTTGCGCGCGCTCAACAAGGATGCGCGTACGCGGCGACGGCGGCGCGTGGGGCGCATTGCGATCGACCTGCAGGGCGTGAACCCCGAGGTGCAGCGCCGCGCC
>Ga0111538_10015194_pt1 | contig 10128 bp, 8 predicted proteins | sample SoiMethybrSBSTD1_FD_79669 | JGI IMG/M metagenome (GOLD analysis project Ga0111538, IMG submission 79669) | Bulk soil microbial communities from a Populus tree surrounding site in Tennessee, USA - Soil MetaG P. TD hybrid SBSTD1 (version 2)... | ecosystem: Environmental > Terrestrial > Soil > Tree... | reverse complement strand
CTTACCGAATTTCTTACGTTCAACTGAACGTGGATCACGTTTCAATAATCCAGCAGCTTTCAAAGCCGGACGGAATTCAGCGTTCACTTCAATCAATGCACGTGCTATTCCCAGCTTGGCTGATTCTGCCTGTCCTTTCAATCCACCGCCTCCCGCATTGATCTTTACGTCAAACTTGTCCAATGCCTGGATTGTTTTCAATGGCAACTCAACTTGATTTTGCAGGTAAACAAGTGTAAAATATTGCCTGTATTCCTTGTCATTAACAGTGATTTTTCCATCGCCCTTAGAAAGGAAGATACGTGTTACCGCTTCCTTACGACGGCCCACTGCGTTTTTCTGTTTTTCCATTATAATGTATTTGGAATTTTTTTTTGATTTTTTTCCTGATGATTAGAATTTGAGGTCCGCTGGTCTTTGCGCTTTATGCGGATGCTCAGTTCCTGCATACACATAAAGTTTCTTGAACATTTTGCGACCCAGGCGATTCTTAGGAAGCATACCTTTAACTGCTCTTTCGACTACCGCATCCGGACGACGCTTGAGTAAGTCTTTTGCAGTTTCAGATTTTTGTCCACCAGGATATCCTGAATAGGTGAGATACTCTTTCTCTTCTAATTTGTTACCTGTAAAAACAACCTTATCGGCGTTCAGTACGATCACAAAATCTCCGCAATCGACATGAGGCGTATAGTATGCTTTGTTCTTACCGCGTAGTACCGCAGCAATTTTAGCACACATGCGTCCCACGGTTTGATTGGTACCGTCCACAACATACCAGTTGCGTTTTACGGTAGCCGCATTTGCATGTTTGGTAGTGAAATGTAATTTGCTCATTGTTATCTGTTTAACGTGCCGCCATCCCGGCACTTTTAGTTAATGGAGCGCAAAGGTAGGGGCAACTGCATATCTCCCCCAAGAAAAAGGGCAACTATTTTCTACTCTACCTCTACAAAACGTTGATTTACAATAAAAATTTTGCCATGCTTCAAAACTAGGATGACAAGGATTACTAGGAACGCTAGGAAAGGAGTTTCTAATTCTGGTCATCTATGATTATAGCTAAGCCATTAGGATTTCCCAGCCACCCTCTTCCTAGTCATCCTAGTCCTTAAAATTTTGTTAACGCCAAAAACTACCCAACGGTTTTGAAAATGTGTGGGGTACTACTGGTACAAAACACAAAAAACAACAAAACATGAAAAAGGTAATGCTACAAATACCGCTCCTCTTGATAGGGATAGCGGTATTCATGATCGGATGTAAGAAAGATGATTTTCGTAACCCACTCCCTCCACATGGAGGCGGCAATGGCCAGGTTTCAAATGCGTTGCGGTTTAGTATGGATAGTCTTCCTGGTGAAAGAACAGGACTTAATGGTCTGTCTGTATTAATCACAATAGTGAATGACCAAAATCAGGCTGTTTTAACCGATAAAAAAATCAGCTTGCAGTTTAATGGAAAGTATACGTCCGATACACTTATCCTCCCCAATGGAAATTATAAACTCACAAGGTTCTTTGTGGTTGATGATACCATCAAACGTTTTGCAACACCTATTGCCAATTCACCAAAAGCATCGGCTGTTCAACGTCCGCTGAGTATCTCTTTTGATTTACCTAAATCAACAGTAAGTACATTGTCAATTGAGGTGGCCAGGATAAATGCAGGTGATCAACCAGAAAGCTTTGGATATCCCAAAGGAAGCTGGATTATTCCTGCAGATAATCCTCCACCAACTCCAATTCCTTCTGTAAAAATTAAGATCAAGCCGATGATCAAAATCGGAGATGTTACATATGATAGCATTCCGGTAAATTTCACCTGGATCACGTGGGACGCTACCGGCAAAATGATTGCAACTAGTAAAATTGCATTACCGGCAGGAACCAATGAGGTTACACTCCCTGCTAATGCTTATAAATACAGCCTCCAGGTAGAAAGATGGGGAATACATGACGAGATCGAATTGCTCAAAACCAATCTCCAAGAAGGAACGGTGTATTCACTGGGTGGAAGCAAGGCTGCTAAAAAATTGAAATCAGAACTCATTTACAATTGGGTAAACGGTGCCTATGTATCGCACTCAAAGAATGCGTATGAATATGATGCAGGTGGCAAACTATCACAAATACTTTATTATTTGAGAAGAGCCGACAATACACCTTACATATCGTTGACGGATAAATTCATTTACAATTCGTCGGGTAGAGTAGAGAGAATAAAACGCTATGACAGCAGTAACAACCTGGTTTCGGAAAATGTTTTCGATTACGATGCTCAAGGAAGAATTTATCGTTTGTCTCAAACTGCTGATGATAGTTATACTTCGGGTCAAGTCACTTATTCTGCCGCAACGGGACCCGGGAGTTACAATATGAGTATCAGGTATTCCTATACTCAACCATTGACGATGACATATAACATGACCTACAAACGCGGAAATAAGGTGCAGGATGCTGCAATTGCTTCAAACTATTCCAATGAGTCCGGAACTTATCAGTACGACTTCAACATCAATCCCTATATCCATATGAATTGGCCTGATCTGTTTCTTTCACATCAGTCAAAGAATAATATGGTTGCGCAACAAAAAGCATTTGCTTCTGTTCAGCCAACTGCGGTCCCTTTAGGATTTAATTATACTTATGATGCAGATGGATATCCTAAAGAACTGGTAAAAACATATTTCAGCTACCCTGGAAACATTTATATGTACACCACGAAGACAGTCTACAATTATTAAACAATTATTTTTGCAAACTTTATATATGAAATCGAAAATAGCAGGTATAGCATTGATAGCATTGGCATCATGCACAGCAGCGAAAGTATCAGTCCCAACTCAGTTCAGCAGTCAGGCTACAAAGATGCCGGTGAAAGGACTTAATGGTTGGCAAGTCAATCAGAAACTCAGTTTCGGTAATTACAATACCTCTAAAATAAAGAGAGGGTGGGATTTCAATTCCTCTTTTCAGTACACAAAGATGCGAATCAGCCCGGAGGAAGCCATACTGAAAGTATTCACCATGGATACTTATAAGGGCACGAATACGCAGCGAAATAAGTTCCAGTATACGCTTGAAGATGGAAACCTGGTTGCAGAGATCTATGCAACGGAAAAATTCAAAGAAAAAGAATTGGTGTACAAGAGTAACAATCCGTGGATAGGCAACGCCTCGCAAACAAAGAGCTATGAATATGCATTTGCTGCAGCGATAATTCCTCTAACTGTGAAGAATGATCAACCATGGTCGCTGGTACTAATCAATAGATACGATCAGAAAAAAGATACCGCACGAAAGTTGTTCGACAAACCCTATGTTGAAGAGGAAGGATACGCCACCAACGGTACAGAAAATATTGCGATCAGGCCATTGCGTATTGAGAATGTGACTACCGCCAACGGGAAGAACACAAAAGTGTTTGGAGGCAAGATACTTTCCGGGTATGAATTACAATGGGACGGCGGAGTGGTGGGAATCATCGATATACTCGATAACAGTATCTGGATCGTTAATGACCTGGAGCCTGCGGAGAAACTTATTCTCTCTTCCATTTCTTCAGCAATTTTATTGAAGCGGATGCAGGATGTGGAGAAGGATCGAGATAACGTGGACTAGTGATACCAGATGCCGGATGCCAGATGCCGGATATCAAATCTCAAATATCAAATTTGGATTAAGCTGAGTGTTAGCCGTAGAAACCGATATAAACCTTTTACTCGAAGGCTGTCTTGCCAACCATCGCAAGTCACAAGAAGGATTATATCGTCACTTCTACGGCTTTGCTATGACTATCGCTTTACGGTATTCGCGCGATGAGCATGATGCAGCCGACATCATGAGTCATGCCTTTGTGAAAATTTTCAAGAGCATCAAATCGTACGATGCACAAAAAGGAAGCCTTCACGCCTGGATAAAGAAAATCATCATCAACGAAGGATTGGATCACATTAAAAGTCGCAAGCGTTTCTCGGAAAATGTGGATGTTGAAACTATTGAAGCGCCGGAAGTGAACAATGCAGCATTAGAACAAATGGGATCTGAGGAAATCATGAACATCATCAAGCGACTTCCACCAGCAACGCACGCGGTCTTCATTCTATATGCGGTGGAGGGCTATAACCACCGCGAAGTTTCAGAGCGTCTTGGAATCAGTGAAGGCACTTCCAAATGGCATCTGAGTGAAGCCAGGAAAACATTGCAACAGCAATTACAGCATTTAAAAACTTAATGAGAAACAAAGAAACATATGAACTTACAGTAACCAGCAAGCTGGAGGCACTGCCTTTGCCTAACCTGGAGGATGCAATCTGGTCGCGCATAGAAGCGCAGCTTGATATTGACTTGCCTACAGATGATGGTAACGGTGGCAACACTCCTACTCCTGGCTCACCATCAGGATCCTGGTGGCTGAAGGGGACTGGCTTGTTTATTCTGGCTGTAGCCATCATTAGTTTCTTTACGCTCACAAAATCAAAAAATGAAAATGGTCCCGCACAAGGTTCGGGAGAAATAATTCCGCCCCACATCGATTCAATTGCCCAGGATAAGCCGCCACCTGATCCAAATATCAGGCAAACGCCTAAACAGGCATCACCGATTATTACCTCGAACAATTCAAAAGATCCGGTAATACAAGTTGATAGTAATTCATCAACCAGTTTAGTTCCACCTCCTATCACAAAAGATAGTCTGCAGGTAGTGAATAGTCCTCCAGTAGGTTTCACGCCAGTCAAGGATTCCGGTACTACCAAAAAGAAATCGAGAGGTGTGAAGGGAATTACTGACTCGGATTATAAAATTGTGCCTTCCAAAAAAGACAGTTCATAGGGCCCTGCAAATTGTTGTGTCAAACCTCAAACAAAAAAACTAAAGGTGTGTTGAGGAAATTTTTTTTGTGAATAGTTGGTATATTACCAACTATCTTGTAACCATAGAATACTGATTTAAAATAATGGAAGCAATTCAACCTTTAGGCAGGTCAACTTTCGGAGATCCGGCAAATAGAGGGAATTTATTACCGAAGGATGAAGCACTGGCTTTATTAAATGAATGGGTAGAAAACGAAAGACTCCGCTTGCACATGAAACAAGTGGCCGCGGTAATGAAGGCCTGGGCCGTTCAAAAAGAGCAAGCCGATGAAGAAACCGCCCGCAAGTGGGAGCTGGCTGGGTTGCTACACGACGCGGACTGGGACAAATACCCCACAGAACATTGCCGGGTGATCATTGAAGAATTAGAAAGAAGAAATATAGATCCCGATGTGATCCATTGCATCGCATCACATGGGCCAAGGCATTTTGGAGTTGAGCCGGAAAACAATATGGATAAAATGATTTATGCCTTTGATGAGCTGTCGGGATTCATTCACGCCGCCGCGCTGATCAGGCCAACGCGATATGAAGGGATGGATGTCAAAAGTGTAGTAAAAAAATTAAAGACTCCATCTTTTGCTGCTCAAGTGAGTAGGGAAGATATTAATGATGCCATTAGCAGGATCACTTATCCATTAGATGAGATTATTGATTTCATCATCACGAATCAGAAGAATGTGAATTAGAAAAGTTTTGCTTACCTGAAATTTATTTTCCCCTCGATGAAAAAAATCCTGATTGCGGTATTGATGATTATCGTGCTGTTTCTTGGCTTTACATACTTGTATATTCCGGCGCAGATTGAATTTCAGGTGCGGAAATACGCGTTGGTTAATCCCGTTGCTGCAAGTCGTGTCCTTTCCTTCGAAAAAAATTGGAAAGATTGGTGGCCCCAACAAGATAAAATACACCCCGCAGATTCAATATATACTTTCAATAAATCGAAATTCATTGTTGACCGCGAATTGTACAATGCTTTTAATATTGGTATTGTAAAAAATGATGACACGATTCATAGTCTCTTTAGTCTTGTTCCAACAAGCGCCGATTCAACTCAACTGCAATGGAGCGCCGTGTTGAATAGCACTGCCAATCCCTTCAAGCGACTCAACAAATATTGGAACACAAATGAAACACAGAAGGAAATGGAAACAATCCTTTCCAGCCTGGTTTCATTCCTGCAAAACCAGGAGAACATTTATGGCATGCAGATCAAAAGAGAGATAGTAGAGGACACCCTACTCGTATTCAGGGAGAAGGAGAGTGATGTATATCCCTCGACTGCTTCGATATACAACCTCGTTAGTACATTAAAGAACCAGATTAAAAAAGCAGGAGCCAACCAAACGAACCCACCAATGATGAATGTGATTGCAATAGGACCGGAAAAATATCGGGTAATGGTTGCTATTCCTATAGATAAAGAATTCGCCTTGAATGACTCGCTTTCATTTAAGCGAATGGTGAGGGGTTGGATCCTTGTTTCAGATGTCAAAGGCGGCCCAACTAGAATCAACCAGGCGATAATAGAAATGAGAAATTTCGTGAATGACTATTCGAAGATCCCGATCGCCCTACCGTTTGAATCCATGATTACGGATCGGATGGCCGAACCGGATACTAGTAAATGGACTACAAGATTATATTTCCCAATTGTTTTGTAACGACATTTTGAAAAAGCATTCACTTCATCTGTCTCAAGAAACGAATCACTTTTAAACTATCATCATTTCTGGCAATTATATAGGCATCTTCCTGGTGAGGGATATTAATTTTCCTAACATGTCTCGATTGCCCGGGGATTGACAATCCATTCAATGATTCGCAGCCAAATTCTCCGTTCCGGGTACAAGTAAGGACCAATCCAAAGTCTGCATCATATCTTCCCATCTGAATGTTGTTGCCGTAAAAGTTGCCTACCAATAACAATTCTTTTTTTCCAAACTGATCAACTCCCAAGTCAACCGCATCCCTATAAGATGTAAGCTGCGCCATATAAGGAAGTGCCTGTAAATGAAATCTCATATTTCCATCATTGATCAAAGCAGCATTTTCAAAATAATCGGCCGTAAATAATTTTGCGGAATTCAATTTTTTCTGGTCAAATATCCCTGGCAAAGAAGCCTTGGCAAAGTCTTCAGCGTACAAGAATTTTTTCTTGAGAATGGGCATTTGTTTTTCCAGTTCCATCTTATTGGCAAAAGGAATTTCCTTGCCTGAAAGGTAATACGTCAGTACCTGGTCCTTTCTGCCATTATCGTCAAAATCGGCATAATATAATTTGATCGGCTCCTTTTCAGAGGCCTTTAACCTACTGTTCAATCCAAGATTCCCAGCAATAAAATCAATGTCCCCATCCTGGTCGAGATCAACCGGGACTACAAAATTCCACCACCCTTTTCTTTCACTTAAACTAAATTTCCTGAATGATTTTTTTTCATTGATAAATGCCTCTATGCCGCCCCATTCACTGCACACCACAAGATCTGGTGTACCGTCATTGTTTACGTCGGTTGAGACAGCACCAGTTACCAAGCCAACATTCATCAATTCTTTGGAATAACTAGATGTAACATCTGTAAACTTTCCTGTTCCATCATTTTGTAGCAGGTATGAACGAGGTACTTCTCCATAGTAAAAAGGAACGTCCCTTCCACCAATAAATAAATCCACGAAACCATCTTTATTGAAATCAAAGGGCACCACACAAGAAGTAGTTTGATAGATGTTCGCAAAAGCATCTTTCTTCAAACTAAATTGAGCCTTCCCATCATTCAGGTATAATCTTGGAAGCAAGTGTTGGTCCTCTCCATAAAATTCATTTCCGCCACTCGCAATAATAAGGTCTATATCACCATCATTGTCAACATCCCGCCAACAAGCGTCTACATCTTCATACATGCTATCTGCCTCAAGTGCAGGTTGACTTGTGTGTATGAAATGTCCGTCTTTTTGCTGAAGAAGAATTGCAGGTTTACCTGTCTTTGAGGAACCTATGAAAACATCATCAAGTCCATCCTTGTTAATATCAGCAACGGCTAATGCGGGACCTTCGGTAGACAGCATATGAGGCAGCAGTGGCTCCCGATCAAATTCCTGGAATGGATTTTCCACATGCCGATATTGAATTCCTAATTCTGCTGTAATATCACGAACGGGATAGGTTGAAGCTTTCGCGCGTGAAGAAACAATTGAATAATTAAAAACCGGGAGACCAGTTTGATAAGTAACTACTGTTGGCCTTGGATTTAGTTGAAGATGTTGATAGGTATTGTCGGGCCAAACCAACAGGATTGAATCTGCGTGAACATTTTTAAGTCCAACATGCAAAGGAATTTCCATGCTGGATTGAAAGCCGTGCACGGGAAATTTTTCGTTCACAAAAACAGTATCCTTTGCAAAAACGTACAATTTTGAACCAAGTGCATTGATATTGGACTTTGGCCCTTTGAATCTAAGATCAAGGAATGGCTTATCATTTTTGTCGTTCGATTTGTTTTCATATATCAACGCCGACTCATCTATGTTATTCACCACCACGTCAAGATCACCATCGTTGTCCAGGTCAGCATAGATAGCGCCATTGGAATAGGTGCCTTGATTCTCACTCACCTGGTTTCCCAGATCTTCAAACTGCAATTGACCTTTATTCCTGTAAAAAACATTCGGGATTTTAATCTGAGGAAATTTGTCCATCAGTGCAAGGTCTGTTTCCTCCATTCTTTTATCATTGATCTTTACCTGCACTTCCCGGTTTGAGATATAGTTGATGTAATCAATGTCATTCATTCGCTTCGGAATCCCATTTGAAATGAACAGGTCCTTCAATCCATCGTTATCGAAATCCATCCATAGCGGAGCCCACGACCAATCCGTCGCAAATACACCGGAATACAAACCGGTCTCGCTAAACCTTCCATTACCTCTGTTCAATTGGAGATTGTTCCGAGTATATTGGTTGTTGTAGCCATAGAGAATTTTTTGCTTATACAAATCGTATTCATCTTCGCCCAATGACCTTTTTAAAATATAAGGATCGGATGCAAGCATATCCATGGAAACAATGTCGGGCAACCCATCATTATTAATATCTGCCGCATCCACACCCATTGAATATTGGCTGGTATGCATCATGTGTTCATTCAATTCCTCTCTGAATTTTCCATTCCCGGTGTTGATATACAAATAATCGTTCTCATGAAAATCATTTCCGATATAAATATCAGGTCGGCCGTCCAGGTTAATATCACTGACAACGATACCTAATCCATATCCAATTACCGAACTATTAATTCCGCATTCTTTGGTAACATCGGTAAATCTACTTCCATCGTTCCGGAACATACGATCACCACTAACGTCACTGTAGGTGTCTACGAATCTTTTGCGTTCCGCGAAATTCGCATTCTGATGCACGGAGTGATTGAGTAAAAACATATCCAGATCGCCATCACCATCGTAATCGAAGAATGCCGCGTGTGTACTCAATCCAGAAAAGTTTAAACCATATTCTCTGGCTTTATCAATATAAAATGGAACTCCATTTTTATCTATGCCCTGGCAAATCAGAAATTGGTTCTCACCTTGAAGACCGAGGAGTTTACTAACGCGACAAACATAAATATCAAGCAATCCATCACCATTGATATCTACTACGGACACGCCGGTTGACCAGCCACCATCTTCTGGTATTTTGGCTTCAATAGTTACATCCTGAAACCTTAAGTTGCCTTTGTTGAGATATAGTTTATCAGGGGATTGATTCGCAGAAAAAAATAGGTCAATCAATCCATCATTATTGAAATCACCTGCACCAACACCCGCGCCATTGTAGAAATACATGTATTTGAAAAGGTTCAGGTCTTGTGTGTAAGTAAGTTTGTTATTAAATGTCAGACCAGTTCTATCACTCTTCAATACTTCGAATAAAATATTGTCCTTTCTTCCCGGTTTGCAACTTGCAAAGACAAGGATGATCAGGAAAATGGATAAGAAATATTTTGAGTTCTTAGTGTTCATAATTCAATTGAGGCAAGCCTCGTCACACCTGTTATCCTCGCTTGAATGACTCAGTTGATCAGACAGGCGGCGCAATTTTAAAATTCAGCGGAAAGGGCTTTGAATTTTTTATTTGAAACTTGATTTTTCTTGATGCTTGTGATTTGGTGCTTATTTGTTATTTGTGATTTGTTGTTTGTGATTTGTTGTTTATCCTGTACATCTTCGGATAATCATCATTGACCAGGTAT
>Ga0111538_10015193_pt1 | contig 10128 bp, 8 predicted proteins | sample SoiMethybrSBSTD1_FD_79669 | JGI IMG/M metagenome (GOLD analysis project Ga0111538, IMG submission 79669) | Bulk soil microbial communities from a Populus tree surrounding site in Tennessee, USA - Soil MetaG P. TD hybrid SBSTD1 (version 2)... | ecosystem: Environmental > Terrestrial > Soil > Tree... | reverse complement strand
AGGATCGAAGGTGAGGGCGGCGTCGCCGACCAGAAGGAAAACGTCGGCGCCCGCTATTTCAAGCTCAAGCTCAATGGCGATCCCGCGCACGATGCGGATCGCCTGATCCGGATCGGCGCGGCGCTAGCCGCGCTGCCGTATGATTACCGCGTCACGCTGGACGCCAATGAGCAGTATGCCGACCTTGCCGCCTTGAGCGCGTTGGTCGAACGCCTCGACCGCGACGCTGCGCTGCGGCCGATCGCGGCAAAACTGCTCTACATCGAGCAGCCGATGCCGCGCGACATCACCCGTCAAGCGCCGCTCGGCGCGCTGGCGCGGCGCGATTTCATCGTCGACGAGGCTGACGATTCCTACGATGCGTTCCTGATGGCGCGGGCGCTCGGCTATCGCGGCATCTCCTCGAAATCCTGCAAGGGCATCTACAAGTCGGTCGTCAACGCGGCGCGCGCGGCGAAATGGAGCGCAAGCGACGAAAAATGCTTCATCGCCGGCGAGGACCTGACCTGCCAGGCGGGACTGGCCGTGCAACAGGATCTCGCGCTCGGCGCGTTGATCGGCGTCACCCATGCCGAGCGCAACGGTCACCATTATGTCGACGGCTTTGGCGATACGCCGGCCGCAGAAGCGGAGGCGTTTTTGTCTGCGCATCCCGATCTCTATGTCCGCGACGGGGATAAAATCCGGCTCGCGATCCATGATGGCGATCTCCTGACGGGATCGCTGACGATACCGGGCTTCGCCACGGCAGTTCATCCGGACTGGTCCGCGATGTCGCCGCTCGCCAAGCCAAAGCCACGAATTTCCCTGGAGAAAGCAGTATGACGACCAAACGCCTCGGCCTGATCATGAACGGCGTGACCGGCCGCATGGGCCTCAACCAGCATCTGATCCGCTCCATCATCGCGATCCGCGACCAGGGCGGCGTGGTGCTGGCGAACGGCGACCGCATGCTGCCCGACCCGATCCTGATCGGTCGCGATGCGGACAAGGTGGAACGCCTCGCCAAGCGCTTCAATGTGCAACGCTGGTCGACCGATCTCGAGAAGGCGCTGGCCGACAAGGCAGATACGATCTTCTTCGACGCCGCGACTACGCAGGCGCGACCCTCGCTGCTGACCAAGGCGATCAACGCCGGCAAGCACGTCTACTGCGAAAAGCCGATCGCGACCAACCTGGAAGAGGCGGTCGCGGTGCTGAAACTCGCCAACGCCAGAGGCGTCAAGCATGGCACGGTGCAGGACAAGCTGTTTTTGCCGGGCCTGAAGAAGCTCGCCTTCCTGCGCGACTCCGGTTTCTTCGGCCGCATGCTCTCGGTGCGCGGCGAGTTCGGCTACTGGGTGTTCGAGGGCGGCTGGCAGGAAGCACAGCGGCCGTCATGGAACTACCGCAGCGAGGATGGCGGCGGCATCATCCTCGACATGGTCTGCCACTGGCGCTACGTGCTCGACAATCTCTTTGGCGAGGTCGAGAGCATCTCCTGCCTCGGCACAACGGATATCCCCGAACGTTTCGACGAGAAGGGCAAGAAGTACACGGCGACCGCCGACGACTCCGCCTATGCCACCTTCCGCCTCAAGGGCGGCGTGATCGCTCATATCAATATGAGTTGGGTGACACGGGTCTATCGCGACGACCTCGTGACATTCCAGGTCGACGGCACCCACGGCTCGGCGGTGGCGGGCCTGACCGATTGCGTGATCCAGGCTCGCCAGGCGACGCCGCGGCCGGTGTGGAACCCGGATGAAAAGCGCACTCACGATTTCTACGCCGACTGGCAAAGAGTTCCGGACAACGTCGTCTATGACAACGGGTTCAAGGAGCAGTGGGAAATGTTCATCCGCCATGTCTGCGAGGACGCGCCCTATAAATACACGCTGCTGGAAGGCGCCAAGGGCGTGCAACTCGCCGAATGCGCGCTGCAGAGCTGGCGCGAACGGCGCTGGATCGACGTCGCTCCTATCAAGGTGTGAGGAGGCATAACCATGAACAAGCCTGTCCTGCCGATGTCATCGCTGTCCGTGAGGCTGCCGACGGCAAATGGTTCGATCGAAACCTATCGTCTCGCGGCCTCGCGGACGTTTCCAGCGAAGCTCGACGGCACGCTCAACCGCGTGGCGTTTTCCGCAGCTCATGTGGTGGCCGATCCGTTCGCCGACACCGATCCGTGGCTGTCGGCCGCGATCGACTGGGACCGGACCATCGCGTTCCGCGAACATGTCTGGGATCTCGGCCTCGGCGTTGCCGAGGCGATGGATACGGCGCAGCGCGGCATGGGTCTGGATTGGCCGAACTCGCTGGAACTGATCCAGCGCTCGGTAAAGGCGGCCAAGGCGCGCGGCAATGCGCTGGTGTTTTCCGGCGCGGGCACCGATCACCTTGCGGTCGAAGATGCTAAATCCATCGACGACGTCATTCGCGCCTATGAGGAACAGATCGCGGCGGTCGAGAAGGCCGGCGGCCGCATCATCCTGATGGCCTCGCGGGCGCTTGCCAGGTTAGGCCGCAGCGCCGACGATTACGCAGGAGTCTATGACCGCGTGCTGGGTCAGGTCCGCGAGCCCGTGATCATCCACTGGCTCGGCGACATGTTCGACCCGGCGCTGGCGGGCTATTGGGGTACCGACGATCTCGACAAGGCGATGGATACGGCGGTTGCCATCATCAACGCCAACGCGGCCAAGGTCGATGGCGTGAAAGTTTCGCTGCTCGACAAGCAGCGCGAGATCGACATGCGCCGGCGGCTGGACAAGAACGTCAAGATGTATACCGGCGACGATTTCAATTATGCCGAACTGATCGCCGGCGATGACCAGGGTTTTTCGCACGCTTTGCTTGGCATCTTCGACGCCATTGCGCCGGCGGCATCCTACGCGTTGTCGCGGCTCGCTGCCGGCGACGAGGCCGGCTTCCATGACGTGCTGGGGCCGACCGTGCCGCTGTCGCGTCACATCTTCAGGGCGCCGACGCGGTTCTACAAGACCGGCATCGTGTTCATGGCCTACCTCAACGGCCATCAGGATCATTTCACCATGGTTGGCGGACAGGAGAGCACGCGCTCGACGCTGCATCTGGCCGAACTGTTCCGGCTCGCCGACAAGGCCGGTCTGCTCTCCAACCCCGAAATGGCGACACGGCGCATGAAGACGGTGCTGGCGACGCGCGGCGTCGAGCCCTGATGCGCGATTTTTCTTCCGACCATCGCTGGCTGTCGCTGAATACGGCGACCGTCCGCAAGCAGGGCGATCTCACAGCCATCATCGAGGCCTGCGCGCGGCACGGCATCCGCGCCATCGATCCGTGGCGCGACCAGGTCGCGGCGATAGGCCTCGACCGCGCGGCGCGGGCCGTGCGCGACGCCGGGCTTGAATTATCGGGTTACTGCCGCGGCGGCATGTTTACGTCGGACGCGGCGCGGCGCGCTGAAGTGCGCGACGACAATCGCCGCGCGATCGACGAAGCCAAGGCGCTCGGCGCGCCGTGCGTGGTGCTGGTCGTCGGCGGCCTGCCGCAATATTCGCGCCCGGGAAGTGCGTCCTCAAAGGACATCGCGCAAGCGCGGGCACAGGTCGACGATGCCATCGCGGAGATGCTGGAATATGCGAGAGCGGCCGACATGCCACTTGCGATCGAGCCGCTGCATCCGGCCTACGCGGCCGATCGCGCCTGCGTGAATACGACGAAGCAGGCGCTGGATATTTGCGATCGGCTCGATCCGCAGCGCACGGGCGGGCTCGGCGTCGCGCTCGACGTCTATCACGTCTGGTGGGATCCGGAGCTGATGGGCCAGATCGCGCGCGCAGGGAAGGATCGCCTGCTCGCGTTTCACGTTTGCGACTGGCTGGTGCCGACAAAAGACATCCTCAATGATCGCGGCATGATGGGCGACGGCGTCATCGACATCAAGTCTGCGCGATCGGCAGTCGAAGCGCAGGGTTTTTCCGGCTATTGCGAGATCGAAATCTTCTCCAACGACTGGTGGACCAAGCCGATGGATGGGGTTTTGAAGACCTGCATCGAGCGGCATCGGACGGTGGTCTAGCAGACACTGGCGAGATCGCCGCACAGGCTGTGTCAACGACGAACAATGTTGTCTCGTATCTGAAACGCCGCGCGTCATCGTTGGAAAAACGTCGCGAAAAGCGACACCGCGCCGGTTCCAGATTTAACCTTTTTCGCGGGTATTCAGCTTAACAAAGGGTTACCGTTGCGCCTGCACATTCCCGGGCGCTAGCTACTTCGCACGGAGAATGTCTCCGCAGCGATGAGCGTCAACATGAAAACTCTTTACGCGATTGCAATTCTCGCCCTCGTGTCGACATCGGCGCAGGCTTGGCAGGTCGTGGAACGATGCACTTACAGCCAGTTCTTCGGCAGCCTGTGCACGACGACCTATCTGGACGATCCGCCGCGTGACCTCGCCCAGGAAAAGGAAGACGAAAAGGCAAGGCGCGCCAGCATCGAGAAGTGGGAAGCGTTCTGCAAGCCGCAGCGTACCTATGACAAGGAAGGCGTCGTCCGCCTGGTTTACGCGAAGAAGGGCTGCGAGTTCGGCCGCAGCGAGTAACGGCCGCGCCTCACGTCTCGGCTTCCCGCAACGATCGGGGAGCGTTGCGGGCCGCTTGCTTGCGTCCGGGCAAACGCTTCGCGTTTGTCCCGAGGGAAAACCGGTTTCCACTTTTCTGGATCATGCCCCGAAGCTCGATGCTTCTGGCGCGGGCCTGCCGCGCATTACGGTGACCGAAACAGTTAAACCTTTAACCATCAAATTGCAGGGCGGTTAGCCACGCTGCTTTACGCGGCCTCAACGCTTGCCGGGTCATCCTCACCGAGGGCATTCATTCTCAAGAGGCAGTTGCAATGCGTTTCCTCATCGCGATCTCGATCGTCGTAGCGTCGGTCTCGTCGGCATCCGCGCAGTTCGCGATGGATCACGGCAACGCGGCGGCTGCCGCCCAGGCCGCCAGGGCGGAGCAGATGTACCAGAGCGCCAAGTCTGATGCCATCAGGAATGGCCGTCCGCTGCTTCCCAGTCAGCAGACCAATTTCGCCGTGGGCGGTCGCGCCACGATCAAGGTCATACAGCGGACAGCGGACGAGAAAAAAGCCGATGAAGTGGCGGAGGCGGCCTGGCGCGAGCGTTGCCGGCCGACTGTGGTCGAGGACGGCGAGGGCCTTCGTCGGGTGAAATATGCGGATCGGGACTGCGATCTTTCCCGCTTCAACACCGCAGGCAATTAGAGCGTTTTCGAGCGAAGTGGATACCGGCTCGCATAGCAATCAAGCTTGCGCAGATTGCATAGACTTATCTGCGGTAGAAAACGCGTCAAAACAACAATCCAAAGCTTCGGTTCTGATTCAATCAGAACCGATAATGCTCTAGAATTTCGAGCAGGCTTGCCTAGACTGACCGGCGCGCCTGCTTGCGAGTTGCCTGCGTTCAGCCGACCTCGCACGGCACACTCAAAAATCCCCGGAAGCGAACCCGGCCGCCGCGCACCGGCGCGCCGTTGAGCGAATAGTTCGGAAACCGCGCCAGAAAACGCGAGATTGCAACCGCGCCTTCGAGCCGCGCCAGCGCCATCCCCGCGCATTGATGCGCGCCGGTGCCGAAGGCGAGGTGCCGGTTCGGCGTGCGGCCGACATCGAGACGTTCGGGATCGGCGAATTGGGCGGGGTCGCGATTGGCGGCGCCGATGCACAGCGTCACCGGCGTGCCGGCCGGCATCGCGATGCCGCCGAGTTCGACCGGCTCGACCGTCATGCGGTTGCCAAGCTGATTGGAGCTTTCGAACCGCAGCATTTCCTCGACCGCGGTCTTGATCAGTGTGGGATCTTCGACCAGCCGCTGCTTTTCACGGGCATGATCCTGCAGGGCGACGAGGCCGTTGCCGATCAGGTTGGTGGTGGTCTCGTGACCAGCATTGAGCAGGAAGATGCAGTTGTGCAGCAGTTCCTTTTCGGTCAGCCGCTCGCCATTATCCTCGCCCTGAATCAGGCGGGTCAGCACGTCGCGGTCGGGATTGCCGGGCTTGGCCCGCCGCCGCGCGACGAGCCCCTCGAGATAGGAAAGAAAATCCTTCACCGCCTTGTTGCCGCGGGCGAACACATCGGGGGCAACCACCGGCTCCAGCGCGCCGAGAATGGCGAGCGACCAGTCCCGCAAGGGTTCGCGTTCGTCCTCCGGCACGTCGAGCAGGTTGCCGATGACCTCGATCGGGATCGCGGCGGCGAAATCGTCGATCAGGTCCACCTTGCCTTTGGCGGCGACGACATCGAGCAGGCGATCCACCAGCCTCACCAGGTCGGGCTCCATGCCGGCGATCGCGCGCGGCGACAGCGCGCCCATGATCAGCCGGCGCACGCGGGTGTGCGCAGGTGGATCGTTGAACACGAGGCTGGTGGTGTGGTGTTCGTAGAGCAGGCTCGCGCCATATTTCGGCGCGAACTCCTTCTTCTTGTCGGAAGAGAAGGTCCTGGTGTTCTTGTAGGCGGCCACCAGATCATCGTAACGGGTCAGGAAGTACGAACCGTTCGGCAGCCGCTTGACCGGCTCGGTTTCCCGTAGCGCACGATAGGTCGGGTAGGGGTTGGCATAGAAATCCGGCGTCAGCTTCTCGAGGTCGAAGGTGGCCGCCAGTTCGCGCGCGTCCAGATTCATGGCTCGTCATACTCGTTGCGAAGGCCGGCAGGTGGCGCGATCATCAAATTAGTCGCGTCTGCAACTATCGTAAACCCCGTTCCCAGGCCGGCGTCAAGCCGGGGCGCGGCCTCCAGGGTGCATCCGCGGCGCGTTGGAGTTGCGGTCGGTCCGCGATGAGCCGGAAGCGTGAGAACCGGATTCAGGGGAAAAAGAGGCGTAAACAACGCGGTGAGGGTGTGATTTTGGAATCGCACTGCGCCAAAATTCGTATGGTGCGCTGCAATGTATCCTTGACAGCGTATAGGTGAGTGATTACTCACGCGCCTATGTCTACTCTGCGCATGACCAGTGATTTGCGGCGGCAATTGATCTTGAGCGCCGCCAAGCGATGCTTCGCCCGCAACGGCTTTGCCGGCACCACGACCAAGAGCGTGGCGGCCGCGGCTGCCATTTCGGAAGGCCTGCTGTTCAAGCACTTCCCCTCCAAGGCTGCGCTCTACGCCGAGATCCTCGCGGAAGAGTGTGAGGCCGATCCGGATTTTGCAAATCTGCTCGGCCAGGAGCCGTCGACGGGAACGCTCGTCGAACTGATCAAAGGCATGGTGGGACATTTCATCGAGGTATCGAATGGGTCGGATCAAGAGGAAGCGCAGCGGCTGCGGCTGATGACGACGAGCCACCTCGATGACGGGGAGTTCGCGCGGCTGCTTTACGACAAGATCGGCGGCCTGATCGGGCCGGTGTTTGCCGCATCGATCGAAAGCGCGGTGGCGGCTGGGGACGCAGTACGGATCGGCAGCGATCCGCTTAACCTGTTCTGGTTCGCGCACCACACGGTGCTGATGTCGGCGCTGACGAGGCTTCCGGCCGTGCCCTGTCTTTCCTACGGCAAAGCCAACGATCTGGAGGATCAGCTCTGTCGATTCATCCTGCGCGGCATCGGGCTTAACGAAGCCGCAATTGCTTCTCATCTGGACTGCGAGCCGTCGCCGAATTCGGGACAATCGGTAACTGCAGAAAGTGCATGACATGAATATCGTGACTGAACCCAAGCTGTCGGGCAAACCGATCGTCGATAAGCCGCACAAGCGGCCGGTGCGGCTGGTGCGCTGGTTCATCGTCGTGGGATTGCTGCTGACCTTGCTGGTCGGCGGTCTGGTCTGGTTCAATTACTTCCGCGGCAAGATGATCGCGCAGTTCTTCGCGAACAACAAGCCGCCGGCAACCAGCGTCAATATCGCCACGGCGAAGTCCGAAACCATTCCGAATCTCCTGACCGCGGTCGGCGATCTCGCCGCCGTGCATCAGGTCAATGTGACGTCGGACGTCAACGGACGCATCACCGAGATCCAGTTCACGCCGGGTGCCAGCGTGAAAGAGGGCACGCCGCTGGTGCAGCTGTTCGACGGCCCCGAGCAGGGCGACCTTGCCAACTTCAAGGCCCAGCAACGCGTGGCGCAGATCTCGCTGGATCGTGCCAAGCAACTGGCGGAGCGCCAGGTCGGACCGCAGGCGACGGTGGATACCGCGCAGGCGGCGTTCGATCAGGCCAGCGCCGGCATCGCCAAGACCCAGGCGATCATCTCGCAGAAACTGGTGCGGGCGCCGTTCGACGGCGAACTCGGTGTTCGCAAGGTCGAGGTCGGACAATATCTGACCGCCGGCACACAGATCGTCTCGTTGACCGATCTGTCCGTGCTGTTTGCGAACTTCACCGTGACGGAGAAGGACTCCGGCAACCTCAAGGTCGGCCAGATCGTCCGTATCGCCGTCGATGCCTATCCGGGCCGGGCCTTCGAAGGCAAGATCACGACCATCGAGCCGCAGATCGCGACCGAAACGCGCAATATTCGCGTGCAGGCGACGATCCAGAATCCGGATCGTATCCTCAAGCCCGGCATGTTCGTGACCACCACCGTGGTGCTGCCGGACAAGCCGCCGGTCGTCACCGTGCCGGAAACCTCGGTCGACTACACGCTCTATGGCGACTCGGTCTACCTCGTCAGCGAGAAGAAAGAGGAAGACGGCAAAACCAGCCTGATCGTCACACGGACCTTCGTGCAGACCGGCAAGCGCATCGAGGGACGTGCCGAGATCCTGAAAGGTTTGAAGGACGGCGACCGCGTCGTGGCGGTGGGGCAACTCAAGCTGCAATCGGGATCGGCCGTGACGATCTCGACCGACCCGACACCGCCGATTCCGGCGAAACCGCCGCGCTACTGACACATAAGCGCGGCCCCGAGGGGCCGTGCGGGCGAACGGGCAGCGATCCTCCAAACGGGACCGCGTCCGAAAATGCTGAACCCAGCGGGATGATTTGCGATGGCCCTAACCGATATTTTCATCAAGCGTCCGGTCCTGTCGGTCGTCGTCAGCCTGCTGATCCTCCTGATCGGTCTGCGGGCCGCCAGCGTATTGCCGATCCGGCAATATCCGAAGCTGTCGAACACGGTGATCAACGTCACCACCGTCTATCCCGGTGCGTCAGCCGACCTGATCCAGGGCTTCATCACCACGCCGATCGAGCAGGCGATCGCTTCCGCCGAGGGTGTCGACTACATCACGTCGTCGTCGGTGCAGGGCACCAGCACGATCCAGGTCTACATCAAGCTGAATTTCGACCCGAACCAGGCACTGACCGAAGTTTTGGCCAAGACGAACTCGGTCAAATACCTGATCCCGAAGGAATCGAATGACCCGATCGTGACCAAGACGACCGGCCAGACCACGGCGGTGATGTATCTCGGCTTCTCCAGCGACGAGCTCTCAGGCTCGGCGATTTCGGATTATCTGACGCGCGTGGTGCAGCCGGTGCTGTCGACGGTCGACGGCGTCGCGTCCGCCGACATTCTCGGCGGCCAAACGTTCGCGATGCGGCTGTGGCTCGATCCGGTACGGATGGCGGGACGCGGCGTGTCGCCAAACGACGTTGCAGCGGCGATTGCCGCCAACAACTTCCAGGCCGCGGCCGGCCAGGCCAAGGGCTACCTCATCGTCTCGAACATTCAGACGAATACGGACCTGCGGAACCTCGATCAGTTCAAGAAGATGATCGTCAAGTCCAAGGATGGCGGCTTCGTGCGGGTCGAGGATATTGCGAACGTCGAACTCGCCGCGCAAAGCACGGATGCGAGCGTCGCGTTCAGCGGCGAGCGCGCGATCTTCATCGGCGTGCAGGCGACCCCGCAAGGCAACCCGCTGACGCTGGTTAAGGGCGTGCGTGCGCTGTTTCCGGAGCTGGAACGCAACCTGCCGCCGTCGATGAAGATGAAGGTGGCTTACGATTCCACCAAGTTCATTCAGTCCTCGATCGATGAGGTGAAGAACACGCTGATCGAAGCCGTGCTGATCGTCGTGGTCGTGATCTTCCTGTTCCTGGCCTCGTTCCGCTCGGTCATCATTCCCGTCGTTACGATTCCATTGTCGCTGATCGGCGTCTGCAGCCTGATGCTGGCGATGGGCTTCAGCTTCAACTTGCTGACGCT
>Ga0111538_10015192_pt1 | contig 10129 bp, 9 predicted proteins | sample SoiMethybrSBSTD1_FD_79669 | JGI IMG/M metagenome (GOLD analysis project Ga0111538, IMG submission 79669) | Bulk soil microbial communities from a Populus tree surrounding site in Tennessee, USA - Soil MetaG P. TD hybrid SBSTD1 (version 2)... | ecosystem: Environmental > Terrestrial > Soil > Tree... | reverse complement strand
GGCGGCCGGGCTCCTGCTGCGCGATGGGCGCGGCCTGCAGCGCAAGCTGGCGGCGACCGACGCCACGTTGGTGCTGCCGTGGTGGCGACTTGACCGCAGCCCTTTCCGCGCCCGGCTGGCCCGCCACGGCCTGCCCGAGGCGGCGTGGACAGTTGACGACCCGCGTGCGCTCGGCGCGCGCCTGCGCGACCCCCGGGTGGCCGGCGTGATCACCAACCTCCCCGTGCGGGCGCTGGAGCTGCGGGCGCGCGCGGCCGTTGACGCGGCGGCGGACGAGGCGTAGGTGGTGCTGCGCTTCAGTAGGTGACAGGCGGCCCGGTGGTCCCGCGGACGAGCAGCTCGGTGGGCATGATCGTCCGACGCGGGAGGCGCTTGCGCCCGCCCGCCGCGGCGAGGGCGAGCTCGGTGGCGACGCGGCCCTTCTCGGCCAGCGGCTGCGCGACCGTCGCGAGCGGAGGGGTGGACAGGAGCGCGACGGGGCTGTTGTCGAACCCGACGATCGAGAGCTCGCCGGGGACGTCGATGTCCAGCGCGGCGGCGACGCGCCGGCAGCCGAGCGCGATGGCGTCGCTCATGCAGAGCAGGGCGGTGGGGCGCTGCCCGCGGTCGCGATCAAGGACGGCCCGCCCGGCCTCCTCGGCGGCTTCGCGCGAGTTCGGACGGCACACGACGATCTCGGGCTCGATGTCCCCCAAGCCCTCGAGGTATCCGGCGCGCCGTTCCTCGGTCACCGGGAAGACGAGGTCCCCGATGCCGGGCGCGGTGGTGGCGAAGGAGACGATCGCGATGCGCCGATGGCCCAGGCCGCGGATGTGCTCGGCGGCCGAGCGCGCTCCCGCCCGGTCGTCGATGCCGACGAAGGGCACGCGCGGCGCGTCATGGGGCTGGTCGACGATGACCACCGGCAGCCGGCGCTGCACCGCGGCGGCGACGCGGGGGTCGCCGTTGGGGGCGGAGTAGACGACGAACGCGCCGACGAGCGCCTCGCGCACGAGCCGCGTTGCCTCCTCCTGCTTGGTCGACAGCGGCACGATCAGCAGGCCGGTCCCGCGGTCGCGCAAGGCATCGGCGAGGCCCTCGAGGAACTGCAGCGCGGCGTCGTCGGCGAAGGCGAACTCGAGGTCTTCGGTGAAGATGAGGCCGAGCGCGCCGGCGTTGCCGGTCCGCAGGCGACGGGCGGCGGGGTTGGGGCCGCCGTAGCCGAGCTTCTTCGCCGCCGCATGCACGCGCTCGCGTGCCTGCGCCGAGACCAGGTCGGGACGGCTGAACGCGTTCGACGCCGTGCCGACCGACACTCCGGCGGCGGCGGCGACCTCGCGTAGCGTGACGTTGGCCACGCCGGGGTTTATACCTGAACCGTTTCAGGTACCATGTGATTGAAACGATTCAGGCAAAGGAGGACCGAAGACATGCTCCCCATCGCAGCAACCCTGGTTCGAGAGCAGATGGAGCCCCGGCGAGCTGACGTCCACCGCGCGCGCGGCGAGTTCGAGGCTGAGATCGAACGGGCGCGCGACCGCGTCCGCGAGCTCGAGGGGGCCGTCGCGCTCATCGAGCGCGCCACCCACGAGGGCCTGCGGGCCTCGCGCGACGACGGCGAACGAGCGGACACGTTCCGCGCGTCGGCGCTGCACGCGCGGAGGCTGGCAGCGACGTAGCGCCCGACCCCCCGATCGTGGTAGGGATAGCGCCGGGGGTCACAAACCAAGGAGGAACGCTCGAATGCCGGCGACTGTTCAGCAGGGATCGACGGGTACGGCGGTCCGCGAGGCTCAGTACCTCTTGGCCCGGCGTCACTTCCTCGAGGCGCCCGACATCGATGGGGTCTTCGGCCCGCATACGACGCACGCGGTCCGCGAGTTCCAGCAGTCGGAGAGTCTCGCCGTCGACGGCGTCGTCGGACCGACCACGTGGAGCGCGCTGCTCTCCGGGTTCGGCATCCCGCCGACGCTGCAGCAGGGATCGAGCGGGTCGGTGGTTCACCGCCTGCAGGAGGTGCTGAACAACGGCCGGTCCGAGTTCGACCCGGGCGCAGCGGCCCTCGTGGTCGACGGGCAGTACGGCCATAACACCGGCGGGATGGTCACGGCATTCCAGACCTGGGGCGGGGTGACCGCCGACGGGAAAGTCGGCATGCAGACATGGGCCGTCTCCCTGCACGCCGCCGGCCAGGAGCTCGCCGGCGCAGTCGGCGTGTAAGGCGCTCTACGCTGCCACGGATGGTGATCCCGTCGGTTCGCCTTGATGGCCTCGAGGCCACATCGCTCGGACTCGGGCTTGCGGCGGTTGGCCGCCCGGGCTACATCAACCTCGGCCGCGACGCCGACCTCGGGCCGGATCGGTCGGTGGCAGCGCTCGAGCAGCGCGCGCACGACGTGCTCGATGCCGCGTACGGGGCGGGCATCCGCTACTTCGACGCGGCGCGCTCCTACGGTCGGGCCGAGGAATTCCTGGCCTCCTGGCTGCGCGCTCGGCAGATCGCGCCGGGCGCGGTCACGGTCGGGTCCAAGTGGGGCTACATCTACACCGCCGGCTGGAAGGTCGACGCCCAGCCGCCTGAGGTCAAGGACCACTCGGTGGAGAACTTCCGCCGCCAGGCCGGCGAGACCAGGGACCTGCTCGGCCCGTGGCTGTCGCTGTACCAGATCCACTCGGCGACGCTCGATACCGGCGTGCTCGAGGACCGTGCGGTGCTGGACGCGCTCGCCGAGCTGCGCGGCCAAGGGGTCGCGATCGGCCTGACCACCTCCGGCACCGGCCAGGCCGAGACGATCGAGCGGGCGCTCGCCGCCGGTGGCTTCGACTGCGTCCAGGCCACGTACAACCTGCTCGAGCGCGCGCCCGCCGCGGTGCTCGAGCGCGCCCATGACGCCGGACTGGGCGTCATCGTCAAGGAGGCGGTGGCCAACGGCCGGCTCACCTCCCGGGGCGGCATCGAGCCCCTGCTGCTGGTGGCGGACCGGCTCGGGACGACTCCGGACGCGCTGGCGATCGCCGCCGTGCTCGCGGAGCCCTGGGTCGACGTCGTGCTCAGCGGCGCGGAGACCGTCGATCAGGTCCAGAGCAACGTCGCGGCGGCGGAGGTCGACGTCACGCCGGCGCTCAGCGAGGAGCTCGCCGCGTTGCGCGAGCCGACCGACGGCTACTGGTCGACGCGGTCGGCCCTCAACTGGACGTAGCCGGGTAGGGCACGTTCGTCACGAGCCCCTCGTCCACCGCCCAGCGGACGAGCCGCCGCAGCGTGTCCTCGGGTGGCGTATACCGGAGCCCGAGATCGCGCGTGGCCCGGCTGCCGTCGTAGCGATGCCCGTGCAGCAGCGTCCGGACCATCTGGCGACACAAAGGCGGGCGCCGCCCGGCGAGCCGGAACGGCTCCTCGACGACGACGGCGGCAGCTTTGGCCGCCCACGGCCGGAGCATGCGCGGGTGCCGCTCCACGCCCACCACGCGGCTGATCAGCGCGCATGCCTCGCGCACGCTGAACCGGATCCCGTTGAGCAGGTAGCGCTCGCCCGGCTGCCCGCGCTCGGCCGCGCGCAGGTGGCCCTGCACGCAGTCGGCGATGTCGACCAGGCTGAGGTTGGTCTGGAGGAAGATCTTCAGGCGACCGTCGATCAACGCGAGCAGGATCCGCCCGGTCCCGCTCGCCCGGCCCGGCCCCTGGACCGAGGACGGATTGACGCAGACCGCGTCGAGTGAGAGCTCGCGCGCCGCGCCGAACACCGCCACCTCGCCGTCGTGCTTGGAGCGCTCGTAGTCGGACAGGAACCAGCCGCGATGCGGCGAGTCCTCCGTGCCCACGGTGCCGGTCACCTCGCCCAGCGAGGCGGCCGACGAGGTGTGCACGACGCGCGCCACCCCGGCCCGCGAGGCCGCCCGGACCACCGTCACGGCGCCGTCCACGTTGGTCCGGTACATGGCGTCGGCGTCGGCCGTGCAGAGCTCGTTGACCCCGGCAACGTTGTACACCAGGCGGGCGCCCGCCATCGCGCGCGCGAGTCCCGCCTCGTCGAACAGGTCGCCGCGGACGGCGCGGGCTCCAAGCCTCTCGAGTGCGGCCGCGCTCGCGTCCGATCGAGCCAGGCCCACGACCTCCTCGCCGTCGGCGCAGAGGCGCTCCACGAGCGCCCGCCCGAGCACCCCGCTCCCACCCGTGACGAAGACGGATTCGGCCACCTAGCCCCCGCGCCGAAGCGCCGCGGCGTAGCGCCGAAGGTAGTCGGCGCCCGTGACGACCGTTAGCACTGCAGCGATCAGCATCGCCCACTGGTCCAGATAGGCCGGCCCGATCTTGCCGCCGGGCCGGAGGATGGCGAGGAAGATCGCGATGAACTGGGCCGCCGCCTTGGCCTTGCCGCCGGGCGAGGGCGGAAAGACCGTCCCGTCGGCGGCCGCGACGCCGCGCAGGCCGAGGATCGTGATCTCCCGCCCGACGATGACCGCGGCGAGCCACGGGGAGGCGCGATCGACGGCGACCAGGGCCAGCAGTACCACCGTGACCAGGAGCTTGTCGGCGGTGGTGTCGAGAAACGACCCGAGCTTGCTGGTGACCCCCCAGCGACGGGCGAAATAGCCGTCGAGGAAGTCGGTCCCCGCGGCGAGCGCAAAGAGGCCGGCGGCGACGGCGTCGGCGGTGTCGCCACCGGACAGCACCAGGGCCATGACCACCGGCGCGAGCGCGATCCGCAGCGACGTGGCGGCCACGAGCACCCGGGAGGACCGGAAGGCACGCGCACTCGTCGTCCGGGTCGCCACGGCGCGGCAAAGGTATCAACGGCCTGGCCCGCGCCCGGCCCTACGAGCCCAGCAGCGGCGCTGCCGCTTCGCGCGCCTGCGCCGCGGAGTCGCGATCCAGCGCCGTCGCCGCCGCGGACTCGGCATCGTCGAGCGTCAGCCCCCGCACGACCTGCTTGACCTCGGGGATCCGCGCGGGCGCCATGCTGAGCTCGCGCACACCGAGGCCGACGAGGAGCGCTGCCGCTGCGGGCTCCCCGGCGAGCTCGCCGCACGCGCCCACCCAGCGGCGGTGTGCGCGCGCCGCGCGCGTGACACCGGCGATCAGGCGCAGAAGCGCGGGGACGGGGCCGTCCGCGAGCGCAGCGACCTGCTCGTTGCCCCGCTCGGCGGCCATCGTGTACTGCGCGAGGTCGTTCGTCCCGAGAGAGAAGAAGTCGACCTCGGGCGCGAAGCGGTCGGCCGCCAGCGCGGCGGAAGGTACTTCGATCATGATGCCCACCTCGAGCTCGTCGGGTCCGCCAACGTCGCGTCGGGCTTCTTCGAGCACCGCGCGCGCCGCCCGGTACTCCTCGAGCGCGCTGACCATCGGGAACATGACCTTGATGCCGGGGTGGTCGGCGGCGGCGCGCAGGATGGCGCGCAGCTGGACACGCAGGATCTCGGGCTCGTCGAGCGCGAGCCGAATCCCCCGGCGCCCCAGGAACGGGTTGGCCTCGGCCGGCTGAGGGAGGGAAGGGAGGGGCTTGTCCGCCCCGACGTCGAGGGTGCGCACGACCAGCGGCCGCTCGCCCAGCGCGGTGGCGATCTCGCGGTAGGCGTCGAGCTGCTCGTCCTCGTCGGGGAGGCGTTCGCGGTCGAGGAAGAGGAACTCGGTGCGCAGCAGGCCGACGCCGTCGGCGCCGTGCTCGAGCGCGCGCGGGACGTCGCCCGGGCCGGCGATGTTGGCCGCGACCTCCACGCCCACGCCGTCGCGGGTGGCGGCCGGCGCGGCGGCGGCAGCGACCGCCGCTGCGCGTTGCGCCTCGGCCTCGGCCTGGCGCTCCTCGAACTCGGCCCGCAGCTCCTCGGGCGGGTCAACGACGACCGTGCCCTCGGTGCCGTCGAGGGCGAGCGGGGTGCCCTCGTCCAGGCCGAGCAGCGCCTCACCCAGGCCCACCACGGCGGGGATCCCGAACGAACGGGCGAGGATCGCCGCGTGCGACGTGGCGCTGCCGCGGGCCGTGGCGATCCCCCGAACCTCCGCGCGGTCGAAGCCGGCCGTCTGCCCGGGCGTCAGCTCGTCGGCGACCACGATGCCGCTGCCGCCCGGCGCGGCCTCGGCAGGGGCGGCGACGAGGTGGCCGAGGACGCGGCGGGCGACGTCGCGCACGTCGTCGGCGCGAGCGCGAAGGTAGTCATCACCGGTCGCCTCGAAGGCGTGCGCGGCGGCTTCGGCGGCCGCTTGCCACGCGACCGCAGCGGCAGCGCCGTCGTCGAACACGGATCGCCGCGCCGGGTCGAGCACCGCGCTGTCGTCGAGCAGGGCCAGGTGGGCGTCGAAGATGGCCGCGTCCGCCGCGCCGGCGCGCGCGCCAACCCGGTCTCGATCGCCCTCGATGTCGCGTCGGGCAGCGTCGCGCGCCTCCTCCAGCGTGCGCCACTCCTCGTCCGGTTCGCCGTGCGGCTGGGCCGGAAGGTCGAACTCCGGCGCAAGCAGGTGGCGTGCCGGACCGACGGCGATGCCGGGCGCGGCGGCCAGGCCGCGCAGGCGCCCGCCCGGCTCGGCGGCCTGCGGCGCGGCCTTGGGCTCGTCCGTCGCGGCGGACGCCGGCGGGCTCGGCGCCGCGCCGTCCTCGTCGCCGAAATTGTCCTGCGCCAGCGCCTCGATCGCGTCGAGTACCTGGCGCGCGTCGCCCCCACGCGCGCGCACGAGGACCTCGTGGCCCTGGCGCACGCCCAGCGTGGCCACGCCGGTGAGGCTGCGGGCGCTCGCCGGGCCGGCGCCGGTGGTCTCGTTGACCAGGGAAACGTCGGCGTCGAAGCGCCGGGCGGTGGCCACGAGCCGGGCCGCTGGGCGAGCGTGGAGGCCGAGGCGGTTTTCGACGCGCACCCGCAGGGTCTCGCCCCCGTCGTCGTCCGCGGCGGGTTCGGCCTCCTCGCCGCCGGCGTCCTCGACGCCCAGCTGCGACGCCTTGGCCGCCAGGGCGCCGCGCGCCTCGGCGGCGACTTCGTCGAGGTCCGCGCCGCCGCGCGCGGTCGCGGCCGCGGCGATCGCGCCCTCGATCAGCGGTGCTTCACTGAGCACCACCCGCGGTGCATCCTCGCTCATCTCCACGGCCATCTCGGCGCTCATGAGCGCGCTCCCCAAGTCCATGAGCACGAGGACGCCGTCGTTGCCGGCGGCGCGCCCGATGGCGTCCTTGATCAGCTCCGCGTCGGTACCGATGGCGCCGGGCGGGTCGGCCATGCCGCCAGCGGGCTCGATCCTGAGGTCCTCGCCGCCCATCTCACGCGCAAGCTCCACGACCCCCTCGGCGACACCGGCGCTGTGGGAGACGATGACGATGCCGACCACGTCAACCGAGTCGTTCGGCGTCGAGGCTCCGCACCGGCGGAGTATCCCACCCGCCGCATGCGGGCCCCGGCCGGGGGCCCGCCGCGGCGGGGGTTGGGGGTACTACTCGAGCCAGTCGAAGGTGCGGGTGACCGCCTTCTTCCAGTACTTGTAGAGCTCGGCGCGCTTGGCGTCGTCCATGCTCGGGTCCCAGCGCTTGTCCTCGACCCAGTTCTGGCGCAGGTCGTCGACGTTGTCCCAGAGGCCCGTCGCCAGCCCCGCCGCGTACGCGGCGCCGAGGGCCGTGGTCTCGGCCACCTGGGGCCGGATGACCGGCACGCCGAGGATGTCGGCCTGGAACTGCATGAGCGTTTCGTTGACCACCATGCCGCCATCGACCTTGAGCGACTCGAGCGGCACGCCGGAGTCCTCGTTCTGGGCGTCGACCACCTCGCGGCTCTGGAACGCGGTCGCCTCGAGCGCCGCACGGGCGATGTGCCCGGCGTTGATGAAGCGCGTGAGCCCCGCGAAGACCCCGCGGGCGTCGGACTTCCAGTAGGGCGCGAACAGGCCGGAGAACGCCGGCACGATGTAGCACCCGCCGTTGTCGTCGACCGTCTTGGCCAGCGACTCGACCTCGTCCGAGGTCCGGATCAACTTCAGGTTGTCGCGCAGCCACTGCACGAGCGCGCCGGTGATCGCGATCGAACCCTCCAGGCAATACACGGCGTCCTGGTCGCCGATCTTCCAGCCGGCGGTCGTGATCAGCCCGGTCTTGGACTGGACCGGCTCGGTCCCGGTGTTGAGCAGGAGGAAGTTGCCCGTCCCGTACGTGTTCTTGGCCTCGCCGGGCGAGAAGCAGACCTGACCGAACGTCGCCGCCTGCTGGTCGCCGAGGTCACCGGCGATCGGCGTGCCCTCGAAGCCGCCGAGCTTGACCTCGCCGTAGGTCTCGCTCGAGGGCCTGATGTCCGGGAGCATCGCGCGGGGGACGCCGATCGCGTCGAGGTTCGCCTGCTCCCAGTCGAGCGTCTCGAGGTTCATGAGCAGCGTGCGGCTCGCGTTGCTCACGTCGGTGACATGCACGCCGCCGTTGGTGCCGCCGGTCAGGTTCCAGATGCACCAGGTGTCCATGTTGCCGAACAGGAGGTCGCCGGCCTCGGCCCGCTCGCGCGCGCCGTCGACGTTGTCGAGGATCCAGCGCACCTTCGGACCCGAGAAGTAGGTCGCGATCGGCAGACCGGTGGTCTGCCGGAAGCGGTCCTGCCCGCCGTCGGCCATGAGCTCGTCGCAGATCTTGTCCGTGCGCGTGTCCTGCCACACGATCGCGTTGTACACGGGCTCACCGGTGTTCTTGTCCCACACGACCGTGGTCTCGCGCTGGTTGGTGATGCCCAGCCCGGCGATGTCCGAGGCGTTGGCCTTGGACTTGGTCAGCGCGGCGTCCATGACCTGCCGCGTGCGCTGCCAGACCTCATTCGGGTCGTGCTCCACCCAGCCGGCCTGGGGGAAGATCTGCTCGTGCTCGAGCTGATCGATCGCGACCACCCGCCCCCCGTGGTCGAAGATCATGCACCTCGTGCTTGTCGTGCCCTGATCCAGGGCCGCTGCATACTCTGCCATCTCGCTCTCCTTTCTCGGGCTGCTCGCCGTCCTGCGACGCCTCCTCAGCCGAAGGTGTCCACGGCGGCCTGTACCAGCAGGTAGGAGGACGTGGCGCCCGGGTCTTGGTGGCCCGCGCTGCGCTCCCCCAGGTAGCTGGCGCGCCCCTTGCGCGCCACCAGGGGCACCGTGTCCTCCATCCCCTTCCGCGCCGCCGCGGCCGACTGTTCGAGCGCGGCGTTCAACTCGGCGCCGTCGCTCTGCGCGCGCTGCAGCGCCTCCACCGCAGGCATCAGCGCGTCGACCATGGTCTTATCCCCTGGCTCGGCCTTGCCTCGCGTCTCTACCCCCTTCAGTCCTGCCGCGAGTGCGTCGCTCCAGCCCGCGAGGTCGAGCTCGGACGCTCCGGCGGTCGCATTGCCCATCTGCAGGAACAGCGTGCCGTACAGCGGGCCCGCCGCTCCTCCGACCTTCGACACCAGCGCCATCCCCACGGCCTTGAACGCGCCGCCGATGTCGTCATCCCCTTCGATCGCGCCGACGCGCTCGACGGCCGCGCGCATCCCACGGTCCATGTTGGTGCCGTGATCCGCGTCGCCGATCGCCGTGTCGAGCTGGGTGAGGTACGCGCGCTGCTCAGCGATGACGTCGGCGTAGCGGTTGATCCACGCGACCGCCTCGCCGTAGGAGATCGACGCCACGGCCGTGATCCGTCAGCTCCAGCGCAGGGCGAGCGTGTCGACCGGCGCATCCCACAACGCGGTCAACTCGTCGTCGAGCTTGAGCAGGGTGATCGAGCAGCCCGCCATCTCCAGCGACGTGATGTACGAGCCGATCAGGTTGCGGTCGATGGTGATCCCCCTGCCCTGCAACAGCTTGTTGAGCTCGTTGTAGACGATGTAGAGCTCGATGAGCGGGGTGCCGCCCATGCCGTTGACGAACGCCAGCACGCTGTCGCCCTCGTTGTAGGGCAGGTCCTCGACGATGGGCATCGTCAGGCGTTCGACGATCTTCGCCGCCGGCTCGAGCTTGACGCGCTCACGCCCGGGCTCGCCGTGGATGCCGATGCCGATCTCCATCTCGTCGTCGGCGAGCTCGAAGCTCGGCGTCCCCGCCGAGGGCGTGATGCAGGGCGTGAGCGCCATGCCCATGCTCCGCGCCTGCCCGTTGACGCGCCCGCAGATCTCTGCAACTTCGGCCAGCGACTTGCCCTGCTCGGCCGCTGCGCCGCAGATCTTCTCGGCGAGCACGGTCGCG
>Ga0111538_10015190_pt1 | contig 10129 bp, 8 predicted proteins | sample SoiMethybrSBSTD1_FD_79669 | JGI IMG/M metagenome (GOLD analysis project Ga0111538, IMG submission 79669) | Bulk soil microbial communities from a Populus tree surrounding site in Tennessee, USA - Soil MetaG P. TD hybrid SBSTD1 (version 2)... | ecosystem: Environmental > Terrestrial > Soil > Tree... | reverse complement strand
TCACCGCGTTTCTGGTGCGCGGCGGAGCGCCGGGCCTTTTGGTCAACCGGCGCGAGGAGAAGCTCGGCCTGCACGGCTCGAGCACGGTGGGGCTCGGCTTCGACGGCGTCGAGGTGGGCGACGACGCGGTGCTCGGCCAGGTCGGCGGTGGCTTCAAGCTGGCGATGATCGCGCTCGACGGCGGGCGCATCAGCATCGCCGCCCAGGCGCTCGGAGTGGCCCGCATGGCGCTCGACGCGGCGGTGGCCTACGCGCAGGAGCGGGAGAGCTTCGGGGTGGCGATCGCGCGGCACCAGGCGATCGGCAACATGCTGGCCGACTCGGCGACCTGGCTCGAGGCCGGGCGCCTGATGGTCTTGCGCGCCGCCTGGCGCAAGCAGCAGGGGCTGCCGTTCGGCAAGGAGGCGGCGATGGCCAAGCTCCTCGCCACCGAGAAGGCGAACCTCATCGTCGACCTGGCGCTGCAGATCCACGGCGGGCTCGGCTACACGCGGGACGTCCCGATCGAGCGGGGGTTGCGCGACGTGCGGGTCACCCGCATCTACGAGGGCACGAGCGAGATCCAGCGCATCGTCATCGCCCGGCACATACTCAAGGAGGCAGCCGGTGGCTGAGCGGAAGATACGCATCCTGGTGGCCAAGCCGGGGCTCGACGGTCACGACCGCGGCGCCAAGGTGGTGGCGCGAGCGCTGGCCGACGCCGGCCACGAGGTGGTCTACACCGGGCTGCACCAGACGCCCGAGATGATCGCCGCGGCCGCGGTGCAGGAGGACGTCGACGGGGTCGGCCTGTCGATCATGTCGGGCGCCCACATGACGCTGTTCCCGGCGGTCATCGACGCGCTCAAGGCGCGCGGCGCCGACGACGTGGTGGTTTTCGGCGGAGGGATCATCCCCGACGACGACATGCCGGAGCTGGCGCGGCTCGGTGTGGCGAAGATCTTCAAGCCAGGCGCCTCGACCCAGGAGATCGCCGGATGGGTGGCAGGACACATCAAGCCGCGCTCGCGCTAGCCCTCGCGGCGGCGTGGTCGTGCAGCGGCGGAAGCGCCGCGACCGCGCCGGACACCATCCACGAGCATCCCGACGCGACCCGCGGGCCCGACGACGGGCCGCCGAGCAAGAGCGAGCGCGAGCAGAAGGACGCGGACGACGCCGCGATCATCGCCATCGAGCAGGCGGTCAACCAGCTCAATCCCGCCATCCACCAGTGCTGGGCGAAGGCGGCGGCCGACGACTACCGGCTGGCCGGCGTGGTGGTGCTGGCGGTCCGGGTGGGCGCCGGCGGCAAGACCGAGTCGGTCAAGCCTATCGAGAACTCGCCCGGCGACCCGGTCCTGGTCGCGTGTCTGACCGAGCTGTGGAAGAAGTACAGCTGGCCGGTCGGCGTCATCGCGGCCGGCGAGACGGTCCAGCTGCCGATGGAGTTCGGCGCGCCCGAGGCGCAGTACACCGTGTCGAGCGCCGACGTGCCGCCGCGCCCGCTCGGCGCCGACGGTCCGGCGGCGGCCTCGAAGGCGCAGGTCCTCCTGCACCACGACAACACCGGCAACGACGCCGGGGCGATGAGCATCCTCGAGCTGGCGCCCGGCATGACGGTGCCGCTCCACCGGCACACCTCGATCGAGGTCATCTACGTGCTGTCGGGTCACGGCCTGATGACCGACATCACCGGGCAGGAGCGCAAGGTCGGCCCTGGCGACGCGGTCTACATCGCGCGCGGCGCCGCCCACGGGATGAAGAACAGTGGCGGCGAGCCGGTGGTGGCGGTGCAGCTCTACGCCCCGGGCGGGCCCGAGCAGCGCTTCCTGGGCAAGCCGCCGGTCGGCACCGAGCCGATCGGCCTCGACGAGACGCTGAAGCGGAAGGGGGCGCGGCCGGTCATCCGCCCCACCCGATCCGGGCGCAGCGAGAAGCTGGCCGGCGGCAAGGGCAAGCGGGTCTCGCTCCTCGACCCCGGGCCGGTCTACCTCGGCGCGCTGAGCGGCCAGGCGGGCATGGAGCTGGCGAGCGCGGACGACCGCGGCGGCAGCTGGTTCTGGTACATCCTCGAGGGGGGCGGGGTGCTGACCATCGCCGGCCAGGACACGCCGGTCGGGCCGGGCGAGGCGATCAACATCCCGAGCGGCATCAAGCGGGCGTTCAAGGCCGGCGACACCGGCGTCAAGGCGCTGCAGTTCCGGGTCGACGGCGACCCGAACGCGCGCTGGAGGCCCAAGGGATCGTGAGCCGAGCGTGAGCGCGGCGGTCGACAAGGTGCTGGCCGGCGACGTGCGCGCGGCCGCGCGCCTGATGCGCGACGTCGACGACCGCATGCCGGCCGCGCTCGCCGATCTCAAGGAGCTCTACGCCTCGACCGGGCGCGGCTACGTCATCGGCATCACCGGCAACCCGGGGGTCGGCAAGTCGACCGTGGTCGATGCGCTCATCGGCGCCTACCGCAAGGCCGGCCTCAAGGTCGGGGTGGTCGCGGTGGACCCGACTTCGCCCTTCACCGGCGGCGCCATCCTCGGCGACCGCATCCGCATGCAGCAGCACGCGCTCGACCCCGGCGTGTTCATCCGCTCGCTCGCCACCCGCGGCCAGCTGGGCGGGCTGTCGCGCTCCACCTTCGACGTGGCGCTGGTGCTCGACGCGATGGGCTACGACCGCATCCTCATCGAAACGGTCGGCGTGGGGCAGGACGAGATCGACGTCATGAAGGCGGCGCACACCACGGTGGTCATCACCGTGCCGGGGCTGGGCGACGACATCCAGGCGATCAAGGCCGGCATCCTCGAGGTGGCCGACGTGCTGGTGGTCAACAAGGCCGACCGCGAGGGGGCCGACCGGGCGATCCGCGACCTCCTCCACATGCTCGACCTGCGCGACGCCGAGGGGGGCCGGCGCGAGGTGGAGATCGTCAAGACGATCGCCTCGTGGGGGCTCAAGGACGGCTCCGGCATCGCCGACCTGGTGGCGGCGATCGACCAGCACCGGGCGCTGCCGGGGGACGACGGCCGATCGGTCGGCCGGGCGGCCGCCCACCTGGCCGAGCTGGTCCGCGGGCTGCTTCAGGACCGGGCGGCCCGGGCGCTCGCCGCGGTCGGCGGCATGGAGGAGATTGCGGCGCAGATCGCGGCCCGTCGCCAGGATCCCTACACCGCCGCCGAGCAGATCGCACAGGGAATCTGAGCCCTTGCGGCTCGAGGCGGCGCGCGCGCGCCGGAGGACCTCGTGCTAGGATCGAGTTCTACGCTGTCTTCGACTTGAACTAGCTGGAGGTTCGCTTTCCCATGAAACGAGCGCTATGCGTCGCCGGCCTCCTGGCGGGCGCCGGGTGCGGTCTGGTCGATTCGGATGTCACCGACATCGACCTCAGCCTGCCCGAGCGCGAGGTGACGGTGGATACCGCCGACTGGCAGCTCTCGAGCACGGATCGGCTCGCGAGCGTGGATTGCAGCATGGATGACCAGGTCTGCTCGACCGGGCTGGCCGAGCTGTGCGGCTCCGAGGACATCTGCTCGGGGGCGTGCGGCAGCGGCCACAGCTGCGAGGTGCGGGTGCGGGTCGCGCTGTGGCACACGTTCGATCTCGGCGCCGAGCGGCCCGAGCTGCAGCAGATCGAGGGGCAGCCCCTGGTCGAGGTGCGCATCGAGCGGGTCTACTACACGGTGCGCGAGAACAGCCTCGACATGGCCTCGCCGCCGCTCACCGTCTACGTCGCGCCCGAGGGCATCATGTCGCCGGACGACTCCGAGGCCCAGGCGATCGGCACCATCCCGTCGGTCGCGGCGATGACCACCGTCGACGAGGCGGACGTCGAGCTCACCGCCGACGGCAAGGACGTGCTGGCCGCGCGCATGAAGGACTACGACACGCCCTTCAACCTCATCGTCGGCTCCGAGCTCACCATCCAGGCCGGCGACAAGCTGCCGCGCGGCCGCATGGTCACCGTGGTCAAGGCCACCGCCGTCGCCTCCACCGGCCTGTAGCCGCGGCGAAGCCGCAGTCGCAGAAAGAATTCACAGGGAGAGGGGGAGGGGGGGAGACCAGATTTTCTGGTTCTGAACCAAACAGATTCTGATCTCTGTTCTGGTTCTGACCTCCCCCGCTCGCGCCCTCCCTGTGAAATCTGCTGATCTGTCTCAGGGGGCGAGGGTGAGGGAGCCGGCGATGGGGGCGTAGGTGGGGAGGTGCTGGCTCGCGTCCCAGTCGTCCTGGTAGACCTCGGCGCCGCCGACCTCGGCCGGGCTGCCCCAGTAGAGGTAGCCGGTCTCCACCTGGTCGAACGGGAAAGCCTGGTAGCCGACGCCGAGGACGTCGACGTCGGTGGCGGGGTCGCCGCCGCCGCGCACGAGGACGAAGAGGCGAGGCGGGTCGTCGAAGCTGTCCGGCTGGCCGGTGAGGCCGGCGAAGTCGATGGCGGCGGTGTTGTAGTCGATGCCGGCGTCGATGACCTCGTCGTAGAAGGGGGCGTCGGCTGGATCACCCGTGCCCTCGCCCTTCCACGGCCCGTACCCGTCCGGCCCGATCGAGCGGACGTACTGGACGCAGCCGGCGCCGTCGGAGATCGTCTGCCAGTCGCCGGCGTAGGCATCCCCCTCGCCCTCGCGCTGCGCCACCTGCGAGAGGTAGACGATGCCCGAGCCGTCCCCCTGGCCGCTGTAGATCTCGACCCGATCGTAGACCTCGCCGATGACGTTGACCGCGAGGTGGAAGCCGAGGCACTCGTCGGCCCCGCACTCCTGCATGGCGCCGGACAGCTCGTAGGTGCTGTCGAGGACATCGTGCGGCTCGAGGAAGGAGTGGAGGACGGCCAGCCGGAACTGCTCGCGGCCGGCCTCGGCGTCGTAGGTGTAGGTAGCGTGGCCGTCGATGTGATCGCCGGCGCCGGCCGGGACCGGGTTGTCTTCGTCGAAGAAGTAGTTGAAATTGGGCAGTGGGTAGAAGTCTCGGTAGTGATCGACAGTGATGCGGAAGCGGGTGCGGTCGTCGTTCCACTCGAACCGCGTCATGTACGGTTCGGGGTCGTCGCAGCCGGCTCCCTCGGCGAAGCCGTAGCGGTCGAGATAGAAGGCGCTCGAGAAGTCGCCCGGCCGGTTGCGCCGGTAGCAGAAGTGAGGGCTCTCGAACAGGAACCCGGCCGGGGGTGGGTTGTCGGCCAGCCGCGGGTAGTCGGCGACGTCGCTTGCGATGGCGGCGGCCAGCTCCTCGCTCACCTCGACCAGGAACTCGCCGGCCTCCGATTCGATGTCGTCGCCCGGGCGCTCGGCGACCGCGCCGATGAGGAGGTCGACCACGCGGATCTGGGCGACCGCCTGCTCCTGGGTGCGCTCGACCTGCTGCACCAGCTCCTCGACCTGGCCCTGCGCCGAGGTCGAGACGCAGCGCCGGCTGCGCTGCACCGAGTCGGGCAAGGAGACCGCCACCCGGTCGGGCGCCAGGCCGGGCAGCTCGGTCACATGTCCCGAGCCGCCGTCGGGCACCACCGGGTCGACCCTCCTCGAATCGCAGCCCGCTGCGGCGAGCGCGCATACCACGAGCCAACCGGTTGTCCGGATCCTCCCCATGGCGCCATGGTATCAAACGGCGACCGTGCGCTACGACGCGATCATCGCCGGGGCGGGACCGGCCGGCGCCGCGGTGGCGGCCCGGCTGGCGCAGCACGGGCGCGGCGGGCGCATCCTGGTGCTCGATCGCTACCGCTTCCCGCGCGAGAAGCCGTGCGGCGGGGCGCTGACCGGCCACGCGGACGGCGCGATGGCGGCGCTCGACCTCGAGCTCAGGGTGGCGAGCGCCGCCTGCTGGGAGGCCGGCGTCAGGTTCGGCAGCTTCCAGCGGACGGTGCGCATGGGGCGCGCGGTGCGGGTGATCCGGCGCGAGGAGTTCGACGCCGATCTGGTGGCGCAGGTGCGCGCGCGCGGCGTCGAGGTGGTCGAGGCGGAGGGGGTGGCCGACTACGCGGCCTTTGACGACCGGGTGGCGGTGACGACCACGCGCGGGCGCGCGCTCGAGGCCGAGGTGCTGGTCGGCGCCGACGGTGCCGCCTCGGTGGTGCGCAAGCGGCTGGGCGGCGGCGGCGGCGGCCGCGGGCGCGGCGGCGCGGACCGCGCGCTGCCCCATCGCCTGTTCCAGCTCGAGCTGCCGGCCGGCGCGGGCGCCGACCCGCCGATGCTCTACGACTTCACTCCGATGGCGCGCGGCCTGCGCGGCTACCTGTGGATCTTCCCGGTGCCGGGCGGGCGACAGAACCTGGGCCTGATGCACTACCCGTCGGCGGGCGCGCGGCGCGGCGGCCGCGAGCTGGTCGATCTGCTCGGCCGCGGCCTCGCCGAGCACGGCATCGCGCTGCCCGAGCGCGCGGCGCGCGGCTGGCCGGCCTGGGGCTACCAGCCCTCGCGCCCGGTCTCCGCTCCGCGCGTGCTCACCGTCGGCGACGCGGCCGGCATCGACGGCCTGACCGGCGAGGGGATCGCCGTCGCGATGGAGCAGGCCATCATCGCCGGCGACTGGATCGATCGCGGCCTGCGGGATCGCGCGCTCGGCTTCGCGGGCTTTCGCCGCGCCCTGCGCCGGGCGGTGGTGGGCCGGGAGCTCGCGCTCGACCGCCACCTGGCCGGCATGCTCTACGACTCGCGCCGCTGGCGCTCCTGGCTGGCCCTGGTCCTCTACGATCCCGACGTGATCGAGATGTACGCCCGGCGGGTCGACGGCACCGAGGTGCTGGCCGATCAGAAGGGACGGCTGATGCGGGCGCTCATGCGACACGTGGGCAAGAGTGGGTCCCGCCGCCGGCAGCTCGCCGCCGAAGAAGCCTCGCTTCTCTGATACGATCGCCGTGATGGTCGTCATCTCGATCCGAGGCGACAAGCTGCGGCTCCAGGTGAAGGGGCTCGACAAGCTGTGGGCGATGCGCAGCCGCCTCGACATTCCGCTCGCCTCGATCCGCTCGGCGCGGGTGGACCCGGAGGTGTCGCGCGGACTGTGGAAGGGTGTGAGCGCACCGGGCACCCACATCCCCGGCTTCATCATCGCCGGCACCTTCTACCAGGACGACAAGCGCATCTTCTGGGACGTCAAGGATCCCGAGAAGACCGTGGTCATCGAGCTGGTCGGGCAGCGCTACGATCAGCTCATCGTCGAGGTGAGCGACCCGGGCGCGGCGGTCGCGCTGGTCGAGGCCGCCATGGTGCCGACCGGGCCTGTGACTCCAGTCCCTGTGGCGGCGCGCGCCGGATCCGACCGCGGAACCGCCTGATCGCGTGTAAAGCCCGTATCGCGGCCGACACTAGAGCCGTGACTCGGGCACGCCGGCGGAACGTGCTAGCGTAAAACGTAGCGTGCTCGGGCGGACTCTCGGCAGTTACAAGCTGCAGGCCCACATCGGCTCCGGCGGCATGGGTGTCGTCTATCGAGCCGAGCACACCCTCATCGGCCGCCGCGCCGCCGTGAAGGTCCTCTTGCCCGAGTACTCGACCCGGCAGGACCTCATCAAGCGATTCTTCAACGAGGCGAGGGCGGCGGCGTCCGCGCAGCACCCGGGTATCGTCGAGGTGTACGACTTCGGCCAGGCGCCCGACGGGACCGCCTACCTGGTCATGGAGCTGCTCGAGGGAGACACCCTGTGGCAGCGGCTGCGCAAGGCCAAGAAGCTGCCCGAGCGGCAGGCCCTCATCATCGCGCGGCAGATCGCCGCCGCGCTCGCCGCTGCGCACCAGGCCGGCGTCATCCACCGCGACCTCAAGCCGGGCAACATCTTTCTCCTCCCGACGGACGAGCCGGGCGGCATCCGGGTCAAGCTGATGGACTTCGGGGTCGCCAAGCTGGTGCGCGACGACTCGGGTGGCGAAGGTCTGACCACGACGGGTGCCATCGTCGGCACGCCGGTCTTCATGTCGCCCGAGCAGTGCCGCGGCGGCGGGACTCCGATCGACTGGCGCAGCGACCTCTACTCGCTCGGCTGCATCATGTTCGCCATGCTGGCCGGTCGCCCGCCGTTCGTCGCCGACGGCTCGGGCGCGGTGCTGGCGATGCACATCTACGAGCCGGTCTCGCGCGTGAAGGCCTTCCAGCCGGTGTCCGACGAGGTCGACCGGCTGGTCCACCAGCTCCTGTCGAAGCGGCCGGAGGAGCGGGCCACCGAGATCCGCGAGGTGGCGACGATCCTGGCCGAGATGGCGCCGACCGAGGAGGGCAGGCGGCGCTCGTCGACGCCGCTGCCGCCGACCGCGCCGACGGTGATGGAGGACGACGCGGTGACCGCGCCCAGGGCGACCGCGCCGCCGGCCGTCACGGTGCCGCCGCGCGCCGCTGCGGTCACCGCGCCGCCGGCCCATGTGTTGGTCACCACGCCGCCGGCCGGGGCGCCCGCGTTCGTCGTCCCAGCGTCGGCGGTGCCGGCGCTGCGCGATCAGGTGCCGGTGCTGCGCGACCAGGTGCCGGCGCTGCGCGACCAGGTGCCGCCCCTGCGCGACCAGGTGCCGGCGCTGCGCGACAAGCCGGCGCCGGTCGCCTTCCCGCGGCCGGCGACCACCATGCGCTCGGGCACGCCGCCGCCGGCGGCGCCCCGGCAGCAGTCGCCCGCGGCGGGCCCGCTGGCGCCGACCATGCGGGCCGGCACACCGGCCCCGGCCCCGCCGGGCGGCGGAGTGGCGGTGGCGGTGGCGGTCACGGTCCCGGCGGCGGCCGCCGCTCCGCCCGCGCCCCCGATGGTTGCCCTTAATCAAGCACTGCGCGGGCGTTCGGAGACGCCGGCCTCGTGGCCGGACGGCACCCCGACCGCGCGCACCACGGTGCCTCCGCCGCGCGGGATCCCGCGCCGGCGCGCCCAGCGCCGGAGCGCCGGGCCGCTGGTCGCCGTCGTCCTCGGCCTGGCCGTGCTGGGCGGCGGCGTGTTCGCCGCCTTCCAGCTGGGTCTCTTCGGCGGAGGAGGCGACGGGGAGGCGAAGCAGGAGCCGCGCGCCGCGCCGCCGCCCGCCGAGCCGGCGCCGCGTGAGACGCCGGCGCCCGCCATGACCGTCGTGAAGGATGCCGAGGTGCGTCCGGCCGCCGCCGAGCCGCCGCCGCCCGCCGCGACCCAGCCGCCGGCCGCCGCCGCCCAGCCGCCGGCCGCCGAGGCCGAGCCGCGGGCTGCCGAGGCGCGGCCCGAGGAGCGCGAGGCGACGTCGCGACCCGCGCGGGCGCCGGCCCGTGGCAAGAAGCGCGTGAAGAAGGGCGCTCCGAGCGGGCGGCCGACCTCCGCGCCGACCGAGAGCCCGGCCGAAGACAACGTGATCGATCCCTTCCGCTGAGCCGCGGCCGGCCGGGCTCAGACCGTCTGGTGCGGCCGGTGCTCGCCGAACACCTCGCGCAGGACGTCGGCGATCTCGCCCACCGTCGCGCGCGCCACCACCGCGCCGAGGATCGGCTCGACCAGGCCGCCGCCGCCGCGCGCCGCGTCGCCGAGCGCGCCGAGCGCGCGGTCGGTCTCGCCCTGGGCCCGGCGGGCGCGGAATGCCCGCAGCCGCTCGACCTGCTCGCGCTCGAGCGCCGGGTCGACCCGCGCCACCTCGACCGGCTGCTCGTCGGCCGCCTGGAACTCGTTGACCCCGACGACGATCCGCTCCTTGCGCTCGACCGCCCGCTGATGCTCGTAGGCCCGCCGCTCGATCTCCTTCTGCACCCAGCCCTGTTCGATGGCCCGCACCATACCGCCGAGCTCCGCGATCCGGTCGAGGTAGCCCTGCGCGCGCTTCTCGATCTCGCTGGTGAGCGCCTCGATGGCGTAGGAGCCGCCCAGCGGGTCGACGAAGTCGGCCACTCCGCTCTCGTGCGCGATCACCTGCTGGGTCCTGAGCGCGAGGGTCGCCGCCTCCGGGGTGGGCAGGCCGAGCGCCTCGTCGTACGAGTTGGTGTGCAGCGACTGGGTCCCGCCGAGCACGGCGGCCAGCGCCTGCAGCGTCACCCGCGCCACGTTGACCAGCGGCTGCTGCGCCTGGAGGGTGACGCCGGCGGTCTGGGTGTGGAAGCGCAGGAGGAGCGAGCGCGGGTCCCTGGCGCCGAAGCGATCGCGCATGATGCGGGCCCACATCCGCCGCGCGGCGCGGAACTTCGCCACCTCCTCGAGGAAGTTGTTGTGGACGTTGAAGAAGAACGCGAGCCGCGGCGC
>Ga0111538_10015188_pt1 | contig 10130 bp, 6 predicted proteins | sample SoiMethybrSBSTD1_FD_79669 | JGI IMG/M metagenome (GOLD analysis project Ga0111538, IMG submission 79669) | Bulk soil microbial communities from a Populus tree surrounding site in Tennessee, USA - Soil MetaG P. TD hybrid SBSTD1 (version 2)... | ecosystem: Environmental > Terrestrial > Soil > Tree... | reverse complement strand
CGGTCGTACCCCTTTTCTCGAATCAGCTCACGCGCGGCTTCGAGCAGCCTGGCGCGAGTGCGGGCACGCTTGTCGCCCTTCGGCCGACCGCGGCGGGTGTGTCGCGTGGAATCCGTCGGCATCTTCAGGAGGTCAGTTTGCCACGTTCTGATAGATCGAATATTTTATAGATACGCTATTTTTTCAGGACAGGAGCACTCCCCGAATGGCGGTCACCCTGGACCCACACGAGATCGAGCGCACGATCGCCCCGTTCGTCGACGCGGGCGAGCTATCCGGCGCCGTCGCCTTGGTCTGGCGCGACGCTGCTGACGTCCAGAGCGTCTGCGTTGGCTGGCGCGACGTCGAAGCAAAGCTGCCGGTCGAACGCGACACGATCTTCCGCATCGCCTCGCTGACCAAGCCGATCACCTCCACCGCCGCGCTCATGCTGTGGGAAGAGGGCCGGTTTCGTCTGGATGATCCGATCTCGCGATGGGCACCCGAATTCTCGGACATGCGTGTCGTGCGCTCGACGGACGGTCCGCTCGACGACACGGTTGCGGCGCTGCGTCCGATTACGTTCGACGACTTGCTGACGCAGCGATCCGGCCTGACATACGGCGACTTTCATCCCGGGCCGCTGGCGATCGCCTTTCGTGAGGCGCTCGGCGGCGATATCGACAGTCACGTCGCACCAGATGCCTGGATCGCTGCTCTGGCCCGACTGCCGCTCATCGATCAGCCAGGTGCAAACTTTCACTACGGTCACTCGACGGATCTGCTCGGATTGCTCATCGCGCGTCTGGAGGATGCGCCGCTCGGCGATGTGTTGAAGCGCCGGATCTTCGCGCCGCTGGGGATGGACGATACCGGCTTCACGGTGCCACTCGACAAGCGGACGCGGCGGGCCGCCGCGAACGGCTTCGACGATCAGGGACACCTGATTCGACTGACCGCGGTTCCCGGGGGCGCCGCACTGCCCGAGCGGCCAGACGATATGGCATTCGTGTCCGGTGGCCAGGGACTGTGGTCAACGGTCGATGACTATCTGGCCTTTGCGCGCATGTTCGTCAGCCAGGGCACGGTCGCCGGAGTGCGCCTCCTGCGTCCGGACACGCTGGCCATGATGGCCTCGAACCAGTTGACGGCGGCGCAGCGAGGCAACGCGCAGATGTTCGGCCGGCGACTCTTTGCGCAGGGACACGGCTTCGGGATGGGCGTCGCCGTCGTCCTCGAGCCGGACAAAGCGGCGCCGATACGCTGCGGCGGCGGCATCGGCGCCGTTGGCTGGCCCGGCGGCTATGGCGGATGGTGGCAGGCAGACCCGAACGATCGGTCGGTGCTGATCTTCCTGACCCACAACATGTTCGAACTGCATCAGCTCGCGGCCGGCATCGGGCTTGGTGTCTACAGCGCAATCACGCGCTTTCAGGCGCTCGCCTCGCGAACCTAGACGACGTCGCCGATCGTCGCGAACGCCGGCAACTCGCGATCGAGCAGCTTTCCGCAGAACGCAAACTCCTGCTGGCGACGTGCGGAGACATACGCCGGTAACGCGTCGGCGATGGCAGGCGAGCTCGCCGAACTCAAAAGAGGTGCACCCGTGTAGACGATCGATTGGCTGAGTATGATACCGCCGTCAATCGGCCGCGAGCGTGCCCGTACGGTCGGCGAAAACGCGCGCCGGAAAGACGGAGGAGATCTCGATGAACACTGTCTACATGGCCGCGGCAGCGATTGCGATCATTGGGGCACTGCTCATTCCTGTTCGGTTTCTGGCCCGGAAGGCAGGTTTTCGCGGCAAGTTCAGAGGAGCGTCGGACAACTCCGGCTTCGTCGTGATCAAGATATTCGCAGGCCTCGTCCTCGTCTTCGGCGGTGTGACCGCATACTGGTATCGGGCCGTGATCGCCGCCAACAGCGAGGGAATTGTCTACGCCGTGTGGCTCGCGATGGTGATGGTCTTCGGCATGATCGTGCAGGTGCTGTCGGCGGCCTACCGGCAGAACAAGACCTTCAAAGTCACGGCGACCGAACTCCTGTTGCCGCTGCTGTTTTCGATCGTGGTCTTCTATCCCATCTGGGCGATTGCCACGACAGCCGCCCGCAGCTTCTTCGTCATTCACGCCGCCTTCCTGAATGGTTATTTCTGGGAGAGTTTCGTCGCCGCGGCAAAGCCGGTCGAGGGCGGGCGGTAGCGCGGACTCGTGCCACACGCCGTATCGATGCTGGCTACCTATGATTTCAGCGTGACATCCGGGTTGCCATACAACATGTACAGCAGGCCGAGAGGGTTGTTGTGATCCTGCGCGAGATGCCACTTCGCCCTGTACAGCGCCGCACCAATTGATGCGCCCGTCAGGAGCTCTGTATAAAACGCGTCCGAAATCAGCTCGGCGAGCGCGTCAGGCACCGGCGCTTCAGTACCGATATAGGCACAGCTGCCGCGACGAAGAAAGAAGTGCGGAAACGAGGTCACCGCCGTCGGATCCATCACCGAACTGTCGCACGCATTCATGAACACCAGAGGGTGCGCCGCATTCCGGTAGGGCTCGATTCGTGTGTCATTCTGCTGGCGACACACCTTCAACTGGTCGAGGGTCACCCTGGTCGAGATGTCTCCCGTCTCGCCAAACATGAGCGCGTGGTCGTCGGCCAGCCCCTCGGTCGTGCAATGACAGGCGAAATGGAGCACCTGAAACGGCGCGCCGAACGACGTCCCATCGAATCGCGTGCCATCGTGAATCCAGATGTTGCGAGCGATGTGGCACGCGAGATCGGGCCGCTGCAATGCTGACGCATCCGGTCCGCTGTCCACCGCGATTCGCTGCTCACGCTGCAGGTTTGCCAGTTCGCGACCCGCGTACCGCAGGGTCCGGTTGCGGAAGAATTTCACCGGGAGCATCGGGGTGCCTGGCAACTCGGCGATCTGACTTTGGGATTCGTCATCGAGCGTGCGCTTCACCAGCGCAGAAAACCCGACGAAGGGCTGCAGCGCCTTCATCAGTTCGCCGACACTTTCGATGTTCGCGGGCGGCTGTCTCGTCGGATCGAGCAGAGGGAGGAACTCGAGCGGCGGCGCGTCTGCGAGTTGACCCTTCACCTCGATGAGCGGTAACCGTTCCAGAGTGGCTGGCTCCGCTGTTTCCCAGAACGGGCACACGGCCCTGAAGATCTTCTGCGCCTCACGGACCTCATCGCCGAACAGGTCCTCGTTCAGCGACTGTCCTCGCTCGTATAACCATCGAACCGCCCGTGTGACGCGCGCCCAATGTTGGCGAGCACGATAGCGACGAACCGCGGCAAGGCGTTCGACATTGCGCCTCACCCATCCGGCACTGGAGTCGGTCGCATCCGCGCCGATCTCCGAGACAATGCGCTGCAACGCACGATGCAGCACGAGTCGCTGATCGCGCGCGCCGCGGTAGACCTGTCCGCGAAACGGCAGGCCGCGCACCTGAAGGTCGTCGAAGACGAGCTGCGCGTCTTGATTGATGGTTTCGATTGTGATCGAGAGGTCTGGGTCTGCAGCCATCAGGGCCGGCCCGCCGCGGCCTCAGTTCGGGACGGATCTGCGCTGACTCGCAGCACCTGCACAAGTCGGTTCTTCTGTGCCAGCTGCACGATGATCTCGGCCGGGGTGACCACGTGCGTCGTTTGAAACCAGAATCGCAGGCGGGGCGAGGGGGCATCTGCACGGACGCGAAGCGTCTGGGTTGGTGGTGACGTGAATTGCATGCCGCGACTCTTCACGGTCACATCGAACTGCACCTCCGCGGCGTCACCTCCGTTTCGAATCGTGACCTGTTCGTAGACGCCGGAGCGCGGACGCTCTGGCTGCAACCAGACCTCGATGAACTGCGACGCCACCTCTTGGTGCGACGGCGCGGACGCGGCGGACCGCTCCCATTCCTGGCTTTGCTGCATCGTCTGCGCACAGAGCACGCCTTCGTAGTTGTCCAGGACCGGAGCCACGATGAGCGATGCGAGCTTGTGGACTTCCTGCTCGAGGCGTTCGACGGAGACATCTTTTTGCGGAGTCTCGACGGCGCGAGGGATCTCGATGTAATGACGCGCCGCCTCCTGGAGAGTCGCCACAGTCAACGGCTGCGTTAATCCGGCGCACACGGCGTCGATGGCGCGGGCGCCAAGTGCACGGTAACTCTCGAATTGCGCTTCGCCGAACTCGGCGGCCGACAGTCGCTCATGGGGAAAGGTCGCATGGGTCGACGCGTAACTGAGCACGTCGCGTGATTCCGAACCGGTGACGAGCGGCTTCACATAGATCAGCACACCGTTCGGCGTCTTTGGATCCGTGTCCGAGTACATGATGTCGGCGACGGCCCACGAGCGGCCGCCGCCGGGCTCGGGTAAGTGGCGGAATTCGATGCGCACTCCAAGCTCGATCCGGATCTTCCGAATCGAGACGCCGACGGCTTCGAAAACGAACGACGGGTCTTCGCTGGTGTCCACGGCAACGATCAAGCCGCACTGTCGTCGAACCATTTCAAGGATGGCAAGACTCTCGACCTCACTGCCACCCGTCACTTTCGCCCAGGACGTGAGCCCGTGTCTCACCGGCAGCGCGTCGCCGATCCACGGATAGAGCCGCCACACGCCTTTCAGGAGCCACGAGTACGAACGATCGGTCCAGCCTGTCCACCACGAGCTACGAAGGTTCAACAACATCGCCACGGTGCGCAGCAAGGCCGTGTCGTTGTCGCTCGAGCCCGTTCCACGGCCGACAGACGCAGCCATGACCGTGCCGATTGACGCCGATCGGATGTCACACGTCGACCGATAGCCCGACAGAGGTCCTCCGATGAAAAGGCGGGATGCCGTCCACGGTTCGAGGTGGCGGCCCCTCCCGTCACGATCACGAGCGAGGTTCACGACCAAAAACGGACCGCGAGTCCACGCTGCGCTCGACGACTGATCGGGTTCGGAATGCGGGCTGGTGCGCTCACCGAGCGGAAAATCGATGCGCTCGTCGAACCACTGCAAACCGGGAGACCCAGCTCCCAGATACGTACGGGCCAGACGCGATCGCACGGCGCCGGTGCGGGATATCTCATTGACATCGAGTTGACGCGCCATCACAGCGCTTACCAGCACGAGCGCCCCTGCGACCAAGGCCAACTGCCATGGTGAGACGACAGACACGACCGACAGATGTCTCGCTGCACTCTCCGCCAGCGCGTCGACGCCAGTTGTGGTCCCACCGAGCGCCGCGAGCCTCTGGGGTTCGGCAAAGCCGATCGCCAGAATCAGGCGACCCACTCCCAGCGATAAGCCAGCGACCACAGCGCAAAGAAACAGGCCCGCTGCGATTGTGCGGGCGGCCATACCGGTCACCGAGCGCCATGCCGCGCGCAGGACGCCGCTGCGCAGCGCCGACCGTGCATGCTGTCCCGCAAGTAGAAGGACCAGCGACACGAGCACGGCGAGCGGAACCAGCGTCGGCGGCAATTGCTCGAGCAGGCCCGGCCCGATGATCGCCAGCGCCGTCAGCGCGGACCAGATCACCGCCGCGGTGAATACGTCACCAATCCGTTGTCCGGGCATGGCGACCGCGTTCTTCACATGAAGCGAACCGAGTGCAGCCACGGCGAGGTAGGGAGTCAGGAAGACGATCGGGAAGAGGCTCGCATAGAGAGGCAAACCCCAGACGGCCGACGCCCGCACATCAACGGGCTGTGAAAACAGCGATGACGCCATCCACCACGTCAGGAGACCAGCAACGCCCCCGCGCAGGAGCGGCGCCCACCAGGAGTCCGTCCTTTTTCCGCTGCGCTCGTCTTCACCGCGCATCGCGACGATCACGTGCGTGCAGACGCCAATCACGACGAACAGCGCGACGGCCCATCGGGATTGCCGACTCCAATTCAACGCCCACAACGACGCCAGCGCGCTGCCGAACACGAACAGACTCGCAATACCGCGCCACGAGACGGCCTGGGCGGCGCCCTCGCGGACAGCGGCGCCAGGTTCCTCCGCGCGGTGTTCCGGATCCGCACTCTCGTGCAACTCGCCAATCCCGATGGTGCCGGCGACAAGGGCCAACACCGTCAAGACGGCGGCATGAACGCGGGCGGCCACGTCCAGCGTCAGTGAAGGCCGCGGAACAGACGCGAGGCCGAGGGCGTTGAAGAGACGTGCGAGCATCGCGGCGATCGACGAATAGACGATGTCGTACACACGCGGCGGCTCGGCATCCAGTGCCGTCACCGGCAGCCAGACCAGCAACAGCGCCGCGGCAAAGACCGGCAGCACGACCATCCAGTTCAAGAGCAGATTTCGGACGGACACAATCCCGGACACCCAGGGGTCCGGAGAAAACAGGGGCGACTCGGCGACAAGATCGCGGCGGGCTCGTCGAAGCGCGCGCACGGGCGGCGGCTCGGCCTCACCGCCGATGGCGGATGCCGCGAGCCGTCCGCTGACTTCCGCAACACCTTGGGGCTCACGACGCACCCATGCGCTCAGCCACCCACCGAGACAACTTCCCATTCCGACCGAGGACAGGTACTCGAACTGTGCGAGGAGGCCATGTCGCGCGAGACCCTGCAGGATGCCGAGATTGAACGCCACACTGCGCGCGTCGGTACCCGAGAGACACAGTGCGGAGGGCGGGCCGGTCGTCGGCGCTTGCGTCGAGGAAGAGGACAGCGCCGCCCGTTCTTCGCGGATCAGCGCGTCTGCTGAGCGCAACCGTGTCCCGCTCTCAGAGTCACTCATCCCGCTGTTCTCCCAGGAACGGCTCGCCGCGAGTGCGATCTGAATGTCTGGAGGGGTTGCGCAGGACGTGCGTCACGTGCGCCTCGTCTCGGACGGTAACGCGGGTGAGTCATGCAGTGGTTCCGCACGACTCACCCGACCAACCGACTAGTACGGGCGCGCGGTCGCGGCCTGCTGCAGCAGCTTGCCGCGCGGGCTGTCGGCCGGCACGAAACGCTGGACGCGCTCGCCCGCAAACACCTCGCCCGTGTAGATGATCCCGTGAGAATCGACGGCGATCATGTGGAGGCCGAAGAACTGGCCGCCGTTCTCGCCCATGCTCCCCAGGGTCCCCATCACCTTTCCATCCTCGCGATTCAGGAACCACACGTGGTTGTTCGTGAGGTCGGAGATGTAGAGGTACTTCTGCGCCTTGTCGGGCGAGAACGCGACGCCGCCGGTCGACCCGCCCACACCGGTGTATTCCGCGAGGAGGAACTCCTTCTTGAAGTTCCCCTGCTTGTCGGTGACGTGAATGCGATTGCCGTTGCGGTCCGCCGCGTAGACCATCCCGTCGTTGGAGAAGTTGAACGTCAGGTGCCCGACGAACTCCTTCGCCATCGGACCCTTCGGCTTGTACTCGTGGTCGGCCTCGTTGATGCTGATCTCGTTCAGCTTGTGGCCATACGCGCCCCACCCTCGCTTGAACGCGAGGGTGTTCATGTCGAACACCATCACGCGGCCACCAAGATAGTTGTCGGCCACATAGATTTCGTTGGCCGGTTCGTCGAGACGGATCTCTTCGATGCCGCCGACGATCATCGGCGTGGTGGGCGGATACTTCTTGCGGAACGCCTCACGCGCCGCGGCCTGCGCCGCCGGATCCTGCGCGCCGCGGCCACCGCGTCCGCCGCGACCTTCTGCACCAGCGGGCGCCGGAATGAAGCCGGAGACAGGACCTGCCCCGCCGACGCCCGGCGTGTGTTGCGGGATCTGCGGCGCGTTGAACCGTCCACCATTCTCGAGCTCCGGTGTGTGCGCGATCTCGCCCACCATCATGCCCGTGCGCGTGTCGTACTTGCGGACGGTGTTCTGCCCGAGATACGCGAAGCCCTTGCTGTCGACGTCCATGCCGTGACCCTGCGGCGCGTTGAACGACCCGATCATCTTGCCGTCCATGTCGAAGTGAATCATCGACGGCGGCAATGCGCAGCAGTCGGCGATACCGATCTCGGCTTCGAGCTCGATGTTCGTCAGGTCGTTCGGGCGGTCGTACGCCCACACGGTGTCGTCCGGCGCCACCGCCAGACCCGTGACGCCGCCGATCTTCCAGTTGTTCGGCAGTGGCTTGGGCCACGCCGGATCGAACACGTAGCGCGGTGCGCTTCCCTGCGCGCCGCCCGTGGGTGAGTACACCATCACGACGCCAGCACTCACGACGCTGGCGACGGCCAGAGTCCGTATGCGTCGAATCATGTGAGTCATGCTCCGATCCCTTCGTTGTGTAATCAGGCGGACAAGACTTCCGCAATGACGCCGGATCGCGTGCGCGACGGCCATGCGCCGTCGCAATGGAGTGGATTTTCGAGATTACCCGGCCGGAGGTCAAGGGTTATAGTGGCCACTAGACGCGACTCCGAAATTCGCGGAGCTCACGATTGAATCGCTCCGGCGCCTCCCAGAACGGCAGGTGCCCCACATCGGGATACATGGAAACGGTGGCATGCGGCGCGAGCGCCTCGAGGTGCGCGCACATGCGCGGCGACACGATCTGATCGGCTTCGCCGTGCACGAGGAGCATCGGCTTTCGCATGCGGCCGACGATTTCGTCGTTGTTCACGTTCCGTGCGAAGAGACCTTGACGGACGTACGGCGGCACGATGGTGTTGAACCCGAGGAAGAAATCGAGATCCTCCGTCGACGGCTCGTCGTGTACGCATAAGCGCAGGAAATGCCGCAGCGCGTTCGTGCTGTCAGTCGCATCCTCCGAGAACAGACCGGGAATAAGAGCCACGAAGTCACCGCCGAGGAAGCCGTCTTTCACGAGCGGCTCGCCAAGGCGCGAGACCGCGTCAACCCACACCGTGCCCCCGACTGCCGCCTCGCCGTGAACAGCGACATAGTCGGACATGATCACGCCACCATACGACCAGCCCACCAGGACAGGCTCTCGCAGACCGAGCACCTCGATCACGGCGTGGACGTCCTGCGCCCACAACGCCGGATCGCCGTACTCGTCGCGCGGCTTCTCCGATAATCCGTGACCGCGAATGTCCATCGTGACGAGACGGAAATCGCGCGCGAGATCGGACTGCGTCTGCTTCGACCAGGACAGGCGGCACTGAGAGTATCCATGAATGAAGAGCAGCGGCTTCCCGTCCGGGTTTCCGCTCTCCTCGACATGCAGTCTCAGGCTGTTGCCGCCGGCGATTGCATGCGTCGTCATACGCTCACCTCGATGACAGATGGCCGCGCTCAGGTAATGGTTTTCGCGCGCGATCGCGATTTCACGACGGATCGCGCGTCGATCACTTCTTCAGCGTGCCGGTCGTACCTTCGGGGGAGCAGTTGAACGGTTCGATCTTCAACTCCGATGCGGCGTATTCGTAAGTCGCTCGCGCAAACGGCTGCGTGAAGTACTCGGGATCGGCCATGTCGACTTCCACGACGAGCCGCTGTCGCGCCGGGTCGAGGTGCAACCGTTCAACAGTCGTCAGCGCAGACGAGTGCAGCAGTCCTTTCGTGGGCTGCCCCGGCTGCTCGACATATTGATTGACCACACCGTTGGGATAATTGCCGGTCTCGATCACGAGCGTGTCGCCGTCGAGGTGACCGATGGAGTGACCGAGCGTCGTTCGCCGCGCATCCTTCGGATGGTCCTTCGTATTCATGTGCACCACCCGACGCACGTCCATCCACTCGTGGTGCAGCACCACGTCGTTGCCCTGCCGCACGATCTCCAGCGGCGTGCCGGGCGCACCCCACGCGCGGCGGACGCCGACCGGGTCGCAGCGGAACGTCGGGTCATCGCGGAACGGGTCGTACGCGGCGACCGCTTTCTGTCCCGCGGGTGTCAGGAACTGCATCATCGGCTGCGGTCCGCTGGTGCTGCGATTGGCGATCGGGGCGAGCAGCCACATTCCAAAGATGTCGGTGCGACGCGCAACGGTTGGAGGTGCCGGCGCTGCCGGACCGCTGGGGCCGTTGACGCTCAACTTGCGCCCGTCGTCGAACTCCACGCTGTCGAAGAAGCACATGTAGGGACTGTGCCGCGAGAGCGAGCCGGTCACTCGCACTCTCGTGCCGACTTTCAGCATGTCGGGCCTGATGCCGTTCCGCGACAACTGCGTGACGCCGTGCGACTCGCACACGTACTCGCGGGTGCGACCGTTCTCGTCGACGGCGGCGATGTGCAGATAGCTGTGCGGATT
>Ga0111538_10015187_pt1 | contig 10130 bp, 12 predicted proteins | sample SoiMethybrSBSTD1_FD_79669 | JGI IMG/M metagenome (GOLD analysis project Ga0111538, IMG submission 79669) | Bulk soil microbial communities from a Populus tree surrounding site in Tennessee, USA - Soil MetaG P. TD hybrid SBSTD1 (version 2)... | ecosystem: Environmental > Terrestrial > Soil >... | reverse complement strand
TGCGCTCGCGAACTCTCACCGAAGGTCGCGCCCAATTCATCAGAAAGGAAAAAGGGGTCGTAACCGAACCCTTCAACACCGCGCGGGTCACGAACGATGGTGCCGCTGGTTTCGCCGCGCACCACTTCTTCGCGCGCGCCATCGTAGTACGCGGCCGCACAGACGTACCGCGCGACGGGTCGCTCTACATGCTGAAGCGCCTCGAGCAGCCTGGCGTTGTTCGCGTCATCCAGCGCCTGCCCGGCCAGGTCGTCGCGACCGGACCATCGCTTGCTTCGCACGCCCGGACTTCCCTGCAGCGCAACGACCTCGAGCCCGGAATCATCCGCCACGGTGGGTCGCCCCGTCAGCGCGTGGAAGTACCGGGCCTTGGCCAGCGCGTTCGCCTCGAAGGTGTCGAACGCTTCCACATCCTCCTCTCCCGGGGACGGCAACACGCGTGCTTCCCGGAGATCGTGCACCTGGATCCCCGCGGCCTCGAAGAGCGGCCGCAACTCGCGAAGCTTGCCCTCGCTCCGCGTCGCCAGCAGCACGACCTCCCCGCTCATCGCGTGCCTAACGCCGCGCGCTGCATGCCGTCGAGCGTCCCGATCCCCGCCACGGCCAGCGCCAGGAGACGATCCAGTTCCGCGCGATCGAACGTGCCATGCTCGCCGGTCCCCTGCACCTCCACAAACCGCCCCTCGCTGCTCATCACCACGTTCATGTCCACCGCCGCGCGCACATCCTCTTCATAGTCCAGGTCGAGGGAAGGCACCCCGTCCACCACGCCGACGCTGACGGCGGCCACGCGCCGTTTGACCGGAGATTCCACCAGGCGGCCACGGCCCACGAGCCAGTCGAAAGCGTCCACGACGGCCACGCAGGCGCCCGTGATCGCCGCGGTTCGCGTCCCGCCATCGGCATCGAGCACATCGCAGTCGACGCGCAGCGTCACCTCGCCAAAGCGGAAGTCATCCAGCATGGCGCGCACACTGCGCCCGATGAGTCGCTGGATCTCCTGGGTCCGTCCGCCGAGCTGCCCGCGCTCACGCTGCGTGCGCGTGCGCGTCGCCCGGGGCAACATGGCGTATTCAGACGTGATCCATCCTTCGCCACTTCCCTTCCGCCAGCCAGGCACGCCCTCTTCAACGGAAACCGCGCAGAGCACGCGCGTATTCCCGAAAGCACTGAGGCAGGAACCTTCAGCCTGCCTGACGACACCACGCTCCAGGACCACGGGGCGCATCGCACTGTCTGTGCGGTCAGTCCTGGCCACGGGAGCCCCCAGCGCGCATGCGCTCGACCGTGCCGGTCGTCGAATGCCCAGGCGTCAGCGGAATAATCACCACGTCTCCCCCGCGCTGCATCACGTCCTGCGCACCAACGACGGTATCCACGGTATAATCGCCTCCCTTGACCAGGACATCCGGCCCCAACGCGCGAATCAACTCGAGTGGTGTGTCTTCGTCGAACAACACGACCGCATCCACCGCTTCCAGCGCGGCCAGCACGTGTGCCCGATCGTTCTCGTTGCGGACGGGTCGGCTCGGGCCCTTGAGCCGGCGCACGGAGTCGTCGGTGTTGACGCCAACGACCAGCGCGTCGCCAAGGGCTCGGGCCGCCGACAGGATGTCCACGTGTCCGGGGTGCAACAGGTCGAAGACGCCGTTCGTGAACACCACGCGGCCTGACCGCTGCCGCCACCGGGCAGCCGCATCAGTCGTCATGACCTTCCGCCGGGGATCGAGCGCTGGTGAGCTCAAAAGGTGTGGACCACCCGCGGCGCGAACTTGAACTCCCGGACAAACAGCGGGAGCTCCACGTGTTCAGTGTACTCTGACGAAATCGTGATGCTCGAAGCATCCCGCCGGATCCTGATGACGCTCGCCTCGGCAGGCAGGCCAAGCGAGTCCACGACCAGCTTGATGTGAGTACGGATGGCGACGTCATTGCGCGTTTGTCCGAACCGTGCTTCCTGCGCCATGACGTCCTTGAACCGGTAGAAACGGAGGTAGACCTCACCGATGTTGAACCCGAAGTACAACGCAGTGACCACGAGCAACCCGCCAACGAGACAGCCGAGCCGACTTGTCCCGCGGCGTGTCGCTACCACTGCGACTGTGCCCCTTCGATGATATCGCTGACTATTCGATCGAGCGCCTGCTTGCGACCGGCCTGCTCTTCTCGTTCAGCATATTCCCCTTCTGCGCTCAGGCCATTCCGCTCGTACAACGTCTTGCCGGTTGTCTGGTCTACGATCTTCACGTCGACCACCACCTGCACACGCCGCCTCGCCGTGGTCGCTCGTGTGGGATCAGCGCTGAAGCCCACAGGAACATCGGGCTCGTAACGCTTCACCGTGCCGGTGACGATGGCATTCGCACGAGCCTCCGGCGCTTCACGCAACCCGAGTCGGTCACCCAGCGTCTTGCGCAGGTTCAAGTGGAGTTCGCCGGAGATCTCGGGGTTCGCGGTCTCGTTCTCGAAGGGAAGGACCGCAATCGTCTTGATGTGGCGCGGGACTCCACCGCCTCCTGAGAGGCTGTACAGGCAGCTCGTCAGGAGCAGGAGACTAAGGACGCCAAATCGCCGCATCGAACCCCGCCTCAGGAATGGACTGCCGGATCGTGAGGACAAGCGATCGTCCAGCCCCCGGCTGCCTGTAAACTATGCGAGTCGAATCCCTGCGCTCCACTACTTCCTCAATCCTGCCGCCAGTAATCCGCTCCATCCGCCCCAATGCGCGCGCAGCGAAAGCCAGCCGCCAGGTCGGATCGCGCCCGATTTCAACGCGGAGCGTGTCGCCGTCCTGGTGAGCGACGGTATCGGCCGCGGTCACTCGCACGACGCCGAGCGTCGCCCAGAGGAGCGGCTCGGGCGGCAGCGACTTCCGGGCTTCGTCCTGCGCCAGGGCCGTCAACGAATCACCAATCAGGATGACGTAGCCGCCGCTGTTGCCATTTTCGAGGAACAGGTCGATCCGAAGACTGTCCGGAGCGGCGATCCGCGCCACGCCATCACCCCGGGCCGAACCCAGGCGCTCCTTGTATTCCCAGCCGAACACGAGACGTCGATGTCCGGGTGGCAGCCGCGTGTCGGGCACGCCAGCAGCGACCGGCACACCGGTGAGCGGGCCGGCACGGGGAGCACCAGCGCATCCCATGACGGCGAGCAGCCCGCCCGCGAAAACCCTAACGAGTTGCGGTGCCGGCGAGGAGGGCACGAATATCTGCGGGAATGGTGACGGCGCGCCCGTCCGGATCCAGCGCGATAAGCGTGGTGGTCGCGCTGGCAAGTCGTTCACCGGAGTCGGCATGCGCAATGACGTAGTCGAAAGTGAGCCCGCGCGAACCAAGTCGCGCGAGCGTGGTGGACACCCGGATGCGATCGTCGTACCTGGCTGGCGCGTGATACCGGACGGTGGCCTCGGCGACAGCCAGCGGGACACCCCGGCGTTCCATTTCCGCATAGGACATCCCCAGCGACCGGATGTACTCAGTGCGGCCCATTTCACACCAGACGAGGTACTCCGCGTGGTACACGACTCCCATGCGGTCCGTTTCGCCATACCGCACGCGGAGTTCGATGTCGTGCGCCTGATCTTCTGGCATGGGGAAAACGAGGAAGCAGGAAGCAGAAAACAGGGGAGGAACGAAGCGTTGTATATAACGTTTCGCTCAAGTCCTGCCTCCTGCCTCCTGCTTCCTGCTTCCTCTCCGTATTAGACTGTCCGCGTGCTCCCGGCGCCTTGCTTCGTATTCTCGGACGTGCACCTGGGCGTCACACCGCCGCAGGTCGAACGGTCCCTCCTGGGATTCCTCGATCACCTGCGTGGAGCCGCCGGGTCAGTCATCATCAACGGCGACCTCTTCGACTTCTGGTTCGAGTGGCGCACGGTCATGCCGCGGGCCGGGTTCAAGGTGCTGGCCGCGCTGGCGAGACTGGTCGACAGCGGCGTTCCCGTGCTCTGGATCGCGGGCAACCACGACTGCTGGGGTGGCGAGCTGCTCACCAATGACGTCGGCGTGACGTATCACGTTGGTGCGTGGAGCGGCGAGGTCGCGGGCTGGCGCACACGCATCGACCACGGCGACGGCCTGCGGGACGTGGAAGACCGCCGGTACCGGCTCCTTCGCGGGGTGTTGAGGCATCGCTGGTCGATCCGGGCGTTCCGCTGGATCCATCCCGACCTTGGGAGCCGGATCGCGTTAGGCTCCTCGCAGGCGAGCCGGACGTACCGCGCCCGTGACGGCGGCGAGGGCCTTCGTGTCGTGGCGCACCGCCAGCTCGAAGCCATGCCCGGTACCGACCTTCTCGTGTATGGACACTCTCACGTGCCGATACTCGAGCGCGGTCCGGCCGGCGTGTACGCCAACGCCGGGACCTGGATGGACGACACGACCTTCCTCACGATCCGGGAAGACGCCATCCGGTTGCATCGATGGTCGGAAGCCAACCCGGAAGAGGAACTCGCGGCCGTGCCCCGAGTTTCCAGCGTGACGACTACCAGCGCACGCTGAGGCCGAGGCCCACCCCGCGCGGGAGCTTACGCATCCCGACGCGGGCCGGGAGATCCCAGAGCAGCGACGCGACGAATGCGTCGGCGCCGGCAAAGAGATGATTGAAGACCAATACGGCAATCCAGTCCTCGACCAGGGTCTTCCGCGATTCCACACGCTCCTGGTCGAACCGGTTAGGCACGGTATCGAGCGGCACGAATTGACCATTTTCGTCGAGGATCGGCGCGCCCGTCACGGGATCAACGCGATACCGGTTGACGATCACGTCCGCGGCGAGCGCTTCGGCGATGCGGAGGTCGTTCTTCGCCTTGAGCAGCATGGTGATCGCGAACGCCTCGAACCCGGCGTAAATCGCGCCCGGCACGGCACGGTTGAGGCGTGACTGGCCAAGTCCCGGCAGGATGAGCGAGCTGAGAAACGCCCTGCCCGGCGACAGCGGCGGGCGCAGCGAATCCGTTTGTGCCGCTCGAGCGACTGAGTCGCTTCTGGGCCGCGTCGTATCTGGAACCACCTGGGCCACGCCGGCGATGGGCAGCACGCCGAGGAGCACGAACACGGCGCACGCTTTCATCAGTGCAGAAGTCAGGTCGTTCACGAAGCCTCGGAACATGCAGGTGAGGTGTGGCGGGAGCGTATGGGAATCGAACCCACCCAACCCGACGATGTCAGGTCACAATCGTTTTGAAGACGATGAGAGCCACCAGGCCCCAGACACTCCCCTGTCCGGGTCACGCCAGGATGATGGCACTCTCCTCGCGCGACAGGACCGCACCGATCACCACAGACTGCGGAACGCGCGAAAGATAGTCCGCCACAACCGGCGCGGGCAGAGAAACCATGAGGCCCCCGGATGTCTGCGGATCTATTACGAGGGCTTCGTGAAAGGGTTCCGTGTTGCGCCAGTCCGTGTGTTCGCGGATGAACGCGTCATTCCTCTCCGCCCCGCCGGGCGTGGAACCGGTCCGCCACGCATCGAGCGCACCAGGGAGCACGGGCAATGTCGACGCATCGATACGGATGGTGACGTTGCTGCCCCGGGCGAGGTTCAGCGCATGACCGAGCAAACCAAAACCGGTGATGTCGGTGGCGCACTTCGCACCCAGCTCGACCGCCGCCCGCGCGGCGTCACGATTCAGGCCACGCATCGATTCAATCGTCGGCTTCGCGACCTCCGCCGAGATTGAACCGCGCTTGAGCGCCGTAGTGACGAACCCGGTACCAAGGGGCTTCGTCAGCACGAGCACATCACCCTCACGAGCTCCGGTGTTCGTCAACATGCGATCGGGGTGCACGCGACCGGTGACGGACAGCCCGTACTTCAGTTCCTCGTCGATGATGGAATGTCCACCGACGATGAAAGCTCCGGCTTCGTGAACCTTGTCCTGACCGCCGCGCAGAATCTCAGTCAGGACTTCAATCGGCAGCTTTCCCGTGGGAAATCCGACGATGCTGAGCGCCGTGAGCGGCTCGCCACCCATGGCGTAAACGTCCGAGAGCGCGTTGGCGGCGGCGATCTGTCCGAACTCATACGGGTCATCGACAATCGGCGCGAAGAAATCGACCGTCTGCACGAGCGCGAGGTCGTCGGACAGCCTGAAGACCCCCGCGTCATCGAAGGTCTCACGACCGACGAGGATTCGGGGATCGGGTCTCGCGTCCAGCGGCGCGAGGGCGCGGTTCAGGTCACCCGGACCCAGCTTGGCGGCTCAACCCGCGCAGCGGGCGAATTGGGTGAGGCGAAAGGTCTGTGCTCGAAGGTCGGTCATGTGGTGGACCCGGGGTTCAGGGTTCAGGGTTCAGGCTTCAGGGAAGGAATCAGTGGAGAGGGACAGCGAACTTCCAGACTTCCCCTGGCTCGCTCCCCACTTCCCTGAACCCCCGAAGCCTGAAGCCTGTACCCTAACCGAGATGTGCCACCAACTCGATTTCGACGCGCACGCCACGCGGCAACCCGGCCACCTGCACCGTTGATCGCGCTGGACGCGCGTCGCCCATCGCCGCGGAATACACTTCGTTCATCCGGGGAAAATCCGCCATGTCCTGCAGGAACACGGTCGTTTTCACGACATCCTTCCATGACGCGCCTGCGGCTGCCAGCACCGCCTGCAGGTTGTCCATGACGCGACGGGTCTGCGGCACGATGTCCCCTTCGACGACCTGGCCCGTGCCAGGATCGATCGGGATCTGCCCGGCAGTATAGAGGAAACCCCCGGCGATGATGGCCTGTGAATATGGACCAATGGCGGCCGGGGCCGCGTCGGTTTGAACGCTTCGCGTGCTCACGTTAGGCTCCTAGAAAAGACCGACGATGCTACCGTCCGGCCGGACCGCCATCCGCTCGGCAGCGGGCTCCTTCGGAAGGCCGGGCATCGTCATGATGTCGCCGCATTGCGCCACCACGAACCCGGCGCCCGCCGCGGGATACACCTCGTTCACGGTAATGCGGAAACCCGTCGGGCGACCAAGCTTGGTCGCGTCGTCGCTGAGCGAGTACTGCGTCTTGGCCATGCAGATCGGCGTGGTCCCGAGTCCGATGGATTGCAGGTACTCGATACTCCGTTCGGCCTTCGGTGAATAGTCCACGCCCGAGGCGCCGTAGACCTTGGATGCCACGATCGCGATCTTCTCGCGAATGCCCAGGTTCACGTCGTACAGTGGAGTGAAGCGCGCCGCACCTTCGGCGAGGAGGCCGAGCACCTCGTGCGCGAGTTCCTCCCCGCCGGCTCCTCCGCGGGCCCACACTTCGTTCATCGCCACCCGGACGCCCGCACGACGCGCTGCGTCGACCACCATCTTCAACTCGGCGTCAGTGTCTGACGTGAAGCGATTCACGGCCACTACGACGGGCAGGCCGAACTGCTTCACGTTCATGATGTGATGCTCGAGGTTGGGAAGCCCGCGCTCGAGCGCCGCGAGATCTTCGGTTCCCAGCTTCGACTTGGCGGCACCTCCATTCATCTTGAGCGCGCGAATGGTCGCCACCAGGACGGCCGCTTCGGGGTTGAGACCGGCCGTGCGGCACTTGATGTCGAAGAACTTTTCAGCGCCCAGATCAGAGCCGAACCCCGCCTCGGTGACGACGATGTCGGCCAGCGCGAGCGCCGACTTCGTCGCGACCACCGAGTTGCACCCGTGCGCAATGTTGCCAAACGGTCCGGCGTGCACGAACGCCGGTCCACCCTCGAGCGTCTGGACGAGGTTCGGACGGATCGCGTCCTTCAGCAGCAGGCCCATCGCCCCCGCGGCCTTCAGGTCTCCGGCGCGAACCGGCTTCCGGTCAGCTCCGTACGTGGACCCGACGATGATGCGCGCGAGTCGCTCCTCGAGGTCCTTCACACTCGAGGCCAGCGCCACGATCGCCATGATCTCGCTGGCCGGGATGATCACGAACCGTTCCTCGCGCACCACACCCTCGGCGGGTCCACCGAGTCCGATGATCACTTTCCGGAGCGCGCGGTCGTTCATGTCGATGGTGCGCGGCCAGGTGATCCGGCGTGGATCGATGCCTAACGCGTTGCCCTGCTGCAGGTGGTTGTCCAGCATGGCCGCCAGCAGCGCGTGCGTGCTCGAGATGGCGTGGAAGTCTCCCGTGAAGTGCAGGTTGATGTCGTCCATCGGAAGCACCTGCGCATACCCGCCGCCTGCGGCCCCGCCCTTCACGCCGAACACCGGGCCCAGCGAAGGCTCGCGGATGCAGAGTGCCACACGCTTGCCGATGCGGCGGAACGCCTGGGCGAGTCCCACGGAAGTGGTCGTCTTGCCCTCGCCTGCCGCCGTGGGGTTGATGGCGGTAACGAGCACCAGCTTTCCGCGCGCTGGCCGGCTCGAGATCTCGAGCGGGATCTTCGCCTTGTATTTGCCGTACAGGTCGAGGTCGTCCGGCGTGAGGTCGAGTTCCGCAGCGACGTCGGTAATCGGTCGCAGCTTGGCGCTTTGGGCGATTTCAATATCTGACGGAACGGACATTACGGGATGGGAGATGGGAGATGGGAGAAGTGAGATAAACTGCCATCCGGATTCCGCTGCTCACCTCGCGCCGGGCAACCTATGGGCGCGCCACAAGCGCTGCCAGATCGAAGAAACGGGCGGTGTTCCCTACCACAATCCTGCCGAATACTTCTGGATCAACGCCTCGGGCGGTGGCGACTTTCGACAACGTCAGCGCGACGTGTGCTGGTTCGTTGCGCTTTCCACGGAAAGGAACCGGGGCCAGGTACGGTGCGTCCGACTCCACCAGCAGGCGATCTTCAGGAATGGAGCGGATCAATCCATCGTCCTCCCACTTCCTGAAGGTCACGACGCCACTGAAGGAGACAAACCACCCGGCGGACAGAGCCACTTCGGACAGGCTTGCCGGCCCCGTGAAGCAGTGAAGCACGCCCCTGACGCCGGACTGCCCGGCCTCACGGATCATGGCTGCGGTGTCGTCCACCGCCTCACGAGTATGGACAACCACCGGGCGGCCCACTTCCGCCGCGAGGCGCAGCTGCGCATCGAATACGCCGCGCTGCACGTCGCGTGGCGAGTGGTCGTAGTGGTAGTCCAGCCCGCACTCGCCAATGGCCACCGCGCCCGCAGCGACGTGGGCGCGCACGCGGTCGAGGTCACGCGCCAGGTCGACACTGGACGCTTCATGCGGATGCATCCCGGCCGTGTGCCACACGAGACCGGGGTGCGCTGAGGCGATGTCCCTGGCGCGGTCCGCCGCGTCAGGCGACTCGCCGATACAGATGAGGGCCTGCGCCCCGGCGCGGCGTGCCCCGGCAATCACGTCCTCGCGGTCCGCGTCGAACGCGGGATCGGCGAGGTGGACGTGACTGTCCGCGAAGGGCGGCATGGTGCCCGGCCGCCCTCCGCTGCCTAACGCCCGGCCGGAGTCTTGCTGCCGCGAATCGGGCGGGGCGTTTCCGATTCGCCCTTCGACTCGGCACGCGCCTGGCTGGCCGACACGTGCGAACCGCGTCCTGTCAGGTCCGCGCGCGGGAAGCGACGCTCGATGTAGAGAAGGATCGGCGACGCGACGTAGATGGAACTGAACGTCGCCACGAAGATGCCGAAGGTCATGACCAGCGAGAACGGCCGCAACACCTCACCCGCGAACAGCAGGAGCGTGATGGTCGCCGCCAGCGTCATGACGTGGGTCAGCACCGACCGCGGCAGCGTCTCGTTGATCGACCGGTTGAGCGTGTCGTACAACGCTTCCTTGCGCGATTTCTTCAGGTTCTCACGGACACGATCGAAAATGATGATGGTGTCGTTGCCGGAATACCCCAGCAGCGTGAGGATGGCGGCGACGACCGTCAGTGAGACTTCGATGTGGAAGAGCTTGATGAACGCGAGCGTTACCAGAACGTCATGCGCCGTGGACAGTACCGCCGCGACTCCGAAGCGCCACTCAAATCGGAACGCGAGATACACGAGCGTGATGAGCGAGGCGAGGAGCATGGCGACAATCGCGCCACGAGCCAGCTCGGAGCCGACCTTGGCACTCACCGCCTCGGTGCGCTCGATGGTGAACCCGTCGCCGTACTTCGTCTGCAGCAGGTCGCGAACGTGATTGGCCACGCCTTCCGGCGCGGTGGCCTGGCTGTCCGCGGCTGCGACACTCTGCACGCGAAGCGTGTACAC
>Ga0111538_10015185_pt1 | contig 10131 bp, 8 predicted proteins | sample SoiMethybrSBSTD1_FD_79669 | JGI IMG/M metagenome (GOLD analysis project Ga0111538, IMG submission 79669) | Bulk soil microbial communities from a Populus tree surrounding site in Tennessee, USA - Soil MetaG P. TD hybrid SBSTD1 (version 2)... | ecosystem: Environmental > Terrestrial > Soil > Tree... | reverse complement strand
GGCGCTCTGCGCGATGGATGTCTTCGTGTTGCCCTCCATCCAGGTCGAGACGTTCTCGAACGCAGCGCTCGAGGCGATGGCGATGGGTAGAGCGGTCGTATTGAGCGAAATCGGCGGCGCCGCAGAAATGGTGAGCAACGGCGTCGATGGTTTCACACTGGACCGGACGGAGCTCGATTCGAGGCTGGCGCCGCTGCTTGCCGAGCTGCACGAGAAGGCGGAGCTGCGTCAAAGCATTGGGCGAGCCGCGCGCAAGCGTGTGTTGCGCGAGTTCTCGCAGAGCTGCATGGTTGCGGGGTACGCGACGCTCATAGAAGAGCTCGCACAGGAGCCGTTCCGAGGTTTCTCATGAGCTGGAGCAAGCAAGACGAGGAATCGTTGTTCAGGCGCGTGCGCCGTGGTGTCTATCGGTCGTTCCTGCGATCGCTTCCGGAAAGCCGCGCGGGCGATCGAATGGTCTCGCTCATTCAGTTCGTCAGATTCCACAAGCGCCTGCCAAACAAGAGCATGTCCTACAACGATGTATTGCATAGGATCAAGACGAGCGACGATATTCTCGATCCGCTGCGCGTCTTCGTCACGGACAAAGAGTTCCTCAAACTATATGTGAGAGCAGTAGTTGGAGATGCGTACGTCGTTCCGACGCTCGATGTGATCAAGAGCAAAGCTGCCATCGACGCATACGAGTTTCCGGCTCAGTGCTGCATCAAAGCCACGCACACCAGCGGCTGCGTGATCTTGCGCAAACAGGGCGAACCGGTCGATCGTGCGCTGATCAAGAGCTGGTTTGACATCAACTACTACCGGATGGGGCGCGAGGCGAACTACAAGTCCCTCAAGCCGAAGGTGATTGTCGAGCCGATACTGTTCGGCAGCTGGAACCTCAAGGACTACAAGATTTTTTGCGTGAACGGAACGCCGAAGCTCATCCAAGTCGACGTCGACCGTTACATCGAGCACAAGCGCAAGTACTTCGATGCAGCGTGGAACGAGCAACCGTTTTCGATCAAGTATCGCCGGACCGACCAGGCTATTCCGCGGCCGAGGAACTTGGACGAAATGCTCAGCGTTGCGGCGCAGCTCAGCAGGAACTTCGGGTTCGTTCGAGTCGATCTCTATAGCGATGACAACAGCGTGTGTGTCGGCGAGATCACGCACTGCGCGGACAACGCGGACGGCAGGTTCAAGCCGGCTAGCGCTGAAAAGCTCGTGTCGGACTATCTGTTTCGCGACGTGCACGCATGACAGCAACGTAAGCTGCATCAAGCTGCAACATCCCATCACTATATTCAGCACGGGCGCCGCTGCCGATCAGTCGAGGCAGCTGCGCCGTGCGCATGTTGCAAGCAGACCAGACCCCCGAATCCAGATACCAGGACGCACCGCTGTGGGTGTGCGTGCGCTTCGTTGCGACCTGGTTGCTGGGCGGCACGATACTCGGCGTGCTATTCGGACTCTGGACGGGAATCTCCGTCGGACTGCTCATTGCAATCGGCTATGTCAGGGCTGTTCATTGGAGCGCAGTGCTCGCGGCCTTGGCGCCGTCCTCGCGCGACCGGAACAAGCGTGGTGATTCTCGGGTGCTCGGGCCGTAAAATCTCCCTCTGATTGCGGCTACTGGCCGATGATGGTCATAATTCGCCGCGCCTCCTCATTCGTACTCCATATATATGAGAGGCGGCCGCGCCGGCTTAGCTCAGTTGGTAGAGCACCTGATTTGTAATCAGGGGGTCCACGGTTCGAGTCCGTGAGCCGGCACCAATCCCAAGTGCTCGTGTAGTCGAGAAATTCTATGTCTCACGAGGGTGTAGTGAGCTGAAAATCGCCCCTGCGCCGCGACCCCTTTTCGTTTCAACAGGTAGTCAACAAGACTCCAGACGATCCAACCGCTGAATTTTGCTGGCTGCGATGGTTGCCCAGTTGGTGTCTGTGGACACCTTTGTGGACACTCTTGCGCCCTGCTGAGCGTTTAATCGGGCCAGTGGATCGCGCGCTGAGCAGGCTCGCAATGAAGCTCTGAACGGGAGGGTGCGATAGCGCCGGCCCGTTTCGGGTCATGGGGCACGAAAGCATCGATGCCGTGCGCGAGAAATCTCGGCGATCATTGCCGCCGAGGTCATGAAAGAAATGGATCTGCTCGAGCAGAATCGCAGGTTCGATCCATCCCGTCAGACAAGCAATGGGGTAGCCGCAGTATTCAGTCGATTTTCCCATCATCGCTGCAACGATGCCCAAGCGGCGATGGTAATCTTCCAAGCTCATGACGTGCTGCCCGCGAAGCTCACGATCATGAATGATGCTCCCTGCGCAGATCCCGCAGCGTCCCTAGTGATCGCAGATGGTTGGCGGCTCAGTGATCACGGGAACGCCCGAATAGTAAGTGTTGTAGGTTTCTTCCGCCCAGGCATCGCCCTCCTTCATCACCTTCGGGGGCAGCGCCGCTTCTGGCTTGAGATCGGGATGCGCCAGAGAGTTGAGCTTGTAGTCCAGAAACTTTGCGAAGTCGCCGCTGGCACCGTGCCTCAGTAACTTGCTCATCCGGTAAACGATTTCGGGCCGACCTCCCTGATTGAGCCGCGTGGACGGGCCGCTACGTTGCGTCAGCAGGTACGCGATGCGCCAGTCTCCCCGTTTGATGGCGGCATCGACGTACGTCGGAGAAACCTCCGTGTACTCTGCAAGCTCAGCCCCCGCAATGGGTGTAAGGTGACCGTGGAAACTGAAGTCGAACGCCAGATAGCAAAGTTGAGCATCAGGATCACCCGCCTTGGCTGCCGCCCTGGTGGCTTCGTAGTATTGCTTCTCGATGTCAGTGACATCACCGCATTCGGACAAGGTTTTTTCGGCAGCGGCGGTGCGGTTCCGCCAATCCCTCCAGCCATTCAGGCATTCGGCATAGGCCCGCTCGAACTCCTGTCGTCCTTCGTACACTTTGCAGTCCCCCACGCTTTTCGCGTTGCCGAGATCAGCAGCGGCGTGGAAGCACTGTCGCAGGGAGCGGAAGCGAGCAGGGGCGGATACGGTCGGGGTGGCTACGGCCGGCCGCGCTGCCGCGGACTCTGCGGGCAGCTGCGCTGCGCTGACCGCCCCCACAGAGGACTCGGCAGAACTCTTCGCTGCAGCAGTTGCCTCGCTAGCAGTAGCTTCGGGCGGGAACTTCTCGATCGGATCGCCGCGCAATAGCAGGTACGCCGCCAATGTCAGGGCAGCGCAAAAGCCCACCAGCATGTAGGACTTCCTCATCTCGAAAGAATACCGAACACCGGAAGACTTGAGATCATCGGTCTCGATCCAAAGTCTCCGGTAGATGGCTCATTCACCGCCAACCACACTTCCGTGCAATCGGAGCAATTCAGGCTTTCAGCGAAAGCGCATACAGGTCATTTGATGAGGCTAGGTTTCGAACACAGCTACGCTTCGTTGTCGCCCGAGCTGTATCAGCGCGTCCTGCCGACGCCCGTCAAGGACCCGAAGCTCGTCATCTTCAATCGAACCTTGGCCGATGAGTTAGGACTGAAGCCGGACGTCGAGCGCGAAGCCGCGACTTTGTTCTCAGGAAATCAAGTGCCAGAGGATTCAAACCCGATCGCGATGGCCTATGCCGGGCATCAGTTTGGCAGTTTCGTACCGCAGCTAGGCGATGGGCGCGCGATCCTGCTGGGAGAACTGAAGGGGCACACCGGAGTGCTACGTGACGTGCAGCTCAAAGGCGCGGGCTTGACGCGGTTCTCGCGCGACGGCGATGGCCGCGCCGCGCTCGGGCCCATGCTGCGCGAGTACCTCATCAGCGAAGCGATGCATGCTCTTGGCATTCCGACCACGCGATCGCTCGCAGTGGTCGCCACCGGCGAGCAGGTTTTTCGCGCAACGTCAGTCCCGGGTGCTGTGCTGGCTCGGGTGGCTGCAAGTCATGTTCGCGTGGGAACGTTTCAGTTCTTTGCTGCGCGCGGTGATCTGGATGCTGTGCACGAGTTGCTGGACTACGTCATCGCGCGTCACTACCCCGACGCGCGCGATGCGGCCGTTCCTGCACTCGATGTATTGAAGGCGGTCGTACTGCGACAGGCTGCGCTCATTGCGGACTGGATACGAGTCGGCTTCATCCATGGCGTCATGAACACCGACAACATGGCGATCTCGGGCGAAACGATCGACTATGGTCCATGCGCGTTCATGGATCACTATCATCCGAACACCGTATTCAGCTCCATCGATCGGGTTGGGCGCTACTCCTACGCGAACCAGTCCGCGATCGCGCAATGGAACCTCGCACGATTCGCCGAGACGCTGTTACCACTGATTGATGTTGACACTGACAAAGCGGTTGGACTCGCAACGGAAGTCCTCGAGTCGTTCACTGCGGAGTTCAATGCACGGTACCTTGACCAGCTGTGCCGCAAGATCGGGCTCATCAACGGCAGTGAACGTGACTCTGATCTGGTCAACCGTCTATTCGCAGCCATGCAAGAAGCGAGTGCAGATTTCACGCTGACGTTCCGTAGGCTTGCTCGTGTTGTAGAGAGTCCCGGCAGCGAAAGCGCCTTGCGTGAGCTCTTTGCGCGGTCCTCGCAGATCGATGGCTGGTTGCGGGATTGGCGCGAGCGTCTGGCCAGCGATCCGCAAGGCGTCACTGAACGGGTGATGAGCATGCGCCGCGTGAATCCCGCGTTCATTCCGCGCAATCACCGCGTTGAGGCGGCGCTGACTGCGGCCGAGCACGGTGACTTCGATCCTTTTCATCAACTGCATGGAATTCTGCAGCGACCCTACGATGACCAGCCCGACGTCGCTGACTATGAACAGCCACCGCAGCCGTCGGAGCGGGTGCTTCGGACATTCTGCGGAACGTAGCGGGCAATCTCGATTCGAATATGGGCTTCTATGAGAACCATCTCCTGCCCCACGTCATCAACCTCGCGATGCGCAATCGCCAGTTGTTGCGGTATCGACGCCGAGTGACCTCGGCGGCGCTAGGGCGGGTGCTCGAGGTCGGTATTGGATCTGGTCTCAATCTGCCCCTCTACCAGGCGCGAGTTTCCGAGATCGTCGGACTTGAACCCGCGCCCCGGTTGTTGGCGATGGCGCAGCGAACAGCCAGCCGCTGCACAGTGCCTGTGACACTCATAGAGGGATCAGCTGAATCGATCCCGCTCGACGCCCACAGCATCGATACCGTCGTCACGACCTGGACGCTGTGCACTATTCCGCATGCAATCGCTGCACTCCGGGAGATGCGCCGCGTAATGAAGTTGGACGGTCAGCTTCTATTTGTAGAGCACGGAACGTCGCCGGATCAGGCTGTCCGCAAGTGGCAGGATCGGCTGACTCCCGCTTGGAAGTATGTCGGCGGGGGCTGCCACTTGAATCGGCCCATCCAAGAGCTGATTGAGAGCGCCGGGTTCTCCATCCTGCAACTCGAGACGGGCTACATGAAAGGTCCCAAGCCGATGACGTTCATGTACGAAGGTCGCGCTCGTTCGATGTAGTCGCCAATGCAAAGGCGCCGACGCGGCACTGATGGCCGCCGGTGTGGCGTCATGCGTTCTGAGACCTCGCCGCACGGGTCTGCGCACGGCGACTAGTCGGAGGCGCGTGCTTTGCGGTCGCGCTTTCGGCGGCGGCCGCTCCTTCGTTGTCTTGCAGCCGCAAGAGATAGTTCTCAAATCGCTCCAGCGCATCGCGCTTCTCATCGAAGTAGTCCCACAGGTCGTAGTTCTCTTCGAGAACACCCTTGCTGTGGTTGATCACACGTTCGCCGGCAAAGGGCGACACTATGAGTCGTCCCGCTTTGATGCTCTATCAGGTAGTCGGCACGGCCACCTATCTATTTTTCTGCGGCATTTCGGGTGGGCTGTGGACACTGTTTTGGACACTTTCGTATGCCTCTCGATGATCTGCGTGAGTCAAGCCACGGTGCGCAACATCCGACAGAACTTGTTCTTCGCGTTCGGCTACAACGCGCTCGGGATTCCGATCGCTGCCGGTTGTTCTACCCGCTGACCGGTTGGCTGTTGAGCCCCCTTGTTGCCGCGCTCGCGATGAGTCTGTCCTCTGTATCTGTGATGCGAATGCGCTTCGACTCCGACGACAAGCGTGACCCGATCAACCACCGCCAAACACCTCTACGCTGCGAATGCCGGCGAGCAACCCGCCTTGTGCAAGCACCGTCTGCGCGTGAGTGGTGCGATCGACGCGGATGAGTTTGTCGCCTACCAGGTCCACGACCAGAATGTTGCCATCGGGCTCGACCGCGATATCGAAAGGTGATTTGAGGAGCCCGCCCTGAGTGACGAACGATTGGTGCCCAGTACCCGGATCAATATGCACGATGGCATCCGTGCCGAAGTCCGATACCAGCAAGTGACCGTCCTTCGAGACGGCGATACCGCTTGGGCTTTGCAACAGTCCGCCTTCGGCAACGACCGTCTCCGCTCCGCTGTTTTTGTCCACCCTAATGACCATGGGCGTGCCCAAGTGGCTTACGTAAAAATGGCCGTCCTTGCCGATCACCAGGCCGGTCGGTCCGTCGCCGAAGTGCGTCCCGGTGTTGAACTTCGTAGTCGTGCCGTCGTGATCGATCAGAAACACGCCACTAGGCCCGGCCGATGGCAGATTGATCGCTGCGAACTTGCCGTCGGATCGTACTGCGACGTCCTGATACAGGCGTCCGTCGTTGACGATCACGGTCTGCGCGCCGCTCGCCGGTACGACGTGCAGCAACCTGCCGCTGTCCGTGACGACGGCGACATGCGGATGCGAATCGAACGCCAGGCCTAGCGCATTCTGTATGTCACCGTCTTCGGCAATGACGCTCGTCGCTCCACTTGCCGGGTCTACGCGCACCAGCCGATTGCCAGTGCCCACGACGATGTCGCCTCTGACTAGTCCCGGCCGCGGCGGTTTGACAGGTGCGACCACCTGAACCCACTTGGCGATCGACGGCACACCGCGTCGATTCACCGCGAACAGCATGTAGTAGCCCGGCGGCACCAGATTCGGATTCGCGGGCATCTGCGCGTTGAGGCGGCACGCACCGCTGCGACGGAATGGAACATCGACCAGGCGCTGATCGCTGTCGTACGAGTGCGTGGTGGCCATAGGCCGAATGAGGCTCAGCCATTTGATGTCGGTCGCCCCCGCTATGTGGACATTGAACGAGGCGCCCAGAGTGACCTTCTTCGGTGCGCTTTCGATGCAAGGCCGCGGACCGCGGAACAGGTACGGCGGATGGTAGACCTCCATTCGCATCTCATCGTTGCGGCGGCTGGGATTGGAACCTGCGGTCAGTACGCGCGCATCCGGCAACAGAATGGCGATGGAGTGGTACATGCGCGGCACGCGAGCTTTGGCACCCGTTGTCCAGCTGTTCGTCGCCGGATCGTAAATCTCAGCTTCGGTCGACGCCGTCAACGCATCTTCCGCGATACCGCTGCCGCCCGTGGCGACGACGGTGCGGTCGGGCAGGATCACTGAGTTGACGTGTACGCGATTGCGCAACATCGAGGGCGCCGCCACGTACTTCGGTGACGCCGCGTCCGTATCGATCACGTGTACAGCGGCGATGCTGGGACTGCCGCCGCCCATCACCATTACCTTCTGATCCTGAGCGGGCGGCAACAGAACCGTCGCGCCTTGATCGCGCGCGCCGAAGTTGAAGCTCGCCGGAATCGCTGCCGCGGGCAGCGCTGTGTATACGCCGGTCGTTGGATTCAGGAAGCCTGGTTGCATGCCGGAGCCACCCAGACGCATGCCTGAATGAAACACGCGGCCGTCTTTCAGGAGGTGCAGATGCGGATACAGGGGCCAACCAATGCCGGGGCCGGCAACGCTCCAGCCGGTGGGATTGGCGTAGATCTCATCCTCCGGCGCACCGCCGCCCGAAGCGACGAATCCTCGTCCATCCCCCAACGTCAGGAGCGTTGGATACCAGCGGCCGTTCTTCATCGGGTGAACGAACGTCCATTGCTCGCTGATAGGGTCGAACAACAATGCAGTCTTGAGCCCGACGAATGGGTCGTAGCGCTCAGTGCCGCCCGCGACCAGAACGCGGCCGTCCGGCAGAATGGTTTGCCCCGCGCAGAACACGTCGACCGGTGTCGGCGGCACGCTGAAGCCGCCGTTTTCGTAGTCGTATACGGCACTGCGAAAGCCGGTGGTGTACAGCTCGTCGTTGCCCGAACCTGCAAAGAACAGGATCTTCCCCGTATGCATGAGCGCGGCATGCACAGTGAGAAGCGGCGTCTCGCATGGCAGAAGTTCCCAGTACCCCTTGTTCGCTGCTTCGATCGGATCGATCAGCGGTTGTGCCGGTACCTTGAGTTCTTGCACAGCGGGTTCATGTGCAGCACCCACTTCGCCGTGCGAGTGCTCTCGCACCATGACGATCGTTTCCGGAACCACACTGAGCGTCGCTCGCACCTCTTGGGCCTGCGCAAGTACATGCGCTCCCGGCGCAAAGACCGGCGTCGCTGCGTGGTGGGGTGCGACGTGAGTGTGCTCATGCTCGTGCTCGGCGTCGTGACCGTGCGGCGGTGGCTGCTCGCCGGTGGGCGTCGGCTCATGGCGATGTGCCGCGAGGCACCGCTTAAGATCGACCCAACTGCACTCATTGCCACAGCAATTCATCGGCAACAGCAGTTCCGACTGCTTGAGCGCAGCGTCGGTCACCCAGACGCGCTGCTCAACGCGTACCAGGCCCGCGAGGCCCGCCATCATGTGCTCTTCGATGTGGCAGTGAAACAGAAAGTCCGCGCATACCTTAACCAAGCACGCATCACGGGGCGGACAGCATTGCAGTTCCTCCAGCTCGCAGGGCAAGCGAATCGCTGGCGGCACTTCGGTATCGAGAACGAAAGTCTCCACCGGACTCAACGCATGCACATCGCTCGCACCGCCTGGCGGTGTCGGTATCTGCCAGCGCGCCGAATGTGGATGGAAGTTGTGCCACATCGTTCCTACGTCGAGATTGAACAGGTACCAGCGAATCTTCTCGCCCGGCCGGCCGACGATCGTCGGGGTGTTGCCGATGAACGCTCGGCCGTTCAAGCAGAACGTGAGATTGCCGCCGCCCCCCGCGAACACGATGTGCTGATTGCTGCCGAAATTAGTCCATTTGATCGCGGTGCCGGCTGTGATCGTGACATCGGCAGGCACGAACTTGTTGTCTTCGATGCGAATGTCGACCGGCGACGGATTCGGCGTGCCGGCCACGACACGAATGCGGCCCGCCATGCTGCCGCCGTGAATGCGGCAGATGTAGTCGCAGATCTCGTTGGCATCGGGGAAGTTGAGCTGAAACGTCCCGCCGGTATTGAGCGTCGGGCTTTCGAACTCGCAATGCGTCATGGCATCGGCCATCGCATGCATGAACAGAGGCACTTCGTGATCGACGCGTGGTGCCTTTGGGTCGCGCACGATCAGCCCGCCGAGCAGGCCTCGATTGACGTTGTGCGAAACGTGACGAACATGATCGTGAAACGGCCACGCGCCGATCATCTGCTCCGTGATATCGAACACGTAGGTCCAGCTTTCGCCGGGCAGGATCTCGTCGCTGCGTCGACCGTCGCGCGATGCCACGCCGAGCGGCCAGGCTCCATCCGATTCGATGCCGTAGCGCAAGCCGTGCAGGTGGAAGCTGTGACAGTCACTCGGATCGGCGTTGCGCACGTGAATGCGCAGATGCTCGCCGGGCCTTGCCCAGATCAGTGCGCCTGGAACACGGCGATTCCAGGGCGGTTCCATCGCATCCGAGGGAACCAGGGGCGCCGTGTTGGGCTGTGTGTAGTCCGGATCGAGATACTCGCGATAGACAACCGCATTCAAGCGCTTCGCCAGAATCTCATCCGCGGGAATACGGCCGAGCTCGTGACCCTCGTTGAACATGCAATCGCGCCCGTAGCGCCGCGCGCACAAGATCGGCGCCAGTGGGCTGTAGTCGGGCAGCGGTTCGATTTGCAGAAAAATGTCGCGGGGCGTGCAGGTCTTCATGGCATATTCCCTATGGTGCTTCGGTCCGGAAGGACAACGGGAGCGTGCAGCACGCATTCGACCCGCCCACTCTGCGGCTGAAGTGTTCGCCGCCGGCCGAGCGGAAGCAATTGGACCTCAGTGCCAGCGGATAGCGAGTCTGGG
>Ga0111538_10015184_pt1 | contig 10131 bp, 7 predicted proteins | sample SoiMethybrSBSTD1_FD_79669 | JGI IMG/M metagenome (GOLD analysis project Ga0111538, IMG submission 79669) | Bulk soil microbial communities from a Populus tree surrounding site in Tennessee, USA - Soil MetaG P. TD hybrid SBSTD1 (version 2)... | ecosystem: Environmental > Terrestrial > Soil > Tree... | reverse complement strand
TTCTACGTGAACGCCAACGCGCTCACCATGGCCAACGCCGACGAGTTCGAGATGCTCACCGGCTACACGGACGCCAGCGTGCCCCAGCTGCGCGTGCTCCTGCGCCGCAGCGGCACCCTCAACCAGATCCGCCTGGCCGCCCGCCGCGACGACGGCAGCTTCGTGGAGACCGCCCCCGGCAGCGAGGTCACGCTGCCCCGCGAGTGGCACTCCATCGAGATCGACTGGAAGGCCTCCACCGCCGCCGCCGCCAACGACGGCTTCTTCTCCCTCTGGATCGACGGCGCGGCCCGCACCGCGGCCGGCCTCACCGGCATCGACAACGACCAGGGCCAGGTGGGCGCCGTGCGCTGGGGCGCGGTGGACGCGGTCGACGCCGGCACCGCCGGCTCCTTCCTGCTCGACGAGTTCGACTCCCGCCGCGACAGCTACATCGGCTCGCTGGCCGTCTTCCAGGACGTGCCCCTCAGCCACCCGCTCTGGAAGTACGTGCAGTCCCTCTACAACAACGGCGTCACGTCCGGCTGCTCCGACGTCTCCTACTGCCCGGACTCCTCCGTGACCCGCGACCAGATGTCGGTGTTCCTGCTGCGCTCCAAGGAGGGCACCGCCTTCACCCCCGCCGCCTGCACCACCGCCCCCTTCACCGACGTGCCCACCAGCAGCCCCTACTGCCGCTGGATCCGGGAGCTGGTGGCGCGCAGCGTCACGGGCGGCTGCGACGCCACCCGGTACTGCCCCACCGCGCCGGTCACGCGCGCGCAGATGGCCGTCTTCCTGCTGGTCACGCGCGAGGGCGCCGGCTACCAGCCGCCGGCCTGCACCACCGCCCCCTTCAACGACGTGCCGGCGGGTGATCCCTTCTGCAAGTGGATCAAGGAGCTGGTGGCGCGCGGCATCACGGCCGGCTGCGGCAACGGCAACTACTGCCCGAACGCCTCGGTCACCCGCGGCTCGATGGCGGTGTTCCTGGCCACCACCTTCTCGCTGGTGGTGCCACTGCCTTAGTGCTCTGCGGGCCGGGCAAAGCCCGGCCCGCCGCACTGGGGGCTTACCGCCGCTGCGCGGCTTCGCCCCCAGACCCCCAAGTTCGTCTCAGTGGGCCAGGGCGGCTTCGATCTGGTCGCGCAGCTCCTTCGACTCCGGCGTGACCTTGCTGGGGAAGAAGGCGATCACCTTGCCGTCCTTGCCCACCAGGTACTTCGAGAAGTTCCAGGCCGGCAGGTGGCCTTCCTTGCCCAGGAAGGTGTAGACCGGCGACTGCTCGGGGCCGGCCTTGGTCACCACCTTCGAGAACATGGGGAAGGTGACCCCGTAGTTCTTCTTGCAGAAGGTCTGGATCTCCTCCGCCGAGCCCGGCTCCTGCTGTCCGAAGTCGTTGCTGGGGAAGCCCAGCACGGAGAAGCCGCGGCCCTGCATGTCCTCGTGCAGCTTCTCCAGGCCCGCGTACTGGGGCGTGTAGCCGCACTGGCTGGCCGTGTTCACCACCAGCGTGACCTTGCCCGCGTACTGCGAGAGGTCGGCCGGCTGGCCCTGCAGGGTGGTGGCCTTGAGGGAGTAGAAGGAATCGGCGGGCACGGGGCCTCCTTTGCTGTCGGCGGCGGCGGCGCCGCCCACGGCCAGGGTGGTGAGGGCGGCGGAGAGGAACAGGGAGCGCGTCATCGGCTAGACCTCCAGGGACTGGGAACGTCAGTGATCGTAGCGCAGTCGGGACCGGGCCCGCGCTCAGCCGGCGGAGGCCGGCGGCGCGACGTCTTCGTCTTCGCCCAGGAAGAGGGCCACCCGGCGCAGGGAGTCCACGCGCTCGCAGACGATGCGCAGGGCGACCATCATGGGCACGGCCAGCAGCGCGCCGGCCACGCCCCAGAGGTAGAACCAGAAGAGCAGGCCCACGAAGAGCACGCTGGTGTTGATCGTGAAGCGCTTGCCCATGAGGGCGGGCAGGATGAAGTTGCCGTGGATGGTGTCCGCCACCAGGAAGACGGTGGGCACCATCAGCGCCCACCAGGGGTCCTCGAAGGCCAGCAGCGCGGCCAGTCCCAGCACCACCGTGCACACCAGCCCGCCCAGGTAGGGCACGTATTTGGTGACCGCCGCCACCGCCGCCCACAGCGCGGGGTTGGGCATGCGCAGGGCCCACAGCAGGAGGCCGATGGCCACGCCGAACACGACGTTCAGGAACGTGGTGTAGAAGAGGTAGCCCGAGATCTGCTTCTCCATCTCGCGCGCGATCTCCACCGCCCGCTTGCGGTCGTGGAGCCGCGGCAGCGCCTGCACGATCTTGCGCAGGAACAGGTCGCCCGAGCCCAGAAGGAAGTAGACCAGCGTGAGCACGATGACGGTGCCGCCCAGCAGGGACTGCATGCCGCCGAACACGAGAGCGGTGAAGCCCGGCTCCTTGACGTGCACCTCGGTGGACGCCCCTCCGCCCACGGTGGTGATCTTCTCCATCTCGTCCGCGGTTCGGCTCAAGCGGCGGATGCGCTGGGCCAGGGGCCGCAGGCGCGCCTCCACCTGCTGCACGCTCTCCGGCGCACGCGCCATCCAGGTCGCCGCCGGCCAGGAGAGGGCGTAGGCGCCCAGGGCCAGCCCCACCACCAAGGCACTCAGGATCAGGGCCGCGCCCACCGACTCCGGGACGCGCAGGCGGCGCAGCGCCCGCACCGCCGGCAGCAGGACGAAGTACAGGACGAGGCCCAGGGCCAGGGGCATGAAGAACTCCCGGGCCGCGCGCAGCGTGTAGATGCAGGCGAGCACGAACAGGCCGTTCAAGGCCACCGAGCGCAGGCGCGGCCGGCGGCGCGAGACGATCACGGAGGCGCGAAGGTCTCCCGCCTCGGCTTCCGGCGACTCCACCGCCACCGCCGGAGGAGACTGGTCGTGTTCGCGACGTCCGCTGCTCATGATCCATCTTACGGGCCGGCGCGGGGGCCGGGGCCGATCTCCTATACTTCCGGCCGGAGGAAGCCATGCGCCTGCTCACGGTGCTCGCCGTCCTGGCGCCGGCCGCCCTGGGCGCGGCCGAGACGCCGGCCCCCTTCGCCCTCGGCCCCCACCGTCGCGCGGTGTCCACCACCAGCGCCGCGGCGCAGAAGGCCTTCGACCAGGGCCTCCTCTGGACCTTCTCCTTCAACCACGGCGACGCCGAGCGCGCCTACCGCGAGGCGGCGCGGTTGGACCCGGCGCTGGCCATGGCCTGGTGGGGCATCGCCCTCGTGAACGGCCCCCACATCAACAATTCACAGGTGGACGAGGCACACTCCAAGGCGGCCTGGGACGCGCTGCAGGAGGCGCAGAAGCGGCGCGAAGGGGCCAGCCCGGTGGAGCAGGCCCTCATCGATGCCTTGGGTGCGCGCTACGCCTGGCCGCCGCCGGCCGACCGTGCCCCGCTGGAGGAGGCCTACGCACGGGCCATGGCCGGCGTGTTCGCCCGCTTCCCCCAGGACGCCGACGTGGCCACGCTCTACGCCGAGTCGCTCATGGACGTGCGTCCGTGGGACCAGTGGACGAAGGACGGCCAGCCGCAGCCGGGCACGCAGGAGGTGCTGGGCGCGCTGGAGGCGGCGCGCCTCCTCGACCCCAACCACCCGGGCGCCCTGCACCTCACCATCCACGCCCTCGAGGCCTCGCCGCAACCCGAGCGCGCCCGGGAGGCGGCCGACCGCCTGCGCGGCCTGGTGCCCGACGCCGGGCACATGGAGCACATGCCCGGACACATCGACGTGCGCCTGGGCCGCTGGGCGGAGGCGGAGGAGGCCAACGTGAAGGCCATCGGCGCCGACGGGCGCTACGCCGCCCGCCGGCTGGAGCCCGGCTTCTGGGCCCTGTACATGGCCCACAACCGCCACTTCCTGGCCTACGCGGCCATGATGCAGGGCCGCCGCGCGGTGGCCCTGCAGCGCACGCGCGAGGTGGTGGAGATGTTCCCGCCCGCCTTCGTGAAGGAGAACGCGCTCTTCGCCGACGCCTTCATGACCGTGCACCTGGAGGCGCTCAAGCGCTTCGGCCGCTGGACGGACGTGCTGGCGGCGCCGCCCTTCCCGGCCGGGCTGCCCGTCGCGGCCGCCTACCGCCACTACGTGCGCGGCGTGGCCCTCTCGGCACTGGGGCGCCTCGAGGAGGCCAAGGCGGAGCTGGACGCGCTGCACAAGGCGCTTCCCGCCATCCACGCGGACGCGGCCTGGGGCTCGAACACGGCCGCGGCGGTGATGGCGGTGGCGCCGCTGGCCCTGGCCGGCGAGATCGCCTACCGGCAGCGGAGCCTGCCCACGGCCGTCTCCAGCCTGCAGGAAGCGGTGGCGCTGGAGGACGCGCTCAAGTACGACGAGCCGCCGCCGTGGACGGTGCCCACGCGCCACGCGCTGGGGGCGGTGCTGGTGGGCGCGCGCCGGTACGCGGAGGCGGAGGCCGTGTACCGCGAGGACCTGCGCCGCTACCCCGAAAACGGCTGGTCGCTGCAGGGCCTGGCCAAGGCCCTGGAGGGGCAGGAGAAGACGGCGGAGGCGGCGGCGGTGAAGGACCGCCTGCAGAAGGCCTGGACCCGGGCGGACGTGAAGATCGACACCTCCTGCCTGTGCGTGCGCCCGGACGCGGCCGCCGCCCGCAAGGCCCGTGTCACGAAATGATCAGATTCGCTCCGGCGGTGTAACCGCCAGGTCCGTGCCCGTCACTCTGGACCAGGAGGCGTGCGATGCGACGACTGTTCCTGGCCGTGACCCTCAGCCTGGCCGCCGGTGCTGCCTGGGCGCAAACCCCCGCCGGCGGCGTGTTCCAGGCCAACACCTACACCACCCGGTCGCAGTACCGCTCGTCGGTGGCCATCCACCCGGGCGGTGCCTTCACCGTGGTCTGGGACAGCATGGAGCAGGACGGGAGCTGGCTGGGTGTCTACGGCCAGCGCTACGACAACACGGGCGCGCGCGTGGGCTCGGAGTTCCGCGTCAACACCTACACCACCGATTTCGAGTGGGACTGCCACGTGGCCGCGCAGGGCGCGGGCTTCGTGGTGGTCTTCGAGAGCGACGCCCCTCCCGGCGGCATCCGGGCCCGGCTCTACGACGGCGCCGGCCAGCCGCTGGCGCCCGAGTTCCGTGTGCAGGAGAGCGCCGCCACGGGCGTCCATCCGGACGTGGCCGCGACGCCCGGCGGCGGATTCATCGTGGCCTGGGAGGCGGAGGGCGACGGCGACCAGCGCGGGATCTTCGCCCGCCGCTTCAACGGCCTGGGCACGCCGCTGGGGTCCGAGTTCCAGGTGAACAGCTTCACCGGCAATGACCAGTCGGCACCCGCCCTGGGCGTGGACGCCAGCGGGCGCTTCACCGTCTTCTGGTCGTCCGACGACACGCCGGGCGACCCCCTCAGCGGCGTCCGCGGCCAGCGCTACGACCGGGGCGGCGTGCGCCTGGGCGGCGAGTTCCGGGTCAACACCTACACCACGGGCGTCCAGTACGGCGCCCACGCCGCCGGGGCCGGAAACGACATGGTGGTCGTGTGGGACAGCACGGTCCAGGACGGCAGCAGCTGGGGCGTGTACGGCCAGCGCTACGACGAGAACTTCGCGCCCCTGGGCCCGGAGTTCCAGATCAACACCTACACGCCCGGCCGCCAGGCCGTCAGCACCGTCACCGCCGACGAGAACTTCAACTTCGTGGTGAACTGGGAGAGCGGCGACTACGCGGTGGACCTGCGCGGGCGCCGCTACGACGCGGCGGGCCACCCGCGCGGGGGTGAGTTCCCGGTGGGGCCGCCCGACTTCGAGCAGCTCTATCCGGGCATCGCCGGCGATGCGTTCGGCAACGTGGTCAGCACCTGGACGCCGTACGCGGGGGAGGTGCTGGGCCAGCGCTACGGCTGGCTCTTCCCGGCCGCGATTCAGGTGGACCCGGTGGCCGTGCCCGGCGCGGCCGACGGCAACGGCGTGCTGGAGCCCTGCGAGACCGCGGCCACCATCCGCACCTCGTGGCAGAACCTCAACGGGGCACCCCAGGCCTTCGGCGGCGCCCTTTCGGGCCTGATCGGGCCGGCCGGGGGCACCTACACCATCCCCGATCCGCTGGCCTCCTTTGGCACCGTGCCCAACGGCGCCACCGCGTCCTGCCAGAGCGCCGGCGACTGCTACGTGGTGGGCGTGGCCTGCGCTCCCACGCGGCCCGTCCCGCACTGGGACACGCAGCTGCCCGAAGACATCACGCCCCTGGCCCTGGGCCTCAGCCACCGCTGGATCCTGCACGTAGGCGACAGCTTCACGGACGTCCCGCGCTCCTCCTCCTACTACCCCTTCGTGGAGACGCTGCTGCACCACGGCATCACCAGCGGCTGCAGCGGCACCACCTACTGCCCCACCGTGGCCACCACGCGCGAGCAGATGGCCGTGTTCGTGCTGACGGCGGGGGCGCCCGGCCAGCAGCCGCCTCCCTGCACCACCCCCCTCTTCAGGGACGTGCCCGCCTCTTCGCCCTACTGCCGCTGGATCGAGGAGCTGGCCCGGCGGGGCGTGGTCACCGGGTGCGGCGGCTTCTTCGACTACTGCCCGGGCGACGCGGTGACCCGCGAGCAGATGGCCGTGTTCGTGCTGCGCACGGTCGATCCTTCCCTCAGCCCGCCCGCCTGCACCACGCCGCTCTTCAGCGACGTGCCGGCCTCTTCACCCTACTGCCGCTGGATCGAGGAGCTGGCGCGGCGGGGAGTGGTGAGCGGCTGCGGCGGCAACTTCTACTGCCCCACCCAGCCGGTGACGCGCGAGCAGATGGGCGTGTTCATCAGCGGCACCTTCGGCCTGCGGCTCTACTGAGCGCGGGCCTTCAGGGAAAGCGGAGGGTTCCGTGAAGACTGGCCGCGCCGGAGCCGGTATCTTGGCCTAGACCAGAAGGCGCGCGCCCGCTCACGCGGCGCGCGCCCAACTTCCCGCTTCAGGCGCTGGCCGGAGGCTTGCTCTCGGGCGGGGACGGTGGGGCCGGCGCCTCGGCCGCCGGCGTCGTGGCCGGCAGGAGGGCCGCCCCGGAGGGCGGCGGCTCAGGGGCCACCGGAGCGGGCGGCTCGGGGGCGGCGGCGACGGCCGGCGCGGCGGCGGGCGCGTTCACGGTTGTCGGCGCGTAGTGCTGGTGGCGGTGCCGCTTGTGCTTCCGCTTCTCGCGGAAGGTCATGGCCCCGAGCGCGCCGCCCGGCACCGGCGGCCGCTGTTCGGCCCCGGCGGACTCTTCCGCCGGCGCGCCCTCGGCCGACCCGCCCATGTTCACGCGCCCGTCGAACACCGACCCCTCGGCGATGGCCACCGTTGGCGCGTCGATGTCGGCCCGCACGCGCGCGGTGCCGCGCAGCTCCAGCTTGCCCGCCACCACGAGGCGGCCCTCCACCTCGCCTTCGATCACGGCCACGGCGGCGCTGATGGACCCGGCCACGCGGCCGCCCTCCATCACGTGGAGCAGCCCGTCGATCTCGATGGGACCCTCGAAGGAGCCGGCGATCTCGACCGAGCCGCTGCCCCGCAGCGCCCCCTTCACGCTGACGCCCGGGCCCACCGCGGTGTCGCAGGGGGCGCGGCGATCGGTGAACCGGCGGCTGGGCGTGGCCGCGGGCGGCGGATCGGGCGGGAGCGGATCCGACGGCGTTCGGCGGAACACGGGGGGCGGATGTTAGCCGGAATGTGTCCGATCCTCAAGCGGGGGCTTCCCTTCCCGTCACCGGATCCCCGGGTCCGCGGGGAAAATCTCCGGGCCAGCCTTGACAGACTATACTGTGTGGCATATAGTGTATGTCATCTACTATGCTTCACACGGTACGGCCATGAAACACCCCGACCTCTTCGAGAACATCCGCCTGGAGCTGCGCCGCGGCTGCCTGGTGCTGGCCGTGCTGGCCGCCCTGCGCAGCGAGCGCTACGGCTACACCCTGCGCAAGGAGCTGGCCGACCACGGCCTGGAGATCGACGAGGGCACCCTCTACCCGCTGCTGCGCCGCCTGGAGGCCCAGGGCTTCCTGGAAAGCGAGTGGCGGGAGGAGGACAAGCGCCGCAAGCGCTTCTACCGCCTGGGCGGCGAGGGCCGCGAGGTCCTCAAGCTGCTGATGGCCGAATGGCAGGTCATCAATACGTCACTGGACGGAATCATGAAGGAGCACCGCCGTGGATCCACTCGATAGGTACGTGAAGGCCGTGGAGGCCTGGCTGCCCCGCGAGCAGCGGGACGACATCGTGGCCGAGCTGGCCGAAGACCTGCGCTCCGAGGTCGAGGAGCGGGAGGCGGCGGAGGGCCGGCCGCTGGGCCCGGCCGAGCTGCGGGCGCTCCTCGAGCGCCGCGGCCATCCCATGTGGCTGGCCGAGGGCTATCTGCCCGCGCAGTCCCTGGTCGGCCCCGTGCTGCTGCCCATCTACCTGCGGGTGCTGAAGCTGGTGATGGGCGGAGCGGCGGCGGTGCTGCTGGCCTTCTTCGTCACCTTCCGCTTCGTGTTCCCGGGCGTGGTGCCGGGGCTGGCCGGCCTCGGCTTCGGCTACCTGCTGCCGCGCGTGCTGGTGGTGGCCTTTGCCTACGTGGGCCTGATCACCTCCATCTTCGCCCTGCTCGAGCGCCTGCAAGCGCGGGCCCGCGCCAAGGGGCGCTGGGATCCGGCGCATCCTGGCGACCTGCCCGGCCTCACGTTCGACGAGCCCACGCGGGCCCGGCTGCGCGTGCGCGGCACCGCCGCCAGCGACGTGGCCACGGCCGTGTTCACCGCGCTCTGGTGGGTGGGCGTGTTCCCGGGCCTCCGCATTCCGGGCCTGGCCCTGTCTCCCGTGTGGCGCGCCCTGTACCTGCCCGTCCTGGTGTTCCTGATCGCCTGGGCCCTGGTGGCGCTGTGGGTGGGATGGACCGGGGCCTGGTCGCGCGGGCAGGCGGCGGCGCGCCTGGGCGTCGACGTCCTCGGCCTGGTGCTGGCCGTGGTGTTCGCCTTCGGCGGCCCCATGCTGGTGGTGACGGCGGCGGCCCCGCCCGTCCTGGCCGCCATCGCCCGCGTCGTGCACCTGAGCATGCTGTGGTGCGTGTCCGTGCCGGCCCTCGTGTGGCTGGGCGCGCGCGCCGTGCAGGACGCGCGCCGCGCCAGCGGCCGCGCGCCGCTCACGAACCCCCTCATCGTCGGCCTCGCCGGGAATTAACTTGGGGGCTTGGGGGCGAAGCCGCGAAGCGGCGGTAAGCCCCCAATGCGGTGCGCCGGGCTTCGCCCGGCGCACCTAGCAAAGGAGTCGCCATGACCGCCGCCGCACCGCGCTACCACGTAGCGCTCGGATATCTCCGCGCCTTCCTGACCGCCCTGGTGGTGGGTCACCATGCCGCCCTGGCCTACCACCCGTTTGCGCCGCCCGCGCGGCCGCTGGCCACGCCGCCCTACTGGTGGGCGGCGTTCCCTGTGGTGGACGGGCAGCGCTCGATGGCTCTCGCGCTGTTCGTCGGCTTCAACGACGTGTTCTTCATGGCCCTGATGTTCCTGCTCTCCGGGCTCTTCTTCTGGCCGAGCCTGCAGCGCAAGGGCGCCGGCGCCTTCCTGCGCGAGCGCGCCCGGCGGCTGGGCGTGCCGTTCCTGGTCGCGGCGGCACTGCTGGCCCCGCTGGCCTACTTCCCGTCGTACGTGACGGGGAACGGCGACACCAGCCCGGCCGGCTTCGCCCGCGCCTGGCTCGCGCTCGGCACCTGGCCGGCCGGACCGGCCTGGTTCATCTGGGTGCTGCTGGCCTTCGACACCGCCGCGGCCGCGCTCACCCGGGTGATCGGAGACTGGCCGGCCGCGCTGGCCCGGCGGCTGGCCGGCGTGCTCAAGCGGCCGGCCGCCTTCTTCGGGTGGCTGCTGCTGGTCTCGTTCGCGGCCTACGCGCCGCTGGCACTGCTCGTGGGCCCCATCCACTGGACCGCGCTCGGGCCCTTCGCCTTCCAGACCAGCCGGATCCTCCTGTACGCGGTCTACTTCGCGGCCGGCGCCGCCGTGGGCGCGCTGGGGGTGGAGACGGCGTTCCCGGAGCGCTCCGGTGCGCTGGCGCGGCGCTGGTGGCTGTGGACGATCGGCGCGCTGGTCGCGTTCGCGGCCACCATCCCGGCCGCCATCGCCGGCGCCGCCCATCCCACTTCGCGGCCGGTCCTGCTGGCCGGCGCGGCCGCGTTCGTGGCC
>Ga0111538_10015183_pt1 | contig 10132 bp, 9 predicted proteins | sample SoiMethybrSBSTD1_FD_79669 | JGI IMG/M metagenome (GOLD analysis project Ga0111538, IMG submission 79669) | Bulk soil microbial communities from a Populus tree surrounding site in Tennessee, USA - Soil MetaG P. TD hybrid SBSTD1 (version 2)... | ecosystem: Environmental > Terrestrial > Soil > Tree... | reverse complement strand
TTGGACGCACACGTGCGCGAGCTAGCGATCCTCGTCGCGTGCCGCGCGACGAACTACAACTTCGAGTTCAATGGGCACGAGCCGTCAGCGGTGCGCGCGGGCGTCGACCAAAAGGTCATCGACGTCGTCCGCACGAACGGCGCGCTGACCGGCATCAGCGATGCCGACGCAGCGGTGATCCGCTTCGGCCGAGAGATGCTGAATGACCGCAAGGTCAGCTCGGCGACGTTCGCGAAGGCGAAGGAGCTCTACGGTGCTAAGGGCACCATGGATCTCGTCGCCGTCATGAGCACGTACGCCGTCAGCGGCTTCTACGCGATCGCCGTCGACGAGCACCCGGCGGCGGGCCAGAAGACGCTTCCTCCGGTCGCCGCTCACTGATCGCTAGCTGCGGGTATGAACCACGGCCCCGGTGGTCGGCTCGCTTTCCAGGAGCACGCTGGGGGCGATGCATACCTAGGTAAATCACGCCCCTTCGCCCAGATTCGGCCTTGACTTGCTAAAGGCGCGCGGCGCTATGCTTCATGCGTGGCGCGCGCGTTTGGTGATATTGAACAAGACGTTCGGAACTTGGGCCGAAACGACCAAGTGCGCCTATTGCGCACGCTGCTCGACGAGCTGGAAGCACTTCCGGACGCGATGTCGCCGCGCATTCTGCGCGCTGAGATCCAATTGGACTTGGCGGCAGCGAATGACTACGTCGCGCGACACGGCTCATTCGCCGAAATGGCTCGCGAGCACTACATCTCTGCGGACCATGACTCAGTTTGAAGTATTCGCGAATCCCATTGTGCGCGCGCGGCCGAGCTACCCGTTTGTAGTGGTACTGCAGGCCAACGTGGCGCGAGGCGGCCGCGAGCGAGCAGTGGCGCCGGTCGCGCCGCGTGCGGAATTCCCGGCAATCAGTGGCCGGCTGACACCGATCATGACTATCGGGCGGGACGAGTTCGTGCTGCTAGTGACGTCGCTGACCACCATTCCGGTGCAGAGTTTTGGCCGAGCCATTGCTTCTCTGGCCGATCGGCGTGATGACATTTTCGCCGCGATTGACTACCTATCCTTCGGCGTCTAACGCGACCGGCGTCGCTTACTCGCGTAGCGCGAAGGCGACGAGGTTGTTGCCGGAGATCGTCGCGATGTACTGCTTGCCGTCGATCTCGAAGCTCACGGGCGCGTTGACGATCTGGCCGCCGAGGCTCGCCTTCCAGAGCAGCTCGCCCGTGCGCGCGTCGAGCGCGTGGAAGTAGCCCTCGCGGCCGCCCGTGAACAAGAGATCAGTGGCAGTCGTCATGATGCCGCTGTCCGTCACGTCGAACTGCCGGAAGCTCCAGCGCTGCTGACCCGTTCGCGGATCGAGCGCGATGACTTCGCCGTGCGCGACCGCGTCGGTCCAGTTGTTGATCGGCGTGCGTCGGCCGATCGCGACGCCCGGAGAGTCCGCGACCGGCGTCACCACGCGATGGCCGCCACCCGCGTAGTTGCGGCCGAGCTCGAACTCCTGCTGCTCGCGGCGGAAGTACGACGCGTAGTCGACCCAAGCCGACAAGTAGAACAGCTCCGTCCGCGGGCTGAACGACGGCGAGTACCAGTTCGTGCCGCCCTGATTGCCCGGCCACGTCGGTGCGCCGGGCGGTTGCGGCGTCTGGATCGGCCGGCCCTTCGCGTCGAGCCCGCTCGCCCAGTTGACCTTCACGAACGGCGTCCCTTGCAGGAACTCGCCCGTCGCGCGGTCGAGCACGTAGAAGAAGCCGTTGCGGTTCGCCCACATCATCAGCTTGCGGGGCTGGCCGTGCCACTGCATGTCGACGAGCACGGGGATCTGCACCGAGTCGTAGTCGTACGCGTCGTTCGGTGTGAACTGGAAGTGCCACTTCCGCTCGCCGGTTGCGGCGTCGAGCGCGACGACGGAGTCGGAGTAGAGGTTGTCGCCGGGGCGCTGGTCGGGGTTCCAGTCCGGACCGGGGTTGCCAATGCCCCAGTACGTCAGATTCAGCTCGGGATCGTATGAGCCCGTGATCCAGACCGACGCGCCGCCGTGCTCCCAGTCGTCTCCTTGCCAGGTTTCATGTCCAGGCTGGCCGGGACCGGGAATCGCGTTGAAGCGCCACACCTCCCTGCCCGTGTGGACGTCGTACGCGGCGATGAAACCGCGGATGCCATACTCGCCGCCGCCCGTGCCGACGAGCACGAGATCCCTGATGACGAGCGGCGCCATGGTCACGGAGTACGCGAGCTTCGAATCGGCGACCTTCGTGTTCCAGATCGGTTGGCCGTTGCGGGCGTCGATCGCGATCAGGTGTGCGTCGAGGGTGCCCATGAACAAGGTGTCGCCGTGGATCGCGAGGCCGCGGTTGTTCGCCCCGCAGCAGACGCGTTGATCGGTCGAGTTGTTATAACGGTATTGCCAGAAGACGCGGCCGGTTTTGGCGTCGAGCGCGAGCACGTCGTTCGGGCGCTGGGTCAGGTACATGGTGCCGTCGACGACGAGCGGCGACGACTGCCAGGCACCGAGCGCCTGGCCCTGGAGTACCCACTTCTGCTCGAGGTTGCGGACGTTGGTGCGTGTGATCTCGCGCAGCGAGGTGTGGCGTTGACTCGAATAGCCGCCCGAATACGTCAGCCAGTTCTCGGGCTCGTCGGCCGCGCGAAGGATGCGCTCGGGGGTTACTTGCTGCGCGCGGGCGTAGGACGCGGCGAGCAGGGCGACGCAGAGGAGCGAGGCGAAGCGATAGCGGCGAATCATGCTCAGAGCCCCTTCAGCGAGACGAGATAGGCGATGACGTCGGCAACCTCTTCGGTAGTCAGCCGGTCCGCGTACGACGGCATCTTGGACTGCGTGCCGACGGTGAGGTCGCGCAAGTCGGCCTTCGCGAGCGACACGAGGTTTTCTTGCTCGTCAATGATTTGCACCGTATAGGTGTCCTCGTTTAGACGCCGGCCGTGCAGCGTGCGCCCGTCCTTCGTCACGACGGTCACGGGCCGATGAATTGGCAGCAGCGACTCGTTGGGCGTCAGCAACGCCCGTTGCAGCGCCGCGAGCGTGCGGATCGCGCCGATGTCGCTCAAGTCGGGTGCGACGCGGGGCCCCTGGCCGTTGACGCGATGGCACTGCGCGCACTCTGCCTTGGCTTGGAACAGCGCGCGGCCGCGCGTCGCATCGCCGACGCGCACGGAGGCCGACGCGGGATCGAAGCCGGCGCGGATGAATGCAACGATCGCGACGAGCTCCTCGGGCCGCAGCACGAAAGGCGGCATGCCGGTGCCGGGAACGCCCGACGTAATGGTGCGCGCGAGGTCGTCGTCGGACGATGCGCGTCGGAAGCGGCCGAGCTTCAGGTCGATGCCCGGAACACCGTCGCCGTTGGCGCCGTGGCAGACCTGACACTGTGGCCCGTAGAGCCGTTGTCCCGCTTCGACGTCGGTGCGGCTGTACTGACCGTGATCTTGATCAAGGGTTTGCGCGTCGATATCAACGTCGATGGTGACGACGCTCGAGATCGCCAGCAGTTTCAGAACGGCTCGCCGCATCGAATCCCCCCTCGAAGGCGCGCGGATACCCCGCGCAGAAGATTACCCGAACAACTCGTCGTTGGCTGTTCGTGCGGCGCGGAGACGTCGTTCGATGGCTGGTGACGGGCTCGGAAAGAGCGCCGCCGGAGAGTGCTGGACCACGCTGGGCAGCGACGATCGCTCGTCGCCGCCCATCGCGTAGACAATGGGAGCTACTAGTTAACGAATGCCTTCAGGCCCTTAAGCGGCAAAACTCGAACCTTCTTCGAGGCGGGCTTCGCCTTGAACACGGTCGGCTGCTTCGTGAACGGGTTGATTCCCTCGCGTGCGGGCGTGGCCGCCTTCTTCACGACCTTCATCTTGAGCAGGCCCGGCATGGTGAACAGACCGGCGCTTTTGAGACTCTTCTTGATGACTCCATGCAAGGAGTCGAACACCTTCGCGACGTCCTTCCGGGACAGCTTCGTGTCTTTGCAGATCTGGGCAACGATTTCCGACTTCGTGGGTGCTTTGGCCATACTCGAACTCCTGAGTAGTGAAAATTGTGCGGGAAAACCCGCGTTTTTTGTGAGCGCCGGCGAAACATACCACAAGCACACTCGGGAAAGTCCAGCGTTTTTTTGTGGTCAGCGGTCGGCGCGTACCGGAATTCGGAAGCGCTCGCAATAGTTGCGAAAGCGGAGCATCTGTTCTACACGGCTCAATCCGAATTGCTCGAGTGTGTAGCTGTGCACACCATGTTTGTTCTTCGGATTCGCCGCGAGAAAGTTCTGCATCGCCGCGCGCGCTTCGCTCGTCAGCGGCCAACCCAAGAAATCGTAGACGCGCTCCACGGTGCCGAGCGGATCGCTCTCGATCGATTCGAAGTTGACGTCGAGGAACTGCGATGCGGGCGCGCGGTCGCGCACCGCGAGAAACTTTTCGAGCGCTCGCGCCCAGCGGTCGGCCCAATCGGCCGCGATCTTGCGCGGATCCGCGCTGTCGCTGAACGCGCGTCGCAACACCGTCGCATGGCTCGCCATCGATGCCATGACGCGCAGCGGATCGCGATGCGTGTGGATGATGCGCGCGTCGGGGTAACGCTCGAGCAGGCCTTCGAGCGCGAACAAGTGCCCCGGCGCCTTGAGCACCCAACGCGTACCGGAGCCGCAAATTGCTCCTGCATTTGCGGCACTCCCGCCATCCATGGCGGTCGGTCGCGATTTGCGTCCTGCAATCGCGACACTCCCGCCATCCATGGCGGTCGTCTTCGCCTGTTGGTGCTGCAGGAAGCGATGGTGGAAGTCGAAGGCGAGGCGCTGCGACGCGTTCTCGAACCAATCCTGGTACGACGGCACGTCGTGCGTCGTGTGGAACTGGATGCTCATGAACGCCTGCGCCGTGATCGCGATGCACTCCTGCGGCAAATCGGCCGCGATCGGATGGATACGCATGAACTCGGGCGCCAGCCGATCCGCCCAGTTCAGGCGCGTCTCGGCTTGCGCGCGCGCGCGCGCGAAGTCGTCGGGAGAGCGCGAAGCCGCGGGATACATCACTTCCCATGTCGCCGGCGCGCGGTTCGCACGGTCCTCGCTGATGAGCCCGTGCAAGTGCGTGGTGCCGGTGCGCGGCAAGCCGATGATGAACACGGGCGCGACGATGCGCTGCCGCTCGATCTCAGAGTTCGCGGCGCGCTCCGTTTCCATGCGCAGGAGGTTGTCGAGCAGGCTCACGAGGAGCTCGCGCACCGTGATGCGGCCGAGCGTCGTGAGCGCGGCCTCGTCGTGATAGGACTTCAGCAGCCGCTCGAGCGGTTCCGCGAAGTCCCACGATCCGTAGTCGCTCGACCCGGCGCGGCGATACGCGGCGCGGTGCAACGAATCCGCGTCGAGCGCTGGAGAGTCGACGCCGAGCCGGCGCAGCGTCCGGCCGCCCAAGTTCAAGCCGCGTACCGCGGTATTGACGCAGGCTTGCGAGAAAGTCATCGGTGGGAAGGGTTTGCTACTATGCAGCGCGCATTCTGGCAGAGGAGCTTTCCGTACAGCAATGAGCCCGCTCGAGATCAAGTCGCTGATCGTTGATGTGCCGGATTTTCCGAGGCCCGGCATCGTATTCAAGGACATCACGCCCGTGCTCGCGAATCCCATCGCGTTCAGGGCCGTGACGGATCAGCTCGCGGAGCACGCCGCCCACTTGAAGTGCGACGCGGTGCTCGCGATCGAGTCGCGCGGCTTCATCATCGGTGCGCCGCTTGCGCAGCGGCTCGGGCTGCCGTTGCACCTCGTGCGCAAGCGCGGCAAGTTGCCGCGCGCGGCCATCACGGTTCGCTACGAGCTCGAGTACGGCTTCGATCATCTCGAGATGCATTCGGACGCGATTCGTCGCGGCGGGCGGTACCTGATCGTCGACGACGTCATCGCGACGGGTGGTACCGCAGCGGCCGTCGCGAGTGTGGTCGCGCAGCAAGGCGCGAGCGTCGCGGCGTGTCTGTTCCTCATCGAGCTGAAGTTTCTCGCCGGACGCGAAAAGCTCGGCGGGGCGCCGGTCGTCAGCCTGATCTCGTACTGATCTCGGACGGAGGGCCGCTCAGTACGAGCGGTTCAGGATGAACTCCGACAGCCAGAGGAGCGCGTCCGAGCCCCCACCCAACGTGCGCAGAGCGGCGACGGCGCGCTGCTGCGTCTCGGCCGCCCGGCGCCGTGCGCCTTCGATGCCGAGAGTGGAAGGGTAGGTCGACTTGTCGTTGCCCGAATCGCTGCCGGCGTTCTTGCCAAGCGTCGCCGTGTCCTGCTCGACCTCGAGCAAGTCGTCGCGGATCTGGAACACGAGCCCGATGTCGCGCGCGAACACGTCGAGATTGGCGCGCTGCTCGTCGCTCAAGTCGCCGAGCTCGCTCGGCATCATGATCGAGGCCCTGATCAACGCGCCGGTCTTGCCGCGATGAATGCGCTCGAGGCCGCGCTCATCGACGCGCCGGCCTTCCGCGGCCATGTCGAGCGCCTGTCCGCCGACCATGCCGGCGGGCCCCGCGGCGCGCGTGAGCCAGGCGAGCATTTTGACCTGCGTCTGCGGTCGAGCCGCAAGCTTCGAATCCGTGGCGAGCACCTCGAACGCGAGCGCCTGCAGCGCGTCGCCGGCGAGGATAGCCGTCGCTTCGTCGAATTGCCGGTGCGTGGTGGGGCGGCCGCGCCGCAGATCGTCGTCGTCCATCGCGGGCAGGTCGTCGTGCACGAGCGAATAAGCGTGAATCAGCTCGACGGCAGCGGCCACCGGGTCGAGCGCGTCTTCCGCGGCGCCGACGAGCTCGCCGCTCGCATAGACGAGCAACGGTCGCACGCGTTTGCCGCCGCCGAGCACGGAGTAGCGCATCGCTTCGAGGAGTCGGTCCGGAACCTCATGGTCGGCACCGAGAACCTCGGCGAGCTTTCGATCGACTCTGCGGCGGTAATGTTCGAGACGCTCGGCGAATGCCAGGGATGTGGCCCGTGGTATCATCGCGGGCCATCCTAACACCGAAACGGCGCGCCCCGCGCGAGCCTTCGTGGTGATCGATTCGAGCCAAACAACCCGCGCAGCGACCGCCGATCTCGATTATCAGAGCGGAATACTGCCGGGCGTTTCTCGCACCTTCGCGCTGACGATCCCGGTGTTGCCCGACGCGCTCGCCGTCGTGATGACGAATGCGTATTTGCTTTGTCGTATCGCCGACACGATCGAAGACGATCCCGGGTTGAGCCACGAGCAGAAGTCGCAGTTTCATGAGCGCTTCGTCGCCGTCGTCAAGGACGCACAAGACGCCGAGTCGTTCGCGCGCGATCTCGCGCCGCTGTTGTCCGATCGCGTGCTGCCCGCCGAGCACGATCTCGTGCGCAACACCGCGGCCGTGATTCGCGTGACGCATGGCTGCTCCGACGAGGAGCGCGCGGCGTTGACGCGCTGCGTCGCAATCATGTGCCGCGGCATGCCGGAGTTTCAGCGCAACAAGAGCTTGCGCGGCCTGCGCGACCTCGACGAGCTCGCGGAGTATTGCTACTACGTCGCCGGTGTCGTCGGCGAGATGTGCACGGAGCTGTTCGCTCTGCATTGCCCCGAGGTCGCCGAGAAGCGCGACGTCATGCTGCGCTTGGCCGTGTCGTTCGGGCAGGGTCTGCAGATGACGAACATCTTGAAGGACATCTGGGACGATCGGCAGTCGGGCGCGTGCTGGTTGCCGCGCTCGGTTTTCGCGCACGGCACGATGGATCTCGAGCGGCTCGAGGCGTGGCACACGCAACCCGCGTTTCGCGAAGGGTTGCACGACCTGATCGCCGTCGGCCACGCGCATCTACGCAATGCGCTCGAGTACACCTGCCTGATCCCGAAGCGCGAGACGGGCATCCGGCGCTTCTGCCTGTGGGCGATCGGCCTCGCCGTGCTTACGATGCGTAAGATCCACCGGCACCCGACGTTCCGCTCGGGCAACGAGGTCAAGGTATCGCGCCGCACCGTCAAGGCGACCGTGTTGACGACGAACCTCACGCTGATGAGCAACCGTGCGCTTCGCCTGATGTTCGCGCGCGCGGCCGACGGGCTGCCGCTCGCTCCGGACGCGCTGGCGTCGGCGGTGGGCAGCGAGTTGCAGCGTCGGTCCGGGCGAGTCGATGTCGTTTGACGAGCCCGTCCGTCCGGACGGTGCGTTCACGATCGGATTCATAGCTGCGCTCGCGCGCGAATGCACGAGCCTGCGCCGGCAGTTGCCGCGCGCGGGGCGCTGGCATGTCGTCCAAAGCGGTCCGGGCGCGGCGCGGGCCGCCGCCGCCGCCAGCCGCGCGATCGACGCGGGCGCGGGCCTGCTCGTCTCGTGGGGGCTCGCCGGGAGCTTGAGCGCCGGCGTCGCACCGGGCACGGTCATCGCGCCGCGGCGCATCCTCGCGGAAGGCGAGGCGCCGCTCGCCGTCGACGCTGCTTGGCATTCGCGCCTCGCCGCGCTCGCGGACGAGCTCGCCGTAGATTGCGGCGACTTGCTGACCGTCGCCGAGCCGCTCGAGTCGCCGGCCGCGAAGCGCGCGGCCGCCGCGGCGAGCAACGCCGTCGCCGTCGACATGGAATCGGCCGGCATCGCGGCCGCCGCGGCGCGCGGGCGCGTGCCGTTCGTGGTGCTGCGCGTCGTCGTCGACGGCATCGACGACGCATTGCCGGCGGGCGCGCAAGACTGGCTCGACGAGCAGGGGCGCACGCGCGCGGCGGCAGTGCTCCGCGCGGTCGTCGACGTGCGGCAATGGCGCACGCTGATGAACCTGGGCGCGCGGTATCGCGTCGCGAGCGGTGTGCTCGAGCGTCTCGCGCACGCGTTGGCGGCGCCGCGGATGCTTGGCGCCGGCGGCGTTGCGCTGCCGGCCGGGAGCTAGCCGCGTGACGCACCACTTCGGAGCGTGGCTCGCCGAGTGGGCGAGCGCCGTCGTCGCGCGGCCGCGGCTGACGGCCGTCGCCTCGTTGGGGCTCACTGTGCTCGCGGGCTGGTACGCGGCGGGCAATCTCGGCGTCAACACCGACACGGCGAACATGATCTCGCCGACGATTCCGTGGCGGCAGCATTACAACGAGTACCGCGACGCGTTTCCGCTGCGCGACCGCAATCTGCTGATCGTCATCGACGCGCCGACTCCGCAGCGCGCTGACGAGTTCGCGGCAGAGTTGCTGCGGGAGCTGCGCGAGCAGCCGGAGCGCTACCGTTCGCCGCTGCTCGCCGGCGAAGGCGAATTTTTCGAGCGCAACGGCCTGCTGTACTTGCCGACGGCGGAGCTCGCGAAGCTCACCGACCGCTTGGCCGCGGCGCAGCCGCTGATCGGTCTGCTTGGAAATAGGCTCGATGGCGCGGCTGTGCTCGACGTCGCGCGCCAGACTTTTGGGGCCGGCGGCGACGCCGACGCCGCGGAGCTCGCGTCTTTTTATGAGGAGCTCGCGCGAACGATCGGCAGCGCAGACGACGGCCAGGCCGAGACTTTCGCGTGGGATCGGCTGATCCCGACGTCGCCCGCCCGCGATCCTCGTGCCGGCACGCGCCGCATCATCACCTTGCAGCCGGCCGTCGACTTCGGCCGCATGCAGCCCGCCGCGGCTGCGATCGCCGACGTGCGCTCGCTCGCCGCCCGACTCGACGCGGCCGGCGATGTGAGCGTGCGCCTGACCGGCACTGTCGCGATGGAGCACGAGGAGCTCTTGAGCGTGAGCCGCGGCGCGGGGTGGGGCGCGTTCGCGACGTTCTTCCTCGTTGCTCTCGTGCTCTACGCATCGCTGCGCTCGTGGCGTCTGCTCGCCGCGTCGATCGTGACGCTGATCGTCGGCCTGGCGTTGACGGCCGCCTTCGCCGCCGTCACCGTCGGCAAGCTGAATCTACTGTCGATCGCGTTCGTCGTGCTCAACGTAGGTTTGGGCAGCGATTACGTGATCCACGTGCTGTTGCGCTACCGCGAGCTCATAGCCGAGGGGCACGCGACGAACGCGGCGCTCGTCGAAACCGTGCGCGACGTCGGCTCATCGCTCGTGCTGTGCGCCTTCACGACGGCGGCCGGTTTCTACGCGTTCATTCCGACGACGTTCTCGGGCGTGTCCGAGCTCGGCTTGATCGCGGGCACGGGCGTGTTCTTCGGCTTGTTCGCGAGCA
>Ga0111538_10015182_pt1 | contig 10133 bp, 8 predicted proteins | sample SoiMethybrSBSTD1_FD_79669 | JGI IMG/M metagenome (GOLD analysis project Ga0111538, IMG submission 79669) | Bulk soil microbial communities from a Populus tree surrounding site in Tennessee, USA - Soil MetaG P. TD hybrid SBSTD1 (version 2)... | ecosystem: Environmental > Terrestrial > Soil > Tree... | reverse complement strand
CGCTTGGCTCGCACAAGCCCGGGTTCGAATACACCGACGTCCACCTGGTGGTCGTCGAGGATCGCCCCGGAGTGGTCGAGGACAAGGCCCAGCTCGTCGCGGTCGGCGAGGACGGCGAGGCTCGAGTAGTGCTGGCGCGCGACGCCGACGGCGGCTGGCGCGTCGAGTCGGTCAGCTAGGCGCCCGAGGGCGGACCGCCGCCCCCGTAGGGGTACCACCATTCCTTGGGCGCGATCTGCGTCTCGATGTGGACGTGCTTCGTCTCCTGGAAGGCTTCGAGACCCTCCTGTCCGAGCTCCCGGCCGAGGCCCGACTGCTTCATCCCGCCGAATGGCGCGGCGTCGTTGTCGGTGAGCGGGTCGTTGAACCAGACCGTTCCGGCCTTGATCTCGCGCATGCACCGAACCACATTCCCGAGATCACGGGTGTACACATTCGCGCCGAGGCCGAAGCGGGTCGAGTTCGCGAGCTCGATCGCCTCGTCGAGTGACCGGACCCGCACGATCGGCGCCACCGGCCCGAAGGTCTCCTCGCGCAGGAGATCGGTTTCGTCCGGCGCCCCGGTGACAACCGCCGGCGTGAAGAAATGCCCGCGGTCGCGGCCTTCGCCGCCGCGGACGAGGGTAGCCCCCGCAGAGACGGCCGCCTCGACCTGTGCCGAGACCCGCTGCCGCTGGTCGGCCGACACGAGCGGGCCGATGTCCGTCTCCGCATCGAGCGGGTCGCCTACCACGAGCGTGTCCGTGTGGTCGACGAACGCCTGCAGGAAGTCGTCATACACCGGCTCCATGACGTAGAAGCGCTCGGCGGACGTGCATACCTGGCCGGCGTTCAGGTACGCCGCCCACGCGCCGCCGCGCGCCGCAACGTCGACATTTGCCGCAACGTCCTCGCAGACAATGAAGGGGTCCTTGCCGCCGAGCTCCAGGTTGATCCGGGCGATCCGGTCCGCGCACACACGCGCGATCGCCTTGCCCGTTTCGACCGAGCCGGTGAACGCCACGCAGTCCACTCGCTCGTCGGCCACGATCCGCGCGCCCACGTCGCCCGCTCCTGCGAGCAGGTTCACGACGCCCGGCGGCATGTGGTCGAAGCAATCCGCGAGCATCAACGTCGAGAGCGGCGTCAGCTCCGACGGCTTGCACACGGTCGTGTTGCCCGCTGCGAGGGCGGGTGCGAGCTTCCAGGCGAGCAGGAGCAGCGGGTAGTTCCACGGGACGATGCAGCCCACGACGCCCATCGGCTCCTTCAGGACCAGCGCGAGCTGTGTGGACTCGATCGACGGGATCACGCGGCCCGCGAAGTTGCGCCCGATCTCCGCGTAGTAGTCGAACGCCGCAGCGGTCCAGCCGACCTCGTCGGTGTTCTCGATCAGCGGCTTGCCGCCCTCGAGGGTCATCACGCGACCGATCTCGTCGGCCCGGTCGCGCAGCCGCTTCGCAACCTCGTGAAGGAGCTCGCCCCGCTCGATCGCGGGCATCGCCGCCCAGTCGCGTGCGGCCTCGCGCGCCGCGGCGACGGCGGCATCCACCTGCTCGCCGGCGGGGAGCGCCACCTCCGCGAGCGTCTCCTCGGTGGCGGGGTTCTCGACGGCCAGCGCCGGCCCGGTGCCGGCCGCCTGCTCGCCCCCGATCAGGAGGCGGGTCTCGAAGCCGCTCACCCGGCGTTGTTGAACATCACGTGCTTGACCTGCGTGTAGTCCTCGAGCGCGTACATCGACAGGTCCTTGCCGTAGCCCGACTGCTTGTAGCCGCCGTGTGGCATCTCGGAGACCAGCGGAATGTGGTCGTTCACCCACACGCAGCCGAACTGGAGCGCGTTGGAGACGCGCATCGCGCGCCCGACGTCACGCGTCCAGACCGACGCGGCAAGGCCGTACCGCGTCCCGTTCGCCCACTGGATCGCCTGTTCCTCGTCCGAGAAGGGCTGGACGGTGATGACCGGCCCGAAGATCTCGTTCTGGATCATCTCGTCGTCCTGCTCGAGGTTCGCAACCACCGCCGGCTCGAGGAAGAACCCCGGCAGGTCGGGCTCCTTGCCGCCCGTCACGACCTCGACGCGGTCCGAACGCCGCTCGAGGAAACCCTCGACACGCTCGCGCTGCCGCTGCGAGTTGAGCGGTCCGAGGGTCGTGTCCGCCGCCAGCGTGTCGCCGAGCTTGAGACCCTGTGCCTGGCCGACCAACCCGTTGACGACGTCGTCGTACACGCCCTTCGATGCGAGCACGCGCGTCGCGGCCGTGCAGTCCTGCCCGGCGTTGTAGTAGCCCGTGCCCGCGATCGTCTCCATCGCGGTCTCCATGTCGACGTCATCGAAGACGACCACTGGTGCCTTGCCGCCGAGCTCGAGGTGCACGCGCTTAAGCGTCTGAGACGCGGCGGAGGCGATCCACTTTCCGGTATCCGGCGAGCCCGTGAGCGAGACCATGTCCACGTCCGGATGCTCGACGATCGCCTTGCCGACCGGGTCGCCGTAACCGGTGACGACGTTGAGGGCCCCGTCCGGAAGCAGGTCGGTCGCGAGCTCGTGCAGCTTCAGCGTGCTGAGCGGCGTCGTCTCGGCCGGCTTGAGGACGATCGTGTTGCCGGTCGCCAGCGCGGGGCCGATCTTCCAGATCGCCATCATCAGCGGGTAGTTCCAGGGCGTGATCTGCCCGACGACGCCCACCGGCTCGCGCCTGATGATCGACGTGTGGTCGGCCATGTACTCGCCCGCGGCCCGGCCCTCCATCAGGCGCCCGGCGCCCGCGAAGAAGCGCAGGTTGTCGACCATGAACGGGATCTCGTCGTCCAGGAACGCCTGGCGCGGCTTGCCGGCGTTCTTCGCCTCGATGTCCGCGAGCTCGTCCGCGCTCGCCTCGATCCGGTCGGCGAGCTTCAGCAGTGCGGCGGCGCGCTCTCCGGGAGGGGTCGCGGCCCAGCCGGGCAGCGCCTTCCGCGCTGCGGCGACAGCCGCATCTACGTCCTCCACCGAGGACTCGGGCACCTCGGCCATCGTCTCGCCGGTTGCGGGATTCAGCACGTCCATGGTCATGCGAGTACCTCCGTGACGGTCTCGATCCGGTTGCCACGACGCTCGAGCTCCGGGAAGAGCGCGTCGGGGTCGATGCATTTCTCGGGCGGCAGCGCGCCGCGCGCCTCAACTGCCCCGCGGGCCAGCAGCCGGACGACCGCTGCCGCGGGTGCGGCGGTCGACACGATCCCGCCTCCGAGACCCCAGTCCTCGTGCGGCGGCGTAAAGGACGTGACCCGCACCGAGCGCGCGCCCGCGGTCGCCTCGATCACGTGCGAGGACACCGTGTTCGCGGACGGCGGCAGGGCGCGGGCCGCGGCCTCGGCCTGCTCGGTGTCGCTGGCGGCGGTCAGCTCGCGCAGGCGCTCGAGCAAGGCGGGGGCGAGAGACAGGCGGAAGCTGGCCTCGCGGCAGCCGAAGCTCGTGGGGAACGTGCGCATCTCGGAGTGGATCGTGTGGATCGTCTCACCGTCGCCGATCGGGTCGGCAAAGCGCACGGTCCCGCCGGGCGATAGCGGTTCCACTTCGGCCGCTTCACCGTCGCGAATCACGATCGGGGGCATCGTCAGCTCGTCGATCAGGGTCTGCAGGGCGTAGGGGAAGCTCTCGCCGCCGGGCGGGTCGAGGTCGCGGCCGCCCGCCGCGACGTGCACCGTCCGGAGCTTCTCCGAGCCAAGGACGCGCGCCGCGTGCGCGGCCATGACGTTCGTCTTGCCGGGGCTTGAGCCCATGCCGAGCACGGCAAGCAGGCCCGCGCGCTCGAAGTCCTCGTGGAGCTCGAGTTGCTTGCCGGTCATCCAGTAGAGCCCGCCGAGGTCGACGTAGTGCGCGCCGGCCTCGAGACTCGAGCGCATCGCGTCGAGGTTGATGCGGTACCCGGCCGAGTTGACGACGACATCCGCGCCGGCGACGCCGTCGGCGACGGAGGCCTTCCCGCCGCCGTGCTGGTCGGCGGTCGCGCGCGCCTTCTCCTGGTCGAGGTCGACCAAAAGCATCTCCGCGACCTCGTCCGACTCGGCCAGATCACGGACGATCGCCGGTGCGATCGTGCCGCCAGCCCCGAGGATCGCGACTCGCAACCTAGATCTGCTCCCAGGCCTCCGCGAGGACCTTGCGCAGGATCGCCTCGATCTCCTCGAACTGCTCGGTGTCCGAGATCAGCGGCGGCGACAGCTGGACGACGGGATCGCCGCGATCGTCTGCGCGGCAGATGATCCCGTTCTTGTACAGCGCGCCGGATAGGAACCCTCGCAGCAGGCGCTCAGACTCCTCGTCGTCGAAGCTCTCGCGCGTCTCCTTGTCCTTGACAAGCTCGATCGCCTGGAAGAACCCGGCACCGCGGACGTCGCCGACAATCGGCAGGTCGCGCAAGCCCTCTAGCATCGCGCGGAACTCCGGCTCTTTCGCACGCACGTGTTCGTTGATGCCCTCGCGCTCGAAGATGTCGAGGTTCGCGTGCGCTGCCGCCGCGGCGATCGGATGGCCGCCGAACGTGAACCCGTGGGCGAACATCGCCTTGTCGTGCATGAACGGCTCCGCGATCGCGTCCGACACGATCACGGCTCCCATCGGCGCATAGGCCGAGGTGAGGCCCTTGGCGGTCGTGACGATGTCCGGGCGATAGTCGTAGCGCTCGCAGCCGAACCAGTGTCCGAGCCGCCCCCATGAGCAGATGACCTCGTCTGAGATGAAGAGCACGCCGTGGCGGTCGCATATCTCGCGGACGCGCTGGAAGTAGCCCTCCTGGGGGGTGAAGCAGCCGCCGGCGTTCTGGACTGGCTCGAGGATGACCGCGGCGACCGTCTCGGGGCCCTCGAACTCGATCCGCTCCTCGATCTTGTCGGCTGCCCACAACCGATCGCGGCCCTCGGGCCAGTGATATTCGTTCGTGTTGGGCACATGGCAGCCACCCGGCGTGAGCGGCTCGAACGGGGAACGCAAGGCGGGGATGCCGGTGGCGCTGAGCGCGCCGAGCGAGGTGCCGTGGTAGGCGATCTCACGTGCGATCACCTTGTGGCGCTGACCCTCGCCACGCAGCCGGTAATAGTTGCGTACAAGCTTGAGCGCGGACTCGACGGCCTCTGAGCCGCCCGAGGTGAAGAAGACGCGGTTGAGGTCGCCGGGCGCGTAGGAGGCCACGCGGGCCGCCAGCTCGATCGCACGCGGATGCGCGTAGCTCCAGTTGGTGAAGAAGCCGAGCTCGGCCGCCTGCGCGGCCATCGCCTCGCCGATCTCGGCGCGGCCGTGTCCGACGTTGACGCAGAACAGCGCGGAGAGCGCGTCGAGGTAACGATTGCCCTGGGTGTCCCAGACGTAGCAACCCTCGCCACGCGCAATGACTGGCACGTCGGCGCTCTCGTACGCGCCCATGCGCGTGAAGTGCATCCACAGATGCCTCTTCGCGAGTGCCTGCAGATCCTGGGGCGCGTCCGGCGCCGCTGGGACGGTCTGCGGGGTGGTGGCCATTCCCTCTCCTCTCGTCGAGCCTCGATCTCTACGCTAGCTGGCGGTGGGCGAAGCGACAATGGATACGAGCGTCCAACTTCTGGACGTCACCAAGCGTTTCGGAGATGTGGAAGCGGTTCGCTCGCTCGATCTCGATATTGCGCGGGGACAGTTCTTCACGCTGCTCGGGCCCAGCGGCTGTGGCAAGACCACGACGCTGCGCGTGATCGCGGGCTTCGAGGAGCCCGATAGCGGCACCGTCCTGATTGACGGAGCCGATGTGGAGGGACTCCCGCCCTTCCGCCGGCCGACGAACACCGTCTTCCAGAGCTACGCCCTCTTCCCGCACCTGAGCGTCGAGGACAACGTCGCGTTCGGACTCAAGCGCAGCAAGGTGCCGCGCGACGAGATACGCAGCCGGGTGGGGGAGGAGCTCGACCGGGTCGGCCTGTCCGCCGAGTCGAGGCGGAGGCCAAGCCAGCTTTCCGGGGGCCAGCAGCAGCGCGTAGCGCTCGCGCGTGCGCTCGTGAACCGGCCCAGCGTCCTGCTTCTGGACGAGCCGCTTGGCGCACTCGACCTGAAGCTTCGAAAACGCCTCCAGGTGGAACTGAAGGAGATACAGCGCGACGTCGGCATCACCTTCGTCTACGTCACGCACGATCAGGAGGAGGCGCTCACGATGAGCGACCGCATCGCCGTCATGAACCATGGCGTAGTCGAGCAGGTTGCAGAGCCTGAGCAGGTCTACGACCGTCCGGCGACCACCTTCGTCGCAGGCTTCATCGGCGTGTCCAACCTGATGCCGGGGCGAGTGACGAAGGCCGGCGACGCGGGCGAGGTTGAGCTCGACTCCGGCGTCAGCGTCCGCGGCTCGACGAACGAGTTCGACGCCGGCGAGCGCTGTTACGCGGTGGTGCGCCCCGAGAAACTTCAGATTCTCAAGGCCGACGAGGGCGCTGGTGCCAACCTGCCAAACGTGGAAGGGATCGTCGAGAGCTCGCTCTACCTGGGGACCGCGACTCAGATCGTGGTGCGCCTTCCGGACGACGTGGCGATGACGGTACTGGTCGCTAACACCGACGAGGACGAGCGCCAACGTCTGCCCGGCGGAGGCGCCAAAGTGCGGCTGTCCTGGGACCCCGACCACATGCACCTGGTGCGCGAGTCACAGCAAGGAGGAGAGGAAACGTGAGAGAGCACAAGATCTGGCGTCTGGCGATTGCCGTGGCGTGCCTGGTCGGCGTGTCGGTGCTGGCCGCCTGTGGCGGCGACGATGTAGGCGGCGGGAACAACGAAGACATTCAGGTCGCGGAGTCAGGGCCGGTCGAGGGCAAGCTCACGATCTCGAACTGGCCCGGGTACATCGACCCGGGGCCCAACGGAACGGTGGCCGAGTTCGAGAAGAAGACCGGCGTCGAGGTCGACTACATCGACGACTTCACGGGCAACACCCAGTTCTTCGGCAAGCTGCAGCCGCAACTCGCCGAGGGCAACTCCGGCGGTCGCGACATCATCGTTCCCAGTGACTGGATGGCGAAGAAAATGTACGACCTCGGCTACCTTCAGGAGGTCGACCACGCCGACCTGCAAACGGTGTTCGACAACATCCTTCCCCAGTTCGAGACGGCCGCCGGCGATCCTGAGCGGAAGTTCATGATCCCCTGGCAGGGAGGCCTGACCGGGATCTGGGTCGACACGGCCAAGGCTCCGGAGATCGATTCGATCTCGGACCTGTTCGACCCCAAGTACAAGGGGAAGGTGACGATGCTGGACGAGCTCCGCGACACGATCCCCCTCGTGCTGCAGAGCGAGGGGATCGACGTGGACACGGCCACGAAGGAGGACTGGCTGGCGGCGATTGACAAGATCGACAAGGCGGTGGACTCCGGTCAGATCCGCAGGCTCACCGACAACTCCTACACGGAGGACCTGACTGCCGGCAACGCCGTCGCCTCAATCGGCTGGTCCGGGGATGCGTCGCTGATCGGCCGCGACACCGTCGAGTGGCGAAAGCCGACGGACGGGTGCGACACCTTCTTCGACCAGATGGTCATTCCTGTGGGTGCGCCGAACACGGCGGCAGCGCTCGCGTTCATGAACTTCGTCTACCAGCCCAAGGTGCAGGCCGACATCGCGGCGTACATCAACTACGTGCAGCCGGTAGCCGGAGTGCAGGAGATCCTCAAGAAGCGGGATCCCAAGCTCGGCAACGACAAACTCATCTTCCCGCCCGAGGAGTTCACGGCCGGTTGTTCCGAGGACCCCGATCCGCCGGGCGATGTTGAGGACGTCAGCGAGGTCGAGGCGGCCTACCAGGACGTGGTCTCCGGCTGACGATGAGGACGATCCGCCGGCGGCTCGTCCCCTACGGGCTACTCGCCCCCGGGGCGATCTGGCTCCTGCTGTTCTTCGTGGTCCCCATGTATTACATGGGGGAGATGGCGCTGCGGTCGGGCGCCCTGGAGACGGGTGGCTTCAGGTTCACCTGGGAGTGGGCGAACTTCCCGGACGCGCTCGAGGGCCGGGGCGAGCTGATCACCCGCACCTTCTTCTACACCGTTACGGCCACGGTCCTGGCGTTACTGATCGCGTACCCGCTCGCCTACGCGATCGCGATCAAGGTGAGCCGGCGCTGGCGGCTGCTCCTCCTGTTCGCCGTCATCGCGCCGTTCTTCACGACGTACCTCGTGCGGACGATCGCCTGGAAGACGATCCTCGCCGATCCCAGCCCGATGGTCGACTTCCTCAAGACCGTTGGGATCGTTCCCGAGAACGGCCGCGTGTTGGCGACGCCGGGCGCCGTGATTGCGGGCCTCACCTACACCTTCCTGCCCTTCATGATCCTGCCGATCTACGCCAGCCTGGAGCGGATCGACCTCAGCCTGATCGAGGCCGCCAAGGACCTCTACGCCTCGGCCCGCCAGGCGTTCCTACGGGTGACGCTTCCGTTGACCATGCCCGGAATCGTCGCCGGCGTCCTGCTCACGTTCATCCCGGCGTTCGGCGACTACGTCAATGCGACCGTGCTGGGGGGCCCCAATCAGGCGATGATCGGCAACAAGATCCAGTCGCTGTACCTGGTCGAGCGCGACTACCCCGAGGCCGCCGCATTCTCCTTCCTGATGATGGCCGCGGTGCTGGTGATGGTGCTCATCTACATCCGCGCCGCCGGCACGGAGGCCTTCATGGGCGAAGAGGATGAGGGGCGCTAGCGATGGGCGCCTGGAAGTGGCTACGCGAGCGCGCCCTCAACATCTATGCGGGGCTCGCGATCGCCTACATGCTGATCCCGATCGTCGTGATCGCCGTCTTCTCGTTCGCCGAAACCCCGCGGGACCGGATGAACTTCGCCATCAACTACGGGTTCACCCTCGAGTACTGGCAGAACGCCTTCGCGGTCCAGGAGCTGAACGACGCGATGCTGACCTCGCTCAAGCTGGCCGCGCTGTCGACGGTCATCTCGACCGTAATCGGAACGCTGATGGCGCTGGCGCTGGTCCGCTACCGGTTCTTCGGCCGCCGCGCGTCGAACCTGCTGATCGTGCTGCCGATGGCCGCGCCGGAAATTGTGATCGGCGCGGCACTCCTGTCGATGTTCGTCATCTATTCGGTATCGCTCGGGTTCACGACGCTGCTGATCGCCCACGTCATGTTCTCGATCAGCTTCGTGGTGGTCGTGGTGCGCTCGCGGCTGATCGGCTTCGACCGCAGCATCGAGGAGGCGGCGGCGGACCTCGGGGCCACCCCCTTCGAGACTTTCCGCTTCGTGACCCTGCCGCTGCTCTGGCCCGGTGTCATGGCAGGCGCGCTGCTCGCCTTCGCCCTCTCGATCGACGACTTCGTGATCTCGAACTTCAACTCGGGAACGACGGTCACGTTCCCCCTTTACGTCTACGGAGCGGCCCTCAGGGGGATTCCGATACAGGTGCTCGTTCTCGCGACGATGCTGTTCATCGTCACGGTCGCCGCGATCGTGTTCGTGCTCTGGCAGCAGCGCAGGGCGGAGCGGATGGTTCAGGCGCAGGCCTGAGGCGGCGCCGGAGGTGAAGGCCGCCTGCGGCGCGGCTGCCGCGACGGCGCCCGGAGGCGCTCGGCGCACTCCGGTTGCACAGCCGTCACGGTGCCACGTCGCTCTAGGCGCGCCCGCGCTGCAGCCGTGGAGGGGCGTACCGCGGGCAGAGTCTGTTCCCTGATCAGCCTCCCAGCCGATCGGCCTGATTCATCGCCAGGGAGCTCGGGCTCCCGGTACTCCGGCACCAGCTCGCCGAGCGTGGCGAACTCGACCGCAAGGGCGACTCCGCCTCTGAGGCTCAAACGAAGGCGCTGGAGGGCGGTGGGGAACATGTGTTCGTGAAGGTACGAACGGCCCCGGACGGAAGGCCCGCGATCCTGCAAGAAAGCTTGCAGGACGGCTAGCGGACGCGTACGTGGTCGCTGATGCGCTTCTTGCCCGAGCCCCAGCGGTAGCGGAAGGTGCCGCCGTGGGAGCGGAGCTTGCGCTGCCAGTACCCACGCCGGGTGGTGTTCAGCGCGGCCACGCGCTTCCAACGGCCGCCCTTCTTGCGCTCGATCTGGACCTGATGGCGGCCACCGGGGCGGACCTGGCCCCACAGGCGCAGTTTCCGCCTGCTCAGCCGGTTCACGACGAACGGGTCGCGGAAGGAGAGATAGGACGG
>Ga0111538_10015179_pt1 | contig 10134 bp, 7 predicted proteins | sample SoiMethybrSBSTD1_FD_79669 | JGI IMG/M metagenome (GOLD analysis project Ga0111538, IMG submission 79669) | Bulk soil microbial communities from a Populus tree surrounding site in Tennessee, USA - Soil MetaG P. TD hybrid SBSTD1 (version 2)... | ecosystem: Environmental > Terrestrial > Soil > Tree... | reverse complement strand
CGCGTTCCGTGATCAGTGTCCGCACCGTGGAATTCCTCTGTCGGTGGGGCGGCAGGAATTTCCGGGGACATGGACGTGCCGTTATCATGGATGGACGTTTGAGTTGGAGACTGGAGAGCTCAAGGCTGCGTTAACCGACGGGCCGGACTCGCCGGTATGCGGGAAGGTAAGCGTACGCAGCTATCCGGTGGAGGAGCGGGGGGGAATCGTGTGGGTGTACATGGGCGAGGGCAAAGCGCCGCCGGTGGAGGAGGATATTCCGGAGGCATTTTTACAATCGGACAGTGTGATAGTTGGGCGCATCACGGAGCGGCGTGGGAACTGGAGATATGCGGCAGAGAACGGATTCGACGAAGCCCATGCGAAATACCTCCACAGGTACGGAAGCCCATGGACGTTATTTCGGCAATTACCGGCGTGGAGTAGAAGAAAGGGCGGTCCCATCCTCGATGAGAATGGAGTGTGGCTTTCCCGGGTTCCGGATGAAGTGGGAATGCAAGGCGATTATCCCGGCTTCGGTATATGGCCAAAACAAAGTTGGTGGAAACGAAAAGGCGCGGGCGGGAAGCTTTCGATACGTCTCCCGGGCCTTTTACGCAGCCAATATAAAATCCACGCCCACTACGAATGGTATGTTCCAGTGGATGGCCGCAATCACAGATATCTTCAGTTTCTAGTTACTCAGGTTAGAGGCGTAAAGGCGCTGACCTTCCGAATCAAGTATTGGCTATATCGGCGCTGGCTCTTCCACGGTCTATTTAATAGTCAGGACGGTTGGATGGTCGGACTTATGCCTGAGACGGCGCCTGAACGCTTGTTCCGGCCGGATTCTTCAATAACGTCCTGGCGACGTTTGTGCGAAAGAGCTCGGGGCAGAGAGGACGCGGAATTTAGCGCGGCAGCGCAAGAAGAAGATGCTGCGGTAGATTTTAGGAACGGAAAGAGCAGTCTATGAGTCTCTCGATTTCGACTTTTGTACTGAAGCGCTCCAAAGGAGGAAGTGATTGATGATTCGCGTTCGAGGATCCGGATGGCTGTTGGCCTTGCTGATGCTGCAATTAAGCTGTTTCGTTGAGTTGCTGAACGCCGGATGGGAGGAAGATTGGTCGAAAATTCTGAGCGCGGCAAGAAAGGAAGGAAAAGTTGCGATTGCCGGCGCACCAGGCAAGCCGTATCGGGATGTGGTGGCAGCGTTTGAAACGAAATATCCGAATATCACTCTCGAGTACCAAGGGTTTACCCCCGCGGAATTCGTCCCCAGATTCTATAAAGAACGCCAGGCAAACAAGTTTCTTTGGGATGTCTATTTCAACGGTCCCACCACATTCGATGTGGAAGCGAAGAAGGCGGGGGATATTAGTCCGATACGTCCGGTGTTTATCTTGCCTGAAGTCAAGGATGAAAAGGCCTGGTATGGGGGCTTTCAAAGTGCGTTTCTCGATAAGGAGAGGCAATTTATTTTTTCGTTTCAGGCGGAAATTGGAGCTCAGGCCTATGTCAATCGCGAGATTGTAACGGAGAAAGAGCTAAATACCGTGGAAGCCCTAACCGATCCAAAATGGAAGGGCAAGATCGCCGTCTATGACCCGCGAATTGACGGAGCCGGAAATGGGCGGATCGCTGTTTGGCTGGGCGTTTTTGGCGAGGAATTTGTCAAGTCGCTGCTCAAGCAGGACGTCGGTTTGACCAGGGATCGGCGCCAATTGGTGGAGTGGGTTGTGCGCGGCAAATACCCGATCGGAGTCGCGGTGAGTCCCCCAGTGCTCTATCAATTGCAACACCAAGGCGTCGGGTCGAACGTGAAACCATTGGGAAGTTCTCGCACACGCGGCGCTTACCGCCTGAGCAGCACAAATGGGGTCCTGCGCTTGATCAACAAATCGCCCAATCCAAACGCGGCCATCTTGTTTATTAACTGGCTGTTGTCAAAAGAGGGTCAGACGGCGTGGGTCAAAAGCACCGGGGAGGCGAGTCGCCGTCTGGAGCTCCAGAAGCTCGGCGGAGAGCCGCCCGAAGCCGGCGGCAACTATTTCGACATTGATCAGGAAGATAAGCTTTGGCTAAGGGAGCGAGCGAAGGAAGTTTCCAAAGAAGTGCTCGGATAAATTGGACTCGCGTTCAACGACAGCAAGAAGGCGGCGTCAATGTTCGTGGGACTCTGGCATAATCCTTTACTGACAACTGGAGCGGTTTTTGGGACAACAACGAGCAGCGGTCATCTGCGACGAAAAAGGGGTTCGGTTGCTGCGGTCGAGGATAGCGCTGGGCGAGTTTTTTGCCCTGCAAAATATGATCTCCTGGGTGGCTCTCGGGTTTGTTCTTCTAGTCGTCCTATACCCCTTGACCGTCATTCTTATTGATTCGTTTCAGGAAGGAGGACCGGCACGAGTCACGGGATATTCACTAAAAGCATGGCGCTTGGCGTTGTCGGATCGCGGGATTTTCGCGGCTGTATGGAATACGGTGGCGCTAACGATAGCGCGTCAAGCCATAGCTTTTCCCGTGGCGATCTTGCTCGCTTGGGTGCTCGCGCGAACCGACTTGCCCGGGGCTCGTTGGTTAGAGTTTCTCTTCTGGATCGCCTATTTTTTGCCCACGCTCCCCGTGGCCATGGGTTGGATACTATTGCTGGATCCGGATCATGGCCTGTTGAACCTTTTGGCGATGAAGTTGCCTTTCGTCAAACAGGCGCCCTTTAACATTTATTCGTTCTGGGGAATCGTGTGGACGCATCTGGCGACCAATACAATTGCAATTAAGGTCATATTGCTGACGCCCTTGTTTCGGAATATGGACGCGGCTTTGGAGGACGCATCGCGAGTTTCCGGTGCCGGAGGGATCACCACGCTTCGGCGCATCGTTGTTCCCGTCATGAAACCGGCGGTACTGGTCGTGCTGATTATGTCAATCATCCAATCCCTGCAGACATTCGAACTTGAGCAAGTATTGGGCTTCCCAATTCGCTTCTATGTGTTTAGCACTCGGATTTATTCGTTGCTTCATGACGATCCGCCGATGCTGGCGGCGGCGACGGCGCTGAGCACGATCATATTGGTTCTGATGCTTCCCCTTGTGGTGTTGCAACGGCGGTTAACGGGGAAAAGGGAATATGCCGTTGTCGGCGGGAAGTTTCGGACTCAAAAAGTCGAGCTGCACAGATGGAAGTGGCCGGTGTTTTTGGTCGTGTCGTGTGTCGCTCTTACGGTAACCGTGTTGCCGTTTAGCATCGTGACGGCCGGCACCTTCATGAAAGTTTTTGGCTTCTTTGGTTCTGATACCTGGACGTTGGCTCATTGGAAAGCCGTCATCGGAGATAGCGTCTTCACTTCGTCGCTCAAAAATACTTTGCTGCTCGCGATCAGCGCGGCGATGGGATCGGTGCTTCTATTCACTCTGTTGGGCTACATCATCGTGCGGACGCGATTCGTTGCGAGAAACATACTCGATCTGACATCCTGGCTGCCTTCGATGCTTCCGGGAATCATCCTGGGCTTGGGTTACTTGTCACTGCTTTTGGGCTTCGCGGTGTTGCAGCCGTTGTATGGCACCATGGCGGCCATGCTCCTGGCCGTCGTTATCAGTAGAATGACCCTCGGTGTGCAGATCATCAAGACTAACTTCATGCAGGTTGGCAATGAGTTGGAAGAAGCGTCGGCGGTTTCTGGCGCTTCGCAGTGGGACACGCTCCGGCATATTTTTCTGCCGCTCGTGATGCCGACCATGCTGCTGGTAGGGGCGGTGAGTTTTATCGCCGCAGCTCGAGACGTGAGCACCGTGGTGCTTTTAAGTACCACGGGAACAAGGCCGCTTTCGCTGCTCCAGCTGGATCTTCTGGCGCAGGGAAATTATGAGGGGGCGGCGGTGGTCGGCGTAATCGTCGTGCTACTGACGACGGGAGTGGCTCTGGTCGCGAGACTAGGCGGGCTTCGGGTTGGAATTCAGGGATAATCGGGATATCGACTCGTGCGAGTTGTAGTTTGTCGTGAGGATTCGTTGTGCTGAGTGTGAGAGGACTTAAGAAGACTTTCAAAACCGAGCGGGGTGTTATCCAGGCGGTTGCCGGAGTGAGCTTTGAAGCTCCCCAGGGGCAGTTTTACACACTCCTGGGGCCAAGCGGCTGCGGCAAGACAACCACGCTGCAGTGCATTGCCGGTCTCGAATCGCCCGACGAGGGCGAAATCGAACTTGGAAATACGCCGGTCTTTGCAAGCAGTCGCCTTCTGGATCTTGCCGCGCACATGCGCGACGTCGGCATGGTGTTTCAGAGCTACGCGATTTGGCCTCATATGACGGTGTATGAGAACGTCGCTTACCCGCTGGTTCACGGCCGGCGCAAGATGCCGAATCTGGAAGTGCGTGATCGTGTGCTCAAAGCGCTCAAGCTGGTCGAGCTTGAAACTTTTGCGAACCGACCCGCTCCCTTCCTTAGCGGCGGGCAACAGCAGCGTGTCGCGCTAGCCCGGGCGTTGGTCGACGAGCCCAAGGTATTGCTGCTCGACGAGCCGTTAAGCAACCTTGATGCGAAGCTGCGAGAGGGAATGCGCTTCGAATTGAGACGACTTATCAAGCGCCTCAATATAACGACTCTTTTCGTAACTCATGATCAAATCGAGGCGCTCAGTATGTCCGATCGGGTGGCTGTAATGTTTGATGGGCGGATCGTTCAAGAAGGCACGCCCCGGCAGATTTATCTGCAACCGGAGAATCGTTTCGTTGCTAACTTTGTCGGTAAAGTGAACCTCTTCGAAGCGCGGGTGGCCGGTAGAGCGCCAGGGAGGAACGGAGGGCTGTTGAGCTGCAACCTCGGTGAGCTCGTGTGTGGTGATTTGGCCGAATTTGGCGACGGTGACCGGGTGTTAGCTGCGATTCGGCCTGAGGCGATTGTCCTGGAAAAAGCTACGGACTCGCCGGCGGATCATGGCAACTCACTGGTGTCGGGGAGGATCGAAGCCTGTTTTTTTTACGGCGACCACATCGAATGCCAGGTGAATGTCTGCGACGAAATCGTGAACGTCAGGTCAGATGCCTACACGGAACTCGCGATCGGCGAGCGTGTTTCCCTGATCATGCCGCGTAACCGCATTGTGCTGTTTCGTGTCCCGGAAAGAAAGGATCAACCGCGTGGGGAGATCCGCGTCGACTCGGCGACAGCGCCACGGGCGATGTAAAAAACATTGGAAAGGCGGTCATCCGATGATTCGGTGGAAGCAAATTTGGGGTTTGATGGTGTTGCTTGCGACGGCGGGAGCGGCCGTCAGCATCCATGCGGCTGAATTCGCATCACTCGTCAGCGCCGCAAAGAAGGAGGCGGCCGAAGGCGTGTTCTTCGTATCGATCACGCAGCCGAATCAGGACAAAACGTACGCGGCCTTGTTCGACGTATTTAAGAGGCAATTTAACATTAGCTTTGAATACGAATGGCAAGCGCACCAACAAGACTACTACGTCCGCGTTATTGCGGAAGCAGCAGCCGGAAGGCGGACACCCGATGTGATCAGCGGTTCACCCACGAACATGATTGCGCTGGACAAGGCTGGGCTTTTAGAAGTCTATGACTGGAACAGGGTGTTCGGCAAGGATATGCCGCGCGTCACGGAGGCGGTGAAGCGCAATATGCCTTCGCTACAAGGAAAGAGTCTGGCGCATTTCGACGTGATTTATACCATGGTCTACAACAGCAAACTGATTGCTGCGGCCGACGTTCCCAAAACACTGAACGAGCTATCGGCTTCCAAGTGGCAGCGGAAATTGGTGCTGAATGCGCAAGGCTCACCCTTTAACACGCTAGGCATTGTTCTTGGCCGGGAAGCGATCTTGGAAATGACGCGCAAGGTGAAGGCCAACCGTCCCCTCCTAAAGCCGGGTGCTCCTCAAGTGGTGGCGGCAGTCGCGGTGGGTGAAGCGCCGCTCGGATTCGGCTACACAACGGGCGCGGAAGTGGAAAAGGCCAAGGGCGCGCCGGTCGATTGGTTGCCGCTGAAAGACTATGTTCCGTTACTGCAGCAAAACCTGACTGTGCTGAAGACCGCCCAGAAGCCGAATCTGGCTCGTCTCTTCGCTGCTTGGATGGTGAGCAATGGAATGGACTTGCAAGAGAAAATGGAGTTTATGGGCCGTGCAACGGCACGGGGCACACGCACCTGGCAGCGCCTGAACGACGTGAGTCCCAAAGCCCAAATCGTGGAAGAGAAAACCGCCGAGGAAACGGCGCTGCGGGCGCAATTGACTACGGAGATCACAAAGATTTTCACTCAGTAGACGTTTGGCACTCACGATGAGCAGAAGGGAAAAAAGCTGATGATTGGAGTTTCCGGCACACGAGGCGTCGTGGTTCCATGACTTCATCTTTAGCAGACATCGTTGACCGCCGCCGTGCTGCTTTGGTGGTTGTCGATGTTCAGAACGATTTCGTCGAGTCTCAGACGAGCGCGTGCGCCGCTGAAATCTTGCCCCGTCTCAAGCAGATGCTGACTGCGGCTCGGAAAGTCGGAGTGAAGATTGTCTACACACAGGCTTTTGTTTCGGATCAGACAAGTTCGGATGTTTGGCGCAGCGGTCTAAGCAAGCGACCCCATGGGGCGGCTTTTTGCCGGCAGGGCTCGCGGGGTTCAGAAATCCATTCCGAAGTCACTCCTTTAGCTGGAGATATTGTGATCCCGAAATATCGCTATGGCGCTTTTATCGGCACTAATCTGGAGGTCATTTTGCGGGCGCACGAGGTCAAGTCGCTTATTTTTACTGGACTCGCGACCAATGTCTGCGTCGAAAGCTCGGTACGGGATGCTTATCAGCGCGACTACTGGACCGTTATGGTGTCTGACTGCACCGCGGCCTCAGCACCTGAATTGCACCATGCTTCATTGCGGAGCATCGAGCGAAATTTCGGGCTCGTTGCAACCTCCGGCGAAATTCTCCGTGTTTGGGAGAGGGACTGAGCTTAAATGGTGAACTCCACCGACGCGTGTAAGAATCAAATGGAAGTGTGCAAGACTCGCTTCAAAGAGAGAAATTGGATCCGCCTTCGAAAAAGAAGTCTAGGTCTTGTGATTGCATTGACGATGGCGCTGATTGCTACGTCTTCGGCACGGCCGGCGGAATTGAGCGCGCTCCTTGAGACAGCAAAAAAGGAGGCCAGCGAAGGCCCCTTGTCTTTAGCGATTCTGCAGCCCAACCAGGCGGCAACCTACCAGGCTTTGTTCAAGGCCTTCAATCAACGTTTCGGTCTGAGCGGCACCTATGAGTGGCAGCCGCTCGACTCAAATTATTATGTGCGCGTCATCGCCGAATTTCAGGCGGGGCGACGGACTCCCGATATCCTAACGACATCTCCAGGGAATATGATTGCCCTTGATAAAACCGGGCTCCTCGACGCATACGACTGGATCGGCGTCTTTGCCAAGGAACTGCCCGCCATTAGAGAAGCCGTGGATAGGACGATCGAGCCGCTGCGTGGCAAAACTCTAGCTCACATGGATGTGATTTATACCATGGTTTAGAACACCCGATTGGTGTCAGCTAACGACGTCCCAAAACGCATTGAAGAGCTCACGAATTCACGATGGCAGAGAAAGTTGACTGTCACTGCTAGCGGGACTCCTTTTAATACCTTGGGGATCGCACTTGGCAAGGAGCGAATATTGGAAATGGCCCGTGCGGTAAAAGCCAATCGCCCCGTCTATAAACCGCATACGCCGGCCGTCGTGGCGGCCGTAGTGGCCGGCGAGACACCCTTGGGATTTGGATACACGACTGGCGCGGACCTGGAGAAATCCAAGGGTGCCCCGGTCGATTGGCTTCCGCTCAGAGATTACATACCGTTGCTGCAAACCAATATGGCTGTTCTCAAAGGCGGCCAACGTCCAAACTTGGCGCGGTTGTTTGCGGCTTGGATGGTGAGCGATGGCATGACGATACAGGAGCAATTGGAATTCATGGGCCGGGCAACGGCACGCGGCACGCGGACTTGGCAGCGCCTGAACGACATGAGCCCGAAGGCCCAAGTTGTGGAAGAGAAAACCGCCGAGGAAACAGCCTTGCGAGTACAATTGACTAAGGAGATTACAAATATTTTCACTCAGTAGCGCTCGAAGTGGCGCTAGAATTGGTCAACGTCGGGAAAGACCAAGCCTGCTATGCCGTCTAGTAACGTGACAGCGGAGCGTTTTGCCAAGCCATTTCGTTTGCGCCAGGAGAGAGTTGCGCTCCCCTTCATGGGCGTGATCACGAGCGCTCTCGTGATAGTGCCGCTGCTTTTGCTCGTTCGCGTGAGTTTCGCGCCGTCAGGCGCGTTGCCGTTCGCTCCTTCCACACTCACGCTGGAAAACTATGCAACGATTCTTCTCGATCCCGTCACCTACCGGCTCCTGGGGAACACGCTAATTTATGCCGGGGGTACCGTTCTGGAGGCGCTGGTGATCGCGTTTGTGCTCGCGTGGATAAGCGAGCGCTCCGACATACGCGGGGCGAGCTTGATCCGAACATTCATGTTCATTTCACTGGCGTTGCCTCCGCTCGCCGTCACGTTCGGTTGGATTTTGTTGCTCAATCCCGGAAACGGAGCGATCAACGTTTTTATTCGGAATATGACGGGCATACAAGAAAGCCCGTTCGACATATATACGATGGAAATGATGATTTTCATCAGCGGGCTCGTTTTGGCGCCCACGATGTACGTCATGCTCTGCGGTGTTCTGCGCAACATGGACCCTCACCTGGAAAGCGCTGCTGAAGTGGCGGGCAGTGATCGTCTGGCTGTGCTTTGGCATGTCACCCTGCCGTTGATCGCACCCGGGCTGCTATCTGTGGTCGTGTACGCTTCCATGCTGATGGTTCAGGTCTTTGACACGCCTTTGGTTATCGGTTTGACGGCCGGCGTGCCGGTCTTGAGCACTAGAATTTATACGCTCAGTTCACCGGAAGGGGCGCTTCCACAGTATGGCCTTGCGGCGGCGTTTGGCGTTTTCCTCCTGGCGTTGGCGATGGTCCTCATGTGGGGATACTTTCGTGCGGTTGGCGTGAGCGAGAAATTTCACGTGGTGACGGGACGAGGATTTCGGCCGCGGAAAGTAAAACTTGGCCGTTGGCGCTATGCGGCGATCCTTTTTGTCATTGCTTATTTCGGATTGATCTTGCCGCCGTTGTTGGCGCTTCTCTGGACCAGCCTGCTTCGGTTCTATGAAGTTCCTTCTTTCGAGGCACTGCGGCAGTTGACCCTGGCGAACTATCAGTCAGTAATCGGGTTGAGCGTAGTGAAACGGGCGGTGGGAAATACACTTGTACTCATGCTGTCCACGGCCACCATCAGCATGGTCCTCGCGAGCATCATCAGCTGGTATTCGATTCGGCGTCAGACGCGATGGACGCGCTGCCTTGACGCCTTGGCATTCACTCCGATGGCCGTCCCGGGAATTGTCATGGGAGTGGCGGTATTGTTAGCCTATATTCACACCCCGTTATATGGGACGATTTGGATTATCGTGTTGGCACAAGTCACCGTATCTCTGCCTTTTGGGACGCGTACCATGAACGGGGCACTAGTGCAGATACATAAGGATTTGGAGAACGCAGCGGCAGTGAGCGGAGCAACTTGGATGACTTCATTGAGGACGATCGCTCTGCCGCTTCTTCTGCCACACTTTTTGAACGGTTGGCTGTGGACCGTGGCGCACAGCATGAGGGATCTGACCATTCCATTCCTGCTGAGAACGACGGATAACGTGGTCATTAGCCCGACGCTTCTCCAACTATGGAACACGCCAAATTACCCGGGGGCTTCGGCCCTGGCGATTCTCATGATCTTTGCATTGATGGCGCTGGTCGTACCAGTGCAAATTTTTCTGGTCCGCAGAGAAGGAAGGCGGTAGCCTCGCAGTAACGAGCGCGAGACTTGGAGATCTAGAGGGAACGGTGAAGCCAAGCAATGGGTTGCCGGTAAAGAGGCGCTGCAAAAACTGACGTAGACGAAAAACAAAAGAAGAGGTGCGCTCATGAATGAAAAAACCTTTATACATATTCTGGACAGTTCGTTACGAGACGGCAGCCACGCGTTAAGCCACCAATACACCGCGGCACAAGTCAGCAGCGTGGCGCGCGGATTGGACGACGCCGGCGTGGAGATGATCGAAGTTTCCCATG
>Ga0111538_10015178_pt1 | contig 10135 bp, 9 predicted proteins | sample SoiMethybrSBSTD1_FD_79669 | JGI IMG/M metagenome (GOLD analysis project Ga0111538, IMG submission 79669) | Bulk soil microbial communities from a Populus tree surrounding site in Tennessee, USA - Soil MetaG P. TD hybrid SBSTD1 (version 2)... | ecosystem: Environmental > Terrestrial > Soil > Tree... | reverse complement strand
GCTCAGCGCGATGAGCAGCTCGAGCGCGCGCAGATCGCGGTGCGTGAGGCTCGCCATGCTGCGATCGGACCAATGGGCGAGACCGAACTGGGAAAGCGCTTGGGTCGCCCCGTGATCACCGCGCAGCTCGTCCACGCGACGCAGCAAGTCGCCGACCCGGCGCGCCATGGGGAGACACGGGGTTTCCAGCGACACCCCGATGCGCGCGCGCAGCTCAGGAGTGCGGCTGGGATCGCGCCCCGCGACGATCACCTCGCCTCGCGCGGGTGGCTCGATGCCCCCCACGAGCTTGGCGATCGCAACCGTGCCGTCGCTCGGTGCGCCGACTAGCGCGTGCAGCCCAGGTCCGAGCCAAAAATCGAGCGGCGGGAGGTTCTGCAAGCGCGCTCGCGACGGCAGCGCGCGGTGCAGCATGACGACGGGCGGCGCAGCGGTGGTCACGTGGGCACCGCCGCGACCGCATCCCAAAGGCGGCTGAGCAAACCGGGGATCGACACGTAGGGCGCGACGCGCCCCGAGAGCGCCATCTCGGCGAAAAACCAAGGTCCGAACACGGCCACCGCGAGCCAGGTGCGCCCCCTAGCGCCGCCCCATGTTCGGCAGAGGGAGGCCATCCAACCGATGACCAACGCGGCCACCGCGCCGAACAGGATCGAGCCCGCGAGCGGGCGCGCGATCCCCCAAAGCCCGCCGCGCGCCAGGAGCGCGAACACGAAGAGCCCTATGAGGACGAGCGGCACCAAGATGACCTCGGCCAAGAGGCGCACCGTCGCCCACGTCTCGGCGCGGGCAAAGCGTCCAGCGTCGAAGCCGCGCGCGCCCGCCAACACGGCGATGCCCTGGGCGAGGCCGGCATCGTGAGGGGGCTTGGCCAAGGCGAGGGCGCACATGGCACCGGGGATCCACACGAGCATCGCCGCCGAGCGGGCCACGAGCGAGAGCGAAGCGTCGTTGGCGCCGAGCCCCCCCGCGGAGAGCGCGATCGCCGTTACGACCCCCACCGACAAGAGACCGGCGTAGAAACGCGCCGCGCGGATGCCCCAGCTGCGCGCCAGCGTGCTGCGGAGCAAGACGACGAGAATGCGGAAGCTCTGCCCTTGGGCGCCGCGGTCGCCGGTGCTGGTCATTCGAAGCCGCATTTCAGCACCGCGCGGCCGGCCGAGCCAGCGTTTGTTTGGGCATGCTGGTCAGCGGTCATCCGTCCGAGGTCGCACCTTTTGGAGCTCGAGAGCGAGCTGTCCGCTGCGTGGTGCGAGCGTGTGGGCGCGTTCGAGCCACACGGCGGCGCGCGGGTCCTTCGCTTCGGCCAGGGTCATGGCGACGACGAAGGTCGCGACGGCGTCATTGCGGTCGATGTGGAAGGCCTTTTCCGCGGCCTCGAGCGCCCCCGATCGATCGCCCGCGGCGAGCCGTCCGGCGGCGATCCACGACCACGCCGCGCGGGCGATGTCGTCGTCATTGTGCGTGAGGGGCAGCAGCATGGCCTCGGCTTCGTCGAGGGAAGCGCGCCGCAGGAGTCGGCGCGCTTCGAGTAGGGCGATCTCCGGAACCGTGCCGAAGTCGGCGCGCGCGCGTGCGAGCACGGCGTCGCTTTCGGCTTCGCGCCCCAGTTGGAGCAGCGTTTCGACGAGCCCTGTGCGGCCCGCGAGCAGCGTGGGCTCGACTTCGACCAAGCGGATGAATTGCTCGCGCGCTTCGTCGTAGCGCGCCGCCGCGAAGAGCATGCGCGCCAAGTTGGCGCGCGACGGCCCGAAACCGGGATTGACGTGCAACGCCTCTCGATAGTGCTCGGAGGCGACGTCGGGGCGCCGCTCCCGCTCGGCCACGACACCGAGCGCGTGGTGTGGCTGTGCCAGATCGGCGTTGATGCGGCGCGCCCGCTCGAACAGGAGCTTGGCCCGCGTGAGGTTGCCGCGCTGCATCTCCACGAGTCCCAGGTTGGTGAGCGCCTCGACGAACCGCGGGTGGAACTCGAGCGCCAGCGAAAAACGGGCTTCGGCCATCTCGAGGTTGCCCTGCGCGAGCGCCTCGGTGCCCGATTGGTTCAGCGCGACGGCTTGGGGGGCGAGCGGCGCGGTACCGGTACACGCCGTACACCATGATGCGAGGAGGAGAACCCATGCCCGAAGGAGGATGCGCATGGGTCCCTCATCGGGCCCCTCATCGGGGAGTTGCGTAGAAAAACGTGCCGCTCAGAGTAGGCGCGCGGCAACTAGCGCGAATTCGTCGCCCGAAGTTGGCTACTTGCACACCGCCGCATTGCGGATCTTACAAACCCCATCGATGCATCTTGCCGGTGTCAGGCACGTATTATTCGCGCCGCACCCCATGCCTTCGCGCGGATTCAGCCGGCAGAAGCCGTCGAAATCGCAGTAGGACACGAAGTTGCAAATCGGGAGGTCGACGCACATTTCGCCGACTTTGCGTGCCTTCTCCCCTTTGGTGCAGGTCATGGTGACCTGATCGCAGTAGTAGGCATTGGTGAAGTCGCAGATGTCAGGTTCGTTCGGGTCGCACGCCGTGCCGGCAGGGCTCGGCGTTCCGCATTTGCCAATACCGTTGGCGTCGAGATCCCTGCACACGGTGGGACCGAAACAGTAGCGGCCGATGCCGTCGCAGGGCTCGCCCTTCACGGGATGCGCACTGCAGACGCCGTTCACGCACGGCATGAAGTTGAAGCAGTTGGTCTCGTCGGTGCACGCGCCGCCGAGCCTCGAGACGGTCTTGCAGACGCCGCATGCGGCGCGCGACGTGATCTCGCAAGCACTTCCCTGGCATTGCGCGGGCACGATGCACGGTGCGCCGTCGGGCAGTTGGCCAGGGGGTGCAGTGCACGTCTCCGGCCAGCGATCGAAGTCGTCGTAGCGCTCGCACGACAACGCGGTGAGCGTGTTGGCGCAGGCGACGACGCGACTCGTGGTTTCATTGACGCCGGGCGACTTCACTCGCAGAAGGCAATTGATCTTCACGCGCTCTTTGCACGTGGCTAAATCGTTCCATCCAACCTCGAAGTCGTACGCGCACCTCTTGTCCGCTTCGCAGTAGTGATCGGCGTAGTACGCGCAGACCCCCTCGGGGGTCATGTCCGTCGGACCGGCGTCGCTGGGCGTACCGCTCGATCCGCCGCTTCCACCACCGTCGCCGGAGCCGCCCCCGGCACCTCCAATGCCTCCGCTGCCCGTCGGTCCCGGGCTGTCGACGCCGCACGATACCGCCGCAAAGGAAACGGCCGCACCGAGGACAACCACCGCGATCCATCGACCCATCACATTGCCCCTCGCGCAATTCGCAAATTGTAGACGGATACTATTGTCAATCGACTTCATCAGAGTATCCATCGGTCCGTCAATCCAAATGCCCGCCCTTCGCTACACAGCGCTGCCGAGCATGTGAGTGGGGCGCATTCGACGCAGGGCGGCGCTGCCGTTAGACTGCGGCCGACCCATGCCGTCGTGTCCCTCTTGCGCCAGCCCCAATGCCGATGAAACGCGGTTCTGCACGAACTGCGGTGCATCGCTGCGGGCGTCGGGGGGCCCTTTGGGGGGCGGCGCGGGACCCACGCCGTCACCCGGTCCCGCCGCGGGCGACCGCATCTCCAATCAGCCGCGCCCGCGCATTTCGAGCAATCCCGCGCCGGGGATGATGATCGACGGCAAGTACAGGGTGGAACGCGTGCTCGGCGAGGGGGCGATGGGGGTCGTCTATCTCGCTCACGACGTCGTCACCGAGACGAAGGTCGTCGTCAAATCGATCCGCGCCGAGTTTGCCGATCATGCCGAGTTTTGGGCGCGCGCCATCGAGGAGGGGCGCGTGCTCGCGCGCATCGACCACCCCAACGTCGTGCGCCTCAACGCCGTCGTGGTCGAGGGGGGGCAGCTCTACCTCGTCATGCAGTACATCGAGGGCAACTCGCTCGACCGGCTCATCGAAGGATACCGCGCGCAGGGCAGAGCGATTTCGCTCGAGGAAGCGGTGCGCATCTTCCGCATGATGGTGCAGGGGGTCGCCGCGGCGCACCACGAGGGCGTAGTTCACCGCGACATCAAGCCGGCCAATATTCTGGTCCGCGCCAAAGACGGCGTCATCAAGGTGGGCGACTTCGGGATTGCCAAGACGGGGGACGCGATTCGCACGGGGCGCCAGCGCACCGTGGGCGTGATCGGGTCGCCGGCGTACATGGCGCCCGAGCAGCGCACTGGGGCGCACGACCTCGATCGACGCGCCGACATTTATTCGCTGGGCATTGTTTTTTTCGAGCTCCTCGTGGGAGAGCTCCCCTTCACCGCCGCGACGGAAGCCGAGCTCTATCGGTTGCACAGTGAGGCAAAGCTCCCCAGCGTGTGCGCGCGTAGACCCGATCTTCCGCCGGCCATCGATGCGATCTTGGCGCGCGCCTGCGCGAAAGATCGCCGCGATCGCTTTTCGACGTGCGAGGAGCTCGACGCGGCGCTGGCGCAAGCGGGTCTGCCGATCATGCGCTCCGTTCCCCCCACGGTGATGGCGACGCAGGGGTTACCGAGCGTTCCTCCCCCCACCCCCGATCCGCCGCGCGCGGGATCGACGTCGAGGGTGGCGCATACGATCAGCGACGCGCCGCTGCCCGGCGGGCCATCGGTCCCTCCTCCTTATCTACCTACGTCAGGCCCGCCGCCGCCCGCGCCCGCGCGCAGCGTTTGGAAATACGTCGCGCTCTTCGGTGGCCTTGCCGTCGTTTTAGCCGGCGCGGGTCTCGGGATCGCGTTCGCGACTGGCGTGTTCGACGATTTCGAGTCGCCCCTCGTCGATCCGCCGCGCCCGCGCGACGCTGGGGCCACACCGGCCGCACCGGCAGCGACGCGTGCGCCGGCGCGCGTCGACGCGGGGAAACCCGGGCGCTAGGGCGCAGCCATCGTGACACGCACGGCGGCGATTCTTCTCGTCTCGCGCGGGCTGCGCGGCGCGGTGGACGGCGCGGTGAGCGTCTTGCTCGTCGGATACCTGACCGGCCTCGGCCTTTCGACGTTCGAGGTGGGAGCCATCGTGACGGGAACGCTGTTCGGCTCGGCGCTCCTCACGATCGCAGTCGGTCTCGCAGCAGCGCGGCTGCACGTGCATCGCGTCCTCTTCGGCGCGTGCGCGCTCATGGTCGGAACGGGGATCGGTTTCGCGTCGTTTTCCAGCTTTTGGCCGCTCTTCCTCGTCGCCGTCGTTGGCACGCTCAATCCCTCCGCCGGCGATGTGAGCGTGTTTCTGCCGATGGAGCAGACGCTCGTCGCGGAGACCGCCGAAGCCAACACGCGAACGGCCCTTTTCGCGCGCTACAACCTGGTTGGCGCGCTGACCGGCGCACTCGGCTCGCTCGGAGGCGGTTTTCTCGCTCGTCACTCGGACGCGGCTTCGATAGTGCTCGAACGCGCGGCGTTCCTCGGTTACGCAATCACCGGGCTCGTCTTGTCGGTCCTTTATCGCGAGCTCCCTCGCCCCGAAGTCGTGCCGAGTGCCGCCGCGGCACCTCGTCGTCGACCGCGGCGCGTGGTGCTCGAGCTGGCCGCGCTCTTCAGCCTCGACGCGTTCGGCGGCGGGTTCGTCGTGCAGTCGATGCTCGTCCTTTGGCTGTCACAACGTTTCGCGATGCGCACCGATCTGGTGGGCACCATCCTCTTCGCAGCGGGGATCCTCGGTGCCGGATCGCAGCTCATTTCGCCACGCGTCGCGGCGCGAGTCGGGCTCGTGCGCACGATGGTCTACACGCACTTGCCGGCCAACATCTTTCTCATCTTGGCGGGGGTCGTCCCCGACGCGAAGCTCGCCATCGCGTTTCTTCTTTTGCGCGCGGCGCTATCGCAAATGGATGTCCCTGCGCGACAGTCGTACGTGATGTCGGTGGTGCCCCCCGAAGAGCGCCCCGCGGCATCGAGCCTGACCAACGTGCCGCGCAGTCTGGCCGCCGCCGCCGCCCCGCTCCTTACTGGGATCATGCTTGGCGCGTCGAGCTTCGGCTGGCCCCTCATTTGTGGAGGGGTGGCCAAAGCCATCTACGATCTCATCCTCTTGCGCCAATTCGGTCATTCCCCACACGCGAGAAACACTTAATTCTTCAAGGGAATTGGGAGAGCCCGAAGCCAGACGGCGCGGGCGGGAGCCTCAGCAGAAAATTCCAGAGGCGCGGTGAGCCGATTTCGCAGGGCAACGCTACTGCTGGATTGGGTCTGTGACATTCTGAGCAAACAGCAAAGGCGTCTCCTTGGTTCGTCGATTGGGCTTACCCGTACAGCTTGTACCCTCGGGGGCGGAGCCCGTCCCGGGCGACGCCGATCTGGTGCGCGCGTTCGCCAACGGGGAAGGCTGGGCCGCGCGCGCCATTTGGAACCGCCATGCGCCGATGGTCTATCGCTTGATGGAGCGCGCCTTAGGGCCGACCGGTGAAGCGGAAGACCTCACGCAAGACGTGTTTCTGCGCACCTTTTCGCGCTTGCCCACGCTGCGCGACGTCGAAGCGCTGCGCAGCTTCGTCTACTCCGTTGCTATCCGCACGCTCAAATGGGAGCTGCGCCGTCGGCGCGTGCGCCGCATCTTGCACCTCTCCGATAGTGGGCACCTTCCGGATTTGCCCGTGCGCGGCGTGGACAGCGAGTCCCGCCAGATCTTGGCGCGCTTTTACGCTCTCTTGGAGCAGCTCGGCGTGAACGATCGCACCGCTTTCGTCCTTCGTTACATGGAGGGGCTCAAGCTCGAAGAAGTTGCCGAACGGATGGGGGTCTCGCTCGCCACCGTGAAACGCTGGGTCAGCCGCGCGTCGCAAGACGTGTCGAGGCTGGTCGAAGCGGACCGGGAGCTCTCGGAATATTTTCGCGGGCAGGGAGGGTTCGATGCGCGGGGATGATCCGATGCTGCGAGACGAGGCGAGCCAAGAGACGCTGAACGCGCCTGCTCAGAAGCTCGTCGATCTGGCGCGCGAAGAGCTGGGGGACATGTCGGCGCGACGGCGCGCGGAGGGCTTTGCCAAGCTGAGTGCGCGGCGATCGCCGGGAAGGCGACGCGCGCGGCTCGCCATGAGCCTCGCTGCGGTGCTCACCGTCGCGGCGCTCGTTCTCGTGGGTCGCCGTTGGCTCGGCCGCGAGCAAGCTGCGGCCTTGTCGTACACGGTCGATGGTGGACGCATCGAGGCGGAGGGCACCGTCGAGGCCAGCGGCACGACCGAACCCACGTTGCGATTCTCCGACGGAACCGAAGTGAAGTTCTTCGCCGGCTCGCGAGGGCGCCTCCGATCGGTGAACGAGCACGGAGCGCGCATCGCTCTCACCGGCAAAGCGAAGGTGGACGTCGTGCATTGGCGTGGCGCGCACTGGCTCTTCGACGCCGGTCCCTTCCTCATCACGGTGAAGGGGACGGCGTTCACCGCCGAGTGGCGCGATGCCGACGAGCGGCTCGAGGTCGTCCTCAAGACGGGCAGCGTCGCGGTGAGCGGTCCGCTCTCCGACGAAGCCATCACGCTCCGGGCCGGGCAGCGCCTCATCATTTCGACGCGCGAGAAAGAGGTCGTCATTCGCGACATCGATGCGAAGCTCGAGACGAGCGCGGTCGCGTCGGCTCCGGCGCTCCCCTGGGCGGACGGCGTGGACAACGCGCCCCCCGCGCCGGCCGGTGCGGCCCCGGTAGAAAAACCGGCACACCGTTCGGCGCCCTCTGCTGTGGCCGCGCTCCCACCGAGCGCGCCGGCGCCGACGGCGGCGAACTGGACGGGCGAGCTCGCAGCGGGCCGTTTTGCCGTCATCTTGCAGCAGGCCGAGCAGCGCGGTCTCGAGACGTCCCTCGCCGAAGTTTCGAGCGACGATCTGGCGGCACTCGCCGATGCCGCGCGCTACAGCCGCCGCGAAGACGTGGCTCGGCGCGCCCTCACCGCCCAGAGACGACGATTTCCGCAGTCGGCGCGCGCCAACGACGCCGCGTTCTTGCTGGGGCGCCTCGAGGAGACCGCGCAGCATCCCGAGCTGGCCCTCTCTTGGTACGATCGCTGTCTCACCGAATCGCCGCGCGGGACGTACACGTCCGAAGCGTTGGGGCGCAAAATGACGGTGGTACAGCGCCTCTACGGCGCAGCGCGGGCGCGTCCCTTCGCCGAAGAATACCTCCGCCGTTTCGAGGGGGGCACCTATGCCGCGGCAGCGCGCGCGCTCACGCGAGCTCCGTGATACGCCCTTGAGATGCGGCGCGCCGCGTTCTTCCTCGTCGTCATGCTGACGCTGGCGCTCGCGAGCAAGGAGCTTCGCGCCGAATCGGCGCTCGTCGTGCTGGTGCGCCCCTCGGCGCAGAGCCCCGTCGTGAGCGAGGCGATCACGCGCATTCGCGGTGAGCTCATCGCCGACGGGTTCGAGGTGTCGGTGGTCGACGCCCCGCCGGGCTCCGATCCCGCTTCCGTGCTGGCACGCGCCGATCAGCAGACAGGGGCCGCGGCGACGCTCGGGCTGTTTCTCCCCGCCGACGCGAGCGCGGCCGAGCTGTGGGTCGTCGATCGGCTCACGAGCAAGACGGTCGTGCGGCGCATCGAAATGAACAAATCCGAGGGCGCATCGATGCCCGAGGTGCTGTCGCGGCGCTCGGTCGAGCTTCTGCGCGCGAGCCTGCTCGAGATCTTGGTCGACGCGCAAAAACGTACATCGTCGGCCCCCACGCCGCGCGCCCAAGCGACGCGCTGGGCGGCACGCGCGCTCGAACCGCGGCGATCGAGCTTCGGTGTCGAAGCGGGGGCCCAAGTGCTGGCCGGTTTCGGCGGCGTGGGTGCCGCCGTGATGCCCGTCGGTCGCTTGCGCGCAGCGTTCAGCGATCGGTTCGGCGCGCGGCTGACCGTCTCCGGGCTTGGCACGAGCCCCCACATCGAAGCGGCCGAAGGTACGGCCACGGTGAGCCAAGAGCTCGGCCTGCTCGAGCTGATCGGCGAGATCGCGCCGCAGAGCTGGATTCGGCCGTCGCTTTCGCTCGGCGCGGGCCTCTACCACATCGGCATCGAGGGGAGCGCCAACTGGCCCTACGCGGGGCTCAAAGACGGTCGCCTCGCGTTCGCAGCGGATGCCGGCGTGGGGCTCGCGCTCTCGCTCACGTCGGCCTTCGCGCTGGCGCTCGAAGGTCACGCGCTTCTCGTCGCGCCGTACCCGGTGATTCAGTTCCTCGACGTCGACACGGCGGAAACGGGGCGGCCGCTCCTGTCCGGCGCGCTCACGCTCGTGGGGTGGCTATGAGCGCAGGACGGCTTTTCGCGTTTGGGTTCGTCGCCTTCTCCATCGGGTGTGGACCGACCCGCATCGACGCCGTCGGACTTGCACCGCCGACGCTCGCGAGTGGGCTCGTCGCGCATTGGACCTTCGATACGACCGACGGTGGCACGAGCCTCGAGGATGATTCCGCCAATCGTCGCGACGGCATCATCTCCGGCGCCGAGTTCACGAACGACGGGCGATTCGGCAGCGCGCTGCACTTTAAAAAGGGGGACAGCGTCACCGTCGACAATTTCCCCGACCCGACCTCGAGCTGGACCTTCTCGGCGTGGATTCGCATCGCCGAAGAGGACACCGCGAACGACGAGCTCGGTACCGCCATCACCACAGAGGACTATCAAAAGGGGGGCTGGGAATTCCAAACCTACGGCCGCTCGTCGGGCATCTACTGGCACTTTGGCTATTTGACGGCCCCCCCGTCCAAGTATGCCCACTACGAGTACCACAGCTTCAACGTCGGTAGCTGGGTGCACGCCGCGATCGTGCTCGACGGCACGACCAGCGTGCTCTCCTTCTACGTCGATGGGCAACTCGCGGAGACGGCCCCCGACCCCGCCCCGGCGATTCTCCCCGGCACACGCGCGCTCGTGATGGGCAAGTGGGCGGGCGCGGGGCGCCTCTTTTCCGGCTCGCTCGATGACGTGGCGATCTACAGCCGCGCACTCTCCGCCGCTGAGGTGGCCGAGCTTCACGAGCATCCCGCGCCTCGACCTCGGTAGCCGCGGCCTCGGTCGCGGCGCGGTCCACTTCGGCCGCGCTAAGGCCCACTATTCGCGCAACCGCCGAACCCGAGGCCCGATGAGGGACCCATGCGCATCCTCCTTCGGGCATGGGTTCTCCTCCTCGCATCATGGTGTACGGCGTGTACCGGTACCGCGCCGCTC
>Ga0111538_10015174_pt1 | contig 10137 bp, 7 predicted proteins | sample SoiMethybrSBSTD1_FD_79669 | JGI IMG/M metagenome (GOLD analysis project Ga0111538, IMG submission 79669) | Bulk soil microbial communities from a Populus tree surrounding site in Tennessee, USA - Soil MetaG P. TD hybrid SBSTD1 (version 2)... | ecosystem: Environmental > Terrestrial > Soil > Tree... | reverse complement strand
TGGTCCTCCGCGATGGTCGAGCGGTCGCGCCGGTCGTCGGCGGGGACGGTCGCCGCGTGCCGGACGGCGCTGGCGGAGGGCGTGGCCGTCAACCTCGCCGGCGGCACGCACCACGCCTTCGCCGCGCGCGGCGAGGGGTTCTGCGTCTTCAACGACAGCGCGGTCGCGGCGCGCGCGCTCCAGGCGGACGGGAGCATCAGGCGCGCCCTCGTCATCGACTGCGACGTCCACCAGGGGAACGGCACCGCCTCGATCTTCTCCGGCGACGACTCGGTCGTCACGTACTCGATCCACGGCGCGAACAACTTCCCGTACCGGAAGGAGCTCAGCGACGTGGACGTGCCGCTTGCCGACGGGACGCGCGACGAGGAGTACTTGGCGGCGCTGTCCGCTTCGCTCCCTTCGGTCATCCGCGACGCGCGCGCCGATCTAGCGATCTTCGTCACCGGCGCCGACCCGCACGAAAACGACCGGTTCGGGCGGCTCAAGCTGACGGCAGCGGGGATCGCGGCGCGCGACCGGTACGTCTTCGCCGCGTGCCGTGACGCCGGGATCCCGGTCGCGGCGAGCATGGCCGGCGGGTACGGGCGCGACGTCTCCCAGACCGCGGCGATCCATCTCGAGACCGTGCGGGTCGCGGCGGCGGCCGCCGAGGCGTACGCGTGATCCGCTCGGCGAGCCACTCGTCGTACCCGCGGATCGGCGACGGCGAGTGGGACCAGCAGCTCCGGCGCACGGCGCGCGAGCGCGACCGGGGGCTCGCCACGGACGCCGACTTCCGCGCGGTCGAGGACGAGGTCGCCTCGCTCGTGGTCGCCGAGCAGTCGCGGGCGTTCGTGGACATCGTCACCGACGGGCTCGTGCGCTGGAGCGGGCCGTTCTCGCACTTCGCGCGCGGCTGGGACGGCGTGGCGCTCGACGGCCTCTCGCGGTGGTTCGAGACGGGGCTCTACGACCGCCGGATCGCGGTGACCGGGCCCGTGAAGCGGTGCGAAGCGGTCGTCGTGCGGGACGCGAAGCTCGCGCTCGACGTGCGGCCGAAACACTACAAGGCGGTTCTTCCCGGACCGGTGACGCTCGCGTTCTCGGCGCGCGTCGCGGACGGTGCGGATCGCGCGGCGGTCGCGGAGGAGGTCGCGGCGGCGCTCGCCGCGGAGGCCTTAGAGCTTGCGGCGGCGGGTGTGAAGATCGTGCAGCTCGACGAGCCGATCCTGTGCCGCCGCGCGGATCTCGCGGATCTCGTCGCGCGGTGCGCGGCGAAGGTGTTCGAGGCGGCGGGGGAGGGGGCGACGACGATCCTCTCGACGTACTTCGGCGACCTCTCGGATCCCGCTCTCGACCTGGCGGCGCTTCCGGGAACGCACCTCGGCCTGGACATGGTCCACGGTGCCGCGAACTGGCCCGTGCTCGTGCGCCTTCCCGAGGGGCGCGGCGTGCACCTCGGGCTCTTCGACGCGCGCACCGTGCGCCCCGAGACCGCCGAGGAGGCGTTCGAGCGGATCGTGCCGTATCGCGAGATTCTCCTGGCGCGCGACGTCATGGTCGGGCCGCAGTGCGGGCTCGAGCTGATCCCGCGCGATCACGCCTTCGACAAGCTCCTCCAGGCGCGCTACCTGAAGGAGAAGCTCGAGCGGGAGTGGCGATGGCACTCCTGACCACGACGATCGGGTCGTTCCCGAAGCCGCCGGCGCTCCACGAGGCGCGGCGGCGGTTCGCCGAGGGCGGGATCGAGGCGGGAGCGCTCTTCGAGGTGGAGAACGAAGCGACGGTCCGCGCGCTGAGGTTCCAGGAGGACCTTGGGCTGGACCTCCTCGTGGACGGCGAGATGGACCGGGCCGACCCGATCACGACGTTCGCGGAGCGCCTCTCCGGGGTCGAGATCGCGGGGTGGGTGCGCGTGTACGGCGACCGGTACGTGCGGAAGCCCCGCATCGTGGGGCCGGTCGGGCGTGCGGGGGCGTCCACCGTGGAGCGGTTCCGGTTCGCGCGGGGCGCCGCCTCGCGCGACGTGAAGGCGGTCGTTCCCGGGCCGTACTCGCTCCTGGACGGCTCCTACGACGAGCACTACGCGTCGCGCCGGGCGGCGTGCGCGGCACTCGCGGAGGTCGTGCGCGACGAGGTGCGGGACCTCGCGGCGGCGGGGGCGACCGACATCCAGATCGACGAGCCGGCGGCAGGCGCGCGGACGGACGAGTTGCCGATGCTCGCGGAGCTCCTGGCGCACGTGGGCGAGCCCTTGCGCGGCCGGGCCCGGCTCTGGGTCTATCTCGGGTACGCGGATCTGGAGGGCGCGGGGGCGGCGCTCGCGAAGCTCCCCGCCGACGGCGTGCTCGTCGCCGCGGCGCACTGCGACTACGCCGGGATCGAGGGATTCGCGCGGGCGCTCCCCTCCGACCGCTTCGTCGGTGTCGGCGTGATCGACACGCTGCGCGCGTCGGTGGAGAGCGAAGAGGAGGTGCGCGCGAGGATCGCGCGCCTGAGGGAGTTGATTCCTTCCGACCGTCTCTGGGTCGTCCCCGACGGCGGCTTTCGCGCGCTGCGTCCCGACGCTGCCCGGGCGAAGTTGTCCGCGATGGTCCGCGCCGCGAAGTAGAAAAAGGGGACTGTCCCCTTTTCTACTTCGCCTCGTCGAGCAAGGCTTGCGCGGACAGCGGCCCACCGACCGCTCCGCGCATCCACGCGTCGGGCGTCAACCGTCCCTGCTTCGCCACGCGCTCGAACTCGTCGCCGAAGCTCCCCTGACCGAACACGCGCGCGACCTGGAACGCGATGATGTGCCCCAGCGCGTAGTCGGGGAGGTAGAGGCCGTTCGAGATCATGTGCGAGTAGATCGCGAGGATCTCGACGTCCTTCACGCCGAAGATCGGCGCGTAGTACTTGTTCCACACCTCGCGCGCGATCTGAAGTGTCGCCTCGCGCAGCTCGGCAGGCTTGGCGTCCGGGTGCGCGTACATCCAGCGCCACACGCCCATGTCCACGAGGCTCACCCCACCGATCTCGTACGTCGCCCAGAGGTCCGCGTACGCCTCGTTCTTCCGGCGCTCCGCAGCGTTCGGATCCGCGAGGCCGAGCAGCTCCATGTCGCGCGCCTGGAACGTGAACGCGAGCGCCTCGGTGAACGCGTTGTTCGGCACCCCGTTCAGCGCCCAGTGGTCGATCTCGCCGAGCGAGAAGCTCTGCTCCACGTTGTGGCCGAGCTCGTGGATCGCGATGTTGTACCCCTTGTAGAGCATCCCCGTCTTCGAGGGGATGTTCGTGCGCAGGTGTGACTTGTCCTCGCGGCGCACGGCGCCCATCGCGTGCCCGGCGCCGCGCGAGGGATCGACGACGATCCGCTCGGAGAGCCACGCCGCCTTCTCCGGCCGGAAGCCCAAGCCCTTGAGGATGTCGGGGAGCGCCGCCTGGAACGACGCGACCGTCGGATACTTCTTCTTGGTCACCTCGTCGAGCTCGGTCTCGCTCCTCCCCGCGCGCGACGAGAAGCCGGCGTACCAGATGTCGAACGGCTCGAGCTTGCGTCCCAGCTTCCCCTCGATCCTCTTGGCGAGCGCCTTCACCTCGGGCGAGGTCAGGACCGAGATCAGGAGCTTCTCCACTTCGGCCTCCGGCACCTGCCGGTCCAGCTCGAACTTCCGCTGGATGTAGGTCGGCGCCGTCGGCGCGTACGGATCGACCGCGCGCACCGCGCGGAAGACATCGAGGAGCTTCGCGTAACGCGTGTCGGGCTCGCGCGGGGACTCGCCGGGACCGCCGACCTTGTTCGTGAACGGGTTCCAGGTCACGTCGCCGTTGTCGATGACGCGCTGGGGGATCTCCTGCCGGACGATCCGCTCCATGACCCTCTGGATCGCGCGCTGCTTGGCGAGCCCGTCTTCCCCCTCGCCGTAGTGGGACTTCAGCTCATCGCGCAGGTTCCAGTGCGTGATGAGGCGGCGCCCCTCGGTGAAGCCCAGGGGCTTGCCGTCTTTCCCCAGGAGCTTGTCGGCGCGGATGTAGTAGCCGGCGATGTACTGGTCGGCGGCCGTGAACGCCATCGTCACGTCCTGGCTGACCTCGGCCGGAACGCGCAGCGCCCACCGGTCCATCATCCGCGACCGCGCCCACGTCTCGCGCGACCAGGACGAGCCGTCCTTCAACCGGTCGGCGAGCGTGTGCACGGGGAAGTTCAGGAGCGCCAGGAAGGCGACCTTTGTCCTGAACAGGTCGTCGTCCACGTGGGCGGACAGATCGAGATCCCCCAGCCGCCGGTCGAGCTCCGTGACCGGGCCCGTGTCGAGGTCCTGCGGGGTCAGGAGCATCCGCCGCACCTCGAGGAGATGCCCGTCCACCTGCTCGAGGACGGTCTCCAGGCGGTCGAAAGCCTCGGAAAGGCCCTGGTCCCCCGACAGGAAGTTCTCGACGCAGAACGCCGTGTACGCCTTCTCGTCGCCGTCCTCGGGGAACCACCGCGCCGCGACCTGGGCCGCCCCCTGCCGCGCGCGGGCCTCCTCGGCGGCGCCGTGCTTCGCCGTGATGCCGGCGACCGCGGCGTCGATCGCGGCCTTGCCGATCGAGGGCTTAGCAGGGGCGGCGAGGGTGGCGGTGGACATCAGGACGGCCGCCGCGACGGCGGGGGACAAGAGGCGCATGGGGTCCTCACGGGCCGGATCAACGGTTTCCGGCGAGAGCGAGCAGGCGGCGGACCGCCCCGTCGACCAGGGCGTCGGCCTCCTTCTGATTGGCGGCGAACGAGCGGAGCGTGACCCGCGCGGGGGCCTTGCGGTGGCGCGCGCCGGGGTGCGACTTGATCCACACGGCGGGGTACTCGCCGCTGACCCGCTCGAGGAGCGGCCTCAGGGACGACTCGTCGGAGGTCGGGGCCTCGACCTCGCGCGAGGCGGAGGCGCGCATCGGGAACAGGTCCTTCAGGCGCGTGCGCGCCTCTTCGAGCACGGCGCGCGCCTCGGCCGGCCGGCCGGGGATCGCGACGACCGTGCCGCCGCCGGCGCGCCGCACGAGCATCCCCGGGGCGACGCCCTGGGAGTTCGGCAGCGCCTCAGCCCCGACCGGGAGGAAGCACATCTTCTCGCGCGCGGAGGTCATCCCCGCTCCCGGGTAGGCCGCGTCGACCATCTCCCGGGCCGGCGCGTTGAGCGTCAGCGGGAGCCGGATGGCGTCCGAGATCCCGGCGAGCGTGCGGTCGTCCACCGCGGGTCCTAAGCCCCCCGTCGTGATCACGAGGTGCACCGACCGCTCGAGCGCCTCCGAGACCGCGTTGGCCACCGAGCGGTCGAGGTCGTCCACGACCGTGACCCGGTGGACGAGCGCGCCGCGGCGCGTCAGCTCCGCCACGATCGGGCGTGCGTTGAGGTCGTCCACCTCGCCGCGCAGGAGCTCGCGGCCGACGACGACGATCTCCGCATGGAGCGGTCCCTGACGCTCGACGATGATGCGGGGACGCGGCTTTTCAGACTGGCGCGGCGCGCGCCTCACGGGCTTCCTCGGAGGTGCGGGCGGACGGCGCTTCACGGGGCGGGAAGCTTAGCACCCCGCACCTCGGCGATGCGCCGCATCACGCGCTCGATCTCGGCGTTGGGCGTCGAGGCTCCGGCGGTCAGCCCGATCGCGACCGGGCCTTCTCGAAGCCACCCCGGCGTGACGGTCTCCGCGCGCTCGTGGAGCGGCTGATGGCGGATCGAGCCCGCGGATTCGATCGAGGAGGCGTCCGCGACGTGGAACGTGGGGACGCCCCGCGCGAGACCGATCTCGAGGAGGTGGGTCGTGTTCGACGAGTTGTACCCGCCGATGACGACGAGGACGTCGAGCGAGAGGTCCTGAAGCATCGTGTTGAGCGCGTCCTGGCGCTCCTGGGTCGCGCTGCAGATCGTGTCGAACGCGCGGAATCGCTCCGCGGCCCCCTGTTCCCCGTACCGCGCGACGAAGGCGCGTCGCAAGTGCTGCGCGATGGCGAGCGACTCCGACGCGAGCATCGTCGTCTGGTTCGCGCAGCCGATCCGCTCGAGGTCGCGGTCGGCGTCGAACCCGGGCGAGACGGCGCGCTCGAGGCGCTCTTCGATCTCGGCCGCGCGCCCGCCCTCCGCTACGTGACGCGCGAGGAGCTCCGCCTCGTCCATGTCCCGCACGACGACGAAGCGGCCGGCACGCGACGACGTCGCGCGCGTCTCCTCGTGGCTCCACGTGCCGTGGATCAGGGAGGTGAAGCCGTCCTTCGCGTAACGCTCGACGTTCTTCCAGACGTTCAGGACCGACCCGCACGTCGTGTCCACGACGATGCACCCGATGCCGCGGAGACGCTCCATCGTGGCGGTTTCCACCCCGAACGCCGGGAGGAGCACGACGTCGCCCTCGGAGAGCGCGTCGTAGTTCCCCTCCAGGAAGCGGATCCCCATCGAGGTCAGCTTCGCGTTGACGCGCGGGTTGTGGATGATCTCGCCGGTGATGTAGAGGTCCCGGCCGGGGAACTTCTCGCGCGTCTCGTAGGCGTACTCGATGGCGCGGTCCACGCCGTAGCAGAAGCCGAACTCCTGGGCGAGATGGAAGGTCAGGTCGCCCACGGCGAGGCGGAACCCCTCCTCCCGCATGCGGTCCACCAGCGGGCTCGCGTAGTCGCGCACCACGGTGCCGCCGACGACCTGCTTGAGCCCGAACCCGCGGTTGGTGTAGCGGGGGTCGCTCATCGCGGGATACGGATCTCCTGGCCGGGGTGGATCGTGGTGCTGCGGTTCAGGCCGTTCGCCTCGAGCAGGCGCGTCAGCGAGATCCCGTACGCGGTCGCGATGCGCAAGAGCGTCTCGCCCTTCCGCACGACGTGCACGCCGCCGCCCCCGGCGGGCGTTTCTGCCGCGACCGTCGCGGCCGGCGCCGGTGCCGGTGCCGGCGCCGGCGCACGCTTGGGCGTGACCGTGCCTTCGGGGAGCCACACGCGCGTCCCCGCGGGAAGCGCGTTTCGATCGGCGAGCGCGCGCTTGGTCCATCCGGGATTGAGCTCCGCGAGCTTTCCCATCGGAACGCCGTACCGGTGCGCGACCCGGCTCGCGGAGGTCGGCGCGTCGAGCACGATCCGGTCGAGGGCGGCGGGGGGGAGCGGCGCCAGGCCCTCGGGGAAGTACGCGGCGGGGTCCCTCGCGATCTCGCGCGCCGCGAGGAATTCCTTGTAGAAGTTCTTCGACGCGAAGCCGAAGGTCCGGCCGTCGTACTCGGCGAGGATCCGCTCGAAGTCGGTGCCGAAGCGCTCCTTCGCGGCACGCATCCCGTTCACGCCGTGGTTGTACGAGGTGATCGCCAGCGGCCACGACTGGAACTCGGCGTAGGCGGTGCCGAGGTAGCGCGCCGCTCCGTGCGCGGCGGCGATCGGATCGCGCCTCTCGTCGAGCGCGGGCGTCATGAGCATGAACTTGCGCGCCGCGCTCTTCGTGAACTGCCAGACGCCGACCGCGCCCGCGGAGGACAGCGCGTCGGCCTGATAGGACGACTCGACGTGCGGAAGGTAGGCGAGGTCCTCGGGGAGCCCCGCGTCGCGGAAGATCGCGGCGAAGGCGTCGTGGTAGCGGCCGGAGATCTCGAGGCCGCGGCGGAACCGCTCGCGCAACCCCCGCTGCGAGCGCACGCGGAGCGAGGCGCCCGCAATCCCCTCGGAGCCCGCGACGTCGGTGACCTTCAGGACGACCGCCTTCTCGTCGTCGTCGAGCGGGACTCCTGCTCCGATCTTCGCCTCGATGCCGGCGAGGCGCGCCGAGATCGCCTCCCGGCGGCCGGTGACGTAGTCGCGCTGGGCGTCGGTGTACGTCTCCCCGATGGGCCCGGGAAGCTCGAAGATCTCGTAGACGATCGAAGGATGGTCCATGTCGTGGAGCACGACCTGTCCCATCGTCCAGCGTGCCCAGACGTTCTTCCAGAACTCCACCCCCTCGTGCATCGAGTCGGGGTAGGGGAAGTCGAGGTCGGCGGCCCGAGCCGGTGCGAGCGCGCACGTCAGGACGACGACGCACGCTGCGGCTGCCGCTCGGCGAGGTCTCACGTTGGGGGACACTCCATGCGGGACGCGGAAAGAACCCGTTGAATATATTCTGCTACATTGCTGCCGGCCAGGGGAGAGGATGATTGAAGCGGGGGTCGGTCTCTCGAGCGCGTCGTCGACCGTCGTCGCGGCGTCGGAGGCGGCTTCCACCGCGGCGTCGGGACTTTCCGGCGAGCGGGCCGACCTGGCGATCGTCTTCGCGACCGGCGATCACGCCGACGAGATCCCGAGCCTCCTGTCGTCGGTGGAGCGCGCCGCGGGCACCCCTTACATCGTCGGCTGCTCCGCCTCGGGGGTCATCGCCTGTGGCCGCGAGCTGGAGGACGGGCCCGCGATCGGCGTCCTCGCCATCCGCTCCGACGTCCTCCGCACCACACCGTTCCTGTTCCGCGACTCCGGCGACCAGGGCCTGACCGCGGGGATCCACCTGGGGCAGCGTCTGGCGGGCTCGCGCGCCACCGAGGACGTCGTCCTCGTCTGGCCCGACCCGTTCCGCGTCCGCCCCGACCGGATGCTCCAGGGGCTCGACGCGACCTTGGGCGCGGTCCCCGTCGCCGGCGGTGCCGCGTCGTCCTTGGCAGGGGCTTCGGAGACGTTCCAGTTCAACGGCTGCGAGGCGGGGTCGGGCGCCGTCTCGGGCGTGAGGCTGGCCGGCGGCGTGCGCCACCAGGTCGCGGTCACGCAGGGTTGTCGGCCGCTCGGTGAGCCGCTGCGCGTGACCGGGTCGCATCAGAACCTCGTGCTCGAGCTCGACGGGATGCCGGCGCTCGAGGCGCTTCGCAAGTTGGCACCGCGCGACCTCGCGCTCGATCCGGAGAGCTCGCTGGCTTCGCTGTCGGTCGCGCTGTTCCCGGAGGCCGCAGGTGGGACGCTGCGTTCCGGCGAGTACCTCGTCCGCAACATCCTCGCCGTGGACCCCGACACCGGGGTCATCGCGGTCGCCGCGGAGGTCGAGGAGGGGCAGTCGCTTCTCTTCGCGATCCGCGAGCCCGAGGCGGCCCGGGCCGATGTCGAGCGGATGGCCCAGCGGGCCGCAGCGGCGGCGCCCCCCGGCGGATACCACTTCGGCCTCTACTTCAACTGCCTCGCGCGCGGACGCTCGCTCTACGGCCGTGAGGGGGTCGATGCCGGCATCCTGTCCCGCTACCTCAAGGACGTTCCCATCCTCGGCTTCTTCTGCAACGCGGAGATCGCCCCGGTCTCCGGGATGAACCACCTGTTCACCTACACCGGCGTGCTGGTGCTCTTCTCCGCCTGACTTCGCAGGCGCCGCAGCAGGCGCCGCATGTCCTCCGGAACCGGTGACTCGAAGCGCATGGCCTTGTGCCCGCGGGGCGCTTCGAACGCCAGGCGGTGCGCGTGGAGCGCCGTGCGAGCCAAGAGCGGCGAGGGCTCGCCGTAGGTGACGTCGCCGATCAGCGCGTGCCCGGTCGCGGCGAGCTGGACGCGAATCTGGTTCCTCCGCCCGGTCTCGAGTCGCACCTCGAGGAGCGTCGCGTGGGGGAACCGCTCGACGACCTTGTACGAGAGGGTCGCGAGGCGTCCTTCTCGCCCCTTCGGAACGACGTGCACCTTGAGGCTCTTCTCGTGCTCGGCGAGCGCGTGGACGAGGCGCCCGCGGTCGGGCTCCACGCGTCCCGACGCCACCGCGAGGTAGATCCTCTCCGGCGTGCGCGCCTTGAACTGCGACTTCAGCTCCATGTACGCCGGGTGCGATCGCGCGAAGACGACGAGCCCCGAGGTGTACCGGTCGATCCGGTGGACGACGTGGAGGTGCGGCCGCTTGTGTCCGCGGCGCTTGTACGCGTCGAGGAGCCGCTCCTGGAGCGACTCGCCGGCGGCCGGGCCCGCGGGGACCGTGACGATCCCCGCCTCCTTGTCCACGACGACGAGATCGTCGTCCTCGTGGACCACGCGGTACCCGTCCCCCTCGCGGAACTTGCGGTCCTCGCCCGCGTACTTCCGCCCCGGCTCCGAGGTGACCTCGATCTCGTCACCGACCACGACCCGCACGTCCGGCTTGGCCGCGACGCGGCGGTTCCGGCGCACGCAGCCGGACGCGATGAGCCCCTTCGCCTCGGCGTTCGAGAGCCCGAGGCGGTCGTGGAGGAGCCGCTGGA
>Ga0111538_10015173_pt1 | contig 10137 bp, 9 predicted proteins | sample SoiMethybrSBSTD1_FD_79669 | JGI IMG/M metagenome (GOLD analysis project Ga0111538, IMG submission 79669) | Bulk soil microbial communities from a Populus tree surrounding site in Tennessee, USA - Soil MetaG P. TD hybrid SBSTD1 (version 2)... | ecosystem: Environmental > Terrestrial > Soil > Tree... | reverse complement strand
GGCAGCCGCCAGTCGCTTCTTACATCGCGGTGCGGATCGACCAGAGCTCAGGGAAGAACCGCAGCTCGAGCGCCTTGGTGAGATACGACACACCGCTGGTACCGCCTGTGCCGCGCTTGTAGCCGATGATGCGCTCGACCGTCTTCATGTGACTGAAGCGCCAGAGCTGGAACTGATGGTCGAGATCGACCAGCTTCTCCGCCAGCTCGTACAGGTCCCAGTTCTCCTCGACGCTGTGATAGACCGACAGCCAGGCGGCCGCGACCTGCTTGTTCGGCTGGTACGGCTGCGACCAGTCCCGATCGAGGCATTCCTGCGGGATCTCGAAGCCGCGGGAGCTCAGCAGGCGGATCGACTCGTCGTAGATGCTCGGGGTATTCAGCGCGCGCTGCAGCGCCTCGTACCCGGCCGCGTCGCGCCGATGCACCTCGATCATCTCGGCGTTCTTGTTGCCGATGACGAACTCCAGCATGCGGTACTGCACTGACTGGAATCCGGACGCGCGGCCGAGTTGATTGCGGAACATCGAGTATTCGGCGGGTGTCATCGTCGCCAGCACGTCCCACGACTGCACCAGCTGCGCCTGAATGCGCGACACGCGCGCCAGCATCTTGAACGACGGACCGAGATCGTCGCGGCGGATATGATCGCGCGCCGCCGTCAGCTCGTGCAGGCACAGCTTCATCCACAGCTCGGACGCCTGGTGGATGATGATGAACAGCATCTCGTCGTGCTCGACCGAGACCGGCCGCTGCGCGGAGAGCAGCTGATCGAGCCGGAGGTATTGGCCGTAGCTCTGCGACTCGCCCAAGTCCCAGTGCACCTGCTCGTCGGACAGGTCGACCGGACGTGCCGGGGGGTTCGGGTCGTGCTCGCTCACGAGAACATCCATCCAGGAACGCTTTGCCAGCCGCGCAGCAGCTCGCGATCGAGCTCGCGATAGTCGGGCTCGAAGCTCTCGACCAGCGACCAGAAGCGGTTCGAGTGATTCATGTGCCGCGTGTGGCAGAGCTCGTGAACCAGCAGGTAGCGCACGACCGGCGGCCGCAGGAACAACAGACACAGGTTCACGCTGATCGTGCCGCTTGCTGAGCAGCTGCCCCAGCGCGTGCGCTGCCGGCGAATCTGCAAACGCGAATAGCGGAAGCCGCCCTCCGCCGCCACCCGGGCAAGCTCATTGGCGAGCTGCTCTCGCGCCGCCTCGGCAAGCCACTCGCGCAGCGCCGCGGTCACTGCGCGATCGTCGTGCACAGGTCCGCTCACGATGATGACACTCTCCCCGCCGACGCGTACGCGTGCAGCCGGGCCCGCTGCGTGCTGGTACTCGACCGCGTAGTGACGACCGATCGCCGGCAGCTTGATCGAAGTCGGACGGCTGTCGTCGACGGCGGCCGCAGTCGACAGATCTTCGACGCGGCGATGGATCCACTGCCGGTGCGCGCCGACGAATTTCTGCACGGCTGCCGGCGATGCGCCCGGCGGCACGACGACCTCGACGCGGCCGCCCGGATAGACGCGCACCGACAGCCGCCGCGCCCGGCGGCTCACGCGCACCGTCCACCGATCGGCAGCGCTGCGCGCATCGAACAATTGCAGCTGCGGAGACATGAAGGATGGAAACTGGCGCCGGTTCACGTGCGAAGTGTAATTCAGCAAAGGGTAGTTTACTGGGGCCTCGTCGCGGCAGCTTGTAGCAGTTGCTGCGCCTGCCGGTAGTCCGGAGCCAACACCAGCGCCCGCTCGAGCGCGTCGCGCGCCGCGACCGGATCGCCACGTTGCAGATAGGTTTCGCCCAGCATCGTCAGCGCTTCCACGTGGCCCCAGTCGGGCTTACCCGGACGCGATGGCGGCGCGGCTTCGAAGCTCGCGACTACTGCGCGCCAGTGCTCCGTTGCCGCAGGGTCCGTGGCGGTATTCGGCCCGCACAGTGCCTGGATCAGCTTGACGCGCGGATTGTCCGGAGCGAGCCCGGTCGCCGTGCGCAGCGGCTTGCTGTTCGCGCAGCCAGCCGAGCCGCTGCGAGCCGTCGCCGAATGACCCTCGCACGCCGCCTGGATCGCGAGTGCTTCCGCAAACCCGGCCTCCTTCTCGACTGCGTTGCGCGCGTGCCGTGCACACGTCTGCGCCGCCTTCGACGCCAGCGACTTCGCGTTGGGCCGCGGTCGCTGATCTGCGAGCGGCTGCAGGTAGAGCTGCGACAGCTTCCAGTTGCCGTACGCCAGCTGATAGGCCCTGCTCGCAACCAGGGAATCCTCGACCTGGAACTCTTCGAGCGTCTTCAGGACGGTTTCGATCGCCTGCGGGTCGCCGGTGTAGAACGCGTATTGCATACGGGCCGCCGCATCGTCCAGCTCCGTGACGCTCTCGCCGTAAGCTCCTTGCGCGACCAGCGCTGCCAGCAGCAGCCCGCAGGAGGTTGCTCTACAATTCATGGCCCGCACGATATCACAGGCTGCCTTCGACGCAGATTCACCCCATTGTCCGCTCCGCTCATCGACATCGGCATCAATCTCGCCCACGACAGTTTCGACTCCGATCGCGCTGAAGTGATCCAGCGGGCTGCGGCTGTCGGCGTGACGCGCATGGTGATCACCGGCAGCTCGTTGCCGAGCACGCGCGCGGCGATCGAACTGGTCCGCAGCGATCCGCAGCGTTTCCGGTGCACAGCGGGCGTCCATCCGCATCACGCGACTGACCTCGACGAGACGGCACTGCAGGAGCTCGCAACGCTCGCCGCACAGCCGCAAGTCGTGGCCGTCGGCGAATGCGGGCTCGACTACTTTCGCAACTTCTCGCCGCGACCGGCGCAGATTACGGCATTCCGGCACCAGCTCGACCTCGCGGTGCAATTGCGTAAACCGGTGTTTCTGCATCAGCGCGATGCGCATGACGAGTTCGTGACGATCCTGCGCGAATACAGCCTGCAACTCGTCGGCGGCGTCGCTCATTGCTTCACCGCCGGCAGCGCCGAGGCACGCGCCTATCTCGATCTCGGCCTGTACATCGGTATCACCGGCTGGATCTCCGACGAGCGGCGCGGCCTGCACCTGCGCGAAGTTGTCCGCACGATCCCTGCGGAGCGTCTGTTGATCGAGACGGACGGTCCGTACCTGCTGCCGCGCGACCTGAATCCGAAGCCGCACAGCCGGCGCAACGAGCCGATGTACTTGCCGCATGTGCTGCAGGCCGTCGCCGCGGCACGGGGTCAGTCACCACAGGAACTCGCGTCTGTCACGACGCGTAACGCTCTCACGCTATTCGGCTGGCCTGCGCCCGCCGCGGAGGTTTGAAATGAACTCTGCGATCAACATGGAACGCCTCACCCGCTACATCGATACCACCTGGGACGAATCGATCGTGCCGGCGCTGTCCGAATACATTCGCATCCCGAACAAGTCGGTGCACTTCGACCCGCAGTGGGAGCAGCACGGCCACATGCTGCGCGCAGCGGAGCTGATGAAGCAATGGTGCGAGGAGCACGCGCTACCCGGCATGAAGATCGAGATCGTGCGCCTGCCCGGGCTCACGCCGTTGCTCTACATCGACGTGCCGGCGTCCGGAAATCCTGCCGGCCGCTCGAGCGATTGCGTGCTGTTGTACGGTCACATGGACAAGCAACCGGAGTTCAGCGGCTGGGCTGAAGGGCTCGAGCCGTGGAAGCCCGTGCTTCGCGATGGTCGTCTCTACGGCCGCGGCGGTGCGGACGACGGCTACGCGGTGTTCGGCTCGCTGCTCGCATTGCGCGCGCTGGCAGATCAGAACATTCCGTATGTGCGCAGCGTGATCCTGATCGAGGGCAGTGAAGAGAGCGGCAGCCCGGATCTGCCCGCGTATATCGATGCGCTCGCCGATCGCATCGGCGAGCCGTCGCTCGTCGTGTGCCTCGATGCCGAGTGCGGTAACTACGATCAGTTCTGGTGCACTACTTCGCTGCGCGGCAATCTGGTCGGAACGCTGCGGGTCGAAGTGCTGACGGAGGGTGTGCACTCCGGCATGGCGAGCGGTATCGTGCCGTCGAGTTTTCGAATCGCACGCCGCTTGCTGGAGCGCATCGAGAGCGCCGAGACCGGCATGCTGATCGATGCCCTGTGGACCCGGATTCCTGAGGATCGGCTGCAGCAGGCGCGCGCTGCTGCGCAAACGCTGGGCAAAGGCGTCCACGGCAAGATGCCTCTCGCCGGCCATACGCGGCCGATGAGCGACGACATTTACGAGCTGCTCCTCAACAGCACGTGGCGACCCACGCTCTCGGTGACCGGCGCCGAAGGACTGCCCTCGCTGCAAAACGCCGGCAACGTGCTGCGGCCGTACACGTCGCTCAAGCTATCGTTCCGTCTGCCGCCTGGTGTCGACGCGAAGGCGGCTGCGAAAGCGGTCAAGCAGCTTCTGGAGAGCGATCCGCCCTACGGCGCCACCGTCAGCTTCAACGTGGAATCGAGCGAAGGCGGCTGGAATGCGCCCTCCACCGCGCCGTGGCTCGAAGCCGCGATTCAGTCAGCGTCGCGCACGTTCTTCGGTCGCGACGCGATGTACATGGGCGTCGGCGGCACGATTCCGTTCATGGGCATGCTGAGCGAGAAGTTTCCGCGCACGCAGTTCCTGATCACCGGCGTGCTCGGCCCGCACTCGAACGCGCACGGCCCGAATGAGTTCCTGGATATCGCGACGGGCAAGCGGGTGACGGCGTGCGTCGCGCACGTGGTGGCGGAACACGCGAAGAAGAAGGTGTAACTACGCCGCCAGCGGATTCGGCTCGGCGTTTCTCTTGACGTTCGCCCAAACGTCGCCGAACGCCGCGGTGATGTTGCCGCGCGCCTTGTCCACCGGCGGGAAATCCTGCGTCAGGCCGTCGATGCGCAGGCAGTTGCGCGGCTTGCCCTTGGGGAATTCGCTGCGCAGCGTGAACAGCAGCCGGCCTTCGACCGGCACCTCGCCCGTCAGCAGCCGCACCGCCGCCATGCGGTCGTACAGCGCATGCTGCGGGTTCGCGAATGTATAGCGGCGTTTCTTGCCGATCGCGGTCCACTCGAGCATCTGGTCGCCGCCGAAGATCGCACCGGGGTGATCCAGCAGGTCCGCGACCAGCAGGCCACGCTGGGTGAGCAGCAGGTAGTGCACGTGAATCTGGCCGCCGTTGCCGTTCGGGATCAGCACGTTCTTCAGCATCTCGTACGCGACGTTGGAGATCGCCGCGTCGATCGCCCGCCGCGTGCGATACGCGCGCAGCAACAGGTAGGCCCAGACGAGCAGCGCAAGCGCGGCGACCGCGCCGGCAACGACATACCACCACGTCGGAATGTGTTCGGGAATCGGGATCATCAGCTCTTCTGCAGCTCCGTACGCAACGCTTCGAGCGTCGGGTCGAGTTCCGTTTCCTGCCGTGGCAGCGACAGCATGCGCGAGAGAGCATCGGGCATTGGCGCTGCGCGGCCGGTCTGCGCCTCGACGATCTCGTTGAACTTCGCCGGATGGGCCGTGGCCACGATCACCCAGTGACCGCGCGCGCCGCGCGCCAGCAGCCGGCGGAACACTTTGGCCGCAGTCGCACTGTGCGGGCACCACAGCCGGTCGAGCTCGTGCGAGTCGCGGCGGATGGTGCCGCGGATCTCGATGTCGTCCACGCTCGACGCGCCGATCTGCCCCTGCAGCTCCTCGAAGTCCGGATGCAGGGCGCGCAGCCGCTCCATGTTGCTCGGGTCGCCGACGTCCATCGCGTTCGCCAGCGTCGCGACACTGGGTCGCGGCGCCCACTCGCCGGTGCGCAGATATTCCGTGATCGACTGATTCGCGTTCGTGGCGAGCACGATCTCGCCGATCGGCAGACCGATGTGACGTGCCCAGATGCACGCCAGCGCGTTGCCGAGATTGCCGGTCGGCACGATGAAGTTGGCGCGCCGGCCGCTGTCGCGCCACAGCTGCAGACCCGCCTGAGCGAAGTAGACCATTTGCGGCAACAGGCGGCCGATGTTGATGCTGTTGGCGGACGAGAGCTGATGCGTCTCGGCGAGCGCCGGATCGGCGAACGCCTCTTTCACGATGCGCTGGCAGTCGTCGAACGAGCCGCGCACTGCGAAGGTCCGCACGTTCCCGCCCCAGCACGCGAGCTGATGCGCCTGCCGGTCCGAGACGCGCCCTTGCGGATACAACACGGCGACGTCGACCCAGGGCTTGTTGTGAAACGCAGCCGCGACCGCGGCTCCCGTATCGCCCGAAGTGGCCACCAGAATCGTCAGCTTGCGCTTATGACCGCGGCGAATTCGTTCCAGGCACGCGGCGAGGAAACGCGCGCCGAAATCCTTGAAGGCACTGGTCGGGCCGTGAAACAGCTCCAGCACCGACAGCGGCGCGGGCGCATTCGGCAGGCCGGCGAGCGGCGCCGGAAAGTCGAACGCCTCCTTGCAGATCGCCGGCAGCTCGGCCGCGAGCGGATCGCCCGCGGCGAACGGTGCGAGCAACGTCGTGGCGATCTGCGGCAGCTCGACGTCCGCCTCGAACTGCCGCGTGGTGAAATGCGGAAACTCCCGGGGAACATACAACCCGCCGTCCGGCGCGATGCCACGCGCGATGGCTTCCCCAAGCTGCACAGCGTGGTCGGCGTTGCGGGTGCTGATGTAGTGCATGGAGAAGGGCCCGAGGGTCAAGCGACTTTTATCATTCGAGAATGCGCGCGCCGGCCGGATCGAGCGTCGAGATCCAGGCATCGCTGGCGAGACCGTGCGCGTCGAACGCGGCCGTCATCGCATCGCGAATGCGCTCCGCATGCTGCTGCTCGCACCAGGCGAACACCGTCGGCCCGGCGCCCGAAATCGAGCATCCGAGCGCGCCGTTGGCCATGGCGCCCTCCTTGACTGCTTTGAAGCCCGGGATCAGCACCTGGCGCTGCGGCTCGATGATCACGTCTTCGAGGGACTCCCGTATCAGCTGCAAGTCGCCGGTGAAGCACCCGGTGAGAAATCTGGCGAGGTTCGCAGATTGCCAGATCACGTCCGACAGATCGATGGAGCGATTGAGGATCTGCCGCGCCTCGCGCGTCGACAGCATCATGTGCGGATGCACCAGCACGCAGCGCACGGTGGACGGCACGGGGATCTGCTTCACATTGGGATTGTCGATGCCGACGGTGAGCACCAGTCCGCCGTACAGGGACGGGGCGATGTTGTCCACGTGCACCGAGCCGCTGGCGACAGCCTCGCCCTTCATCGCGAACTTCAGCAGTTCGAGCTTGCCGAGCGGCTCGGGAAGCAATGCGTTCGCCGCGACCACCCCCGCGACCGCGGACGCCGCCGAGCCACCCAGCCCGGAGCCGAGCGGAATACCTTTGTGGATCGCGAGGTCGATGCCGAAGTCCAGCTTCAGGTCGCGGACCATGCACAGCACGCCCATACCGGCCGTGTTGCGCTCCGGCTCGCGCGGCAAGTCGACGACGGCGCCGGTGACGGCGCTGATGGTCACGCGGGGTTCGGGGATGCGGCGTGCGGTCACGCGATCGCCGATCGCCTGGAAGCTGTGTCCGAGGACGTCGAAACCGACTCCGACGTTGCCGACGCTGGCGGGTGCGAATGCTGTAGCTACCTGCCGCATGCTCAGAGCTTCACGCCGAGGTAGGCGCACACGCGCAGCAGATCGCCGAACACGCCGCCGGCCGTCACTTCCGGACCGGCGCCGGGGCCCTGCACGACCAGCGGGTTCTGGTTGTACCGCTGCGTCAGGAAACGCACGACGTTATCGGTGAGATTGATGTTGGCGAACGTGTGCGTGCGCTCCAGCTCGACCAGTCCGACCGAGGCTTTGCCCGTAGCGGCATCGAGAGAGCCGATGTAGCGCAGCACCCGATTGCGACTGCGGGCGGCCTGCAGTCGCTCCGCCATTGCGCTATCGAACTGCGGCAAGCGCTCCAGGAACTCGTCCAGGCTACAGCCGACCAGTGCGCGCGGCACCAGGCTTTCGAGCTGCACGTCGGCCAGCTCCAGCCGCAGCCCCATCTCGCGACCAAGGATGATCAGCTTGCGGGCGAAGTCGGTGCCCGACAGATCGTCACGCGGATCCGGCTCGGTGTAACCGCGCGCCTTCGCCTGGCGCACGACCGAGGAGAACGGCTCCGAGCCGTCCCACACGTTGAACAGGTACGAGAGCGTCCCGGACAACATGCCTTCGATGCAGCGGATCTCGTCGCCGGTATCGCGCAGATCCCGCAGCGTCTGGATCACAGGCAGCCCGGCGCCGACGGTGGCCTCGTACAGATAGTGGGCATTGCCCGCCCGGCGCGCCTCGTGCAGGCGCCCATAGAACTCCAGGTCGGCGCTGTTCGCCTTCTTGTTCGGCGTCACGATGTGGATGCCGCTCGCGAGCCAGCCCGGATAGCGGTCGGCCACGTCCTGGCTCGATGAGCAGTCGATGATGATTGCGTGCGGCAAATGCTCCGCCTGGATGTGCTGCGCGAAGCGCGCCAGATCGGCGCCTTCGGCGCGGCCGGTGAATGCATCGCGCCAGCGCGGTAGCTGCACTTCGGGGTCCGCAAGGTGCATGAACCTGGAGCTCATGATGCCGCGGACGCGCAGGTCGAGCTTCAGCTCGCGCGACAGGCGCCGCACCTGCGTCGCGAGCTGATCGAGCAGCTCGCTGCCGACGACGCCGGGACCGATGAGTCCGACGGAGATCGTGTACGGCGAAAGGTAGAAGCTCGAATGAACCGACCGCAGCGCGCGTGCCGAGTACTTGCTGTCGATCACCGCGGAGATGTTGCGCTCCGATGCGCCCTGCGCGATCGCACGGACGCTCACCGCTGCAGTCCCGAGGGCGCCGAACACTTTCGCGGCGACACCGTGTGAGCCCGCCATGCCGTCGCCCACGACAGCGAGGATGCTGCAGCCCGGATCGACCTGCACTTGCTGGATTTGTCCCTCGCGCAGCTCGCGATCGAACGCCTGTCGTACGACGGCTTCGGCGCGTGCGGCTTCGGCTTCCGGAATCGCGAAGCAGATCGAGTGCTCGGAGCTGCCTTGCGAGATCAGGATCACCGAGATGCCGTGATCGCGCAGCGCGCCGAACAAGCGGTGCGCCGTGCCGGGCACACCGATCATGCCCGCGCCTTCGAGGTTCACCAGGGCGACGCGGTCGATGCAGGTGATGCCCTTGACCGCGATCTCCGAGGTCGGGTTGGCGCAGATCAGCGTACCGGCCTTCTCGGGAGCGAAGGTGTTGCGGATCCAGATCGGGATGCCCTTCAGCACCGCCGGCGCCATGGTCTGCGGGTGGATCACCTTCGCGCCGAAGTACGCGAGCTCCATCGCCTCGTTGTAGGACAGCGAGTCGATGACCTTGGCGTCCGGCACCAGCCGCGGGTCGGCGCTCAGCACGCCATCCACGTCGGTCCAGATGTGGATCTCTTCGGCATCGAGCAAGGAGCCGAAGATCGAGCCGGAGAAGTCGCTGCCGTTGCGGCCGAGCGTCGTCTGCACACCCTTCGGATCGCGCGCGATGAACCCGGTGATGATCAAGGTGGCGGGTGCGGCCGGGTCGCGGGGAGTCATGCGCTCCACATTGGCCTGCGAAACGTGCCATCGCACGGCGGGGCCGAGCGGCCCCCATTCCACCGACACGACGTCGCGAGCATCGATCCAATGCACATTGCCGGGGCGCCGGCCGCGAGTGCGCAGGTAGGCGCTGAACAGCCGTGTCGACCAGATCTCGCCGTAGCCGGCGACCAGGTCGCGCACTGGCTGCGAAGCCGAGCGAATCAGCGCCACCGTGTGCAGGATCCCGGCGATGTCCCGGCAATCCTGCCCCAGTGTCGCGAGGAATTCGCTGCGCGCGGCACCGGCGAGCAGCGTATCTGCAATCACCTCGTGGCGATGGCGCAGCGCCTCGATCTGCTCGGTGAGCGGACCTTCCTGCCGCTCCGCCATGGCGACCAGGTTGAGCAGCGCATCGGTTACGCCGCGGCAGGCAGACAGCACGACGCCCAGCCGCGGATGCGGATCCTCCTCGAGGATCCGTGCGACGCGTTCCATGCACACGGCATCGGCGACACTCGATCCGCCGAACTTATGTACGCGCCAGCGTTGCACTTGCCAGGATCTCTTGTTGCTCTCTCAAGGCGACCGCGCAGCCGCTGCGATCCGGCGCATGACCACCGGG
>Ga0111538_10015171_pt1 | contig 10138 bp, 10 predicted proteins | sample SoiMethybrSBSTD1_FD_79669 | JGI IMG/M metagenome (GOLD analysis project Ga0111538, IMG submission 79669) | Bulk soil microbial communities from a Populus tree surrounding site in Tennessee, USA - Soil MetaG P. TD hybrid SBSTD1 (version 2)... | ecosystem: Environmental > Terrestrial > Soil >... | reverse complement strand
TCTGCATCGACAAGGCAACTCTCGGCGGCTTCGGCTCGGCCATCACATTCACCGGCTTTAACAAAGTATTCCTCGCTGTGCCGGATCGCGGGCCGTTCGACGGCCGCACCGATACTCCGTATTGGGATCGATTTCACTTCCTGCATCTGGCGCTCGACACCAGGAAACCGTTTCCGAACATTCGTACGACGCTGCTCGACACGCGCTTTCTCAGGAACGAGTGGAGCCGGCATTTCGTCGGCAACGCCTACGCCTTCGACACCGAGCACCCGTCAGCCACTCGGCGCTTCGATCCGGAAGGGGTCGCGCTGAGCGATGACGGTACGTTCTTCGTGTCTGACGAGTACGGCCCGTACATCTTCGAGTTCGATCGGTACCGACGGCTGGTCCGCCGCGTGCGCGTGCCGAAGAAGTTCCGGCTCGCCCCGCCGCCGCTCGGCAATCCGACGGGCGATGTCGACAGCGCGGGCAACTCGTGGGAGCTCTATCCCCAATACAACGTCACGGGCCGCCAGGCCAATCGTGGCATGGAGCGCCTGGCCATCACCCCAACGGAAAGATGCTCGTCGGCATCATGCAGAACGCCCTCATCCAGGACAATGGCCTCAACGCGTCGACGCCTCCCGGGCGCCGCGGGCTGAACAACCGGATCCTCACGATCGATCTCAAGACGGGGGAGACCCACGAATACGTGTATGTAGTCGATCGCAGATCTACGCGTTCGCCATCGACGGGAAGGAAGCCGGTATCCGCGACAAGCCGCAGCAGATCAAGTCGCCGATGATTCCCTCGGAGTTGGTGAGGAAGATTCTGAGAGAGCAATAGCCTGAAGGGACTGGGAACTGGGGACTAGGGCTGGAACTGGGAGTTAGGATCTGGGAGCTTCAGCCCCAAGTCTCCAGCTCCCAGGCCCGGCTTGGTTCAGTACGCCATCGCGTAACAATCCCGCCGCGGGTCTCCGGCCGCGATGCGATTGCCGGTCGCTAGATCGATGACCACGGCGGTCGCGCACCCTGACATGCCGAACTGCCGGAGGCGGCTCACCTCGTGCCCGCGCGCCTTGAGCTCGTTGTAGACCGCTTCCGGCACTGACGCCTCGACGTTGAGTTTGTTCAGCCCGGTGGTGTGCGGCCAGAACGAACCGAAGAAGTGCTGCGTCTGCACGCGCGGACGCTCGAGCGCCCCGTGAAGGTTCGGGTACCACGCATCCCAGAACTCGATGGTGCTCAGCAAGGCCTGCAGGATGGTCTGCTCCTGATTGTCGCCGCCGGGGCTGCCCAGCGCCATGATCGGCGTGCCGTCTTTGAAGACCAGACTGGGCGTCAGCGTATAGCGCGGCCGTGCCCGCGGACGGATCTGGTTGGCCCGGGTCACGTCGAGAAAGAACTGCTCACCGCGGACGCTCATCCCGATGCCGGTGTCGCCGAGGATCACCGCACCGGTGATCCAGCCGCCGCTGGGCGTGGCGTCGAACACGTTGCCGTCTTTGTCGACGACGGCAATGTGCGTGGTGTCCTTGCTGACGCCGGTCGAATCGAGTCCGAGCGATGCCTGGACGTCGGCAAGCGGCACGGCTGCCTGAGCGCTGGTCGGACCCGTCTCCGCGATGTTCGCCCGCCAGAACGACCAGGTTTTCACACGGTCGTCGTATTTCATCGGATCGCCGGCGATGAGCGATTTCGAGGCGCGCGCTGGATTGATCAACGTGGCGCGCTCGCGGGCGTAATCCTTTGACAGCAGGCCCTGGGCCGGGGCGGTCACGAACGCCGGATCCGCGTAGTAGGTGTCGCGGTCGGCGTACGCCAGCTTCATGGCCTCGGTGACCGTGTGCAGGTAGTCGGCACTGCCGTAGCCCATCGCCTTGAGATCGAACTGCTCGAGGATGTTCAGTGTCTGCAGCAGCATCGGGCCCTGGCTGCCGAATCCGTGCTTGTAGATGGTGTATCCGCGATACGTCGTGTGCGCCGGCTCCTCGACGCGGGCGAAGTACTCGCTGAAGTCGGATAGATCGAACGGCGCCTGGTGTGCCGCCAGAAACGCGACCATCTCACGGGCGATGTCGCCTTTGTAGAACCGGTCACGCGCCGCCACGATGCCGGCACTGCGCCCTTTGGCTTTGGCCGCGCGCTCGGCTTCGACCATCTTCTTGAGCGTGCGCGCGAGCCCGGGAAGCCGGATGGTGTCGCCGGCCTTGTAGTGCGAGCCGTCGGCCTTGTACCAGTTCTTCTGGTTGGTCGGCCATTTGTCGAGGAGCGGCTTCTGGTTCTCGATGGCGTTGACGGTGCTGACGCGCAGCGGGAAACCGCGCTCGGCGTAGTCGATGGCCGGCGTCGCCACATCCTCGAAGCTGAGAGTGCCCCACTTATCGAGCACGGTCAGCGCAGCATGCAGGGCACCGGGAGTGACCGCGGGGTCGAGGCCCTCGCCAAGCAGCGTCTTGCCGCGGGTCAGGTACCAGTCGACGCTCACGGCCTTCGGCGCCCAACCCTGGCCCACGACCGATGTGACCTTGCCCTCCTTGCGCGGGTAGACGAGCACCAGTGCCTCGCCACCGAGGCTGTACAGGTCCTGTTCGACGACGCCGCCAACGAGCAACGCCGCCACACCGGCGTCGAACGCGTTGCCGCCCTTGATAAGCGTGGCAAACGCGGCGGCGCTCGTCAGCGGATGTCCGGCCGACACGCCGCCTGATGGTCCGGCGACAGCCGGACGCAGCGGTAATCCAGCCGCCTGCCGATCCTGCACAGGCACTTGCGCCCGCGTTGGCAGTCCGACGCCGGCGGCGATGACCACCGCGGCCGCGAGCAAGAGCTGTCGAAGGCGCCGTGAAGGCATAGTGGATCTCCTGCGGCGCATCATATCGACTTGCGGCAGGCGTGTGGCGAGAGTTTGAGGGGGACGGCGGCGCGGTCGAGATGCCGGCTGAGGGCCGGTTAACGGCCGACGATCAGCTTGAATCCGAAGGTCGTCCCGCCGAGGTCCTTTTCGTCGAACACCGGCCCGATGCCCGGCTCACCCAACGCGTCCGGAACGGTGGCCCACTGAACCTCGCCAGCAAGCCAGATGAACGGAGCGATTTGAAACTCTGCGCCGCCGCTCACATGGAAACCCAGGTGGCCCTTACGAACGGTCTCCTCGTTCAGCAGCGACGGCGACGATTCTTCGAGCATGTGCCAGCCGATGCCGCCGGCGCCATACCCGATGATTCGGCCCGACCGGTCGTCACGGTAGCCGACCGTCGCCAGAACCGGGGTGACGGTCACGGTATTTTCGACGGACACGCTGAACAGCTGCTCGCCGGCGACGATGACGCGGCCGCCGGTTTTCCTGAAGCGCTCGAAGCTGCCCTGGACGAAGAACCGGTTCGGAAACACCACCTGCCCGCCGGCGCCAAACATCGGACCAAACGAACTGTCAAAAAGCGCTTCGAAGCTGTCGTGAGCCGTGAAGAGCGTCCCGCTGACTTGACCGAAGCCGCGGATCATCAGGTCTGCCGGTCTGGCTTTCCCGCTCTGAGGGCGGGCGTCGAGAAACTCGACGTCGCCAACATAGATCCACCCACGCCGCCACGGCATGCTGGGTGAGCCGGGCGCCGGCGTTACCTCGTAATACCGCCCGCTCTGGCTCTGGAACTCGAGCATCGTTCCGGCCGGCACGCGTCCGATGACCACGCTGTCACCCCGCGGCCGCTCCCTGACGACGCTCGCGCGCGTGGCGCGGACTCGAATCGGCGCTTGTGCGCTCACCGTCGCCGACACGAGCAGCGCCAGCAGGCTCACGATGGCGCACGACGTGGATCGGCTGAGAGGCACTCGTGGACCTCGCTACTTCTGTGGAACCACCAGGGTCTTGCGGTGACCGGACCCTGCGTCGAATCCGTTTGGTTGCGCAGTCGGCGCGGCGGTCGGTCCCAGCGAACGCTGGAACGTGGTGATGGGACGCCCGGCTCCAACCCCGCCCTGATCGCCCGGTCCGGTGAACGATCCGGAGAAGAGCTGCACGTTGCCGGCGGAGTTCACGCGGACCGTGTAGTTGGTCTGCAGCACCCCGCAGTTGCTCCAATAGTCGACGCGCACGATGTACTGACCGCGCGGCGCCTGGCCGACCGGCCACGTGATGTTCTCGTTGCGGACGCCGTCGATGGCGCAGCCGGCGTTGGAATCGAGGTCGAGCTCGCCGCCGCTCGCCGAGCGCCGGTGTCCGTAGAAGACCTCCTCGCCCGAGGGATCGACGACGTGCAGATCGACGTCCGCGTTCGCGTCCCACGACAGCGTCACCTGGACGTCACCGGTGCCGACCGATGTGACCCTGATCGACAGGCCGACAAATGGGCCGACCGCGCCCGATGGATCCGCGGCAGCGAAGAGCAGCTCGAACTCCGGCAGCGGAATCGTCTGCGCAAACGCCAGCAAGGCCGTCGTGGTCGTTTGCGTTGACGGCAATCGCACCTCGTAGTACCCGTCGACGCCGCCGGGTGATTCAGTCGCGAGGCCGACGGTCTTGCTACCGATGTAGACGTACAGGGTCTGGAACGGCGCGGCTGAGACGACGGCCGCGCTCAGCGTCCCGCCGTTCACGACGTTCTGATTACCGGTGACGGTAATCGTGGGTCCGCCGCTCGATCTCGGAGGCAGCCCCGGTCGTGCGACGGCGTGAACGCCGCCGGCCTCGAGCGACGTCACGAGCGTTTGCACGTCGATCGACGTCAGGTTCGTTGGTGAGACGGGGGAGTTGCCCGAATCGCACGCCGCCAACATCAGGCAGCCTGTCAACGCAACCATCAAGGTCCGGTTCAGTCGCGGCACAGGGATTCCTGCGGCAGCAGTCGGCAAGCGTGGGCGTCTTGCGATGACCGACCCATCCAAAGATGAGCTTATCCGATTGCGCGCGATTCGAGGATTGTCGAACAGCGCACGGGCGCAATTTGCGTGTCGTGCGGTGAAATTCTGTGGGAATTGCGCGCGGGCAGCACCGGATTCAATTGGCCGCCAGCACGCCCGTAGCGTTCCTGCTGTTCATGAGCCGCCAAGATGCGAGCGGCTCTCTCGCACGGAGGGCGCGAACGAAATTAAGCAGAGACGTACTGACCGTTGTGCGACAGCCGCAAGCGACCCTGACGGACCAGATCTTCGAGAATCACCTTGCAGGTCGACTCGCGCAAGCCGAACAGTCTTGCAGCCTGCGGAAGTCTCAAGCTCAGGCCCGGCATCTCGCGGTACGTTCCAGTGATCAACGTGACGAGTTCACGACGCGACGGCTCGCCGGCCGGCGCGCCTCGCGCACTGGCTCGACGTTCTGGAGTATGTCGCAGGATCCGGGCCTCAGCGGCTGCGTCGTGGTCGCGCGCGGCGATCATCCTTGGCACTGCCATAGTTCATCCATCATTTCGACCAAGATGACACGCTGCCTCGATCGGAGCTATTGGGGATTTGCGAAGGGTCTCAGGGACATCCCTGAATAACTGAGCCGGGAGCGACGGACGGACGATGAAAAAGGTCAGGCTTTGGCCACATCGAGCAACGAGGTTCACCCGTCAGCTCACCGCGCTACCGATGAGGCGGGGGTGAACAATGCCGCCGGTCTACCTGGTCTCTTGACGCCGCGGTCCACGCGGTGCCCGTGCGCGCAGACGTGCGCACCCGGTAGGTAGCTCGCCGCGTTCAGACTTCTTCAGCGTCGCGCGCAGCGCCGAGCCCCATGCCGCCGCGCCGAGGAGGTGACCAATGCGATGTCCCGCAGCTCTGATGATCGTTGGCGTCTTGCTGGTTCCCCAGAGCGCTAGAGGGGCCCCACTCGTGGGAACGCGTGCGTCGTCTCGCGGCGGGCACGGAGGTCACGCTGGAACGCCACGGCACGGCGCCGGTCGTGGGCACCGTCTTGACGGTGGACGAAGGTGTTCTCAGGCTGTTGAGGATCGACGATCCGAGTTTGACCGATCTCGAGCGAAAGACCTTGCGCGACCTGTCAGCCGCGCACTCGCACCATCTGCTCGAGGCGGGCCCGGGCCGGACCTTCTTCATCCCACCCCACGTCCTCGTCGCCGAAGACGGCATTCGCATTTCGAATCACCACGTCGGCGATCTGAACGACCTCGTCATCGCGGCGCCGCGTGATCTCGTGACGCGCATCGAGACCACTCCACAGGACCGCAACCCGACGGGATGCGCGGCGGCGAGCTACTACCGGGGTGCGCTCATCGGCGGACTGCCCGGGGCGCTGATTGGCGGAGCCCTCGGCCGTGACTCGGGCCCGGCGCTGGTCGGGATGATGATCGGCTGGGCAGTCGGTAGCGTGCGGAGCTTTCAGAGCTGCCGACATGCGCCGGCGCGAGTCGTCTACGCGGAACCGTGATGGCCTTGCACATCCGCTGCTGCGGCCCGACAATGAGCGCCTGATCGCCGGAGGATTTTTGTGAACGTTCGACTCATGACCGCCTTTCTCTTCGTTGGCCTCGCGGGCGCGAGCGCTGGTGGCCAGGTACGATCTCGACGGCAACGTGCTCTGGGAGCTGACCGGCATGTCGACCATCGACATTCCTTCGCCGTTTGCCGGGCACGGTCTTCTGTTCGTCAATTCCGGGTACGTCGCCGATGCCCTACGGCCGGTGTACGCGATAAGGCCGGGCGCCTCCGGCGATATTTCGCTCAAAAGCGATGAGGCCAGCAACCCGTTCATCGCCTGGTCGAATTCGACGCTCGGCTCGTACAACCCGTCGTCGCTCGTGTACGGCGACTACTACTACACACTCCACGATCGTGGGTTCTTCACGGCGAACGAAAGCCAGGACAGGGCAGCAGGTCTATGGCCGCCGGCGGATCTCGGAAGAGGCCAGTGGATTCTCCGCGTCCCCCCGGGGCGTATAACGGGAAGATCTTTGCGCTGAGCGAGGACGGGGACACGTTCGTGATCGCCGCCGGACCTGAATTCAAGTTGCTGGGCAAGAACTCGATAGGTGAGCGAACGCTTGCGACGCCGGCCATTGCCGGCAACAGCGTGATCATCCGCACAGCGACGAATCTCTTCAAGATTGCGACAGCGCGTTGAGGCTGCCGCTGCGGTGCAAGCGGCGTTGAGCTGAACGGCCGGCTCCAGTGAAGCCGGCCGTCCGTCGCTAGTCGGTGCAGGTGGCGGCGATGATCTTGCCCGACTCTACGGTCAGTCTCGGCGAATTCGCCGCAGACGCTGGGGCATCAGTCGGCGCGGGACTCGCGCTGCGACTCGTCCCAGCGTCAAGGGTTCCTGTCAGCTCGAGTTTCTTGCCGGCGTGCGGCTCGAGTGCCGCATCGTTGGCAACCAAGCGATACGTCTTCGTGCTGGACGAGCTCGCGGCGCTCGCACTGTTCGAGGGGCTCGCATTGTCTGACGATGGTGCTGGTGTGGCATTGGTCAGAACGAATTTCTCGGTACTGGTCGTACTCTTGGCATCCGGCGACCCTGCGGCTGCCGTCGACGGCGCGGGCGCTGGCCGTAGACATCCGGTCACCGTGATCTTGTTGTCGCCGGCTGCGGCTTTCGGCTGTGTTGCCGGAGGTGATGCAGTCGATGGTGGCTGCGCTGTCGAGGGAGGCTGTGCCGCCGGTGTTTGCGTCTGTGGTTGTTGTGCCGCGATCGCGAGCGTTCCGCTGAACAAAACAGCTACACACATTCCTGACCAGATTCGGTATCTCATGTAACCTCCACGGCGGCCGCGAGGTGCAACGACGAGACCACGTGGCGTGTGCGCCGCGGTGTAAGCCGGTGCATTCGACGCGCCGGCAGAGCTCGAGAGGCTTAACCCTCGATTTATCAGCGCGCAGATCGACTGCCTTCAGCGTCGCCTCTTCCGGCCACCGGCGGCGCTTCAGCTTTCATCATCGATATCGTTCGGCTTGTGCTGCATCGTGAGCATGCAGACGGCAGCGTCGATTCACGACGCGATGACGGCGGGCAAGACAGCCAGCTCGTTGATATCAACATTATGTGGTCCGATGTCCGCGGATGGCTCGATGGGCGAAGACAATCCCTGATACTTCATCGCGGCAGACCCGCTATGTCGGTGCGCACCTTGAACAGGTCTTTACCGGCCGTCACGTACAACGTCTTCATATCGGGACCGCCGAAACCGTTGTTCGAGATCAGGTCCTCTGGAATCGGAATGAATCTGAGCAGGCGTCCCGCCGGCGAAATGATGTAAACGCCGGTCTTGGTATCAAGCGTCTCTGGTGTCCCACGCAGCTGGTTCATCCCCGCCGAAGCGTACACGTTCCCGTCGACATCGATGCTGAGTCCGTCAGCACTGCGACCTGGAAAGAAGTTGTAGAAGCGACGCGGGTTGCGGACGGTCCCGTCGGGGAGCAGATCGTACTGGCGAATCTCCCGTGGATCGTTGGCGCCGCGGCCCGACTCCACCAGGTACAGAGTCTTGTCATCCGGCGACACCTGGATGCCGTTTGGACTCTTGACATCCGGCGCCGACAGGATCCGTGTGACCTTGCCGGGTGCATCGATCCGGTAGACGGCGGCTCCGTTCAGCTCGGTGAAGTAAAGCCGGCCTTTGCTGTCGATCGTCACGTCGTTCGGACCGACCAAAGGGTTCCCGTCATAGCTGTCGGCGAGCACCTCGAGTTGCCCCGTACGAAGGTCGGTTCGCGTAACGCGCGGGGTGCCGGTAATCCTGAGGCCGGGCCGCTCGAACGTCGCACCTTCACAGGCAACCAGCCGTCCTTGGGGATCGATCATCAGGCCATTGGCAGCATTACTGCGCTCGCGGTAGACAGAGAGTTGGCCGCTCGCGCTCAGCTTCATGATCCGCTGGTTGACGATGTCGGTGAAGTAGACGTTGCCGTCTCGGTCCGATGTCGGTCCCTCGAGAAAGGCAGCGGTCGTCGCCAACTCGACCTGGCTCAAGTTCTGATCCGATCCTTGAATCTGGCTCGGCGCGTGGGATAGCGAGTCCGGAAGAGATAAGAACGTAAGCGCGAGTAGCGCGGGAATCGCAAGCGGCTGCGTCGAGATCGGCAGAGGAGACATGATCGCTCGGCTCACACGAAGAATCGTTCGAATGCCTGCAGCACCGCCTGGGGAGCTTCCTCTGCTGGATAATGACCGCTCTCCACAGCACCTCCGGTCACGCTCTTCGCAGCATCGCGCCAAATCGCCAGGACGTCGCCGTACAACTGACCCACGCTGCTGCGCCTCCCCCACAGCACAAGTGTCGGCGGACCGATCGTTCGCCCGGCGCGGTGATCGGCTTCGTCGTGCTCGAGGTCGATCCCGGCGGCTGCACGGTAGTCTTCGCACGAGCCATGGATGGTCTTCGCAGTGAAGCAGCGGACGTACTCGGCAACCGCGCGATCATCGAAAAAGGCGGGCTTGCCTGTCCGGCCTAAATGACGAAGGACGAACTCGCGGGCTGGAATCGCCGCGATCATTCGCTCGAACAGATCTTCAGGCTGCGCCATGAACGACCAGTGCCACGCGCTCAGCGCCCAATCGCGCGAGGTGTGATCCCATACGTATCGGGTCGGGACGATGTCCAGCAGGGCAACCTTGCGAACACGGGCGGGATGATCGAGTGCCAATCGATGTGCTGTCCGCGCGCCACGGTCGTGACCGGCGAGAAAGAACTGCTCATGGCCCAACGCGGCCATGACCTCGACTTGATCCTGAGCCATGGCGCGGAAGGAGTAGTTGACGTGGTTCGGTCCGCCATCGGCTGGACCCACGCTGTCGCCGTAGCCTCGAAGATCGGCGGCGACGACGTGGAAGCGTTTGGCCAAGGGACCGGCAACCTTGTGCCACGACGCATGGGTGAGCGGGTTGCCGTGCAGCAGCAGGAGTGGCGGGCCGTCGCCACCGTGCCTGAGGAAGATGTCGGCACTTCGTGTGCGGACCCATCTCGCTTCAAAGCCTCCGAACAAACCGGCATCGGGTGGCATCGGCCTGGGCAACGTCCCACTCGACGGCGTCTGCGCGGCAGAGCGACGGGAGCCAGCCACGAACTGGGCTCCGAGCGCTGCGGCTGTGGCTGCCATAAACCTTCGGCGATGAAGCTTCACAACGTCTCCCTCGGCACTAAGGCCATGGGGCGGACTCTAGCACGCCTCTACGCGGCGACAGCTTCCCGCAGATGATCACGCCACACGTAGTGCCGCCATCG
>Ga0111538_10015169_pt1 | contig 10138 bp, 8 predicted proteins | sample SoiMethybrSBSTD1_FD_79669 | JGI IMG/M metagenome (GOLD analysis project Ga0111538, IMG submission 79669) | Bulk soil microbial communities from a Populus tree surrounding site in Tennessee, USA - Soil MetaG P. TD hybrid SBSTD1 (version 2)... | ecosystem: Environmental > Terrestrial > Soil > Tree... | reverse complement strand
GACGTGGATGAACTCGGTCACGTCCTGGTGGTGGAAGTGGAAGTCGGGGTCCGCGAACAGGTGCTCGACGTTGCGCAGCGCCCCGGTGATGAGGTTGTCCATGCAGACCACCTCGTAGCCGTCGGCCAGGAAGCGGTCGCAGAGATGACTCCCGAGGAACCCGGCTCCGCCGGTGATGAGGACGCGCGGTTTCGACATGGGGAGCGCTGGCTAGGGCTTCTCACTGCCGGCGGGAGGAGGCGCATCGGCAGGCGGTGCGGGGGCGACCTGAGACAGACCGGAGAATCGCGCCGTCTGGCCGGAGTCGAGCTCGACCGACACGCCCAGGGCCGCCAGGCGCGAGGGCTCCAGCGCGGTGAACGCGCCCGCCGACTCCGCGCGTTCCAGACGGCCCGTGCCGGACACGAAGAATCCAGCCACCGGGTAGACCACGGGCTCCGGACCGGCCTCGCGCGGCCCCGTCCCCGTCGCGAGCCGCGGCAGGTCGATCGACTCGCCCGGCCCGACCTCGAGGGACGCGTCGCGGTAGCGGATCTCGATCAGGTGCTTGGACTGGTTGGTGACGCGGATGTTGTGGTTGCGCAGCCCCTCGAGCAGCAGCGGCCCCGTGGGCTGCGTGGGATCGCCGCGCAGGCGCGCGCCGCCGGGGAGCTCGATGCGGTCCTCGGGCGTCACCGTCAGCAGTGCGCGCGTGAGCGAGTGCATCTGCACGAGCGGCTCGTCGCGCTCGGGATCTCCGAGCGTGACCCGCCCCTCGTCGAACAGCACGAGCGCGGTCGCGTCGGGCGTCCACAGGAGCTCCGCTCGGCCGCCGGCTCCCGTGCGCACGAGCGCGCCGACCTCCAGGTGCTCGCGCTTGCGGTAGTACGGGACCGGATAGTCGTCGCGCTCGTTCGGACGGCGCACCCACACCGGATCGGAGTCGCGCTGCACGGTCGCGGCGCGCGGCGCGGGGACGCCCGTGTACACGGGCTCGGGCGGCGGGTTCGCGAGCGGCAGCACCCCGGGCCAGCGCTGCGGATAGCGGAAGCACGCGGCCGCCGCGCACGCCATCGCGACGAGTCCCGGCCAGCGGAGCCACCGCCAACTCGTCGCGCCGCGCGAGCGCGCAGCGATGGGTTGGGGACTCGACCGTGCGCTCACGACGGGATGCGGGGATTGCTCGAAAAGTAGCGCTCCACGAAGCCGGTGTCATGCTCCCCGGCCCGGAAGTCGGAGTGCGTGAGCACCTTGCGGTGCAGCGGGATGACCGTGCGCGGTCCCTGGATCACGAACTCGTCGAGCGCGCGCAGCATCGTCGCGATCGCCGCTCTACGGTCGCCGCGGTGCGCGAGCAGCTTGCCGATCATCGAGTCGTAATTCGGCGGGATCGTGTAGCCGCTGTAGCAGTGCGAGTCGACGCGCACCCCCGGACCGCCGGGCGGGACGAACAGCTCGATGCGTCCCGGCGAGGGCTGGAAGTCGCGCTCCGGATCCTCGGCGTTGATGCGGCACTCGATCGCGTGCCCCTGGAAGCGCACGTCCTCCTGCTTGAAGCGCAGGCGCTCGCCGCCGGCCGCGAGGAGCTGCTCGTGGATCAGGTCGAGCCCGGTGACCATCTCGGTGACCGTGTGCTCGACCTGGATGCGCGTGTTGACCTCGATGAAGTAGAAGGTGCCGCGCTTGTCGAGCAGGAACTCGACCGTCCCCGCGTTGTGGTACTTCGCCGCGCGCGCGAGGTTCAGGGCCGCGCTGCACATGGCCCGGCGCGTCTCGGGCGCGAGAGCGGGCGAGGGCGACTCCTCGATCAGCTTCTGGTGCCTGCGCTGCACCGAGCAGTCGCGCTCGCCGAGCGTGATCAGGTTGCCGTGCAGGTCGCCCAGGATCTGCACCTCCACGTGGCGCGGGTTCTCGATCAGCTTCTCGATGTAGACCGAGCCGTTCTTGAAGGCCGCCTCGGCCTCGCTGCGCGCCGCGTGGAACGCGTTCACCAGGCTCGGGTCGTTCGAGGCGGCGCGCATTCCGCGCCCGCCGCCGCCGGCCGTGGCCTTGATCAGCACCGGGTAGCCGATGCGGTGCGCCACGCGCAGCGCCTCGTCCTCGTCCGCGACCGGGCCGTCCGAGCCGGGGACCACGGGCACGCCGGCCTGGATCGCGAGGCGCTTGGCGTTGGCCTTGTCTCCAAGAGCGCGGATCGTCTCGGGATCCGGACCGACGAACTGGATGTTGCACGAGCGGCACACCTCGGCGAAGTGCGCGTTCTCGGCCAGGAAGCCGTAGCCCGGCACGATCGCCTCGACGTCGGCGATCTCGGCCGCCGAGATGATGGCGGGGATGTTCAGGTAGGACTTCGCGCTCGGCGCCGGCCCGATGCAGATCGTCTCGTCGGCCTGGCGCAGGTGCAGCGAGTCCGCGTCGGCCTCGGAGTAGATGGCGACGGTCTCGATGCCGAGCTCCCGGCACGCGCGGATGATGCGCTGCGCGATCTCGCCCCGGTTGGCGATAAGAACGCGGCGGAACATCGCGGCGCGAGCGCTAACCCTTCTTGATCAGGAACAGGGGCTGCCCGTACTCGACCGGCTCGCCGTTCTCCGCGAGGACCTCCACGACCTGGCCGCGGAACTCGGCGCGTATCTCGTTCATCACCTTCATCGCCTCGATGATGCAGAGCACCGAGCCCTCGTCGAAGGCGCTGCCGGCCTGCACGAACGGCTCGGCCTCGGGTGAGGCGGCGCGGTAGAACGTGCCGACGATCGGGCTCTTGAAGATCTCCGTCCCGGGCGGCGGTCCGGCGGGAGCGGCGCTCGCGGCGGACCCCACCGGAGCGGCCATGGATCCGGGCTGCGGGGCCATCCCCGAGGGGACGACCTGCACGACGCTGGCGACGCCGGGCTCGCCGCGCCCGTGCTCCGAGCCGCGCTTCAGGTGCAGGCGCAGGCCCCGGTTCTTGTCGTCCACCTCGAGCTCGGTCAGGTCCGCGCGCAGCATGAGCTGCACGAGCTTGCGGAGTTCGGAGAGATCCATCGGAGAGGGAGCGGTGGAAGGGGCAGCCTCGTCGGCGTCCTCCGGGGAGGGTCGAGTCGTCATGGGCGTGCCGTCGGGCGCGGGAGCTGGGCGCGAGAAACGCTCACCGGGGCGGGAAGCATAGCGATCCGGGACCTCCGGATCCCCTCCTCGCGTCGGGACGCGAGACGCGGGCCGATCAGGGCTCCCTCGCGCGCCAGTGACCCGACTTTCCGCCGCTCTTCTCGAGCAGCTCGAGGCGCTCGATGCAGATCCCCTTGTCCAGCGCTTTCGTCATGTCGTAGACGGTGAGCGCCGCGAGCGCCGCCCCCGTGAGCGCCTCCATCTCGACGCCCGTCCGACCGCGACAGCTCGCACGACAGCGCACCTCGAGCACGTCGCGCCCCACCGCGTGGAAGTGAACCTCGATGTGGTCGAGCGGCACGGGATGGCACATCGGGATGAGCTCGGAGACGCGCTTGGCCGCCAGCAGTCCCGCGCAGCGCGCGACCTCTTCCACCGGTCCCTTCGGCGCATCTCCGGAGAGCACGCGCGCACGAACACCCGCGGGAAAGCGGATCCGCGCTCGCGCCAGCGCGGAGCGCGCGCTGCTGGGCTTTTTACCAACGTCTACCATCCTCGCGCGTGCACCCGACGGTCCCGCTTCGACGTGGCCGAGCCCGTCGGTCCCGATCTTCCGGCCTGCGCGTTTCTTCCGCATCGCGAGCAGAGCGGCCGACGTCGCGCACACGCGCGATCGGCCGGGGCGCGCGCCCGTCACCGACCCGCCGAAGGTGGCGCGCCTCGCGTCGGACTCGCGCGCGCCCGATATTAGACTACGTTGACCTCCCGAGAAAACGCTTCACGCGACGACCGGAGCCCCGTAACCACTCCATGACTTCGACTTCCCTGCTCCTCGGTTCCGCCCTCTTCCTGGCCTTCTCGACCGCCCCGCTGCCGCCGGCGACGTTCCAGGACGATGCCCTGACGAACCTGGTCGCGCAGGAGGTACGCGCCGCGAGCGACCGCTCGCTCGCCGACGTGTGGAAGCGCGCGGTCGAGCTGCGCGAGGCCGCGATGCTGGGCGAGGACGGCGAGCTCGACCGCGTGCTCGACAGCTGGCTCACCAAGCGCTCGGAGCTCCAGCCCACGGCGCTGCTCCTCGTCGCCGCGAGCCGCCTTCAAGGAAGCGAGCCGGACGTCATGCGCCTCACCGAGGCGCTGACGCCGTTGCTCGAGTCGAACGAGGGCGCCACGGCGGGCGCGGCAGCGGAGCTGCTGGCCGATCCGGCCTTCCGCACGCTGGCGCCTTCGCGGCGCGACGAGCTCTCCGCGAAGATGCTCACCTTCGCGCAGGACGGAGCGCGCTCCCCCGAGCTGCGCCTCTCCTTCGCCCGCGGCGCGTACATGATCGGGGGCGGGAAAGAGCGCATCAAGGCCAGCAAAGTGCTGCGCGACTTCCTCGACTCGCAGGACCCCGAGCTCAAGGCGCGCGGCGCCCTGACCATGGCGGGTCTCGACACCGTCCCGATCGAGGGCGACCTGCGCAAGATCCTCGAGCGGCTCTCGCGCATCCCCGATGCGGACGGGCAGCTCGCGAGCTCCTACCTGAAGCGCGAGGAACTGCGCGAGGAGAAGGACCGCCAGAAGCGCGAGCTGCTCGAGCGCGCGCAGAAGGCGCCGCTCCCCGACGACATCCTCGAGTTCCTCGCCGTCCTGCGCCTGGTCGAGGAACGCCACCTCGACGGCAAGAAGGTCTCGCAGGAACGCCTCGTGGAGGAAGCCATCAACGGCATGCTCCACTTCATGGACCCGCACTCGTCGCTCCTGACCTCCAAGGACTTCGCCAAGTTCTTCGGCGAGCTCGAGGCCGAGTACGGCGGCATCGGCGCCTACGTCAACGAGGACCTCGACGACGGCCTGTTCACGGTCGTGCGCCCGATCTACACCGGCCCCGCGTACCGCGCGGGCCTGATGACCGACGACAAGATCGTGCGCATCGACGACTGGCCGACGCTGGGCGAGAACGTCGACGACATCATCAAGCGCCTGAAGGGCAAGCCCGGCACCGACGTCGGCCTGTACATCTGGCGCCACGGGATGGAGCCCGAGCTCATCGAGCGTCCGACCGAGGACATGAAGGTCGTCGTGAGCCGCGAGGCCGTGCGCATCCCGCCGGGCTCGTACCAGATGCTTCCGGGCGACATCGGCCTCATCCAGCTCGACACCTTCAGCCAGGTGGCGATGGACGAGGCCCGCAAGTGGATCCCCGACATGCTCGAGCACGGCATGAAGGGCATGATCCTCGACCTGCGCTTCAACGGTGGCGGGCTCCTGACCGAGGCCCAGAAGGTGGCCGAGCTCTTCCTCGAGAAGGGCAAGGACGTCGTGTCCACCGAGGGCAAGGACGATCAGGGCGAGCCGCGCGTCGAGCTCCTGAAGACGCGCACGGATCCGGTGCTGCCGCTCGACGTGCCGCTGGTCGTCCTCGTCGGACGCTCCACGGCTTCGGCGGCCGAGATCGTCTCGGGCGCGCTTCAGGACCACCACCGCGCGAAGCTCGTGGGCAAGACCACGTACGGGAAGGGCTCCGTGCAGCAGCTGATCCCCGTTCTCGAGGACAAGCTCCAGGACGAGTGGAACGACGAGAACGGCAACCAGCTGCGCGACCCGTGGGAAGAGCTCACCAAGGACCAGAACGGCAACGGCGAGTTCGACTACGCACCGCGCGTGAAGCTCACGATCGCGCAGTACAAGCTGCCGAGCGGGCGCTCGATCCACCGCCAGCTCGACCGCGAGGGCAACATCCTGAAGGAAGGCGGCGTCACGCCCGACATCGAGGTGGACAACCAGCTGATCGAGGGCTGGCGCTTCCAGGAGCGCCGCCGCGTGCGCCCCGAGGTCAAGAAGCACATCGAGGCGACCTATACCGCCAACCGCGAGCTGTACGCGCGCCTGGCCGTGAACGACCTCAAGGACCCGCAGCTCTACCCGGGCTTCGACGAGCTCTTCCTGCGCCTCGACACGACGCTCTCTTCCGACGACGTGCGGCGCGAGCTGCGCATGGAGGTGCGCCGGCGAGTCCAGGATGACCGCGGCGCCGAGTTCCCGAACGGCGACTTCGTCGAGGACGTGCAGATGCAGAAGGCCATCGAAGTCGCCATGACCGAGATGGGCAAGGACCCCGCGCAGATCACCGAGTACCAGCAGGTGTTCGACCTGCCGAAGGGCGAGAAGCCGAACCAGCTGGCGATGGCCGGCCGCACGCTCGAGATCACGCGCGCGCTGAGCATGCTGAAGGCTGCCCGGGCCGGCGAGCACCCGCTCACGCCCGAGGAAGTCGACCAGCTGATCGAGATCATCGGCACGATCGACCTGCGGAAGAACTGAGCGACCGGCAGCAGCCGCGGCGAACGCAGCGGCGCTGCACGGACGCGAGGGATCGACTCGAGGGTGCGAGCTTCGCTCGCGCCCTCTTTTTTTCCCGCGCTACGGACTCGGCCCCGCGATCGGGCTCTCGTCCGCGAACTGCCGTAGCGCCGGCAGCACGAACTCCTGGATCAGGATGACGAGCGTCGCGGTCAGCGGCAGTGCGAGCAACAGCCCGAGCATCCCCAGCGCCGCGCCGCCCGCGATCAGGGCGAAGAACACGACCAGCGGGTGCAGCCCCAGCTTCTCGCCCAGGATCTTCGGCACGAGCACGTAGCCCTCGATCAGCTCGCCCGCACCGAACACGAGGCCCGAGCGCACCACCGAGCCGATGACGCCGTGCTCGAGGATGCCCACCGCGAGCGCCAGCACGAAGCCCGCGAACGCGCCGACGAACGGGACGATCGAGAGGAAGCCCGAGAGCATCCCGAACAGGAAGCCGTAGGGCATGTCGGCGATCGTCAGGCCCACGGCGAGGAACAGGCCCTTCAGGAAGGCCACCGCCAGGCGCCCGCGGAAGAAGCTGGCCACGACCTCGCCGATGCGCTCGAACACGCGCGTGAGCCGCGCGCGCTCCCGGCGCGGGAAGTAGCGCCGGATCGACTCGTGCATCGGCCCGAGCACGAAGAGGAAGTAGTAGGTGTACAGCGGGACGAGCAGGAACAGCCCGGCGAGCGAGAGCACGCCGCCCAGGAAGCGCGCCAGGAACCCGATCCCACGTCCGGCCCAGGCCAGCCCCGTCTTCCCGGCCTGGTCACCGTGCTCCGCGAAGTACTTCACCGCGAGCGCCCGCACGGTCTCGAACTCGGGCACCAGGATCGGTTCCACGTGCAGCCCCCACTCGTTGAGCGTGCGCGTGAACTCGTCGAGCTTCTCCTGCAGCCGGTCGTGGAGCGGCGCCTCTTGCCCGGGCGGAGCCGTGGCCAGGGACTTGACGCTCTCGTAGCTCTCGATCGCCAGGGCGCGCAGCTGCCAGACGAGCCCGGCAGTGACGAGCACGGCCGCGACGAAGCCGCCCACGAAGATCAGGTTCACGGCCGCTCGGCGCGAGCGGCCGCTGCGCTCGAGCCGAGCGACGAGCGGATGCACGATGTACGCGAGCAGGTACCCGATGATCAGCGGGTTCAGCACGCTGCGCACCGTCCAGCAGAACCACAGGGCGAGGACGGCCAGCGCGAGCAGGGCCAGGTTGCGACGCGCCGGGGAAAGACGCTCGAGCATCGCTCAACCTCCGGAGGAGCCGTCGCGCGGGGCGCGCGGCGTCCCGCTCACGAGCCTTCCTCGCCCGCGGGCGAGCCCGGTTCGGGCAGCCGCACGCGGTACTGGTCCACGAAGACCTCGTCGAAGTCGAAGCCGGAGCGGAAGTCCTCGAGCGTGTCGCTGTCCTGGCGGTTCAGGAGGCCGTTGTCGACGAGCAGGAACACGATCTGCCCCCAGTCGAGCGTGTCGCGCACGCCCCACGCGCGCCACACGCGCCCGGCCAGCGGCCCGAAGAGGGCCGTCGCGCATGCGCGCATGCCGGCCAGGACCTCCTGGCCGGTGACGTGGCGCTCCTTGCCCTCGGACTCTTCCTTCCCCGCCAGGCGGATGGCGTGCGGCAGCGACTCGAAGAGGAAGCGGAAGGCCTCCGGCGAGTAGCGCCCGTCGCGGAGCGCCAGCGTGCGGATCTGGTCTTCGATGGGGATCTCCTGCAGGGAGCGCGACTACCGCCCCGGGGCGCGCAGGGTAGCGCCGCCAGGCTCGCGCGAGCAATCGCCGGTCTGGCCGCCGCGTCCTCAGGCCAGCTGATTCATGGAGGCCTCGAGCGAGACGCCGCGAATGGCCTCGGATGCGGGCTTTCGCGACGGAGAGGACCGGAACTGACCATTCACTTGGTCAGTGAGGACTCGCAGGTCGCGAAGGGCTGCAGATGAAGCCAGTCGCGTCGTCGTAGCCGAGGGCTCCATGAATCAGCCGGGCTCAGGCCGGCACGGGCAGGATCGCGAGCCAGCGCGCCGTGGGCAGCGCTCCGATGCTCGCGTCCACGCGACCCACGAGCACCTCGGTCCCCTCGACGTACGGCAGCGCCGGACGCACGTCGGCCCGCACGCCCTGACAGCCCTGCGACAGCGCGCGCCACGGCAAGCCGAGCTCGGCCAGCGCCGTGTGCACCGCTCCCGCGATCACGTTGCCGATCTCGAGCAGCGCCTGCTTGAGGTCCGGGTCGAGCGTGGTCTCCTCGCGCCGCGCGGCGATCGCGTCCTCGGGCAGCATGAGCAGGAGACCGCCCCACGCGATCGCCTCGGGCAGCGGCACGAGGAGGCATCCGTGGAAGACGTCCGCGCCGTCGATGCGGAACGCGAGCTTGAACGAGATGTGGATGCAGCCCTCGCCGGCGGGCCGCGCGTGCGCACGCTCGCAACGCGCCTCCGCGAGCGCGATGTCCTTTCCGAGGATCGTCCCGAGGTCGACCGCGATGCGCCGCAGGACCGCCCGGACCACGTCCAGGTCGGCGAACGTCGAGCGCGCGAGGTGGGACACGGAGGAATCCTTGAATCCGGCCGGGGCCGGTCGATCGATTTTCTTCGGCCGGCGCACGCGAGCGCGCCGCAGTCAATCCAGGATTCCGGATCGATGCCGTTTCCGGGAACGTGCCGCGAGGCCTAGCTGAGCTCAGCGCGGGCTGTCGCCCGCGACGCAAGGCCGGAGATCACTGCACTGCCGGGTGCCCACCTTAGAAAAGCGGCGCTACGCGCCGATCCTGTCGCGCCCCGAGCGGCGCGACGTTGCCTGCGGCGCACGGCGCTGACGCGCCGGCCGCGGCCATGCGGAGCTATACATCTCGGCGATTCCTCGCGGGACGCGCAGATTCGGAGATGTAGTGGCTCAGACGCGCGCCGGGACCGCTGCGGAGCCGCGCGCGAGGACGAGCAGGATCCGCTCGAGCACCGAGGCCGGCGCCAGGTTGTGCTCGAGGTCCGAGCGCGCGAGGGCGAGCGCGTCGACGCGCCGGCGCAGCTCGGTCTCGCCGAGCCGCGCGAGGCGGGCGGCGCTCGCGCCGGAGGTCAGGCTCCCGGGCAACGCGCCGACCGCGGCGCGCAGGCCGTCGTTCGCCAGCGCCAGCGCGACGTCGCCGGCGACGCGCGCGCGCTCGCGCTCCTGGGCGGCCGCCGTGGAGCCCGCGAACTCGCCCGGGAGCTGCCACAGCTCCTCGGCCGCCTCGAGCGGCTCGCGCGAGCCCTCCGCCACCGCGGCGAGCAGCTCGCGCAGCGCCCGCACGCCCATGCGCTCCTCCGCCAGCGCAACGCCCGGCGCGCCACGCGCCGTGCGCGCGAGCTCGGCGGCCACGGCCGGCTCGAGCCCGCCCGCCACGAGCACGGCCTCGCAGTCCGCGTGCTCCAGCGAGCGAAAGCGGATGCGGATGCAGCGGCTGCGGATCGTCGGCAGCAGCACGGCGGGCTCGTGCGTCTCGAGCACGAGCAGCGTCCCCGCTCTCGGCTCCTCGAGCGTCTTCAGCAGCGCGTTCTGCGCGGCGACGTTCATGCGGTGGCACTCGCGCACGAGGACGGCTCTACGCTCGCCCTCGAGCGCGCGCAGCTCGAGCGCGCGCTCGATGCAGTGCCCGGGATCGTCGATGCCCGGCGTGTCCGGTCGGTACGCGACGCGGTGCACGCGCCAGGCGTTGCCGCGCTCGAAGTCGCCCGCGAGCAACGGGTCCGTCGGGTCGAGCACGAAGACGTCGGGATGG
>Ga0111538_10015166_pt1 | contig 10139 bp, 5 predicted proteins | sample SoiMethybrSBSTD1_FD_79669 | JGI IMG/M metagenome (GOLD analysis project Ga0111538, IMG submission 79669) | Bulk soil microbial communities from a Populus tree surrounding site in Tennessee, USA - Soil MetaG P. TD hybrid SBSTD1 (version 2)... | ecosystem: Environmental > Terrestrial > Soil > Tree... | reverse complement strand
CGAGGCGGCTGCGCTCCCCATGCATTTCGACTGCACCGTTTCGGCTTAACCTGCCGAAATTGCTCAACACTCAATTGGTGGAAGGCGGAGTTCCCCGGTCGGACCCGGAAGGTTTTGCTGCCGCTTTGATCTCTTCCTGGGCCAGCAGAAACACGCGGCGCTTCTTGAGGTGGTTGCGCAGGTCCTGGAGATTCCTCTCGAGTCGTTTCAAGGCATGCTCCGGATTTTCCTTCAAAATCTCGGCGCGAACCCTGACCTCCTCGCGCAGTCGGTCACCCATCCCGTTGATGATCGGGCCAAAGACTTCTTCCGTGTAGATGGTTTCAAGAATTTCTTTTGTCCGTGCGAGAAAGAGTTTCCGAAACCGCGGATTGGCCAGGAGAGGGCCGGAAAAATATCCGGGTTCCCGCCACCACGGCTGGCCGCCTCCGCCGAAACCGCCCCCGCGCCAGGGTGCTCGCCGTTGCCCTGGCGGAAGGTTGCGTTCCATTCCGAAGGTGATCGGCATATCATAAAAAACCTCACCCGGCTGAAGACCGTCGTGGAACCCCCAGGTCTTGTCCTGGTCCCACGGATACATCGTCCATTTTCCTGTGCCGCTGAGGTCGTGGTAGGTGAAATAGTTGTTAAAGAAGCCGTCCCAATGGGAAAGGACCATGTTGACGGCGAAATAATTGATCACCTGTTCGACGTCAAAATGCTGCTTGATCACCTCCCACTGCGAGTCGCCTCTGCTTTTTGCGAGCGCATCCACCAGCGCCACGATGTCGGTGTGGCCCGCGCGGGTGTGCGTTTTCTTTTCGTGCTGGTTGACAACCCCCTGTTCGTACCAAAGGATTTTATAGAGATTGCCATCGTCGCGGATGCGGTTTCGACGGAGGAAAGCCCGGTTCGGCTGTTCCACCAGGAGGTGGTAGCCGGCCGGCCGGCCATTGAACCAAAGACGGACGTGAAAGCTTTGTTCGGCGGGAACTCCGGCCTTCCGATACACCTCATACGCCAGCGGCTCAGCCAGCACAAAGCGATCTTCGTATTCGAAAATCAGGTTAATGGTCGTCATTTGGCGCAGCGGTTTGTCCTTTAGAAAATGGACCTTAACACCCCCGCCGCGCGGGACGACTTGAACGAAATCGAACAGTTCCAGTTTCGCAGTCTCGGGATCAAAATAGACGAACGCCGACCGGCCCGGCGGTGCGTTGGCAGGCCCTTCGAAGCGGCGACCGCCGGGGCCGAACCGACGCTGGCTGCCACGCGAGTCCGCGTTTAACTCCTTCCCGGTCGCGTCAATCACCCAGCCGAACGGAATCTTCGCCGGTGTGATTGGCCCGTGCACGTAGCTGGACAGGGCCGGTCGCGGCTCGGTCTCCGCCGGGAAGAACCTCCGCGCGCCTTTGGTGTCTGTGGCCTGAATGCGAAATCGAATTAATTGCTCCTTCGCCTGGCCTTGGCCCGGGATCGTCGCCGAGTAGCGGCCCTCGGAATTCTTGTTCATCGAGACTGACGACTCCGGTTTTTCAAAGCCGGGACCGGCGAGACGATAAAGCAGTTTCACTTCACCCATGCCGTCCGTGTCGCTCACGTCCGCCTCGACCGTCATTGGCTGACCTGGTGAAGGATTCTCCGGCGCATATCTCAGGTTCGAGATCTGCGGCGGGAGATTGGCGGAAAAATTGGCGTTGGCTTTGCCAGGCGTTCCCGCGGGCTTGAGGCGGTCCTCGGAAAGCGGCGAAGAAGCCCAGTTGAATGAATCTTCACCGTTGGCGTCCGGGCTGATTCGCTCAAGCGAGCCGGAAAAACCATCGGCGCCCATCGGCCATGGCGCGCTGTCCGCGTATCGGATGGCGTCCACCACTTTGCCAGAGGCGTCGGAGAGTTCGACCCGTTCGCCTTTGTTGCTCAGGGGCCGGTCGAAAACGCCGGCGATCGGCGCGTCATAATATTCCTTGAACCGTTCCCGATTCCGGCACAGAACCAGGAAACCCTTCGCCTCGATCCGCGTGCCGGCCGGGAACTTGAATCTCATCCCTCGCGTGAACGCCCAGCCGCCCAGATCGACCGCATGATCACCGAAGTTGTGCAGCTCGACGTACTCCAGGTCTTCGATGTCGTCGGGAGCGTGGTAGAAAATCTCATTAATCACGACGCGAGCGTTGGCCGCGGCCGGAACCAGCGCCAGCAGCAGGATGAACTGCCAGGTTTTTCGTAGGCTAAGAGATTTCACATTGTTCTCCGCTTATTCGTGTCCAAGGTTACCGCAGCGCGGTCGCCGATGAAAACGTGAAAATCGCTGCCGCAATGGTACGAGGGATCGCGGTAGTGGCACGGGCGTCCCGCCCGTGCGAATCGGGCGAGACGCCCGTGCCGCTACCATCACGCTGTCGCTCGGCGACTTCCCCTATAGTGAGATGCAACCATCCAGCGCAAAACCAGTGACACACCGGTCACGGGACGCTTATTCTCTGTGTTCCATGAATCCGATATCGAACGCGCGGCCGTCTGGCTGGACCGCAACATCGCGGTTAACAGCCCGTTCAGAAACGCCTCCCCCAGTTGCAGCCGAGGTAACGTGTCTCATTTCTCCTCAGAAATCGGTCGTGCTTCGGGAGCTTCCTCACGTCGGCTGCTACTTTCTAAACAGCGTGTTAAGCAAGTCCGGGACAGCTTGCGCGGGGTGAAACAGGCGTGGGCGAGTTTACGTATGGCGACGATGGAGAATGTGTCTTTTCGCCGGATGACCGACAGCGACCTGCCGGCCGCCCATGAGTTGCGCCGGCTGGCGGGCTGGAACCAGACGCTGGGGGATTGGCGGCGTCTGCTTTGGTTGGAGCCGCGCGGCTGTTTTGTCGCGGCGCAGGACGGCGCAGTGGTCGGAACCGTGACCACGACGACTTATGGGCAGGCGCTCGCCTGGATCGGCATGATGCTCGTGCATGCAGAGCATCAGCGGCGCGGCATCGGCGCGCGGTTGATGCGTCAGGCTTTGGAGTATTTGCAAGGCGGCGGCGTGGAGTGTGTCAAACTTGACGCGACGCCGGCCGGCCGGCCGGTATACGAACGACTCGGCTTCGTTCCCGAATCGACCTTGACGCGGTATCAGCGGCCGGCATCGGGCCAAACTCAAGCTCCGGAACCCGCAGCGGCAAGCGCGAGAGCTCTGACCGATGCGGATTGGGAGGTTGTGGAGGAAATTGACCACGCTGCGTTCGGTGCGTCTCGTGCGTGTTTGCTCCGCAGCCTTGCGCACGACAGCCGGGCTATGCTGGTCTGGCCCGCGCAGGGCCGCGTTGTTGGGTGGGGCATGGTGCGTCCGGGCGCGAACGCCGATTACCTTGGTCCGCTCGTCTGCTCCAGTTATGAGGGTTCGCTGTCGCTGCAGGCGGCGTTGCTAGGCAGGGCAGGAAGCCATTCCGTGATCTGGGATGTTCCGGACCAGAACGAGCTGGCCAAGACGACGGCGCTTAGGTTCGGTTTTACCCCGATCCGGCCTTTGACTCGGATGCGTCTGGGGTCCGAACTGGTGGTGGGAAACCGCCACTATCAATTTGCCATCGCCGACCCGGCGCTAGGGTGAATCGTGGAGTCGCGTGCGTCTAGCTGTCTCACTTTTAACTTTCAACCAGTCTGGCCTCTTTGAGGAGTTGAGAACTGATGGATAGCCCTGCCCGCCGAGCCGCCGAATGGTTAACCTCGATCCGAATGCGATTGCCTCTGGCAACCAGATTGACTAAACCGCCTTTTTCAACAAAGCCGCCGACTTCTCCCACGGTCAGGATCGGAGCGCGTTTAAAGGTTTCCAGGAGTTGGGGGAGTCGGTCCCTTTCGGATGCGCAAATGAACACGAGTTGGCAGTCACGGCATTCATCAGAGCTTTGAATTTGTCTGATTATGATTTTCCTCCCCCTGACGGTCTGCTCGCCGAGCACCGCAAGGGCCGGCCCAAACTGGCTTTGACCGAGAACGCCGATGACGTACGAATTGGTCTGCGAGACCGCTCCCCGAGCTGGCCAATCGATATTCTCCAATAATTTATAGAGCCATGCGGCCTTGCTTTCATATTCCTCCTGTATGCCGGTCTGCTCGGAAGCGAATAGATTGAGAGACAGCGATAGAAGCAGCCCAATGATCAACGCCAAGCCGCAGCGCTGGCGCCGACGCCGGTTTGATCCGAAGCCGTTCGACGGAACAAGCACCAAAGTCTCCAATCGTGCCCGCGCCGGCGGAATCGATTCCAGCGCTCCTGTTTTATCAACGGAACACATAACTCCAGGAAATGGTTGCCATCCAGTCGGCCTTCAGGTTTGGACCGGCAATGTATTGATAAACCGGAATTCCGGCCTCAAGGCTGAGGCGGTGCCCTTTTAGGAAGCCGCGGTCGGCATAGAAGTTCAGGCCGATCAAAGCATCCAGTCGCCTTCCCGACTGTTTGTTGGCGTCAAAGGCCGGGTTTTTCAGTGGGTCCAGTGCGGGATCGGCTCCGGCGACGTTGCCCCACTGCTGCCAATCCAACCGGACCGAAGGCCCGAACCAATCCGTAACCCGATAGCTGCTCCAAAGGTTGATGCGGTAGGCATTGCCCAAGCGATACTCGTGATCATTTTCGCCTAGACGGATCGTCCCGCGGGCCTGTGCGCCCCAAACCAAGTCTTCAGTCTGCCCCACGTATGTCAGGCCAGGCAGAAGGTCGAACGTGCCCGAGCCCAGTTGCAGCGAATATTCCAGGAGGCTTCCTAAATCCTCTGCATCAATCGCTCCGGTCGGAAGACTCAAGCCGGCGTTCAAGAACAGCTGGTTCCCATAACGTCGGCCGTAGCCCAATAACTGGTAGAGAGCCATGACCGACGAGTCACCAAAGCCCTCGGACCTCGCGGTAAAGCTCGCATTGGTTGTCTGGTGATCCATCGAATTCAGCTTGTATTGTCCCATCGCCATCAAGGTCAATCGCTCGGTTGGAGCATACATCAACTCAAACATATGCATCTGCATCGACATCGCCGTATGCGCGACCGGGTATTTCTGCAGCACTTCCGATACGCTCACGTCGCGGGTCCCATCCAGGTTGCCGCGCATGTCCATAAACATAAAGTTGTAACCAACCATCCATTCGCCCTGAAAATGGGTATGACTGCCCAGCACATTCAACGGGACAATCTCGGTATGCGCCAATTCCTCCACGCTCATCTTGAAGAGTTTCTCCATTCGTTCCCGCGTTGCCTGATCAGAGGCGGGAGGTTCGTCCACCGATGCCGCGGCGCCAAACCCGCAAACCCAAACCATGGTAATCAACGTCCGCGCAGAGAATTGATTCATGCCCAGTAGAGTGCTGTACGTTTGACGCGGCCGGCGGACGCTCGCGGTTTATTACACCAGTCATGAAACCGCATTCAAGCTTTTATACCGGAAAGCCCACACCGCAGCAGTGCATCTCCAGGTTGTTGTTGACCGGACACGGCGTCCACTCCGTTTGCCATGAGGAAAGTCTCTCAACGTTCTACTGGTTCCGGCGAGGGGTCCTGCGTTTCAGGGCGCCGTTTGGATGTCGGGAAAGTCGTGCGACCCTCGCGATCGGCTAGAAACCATCGCGCAAAATCAGAATAGAAATCCGTTGCGGTGTTGCCCGCCAGTTGCTGCCTCCTATCGCAGAGAAGTCTGCTCGACACAGGCTCACTGATACCCACTTCATCCAGGCGCTGCCCAGCCACCGCTTCGGCCAATTCTGTGAACCATACCGGCACAGGGCCGGTTGCAGAGAGCATCTGCCAAACGAACGCATTGTTCCCGGAAGCCGTCAGCACCCATTTTCCGTCCGGGCTGAAACTCGCCGTCGTCACGGGAAGTTCGTGTTTCAGTGGCTCGCCCGTCGGCTGCCCGGTCTGTGAGTCGTAAATTCGAGCCGTCCCATCTGCCGACCCCGCAACGATCCAACGTCCGTCCGGGCTGAATTCGCCCGACCACACGGGCCCTTCAAAGCGCATCGGCGGAGTCAGCGGGCGGCCGGTGCGCGCATCCCAGACCCGCGCTGTGGCGTCGGCCGAGGTGGTGAGCACACGCTTGCCGTCAGAGCTGAATGCCGCGGATAGCACCTCCGCCTGATGTCTCAACAGCTCCCCCACAGCTTTGCCGCTCTTGACATCCCACAGCCGAACCGTCCGGTCTGTGGAGGTTGTGGCCAAATGGATGCCGTCCGGACAAAAACGGACGGCACGTACCGGCCCATCATGCATCAGGGGAGGAGAGAGTAGCCGACCCGAATGCGAATCGCAGACACGCACGGTACGATCCTCGGAAGCCGTTGCGAGCAACTTTCCATCGGCACTGAACTGTGCATGCCAGACCACGCCGTTGTGCCGGATCGGCTCGATAAGCTGCTGTCCGGTGGTCACGTCCCACACGCCGGCAGTTTTGTCTTCGGAAGCGGTCACGACCCGGCGACCGTCCGGGCTGAACTGCGACGACCAAATCTTCCCATCATGCCGAAGATTCTCGGTCAGCGCCTTTCCGGAAGTGCTACTCCAGACTCTTGCAGTTGCGCCGGACACCGTCAGCACACATTCGCCGTTGGCGCTGAATCGCGCGGCTGTCACCGGTCCCGCACGCTCGGCGAAGGTCAGCAGAATGTGTCCAGTCGCCCTGTCCCAGATCTGTGCCTGGCCGTTGTCGGACGCTGTCAGAATCCGTTTTCCGTCCTTTGCAAACGAGGCGGCGTTGACGAATTGGTCGTGCGAAAATGTTTCTTGAATGGCTTGGCCGGGTCGGATGTCCCAGATATACACGCCTTTGCCGGACACCGTTAGCGCCCGATTCCCATCCGGGCTGAAGCTGGCCGAGAAGACTTCCACCGGGTGCTTGATCGGTTCATTGATCGGTTGCCCCGTAAGCGCGTCCCAAACTCGAGCTGTCCGGTCCAGCGACGCAGTCACCACCCGCCGCCCATCGCTACTGAATTCGGCATGGACTACGCCCAACGCATGTCTGAGTGGCGCGCCCAATGGCGCCCCGTCCGAAGCGCTCCAGAGACGCGCGGTGCCGTCGCTCGAGGCCGTGATCAGGCGCTGGCCGTCCGGACTGAATTGGATCGCGGTCACCTCGCTCTCGTGTCTCAGCGGTTCGAGCATCGGATGACCCGTGCGGATATCCCAAATCCGCGCGGTCTTGTCTTTGGAGGCCGTGGCGACCTGGTTCCCGTCAGGGCTGAACCGGGCAAAAAGCACGCCCGCTCGATGCCGCAATAAACCCGTCAACGCCTGGGCCGTTTTCACGTCCCATACCTGAGCGGTGCCGTCGAGCGAGGCGCTCACGATTCTGTTGCCATCGGCACTGAATTCGGCGAAAGCGACCGAATCCTTGTGCCGGAGCGGACCCGCCACAAGCCGGGCGGACCTTGTCTCCCAGACCCGGAGCGTGCCGTCGGCGCATGCGGTGACAAACCGGGTGCTGTCCGGGCTGAAACACGCTGAATTCACTTCGGCTTCGTGCCTCAATTCGGCGAACAGCGCCTGGCCCGTTCGCGCGTCCCAGACACGAACGGCCCCGTCCAGAGAGGCGGTCAACAGAAGCTTGCCATCCGCGCTGAAGCGCGCGTCTTTGACACGATCCGAGAGATGGAGCACGGCCGGCAGAGGCTTGGCAGTCCGGATGTCCCACAGGCGGACGCAAGCATTGGCTTCCTCGCCGCAGGCGATGATGACCGTCTGGCTGTCCGGGCTAAACCGGGCAACAGTAACGTCCGCTTCTTGCAGCAGTGGCGGAACCACTGGCAAGGCGAAACTATGCTGGCTGAGTGCGAACAACAGCCGGTCAGCCGCAGCCCGATTTGCGGCGTCTTCCCGCAACAAGCGTGCAAGGTACGCCAGGGCCGCACTGGAATCGCCCGCCAGAAACAACTCCTGCACCTTCTGCATCCGGAGCTGATTCAAAGCGTCGGTCGCGGTCCGGGCATTTTGTCGCGCGCGGCCAGCCTGGATGAAAGCGGACGCTGCCAAAACGGCAAAGACACTCGCAATGAGCAACGCCACCGTTGCCGTGCGGACAATACCGCGACGATACGCGGCCCTTTCGCGAGCGGCCAGCACCGCCTGTTGCTCCTCCAAGGTTGCCCGCCGCCGGGCGAGCCCGCGAAGATTCCGCGCGAGTTGGCCAGCGCCGGCGAACCGGTCCTCCGGGTTGCCGGCGAAGCAATGCTCCAGGTCCTCCCGCAGCAGGGGATCGGTGACTCCCCTCGCCCAATCAATAGTAACCGGGCGCCGCAAGTCGCCGACCAGCAGTTGATAGAGTACCACGCCGAGAGAAAAAATGTCCGAACGCACGGACGCGGATTTACCCGCGATCAGTTCCGGAGCCATGTACATTTGGGTCCCCGTCTGCGAGGACCCGGAGACCATCATGGTTTGGGTAAACCCCGATCGGGTCAGTCCCGCCAGACACTCTTCCGAGACTACCTGGCCGATTCCGAAGTCAGTGATCTTCACCTGAACGTCGGTGGGCTCAATACCCCTTCCGCCGATCAGAATATTTCCAGGCTTGATGTCGCGATGTATGATCCCGGCATCGTGCGCCGCTTGAAGCGCATCCGCCGCTTGGGCGACGATTTCCAGCCGGGTCTCCATCGGGATGTGATCCACACCCCTGTATTCCTTGCACCAGGAGGCGAGGTCTTTGCCGCGGACATAGTCCATTTCGATGTAGAAAGGCGGTTCATCGAAATAAACCTCACGCAGGCAGACGATGTGGGGGTTCTCTCCAATCCGAGCTTTCAACAAGCGAAAGAGAGTCACCTCGCGTTTGAGCGCGCGCGCTCGGTCAGCGCGAAAACAGAATTTGAATACGCGATGTTCTTTGAGCCCTTCATGGTAGGCGCGCCAGACCTCCCCAAAACCTCCTTCCCCCAGTTTCTCGTCCAGGATCCAATGGGTGTTGGGGACACGCCTCTCGATCCCGGGCCGCCATCCCAGCACGTGTTCGGCTTCCGAGGAAACGAAATGCTGGGCGTGGTCAGTCGCCGAGGGCGGCGTCAACGGTCCACCCTCACCCGCCGCGACCTCACAAACCTCCAGCGGTTCCTCCAATCCCTTGAACAGATAGTGTCCGTGGCTTGACCAGCGCAGCTCTTTCACACCGCAAACTTCCTGCCCGCGGAGAACTTGACGCGCGCTGTCGAATACGCTTCGCGTCATGAGAATCTGCCCGGCCTTTCCGATGGACATGACTCGCGAACAAGTGTCCACGTGGCTCCCGAACGGCTTCCCTTCTCCTTCCGCCTCCTGTTGAATCAGCACCTCGCCCATGTGGATGCCGACCCGGTCAGCAAGCACCAACCCGGTCTGCTGCGCCATCGCCTGCAACCGGGTTTGCAGGATCAGCGAAAAACGGACCGCATCCGACGGCCGCGCAAATACCAGAAAAAAGGAGTCGCCCGCCGTCTCGATCTCCTCCGCTCGGGGAATCTGACGCAGCAGTTCGCGCACAAGACCGTGGTGCCGTTGAAATATGATCGCGGCCTCGTGATCGCCTACCCGTTGCTTCAGGGCCGTGGAATCCACGATATCCGTAAACACCAGGGCCACCAGACCTGTCGAATACTTGCGTTGAAATTCCTCGACCTGCGCCTGGTGCTCCTGTCCGACCATCAAATTCATTGTGGTTCACAGATTAGCCAAAGCCGGTTCGTGCAGAAACTAAATTCAGATGGGCGTTCCGGGCCGAACATTGGATACCCGCGAGGAGGCTATTGGATGGCGTCACTCTCTACGCGTCATTCGCCCCCGGTACGCGTCCAAGCGCTCAAAGCCGGCTGAAGACCAGTTTGCCGTTCATATAGGTCTTCAACACTTGCGTGTCTTTGATTTCGTTTTCAGGGCATTGCAACAGGTTTGTGCTCAGCACAATGAAATCAGCAAGCTTGCCCGGTTCCAGCGAGCCAACCTGGTCTTCGAGAAATAGGAGGTAAGCGTTGTTCCCGGTGTAGAAACGCAGTGCTTGCTCGCGGCTCAGCGCTTCTTCCGGGTGAAGCCGGCCTTCGTACCACCTGGCCTGGCGCGTGATGGCGGTCGACATCGCGAGAAATGGGTTGTAGGGATTGATCGCCCGGAGTGAACCGATCTTTTGCATGTGGTCCGAGCCGCCGCCCGCAATCCCACCCGCTT
>Ga0111538_10015165_pt1 | contig 10141 bp, 8 predicted proteins | sample SoiMethybrSBSTD1_FD_79669 | JGI IMG/M metagenome (GOLD analysis project Ga0111538, IMG submission 79669) | Bulk soil microbial communities from a Populus tree surrounding site in Tennessee, USA - Soil MetaG P. TD hybrid SBSTD1 (version 2)... | ecosystem: Environmental > Terrestrial > Soil > Tree... | reverse complement strand
GATATCGTTGTTAAGAAGTTCTTTATCATGTTGACTGATCACAATAGCTCGCCAGGGGAAGCTACGGGTCCCTCTGGTTTTAGCAATGTAGTCAGCACGTTTCGTGACCATTAGATTTAACATGTTGAAGCCGCCTTGTTTTTCTTCCAACGGAAACGGAGCAAATTCCCCCACCAGTCCCGCCCTTGTTTCCTGGTTGACATTGACAAACATTCCAGGATAATTTTCAACATCTGCTTCCAGTATTACAGCTTTTTTTCCGTCACCGATATCCACTAGCAGTGGCAGGAAACCCAAAGTATCTTTGTTGATCTTAGAGATATTAGTTTCCTTATACAGCGCTTCAAAAGAATTGACATAGATTTCGGAACCGCGCAGGTCTCTAACAAATGGGATAAACGCTTTATGATCCTCGGCAAAGTTGAAATTCACCGCTTCATTTTTAATAACCAGATCTGCTTTTCTGGAGGTGAATATGCGGTAGGCAACGCCATCATTATAGGCACGGAAGAGAACACCAAAATCCCCTTTCAATCGTATAGTCAGTTGGTTGTATTCGTCAGGAATCGTGGCTTTCTTATAATTGATGGCTGTGATCTCTTTTTTTACTTTTTCCATTTTTGACGACGTAACTTTCGGATCGTCGCCAAGAACTTCACCGTTTTCCAGTTGAAGTCCAATGGCTGAAGGCGCGAGAACTTGCTGTCCGTTGTGTTTTATTGACCATTCCAATTTATTTCCAGCCTCGATATTCACTGTTATCACTCCATTCGGGGAACTGACTTGCAAGGATTTATTTTTTTGGCCGTAAAGAGTTATCGAACTCATCAATGAGATTGTTAATACAGCACCCGCTAAATTCTTCATAAATGATTTGCAGTTAAAATGATATTGAAAATACAAATTGCTTACAACATCCGAATTAACTCAACGTACAGCTCGGTTAATTTATTTTCCGCCTTCCCAGCGGTCGATATTATTTCGTCAATGTTTGCTGGTTGTAAATTATCAGGATCACAGTCATCGGTTAGGACCGAGATGGCACAACAAGGAAGATTCGTATGATTCGCGACGAGCACTTCCGGCACTGTACTCATTCCCACTGCATCAGCACCGATGCGTCGGAGGAACCGGTATTCAGCACGCGTTTCAAGATTGGGACCTGTTACGCAAGCATAGACACCCACGTTAAGTTTTATGTTCTTGCTTTTTGCAATTCCAATCAAATTTTCGTTCAACCTTTTTGAATAGGGTTGACTCATGTCTGGAAACCGGGGACCAAGACTATCGTCATTCGCACCCCTCAAAGGATTGTCTGGCTGCAAATTGATATGATCGTCAATTAACATCAATTCGCCCTTGGTCCAATTTAAGTTCATATTCCCCGCGGCGTTCGAAATAAGCAAATATTTTACGCCCAGGGCTTTCATTACCCGAATGGGTAGCGTAATCTCCTGCATGGTGTATCCTTCATAGTAATGATATCTTCCTTGCATAACGAGCATTTTTTTTCCTGCTATATCGCCGTACAATAATCTGCCCCTGTGAAATTCTATTGTTGAAGGTGGGAAATGTGGAATATCCTTATAGTCAATAGCGCGAGCGGGCTGCATCTGCTGAATAAATAGGCTGCCTAGTCCCGTACCAAGGACTACCCCAATCTCCGGTTTGTCAACTCCGTTTGCTTTAAGGTATTCGGCCGCATCGTGTATTTCCTGAATCATAACAGTAAGATACACGGTCGCGTAAAATATTACGGCAGGAATAAAAAATTATCTCAAAAGTGGTGGCGCAGCTGGCAGCAAGCCGCTGTTAAGTCTTAACAGTTCAGTCTCAGCGACCTTCGCCAGGAAACGAGCGTTGATCACCCTGTCGTACGCATCTGCGAGACTTTGCTGCGCCGTACGCAATTCGATGAACGTGGTCAACCCGCGTTTGAAAATTTCCAGCGTGATAGTCAGATTTTCTTTCGCCAAAAGGATATTTTCTTCTTCAATGATCAGTACTTCTTTGGCATTAACGTAATTCACAAATGCATTTCTAAGGCGCACATCGATATCAACCTTTTGCTGTTGATACAATAGCGTTTGCCGGTCGGAGGAGATCCTGGCTTGTTGTATTAATCTTCGATTGTTAAAACCATTCAGTATTGGAAACGTAAACGAGAAGCCATAATTATATCCTTTGTTCTGATCAAAAAGCGGCGTAAAATTATTGATGGCAAACGACGTTTCCCTTTTTGAATAATTAAGGGCGGAATTAAAATAAAGGAATGGATAGCGTTCACCTTTCCGTTCACGCAAAAGCAGATTCGCGATATCGATTTCTTTTTTTGCTGAAAGCAGCGCGTAATTTCTATTTTCGATGTCGGTAGAAATATCATCCAACCTAAGATCGAGATTGATTACAATGGTGTCTGCCACATCATAAGCGGAGGGCAACTGCATATCCACCAATCCATTCAATTGATCCTTTAGTTGCGCGATGAGCGTCTGCTGCACCAGCACATCGGTGCGTTGCGCATTTAAATCAACTTTGGCCTGAAGCAATTCCGGCTTTCCTCCGGTGCCTACTTCCAATCGGCGGCTCGCCAGTTTTACGCGTTCCTCACTCACACCCATTTGTTCCCGAATCGCTCTCAACTGTTGCTTTTGCCTGACAATGTTGTGGTAATTGGTAATGACCTGGGCAATAGTATTCACCATTTGTTCCTTGACAAACAACTCACCCTGCTCCTCGATTTGCGAAATTCTTTCTCGCGTAGCAAACATCCGCGTTCCATCAAAAAGCATCCATTGCAGCTGCACGGAGCCGGTCAAATTATTGGATTCAACGCCATTTCGCTCTACATCATCCCCGTTTGCTAATTCTTGTTTTTGATTATTGTTGTTCCAGGTACGCGTACCGGTAGCGTTGAGCGTGGGAAGGAATGCACCTGGCGCATATTTATCGTCGGTAGATGCAGCCAGCAAAGCATTTTGCGAAAGTTTGACATCATAGTTTCGCTCTAATGCCAGTGCAACAACTTGTTCAATGGAAATCTTTTCCTGAGCCGTTGAAGTATTGTAAAATAAAATCAGCAGTATGCCGAAAAAACTACATCTCATACACCAATTCCTTTTGCTCTGGAGCTTTGACATCAAATTCTATATGCTTGCGCTGACGTGATAAGTATGAATACATGGCTGGAATTACAAATAAAGTAAGTATCAATGAAAATAAAACTCCACCAACAATTACAATTCCCAGGGGTTGCCGGCTGGAAGAGGCAGCGCCAATTGATAATGCAAGAGGCAAAGAGCCTAGGGCCATAGCTAAACTTGTCATCAATATCGGACGAAGGCGAAGGCGGGAAGCTTCTAGCACCGCTTCCATTCTGGAAAGACCTTCTTCTCTTTTTTGATTTGCAAACTCGACGATAAGAATTCCATTTTTTGTTACCAGCCCGATCAACATAATCATACCAATCTGTGAGAAGATGTTAATGGTCTGACCGAAAAGAGACAGTGCAAGAACGGCTCCTGCAATCGCAAGCGGTACAGTAAACATTATCGTCAATGGATCAACGAAGCTTTCAAACTGAGCTGCAAGGATCAGGTAAATTAAAACGAGTGCCAATAAAAAGGCAAACGATGTATTGCTCGAACTTTCGGAAAGGTCGCGCGAAGTACCCGTTAATGATGTCGTAAAGGTATCATCCAGGACCTTTGCCTTGATCTCTTCCATGGCTTTTATGCCATCGCCAACGGTCTTACCCGGCGCAAGGCCTGCTGAGATGGTGGCAGACTTGTAACGATTAAAGTGATATAACGTGGGTGGGGTTGTCGACTCTTCGACCGACACGACATTGTCGAGAGAAATAAGTTGGCCTGAATTTGTCCGCACGTATAAATTCTTGAGATCATCGGGGTCATCCCGGTCTACCCTGGTTACTTGCCCCATCACCTGATATTGTTTCCCATCCCTGGTAAAAAATCCAAAACGAAGATTACTATATGCAAGCTGCAACGTTTGGGCTATATCTTGAACCGATACGCCAAGCTGAGCAGCTTTTAGTCTGTTAATTTGAACTCTCAGTTCAGGTTTATTGAATTTCAAATCGAAATCCACACCCTGGAGAACAGGATTGGCATTAGCAGCCTCTAAAAACTTCGGGAGGACCTCCTTTAATTTTTCAAAATTGTTATGCTGAATCACAAATTGAACGGGCAACCCACCTCTTCGGTTAACAGCAATTGTTTGTTCCTGAATCGGAAATGCCCGCCCTTCGGGAAAACGGCTCAGATTTCTGCTCACCATGTCTACAATTTCCTGTTGTGACCGGTTTCGCTCGTTTGGATCAGTTAAGCTTACGCGTACAAAACCCATATTGACGGATCCCGCCCCCGCAAAACCAGGCGCCGTAACAGAAAACGCCGTTTTAGCTTCCGGGATTGAATCTTGCACAAACGTAACCATCTTCTGAACGTATTGATCCATATAATCAAATGACGTCCCTTCAACGGCCGTAAGTTGGAGACGGAATTGATTTCTATCTTCCATGGGCGCTAGTTCTGATTGAAGACTCGTGCCGATAAAATATGCTGATGCAAGACAAAGGGCTATTATTATAAATGATAACCAGCGAACTTTCATAAAACCCGCGAGCCACCTGCGATATCCGTTTTCCATTCCGGCGAAGAAGGGCTCGGTCTTCCGGTAGAACCAGGAATGCTCGTGTTTGCTGCGGGTTAGCTTAACGCTCAATACCGGCGTCAGGGTTAACGAAACAAAACAGGATACCAAGACAGCGCCCGCCACCACGATACCGAATTCCCTGAACAGCCTACCAACAAATCCTTCCAGAAAAAGTATAGGAAGGAACACAACGGCAAGGGTAATGGATGTTGAAATAACTGCAAAGAAAATTTCCTTAGAACCTTCTTTGGCGGCCACGTATTTATTCATGCCGCCTTCCAGTTTCTTATAGATATTTTCCGTAACGACAATACCGTCGTCCACGACCAGGCCGGTGGCCAGTACGATACCCAGCATTGTTAGAACATTTATCGAGAAGCCGCACAAATACATAATGAAGAAAGTGGCTACCAACGAGACCGGAATGTCTATCAGCGGACGAATAGCAATGACCATGTCTCTAAAAAAGAGGTATATAATCAGCACTACAAGGATGATCGAAATAAGGAGTGTTTCCTCCACTTCGCTGATGGCGCGCTTGATGAATACGGTTTGATCCATCAGGATTTTAAGGTTTATATCTTGCGGTACATCCTTTTCGATTTGCTCTAAACGTCTATAAAACTCATTAGCGATCTCAACATAGTTGGCGCCTGGTAGTGGTATGAGCCCTAATGCCACCATCGTAACATTGCTTTCGCGTCCCTGTGACTCCTCATTCTCAGGTCCAAGGATCGCTTCGCCCACGTTCTTTAACCTGATGTCGCCTTGAGCGCCGGATTTGATAATTACATTTTCAAAATCATCTTCTGTATAAAGTCGGCCAAAGGTTCGTACCGTTAATTCGGTGGTATTTCCTGCAATCTTGCCAGAGGGAAGTTCAACGTTTTCCCTGTTCAAAGCAGTTTGTATATCAAGTGGGGTAAGGCTATAAGCACTGAGTTTGCCCGGATCAAGCCAGATCCGCATAGCATACTTTCGTTCACCCCATACCTGAATACTGCTAACGCCTGGAATGGTTTGTATCCGTTCGGCCAGGGTATTGGTGGCATAGTCTGTTAATTGAAGAGCATTCCTGGTGTTGCTTTGTACTGTCATCGAGAGTATAGCATCAGCGTTGGCATCTGCTTTCGACACGACGGGCGGGTTGGTAAGGTCCTGCGGTAGTTGACGAACCGCTTGGGAAACTTTATCCCTTACATCATTGGCTGCAGCCTCCAGATCTATACCAAGTTCAAATTCAATGTTAATATTGCTTGTCCCCACACTCGACAGTGAGGTGATATTTTTTATACCTGCGATCCCATTAATAGATTTTTCAAGAGGTTCAGTAATTTGCGACTCAATGATATCAGCATTTGCTCCGGAATATGAAGTACGAACATTAACATTAGGAGGATCGATCGCCGGGTAATCCCGTATCCCCAAGAACTTATAGCCGATCAATCCAAACAACACGATCATGATGTTCATGACAAAAGCAAGTATCGGTCGTCTCAAACTTAGTTCTGAAATATTCATAACCGCTTAATTTAAGTCTTCATTATTTTCTGTCTGCTACCCGCGTAACTTTGACTTTTGAATTTGGTCGTATCGCCATGAGTCCAGTCGTGACAACTGTATCACCCACCTTTAGCCCACTCGTGATGTGAACAAGAGCTGAATCCCTTGTTCCAGTTTCGACAACCGCATACAGAACGCTATCCCTTCGTACAACGATCACTTGTTTGTTTCTCGATGTGGGTATAACGGACTGGGTAGGCACCATGAGCGCCTTGCTATTTTTACCAAGTTGCAAATTTACCTTCGCAAAGACTCCTGGAATAAGTTCTGGATGTTTTTCCTCCACAACGCCTCTAACTTTAAGCGTCCGCGTGTTCTGATCCACACTATTTTCGGTCGCCATGACCTGGGCTTTGTGGTGCTGCTTACCACCATCTACCTGGAAGCTTATAATATAGCCAGGGGTTATTTCCCTGGCGTATTTTTCAGGGATAGAAAACTCTAGCTTCAGTTTATCCACTTGGCGTATGATGGTAATAATATCGTTCTGACCGATATAAGCTCCGAGGCTCACGTTGCGCAAGCCAACGCGTCCGGAATAAGGCGCACGGATTTCTGTTTTAGAAATCGCTATTTGTGTTGCTTCAATATCTGCCCGTAAATTCTCCACATCCAAAGCACTCAAATCGTAATCCTGTTGACTGATCCCTTGTATCTTCAATAACTCGCTGCTCCGTTCCTCCGATTTTTCTTTGATTTTTAGCTGCACCTCGAGCTTCCTTAACTGCGCCTGTAAATCTTTGTCAAATAATTTAACCAGCACGGTTCCCTTTTTAACTTCAGATCCTTCGTTAATATTCAGTTGTACAATGCGACCTCCAACCTCTGCGCGTATTTGCGTTTCCTCAAAGGGAAGCAGCGATCCTGGAACTTCTATATTCTCGCTGATGATCCTTTCTGACACAATAAAACCGTCGACGGGAATAGGACCTTGTTGCCTTCCGGCTCCCCCCGCCTGCTGTTGTGGTTTCTTATCGTTGCAAGATTCAATCAAAAATACAGTTACCGTTAGTAATACAACAGTTCGAATTGATTTATACATATTGAAATTCCTAGGCGTTTAAGTAACAACCATCCTGCTGATCCGGTTCTGATTTACAACGAATGCATTGAAATAAAGCGATGGTGCAGGGCCAACACCTGGGGGATCAAAAGTACAGTCTCATCATTTCGAATCATAAAATCAGCTCTTTTCAATTTCTCCGCCTCCGGCATTTGATTTTCTATAATGGCTAAGACTTGTTCGGCAGTCCGGTGGTGGTCTCGTTTTAGAACACGTCGAAGCCGCAGCGCCTCATTTGCATGAACAACAATAACCTTATTCATTGATTGATGAGAATTTGCCTCAAAAAGCAAGGCCGCTTCCTTCAATACATAAGGTTGCTCTTTTCGCTGTTCCACCCACTGCTTGTAGTCTATGGCGACTCTGGGATGAACCAACGCATTTAACGTCTTTAGTCGTTCTGAATCATTAAAAACTGTATTACCTAAATACGCGCGATTCAAGCTTCCATCTACGTTAAAAGACAATACTCCGAATTCTTTCTTGATCTCGGATACCAGTATTCCATCGGTGGTCATTAATTCTTTCGCATGGCTGTCAGCATCATATACCGATATGCCTAAGCATTGAAAGATTTTGCATACCAAACTTTTCCCGGATCCAATGCCGCCGGTGATACCAATTTGGAGTGGTGTTTTCAACCGATTTAAAATTTTATGGATATAGAATCCAACTTAATTATGCGCGAATAGGGAGGAAGGCCAACAATGATCGGTAATAATTTCTTTTGTCCTTTTGTTACGTTTTCAAGATCGACAATTGCCTTCATTGAATCAGGCGCAAACGAATTCTGTGCAGACTCCGGTATCGCTACTGTACATTCTAGTTTTTTTCCTTCTATTACCGGGTATGAATTTTTGGGAGGGTTCGCAATTTCAAGTGGAATTGAATTTTCAATCTCGACATATCGGTCAACCTGAAATGTTACCAGCACCGTCGGAGGATTGCGTTTGATAAGTTCGTCGTTCAAAAATTTTACTTCAATGTTATCGGCGAAATCGTCATCGATATTCCGATCATCTAACTTCACATCCAGATACTGGGGCAAGCTGTCTATCAATTCTGCCGGCCCTTCAATTGCCATGGTGTCAGGCATAATTTTTATATCGCTCACCAAACCATAGCCTTTTTTCAGCAGCAACGTAGGTATATCTATGCGCAACTTTACCACCTTTTTTTTCTTGCGTGCAATCGCCACATGCAGGGTATCCGTTAGCACAAAATTAATTGCAAAACCCTCCGGCTGATTTGATACCAGGGCAGGCAATGTACTTCCAACAATTTTTTTTACTTCGCTAGGTTGTGGTAAAGGAACAACCAAAGGAGGAAATTCTAATCCAATACTCCTCCGAAACAGATTCCAGCCTACTCCGGTGACATTATAACGAACGACTTCAGGCAGCGGCCTGATGGCGATGTAATGCTCCCGGTCAAAGTCAAAGGCCAATGGAAGGTTAATGTTGGTCGTGTAGTTCTTATTCAGCGCATTAAAAAACCAAAAGACCGTAGCTGCAAAGATGCAGAGGCCTACGGCCTTCCAATTTCTACTATTAAACCTCAGCAGGTTGAATATGGACTGAATAAAGCTCATTACATATTGTTGACTCTGGTTTTGGCCACCACGTTATTTCTTATTGGCAGCTTTTGTAGCCTCAAGTGAAATCGCTGATTTGTTGAAACGGATTCTTCCACCTTTTTCCACTTCCAGAATAAACGTGTCGCCATCCAGTTCAGCAACATGTCCATGCGCTCCGCCGATGGTAATGATGTAGTCACCTTTTTTGACCTCGTCGATAAACTTCTTTTGATCTTTTGCCTTCTTCTGTTGAGGGCGAATCATAAAGAAATAAAACACGACAATGATCCCCCCAAAAATTACATATTGAATATATGGGTTCGATTGTTGTTGGGCTTGTAGCAAAATGCCGTACATAAATTTTATTTTTTTTAAGGGGTCAAAGTTATCTCAATTAAAACAAACATCCCAATCCACCTTACGGAGGATTGGGATGTATATACCAAAAAAATTTCGTTATTTCTTGACGGGACCTTCCGTGGAAGTAGCTTTCGGCAATACCATTGCCTTAAAGCGCAATACGGTTTGTTTGGGCCAAGTGTTTGCCGTGACGGTTACCGTTTTATTCTGAGCATTCGTTTTTCCGTTTGTATCAAATTTGGCTTTGACAAAACCGGTGCCACCCGCTGGAATTGGCTCTTTGGTCCAATCCGGCACGGTACATCCGCAAGAACCCTGGGCGCTTTGAATAATCAACGGCGCTTCACCGGTATTTTTGAATGAATAGGTGTGCTCCACAATTTGGCCTTCGTTTATAGTGCCAAAGTCGTGATCGATTGTGGTAAACTCCATGGTTGGAAGCGGACCCTCAGGCTTTGTTTCAGGAGCAGTCGCAACGGGCGTGGACGCTGTTGCCGGGTCAGGTGATTTTTTTCCTTCGAGCTCGGCGAGGCGGCTCTCCAATTGCGCTATTTTTTTCTCAGCATCGCGATCTTTGCAGGCAGTCGCTAACAGGACCAGCAGCCCAAAAAATACAAAAGATTTCAAAACGTTCTGTTTCATAATGTTTTACTCCAATTTATCAGTTCAAGTTTAGTATCCGTTAACCTTTTTTTCCACGAATCTGTTCCAACAGTTCGTCAACATCCTCGAGCAATCGTTCGGCTTTGTTTTTAGCTTCATCCACCACCTTTTGCCCCTGAGATTTTGCCTCACTTGTCAGGGGAGTTTCTTTTCCTGAAACAAAATCATCGATCAAATTTTCCAACATCTTGCGGTATTTGTCCAGCTGAAATGACAGCTTTTCGCGCGTGTTGGTTCCT
>Ga0111538_10015163_pt1 | contig 10142 bp, 6 predicted proteins | sample SoiMethybrSBSTD1_FD_79669 | JGI IMG/M metagenome (GOLD analysis project Ga0111538, IMG submission 79669) | Bulk soil microbial communities from a Populus tree surrounding site in Tennessee, USA - Soil MetaG P. TD hybrid SBSTD1 (version 2)... | ecosystem: Environmental > Terrestrial > Soil > Tree... | reverse complement strand
TATCAAAGAACTTGCACATAAAATGATCTCTATTTCTAGTCTTGATCTTAACCCTGTTTATGTAGAAGGGACCCAAGATCGCGGAGTTATTTTGCAAAGTTATGCAGATATTACGAAGGCTAAAAGAACCCTCCATTTTGTTGCGAATAAAAATCTAGAAACAGGACTAAGAGAGATAACAGAACTTCAATCGAGAAGTGCTTCGTGAGATTGCATGAGAAACTGAGTTTATATGACAACCGTCAACGAATAATTGTATTTAAAGCAATAAATACTGAGTTTGGGGTGAGACAGGGGAATTTAATCAAGATTATATCTAAGATGTACATGAAGACTAATTTGGGCTTTAAGTTATCTACAACGCTCTGGTCGCGGTACTTGTTGCTTGAAGTGCTCACAATCAAGTCCCTTTCCTTGTCCATTAGCTTGACCAAGGTTTTTACCGTTATCTTGACCATTTTTAGCGTTCACATCGCCACCTGAAATACCCACGCTGGCATCCTCACCTGAAAGAGTCGAGCTGGCCTGCTTACCTGAAAGACTTAAGCTGGGTCCAAAGCTATACTGGGCTGTACCTGTTTTAGTTATTTTAAATACATCCCTCTGAACTTTATCATTCGTATAGTATCTACCAGCAAGTGTATACCCATTATTCTCTATGCTCAAGTCCAAGGCTCCAAACCGGCTGTCCTGTTGATATTTCACCCATGAGGCTTTTCCTGATAACCCGTGAAAGTTAACCCCTCCTGTTCCGACCAAGGCGAATATTTCACCGGTAGGATCACTGTACTCCGTAGATGCAGTACTAGTTATAGTCGGGCTTGAGGGGGAGCTAGAATCGTATTTAATAGGAAATGTTCTTTGATAGTTATGCACATGGCCCATAAGTACCACGTCAACACCATATTGATCAAATTTAGGGTGCCAAATATTTCTAAGATTCGAAATCTCAGAATTAGTGTTCTGACAATTGCTCGCACCACAGGTATTAGGTGAGGTGTACATCTCCTTGTGCATGTAAACAATAATCCATTTAATCGCTGAATCTTGTGATGCTTGCTGGAGCTGACTTATTACAAAATTATATTGGTTAGAACCTACATTATAGCTAAAATGATCAGTATCCATTACAATGATACGAGCATTGCCGTATGTAAAAGCCTGATATGTAGTAGACATGCCAAAAGCGCTCAAATATGAGCTATATCCTTCATTTGAATCGTCTTCATGGTTCCCTATTGCTATTCTGGTCCTGCTTTTGATAGCATCTATTATATTTAGCCAGCAAGTAGGTGTAGACGTGTAAGAATAGTCTCCGAGAGCAAAAATTTTTTCGGGGCTGTTGTGGCTCCTAATATTACTTACAGTGGATTTGGTACTAGAGGTGCATCCCCAGTCGCCAACTGCACCGAAATTGGGTTCGGCGAACGCAGAATTTGCTTGCATGGATGTAAATAAAACGCTTAGCGCGAGAGTCAAGGCCATAATAATTGAACAAGATAACTTTTTGCTCAATAGCATACCAAGTTACTTAGTCTGGGCACTTCAATATAAAAGATCTTAATTCAACATTCATATGACTTTTAAGGTTAAATCATCTATCCCCCTTGGGTCTTTTTAGGGTGGCATAAAACGCTTCTTGGTTCACTACTTACCAATAAATGTCTCCCATATTTCACGTGAAGTCATCCACTTCGTAGGCTAATTTGGACCAATTTTCCACCGACAATGAACAGGTGGCGAGATACTTTTGCTCATAATTATGACAATTCACGTCCTGTGCTTCGCCAAAGTTTCGAAGATACAATTAATATAAATGACATCAAAGACTTGAAAGGAAATATTGTTAGTTGGCAATATAATAAGTCTAGTACGCCAATAGGTATACTTTCTGGAAAATGGAGTCTAGCTCAAGTTCTGGCCAACAATACAAACACAACGAAACCGGATATTGTCTTTACTACAAATATGACTATTACTGGAGTTGATGGTCTAGATAGTCACAAGTACCAACTATGGGAATTTAAAAATTTAAAGATCACCTTAACGGGTAAAACAGCTATAATAAACGGCACTGTTTCCCTAATTCTTAAGTCACGTCCGGCGGTTTACTCAGCTTCAATGAGTATTAGAATAATGAATTTAGAAACGATTAGTATTAATATTGATAAGAATTTGGCTAGGCATTATTTTGGTGATACTCCAATATACGGCACTATCTCAAACTGAAAGTATCGTGACGGATTTGAACAACTGGTACTACCAGATAGGATCACTGAACTTGAGTAGTATCAAATATCGACTGTTTAATTAAAAGAGAAAGCCTCGGTAACTGATACACATTAGAGTTTAGCTTTATTCCGGCATACACATCGCTGTCAGAGATAATGGTAATCAATTGTTGCTAAACCGAAAAAGAGTCTTGAAGTCATAATCCTAGTAAGACTTGTAATTCTTCTCATGTAAACGATCACATAAGTGATATCGTCAGTAGAATTACTGGGCTTTATAACGATAAGATAATCACCTAACTTCGTGGCAAGTGTGTTTAAGTATTAAACTTTTTTACTTTTGGCCATATTATCCAGCTGCCAAAGAGAGTTACTGCTGCTATAGAAAGTAACAATATGATATTACTGCCTGAAAGTAAGATGACGATAAATTGTATCGGTCGTGAGGATATACCTCCAGGTAGCCAATACTCTAAATTCATTTGGTTTTGGGCTATTCTACCATCAATCGTTAGTGATTGAAGATAAGTCACAAACTGTGTTCTAGTTCCATCAAGAAGGGGTTGAATGTAGTTGTCCACAAAATCCAGTTTGGCTTGTAGATGTCCATTTATGTCTAAAGGATCACCAGGTTTTGGATACTCAAGAAAATAAAAATTAGGTGTTCCAAAACTTGTCTCTCCGTTAACTGTAATTAGAGGACTCTTCAACAAAACTGATACAGGTTTATCCATAGAAGAGTCTGCTCTTATACCGTAAAATTTTATTGTAGAGCCGTTACTAACTTGGATAGCATTAATGGCAGAATGATTGTTAACAAGAATTTCTGTAGAACTAACTCTTTGCGGGGAGAGCATCACTGACATGTTAAATCCAGCGGGAATTGGTATACTGAAGTAATTATGCTGTGATCCCATGCGTGGTAAAGTCACTGGACCTGTTGAGTTAATTATTATCTTGTATTCCCCTATTAATGTTAAGTGTATTACATGGACGTTATTAAAAATACTAGTTAGATTATTATTCCTACTAGAAATCGAAATACGTTCTACATTGAAACTATCTGAAGAATTGGTATCACTATTCATTAAAAATGAGGAGCTATCAAGTGTTATATTTCCCGATAGTTCCACATTGCCAATGAAACGTTTGATGGGCTCCGCAGTGTTTTCATATTTTATGTCTTTAGCTGAAGTTATCTCTTTAGCTGGATTCAGATCGAACAAGTTTGCAAACTTTGATAGAGAAAAGAAATTTCTAGGATATTTCGATATAGCATTGAAATACCCTTCAGCATTAACTAGGACAATTCGGCCTCCATTAGAAAAATATTTTTCGATAGCAAATGGGGCAATCGTATGATTAGTGAGATCCACATAGGATGCTATTACATTCTTATCTGCAGCAGATTCCATATCAACTCTTTTTACCAAACCAGAGACGTCTAGCTGCGCATGTTCACTGTCATTTCCCATGATATTCGTAAATGTTTGGGTTGTATTATTACTAAAATGTAATGAAAACAGTTGGCTAAATCTCCCATTAATATTATTGTCAGAGCTTATGACAATGATTTTTCCGCCAGCATTTGCATACTCAAGGTACCTATTGAATGTAGTGTCGTCCCAGTTTAATGGATCAGATGGAAGAATTATCACATCCTTTGAAAATGCCGACAAATCTGTATTAGCTAATACACTATAACTGGTTCTGGATAATGCGAGAGCACTAAGAGGATAATAATAGTCATCATATTTTGCTATTTCTGAAGAGAGTTTTTGGGCCCCTGTTGAGAGGCTTCCTATTTTTAAAGGGCCGAATTCTACGGTATTATTAAAATAGTTTATCCCGACCTGAGATATAGCTTCGAGACTAGTAGTAGGCACCCTAATTTTTAGTAAGTCGTCGATGTATACCTTAATTGATTTTTGCGATATTTCCACTTTCAACGTGTACCACATCAAGTCTTTCTTTTCAACTTCGACGTTTTGGGATAATATTCTTGTATCATTCTCGTTCTTTATTGCTTTTTCAGATAGTTCAAGTCCGTTTTCTGAAAGAAACACGTAATACACTTTGTCTCCTTGTATCCATTTTAATCCCGCAGGATCACTTCTATCTGCCAATATTCGAAACGGTACCTCAATGTAATTTACGTTTGGTCCTGCGCTAAACTTCTTTGACCAAAGCCCATTATTTCCTTTATAACCCGATAGAATGGCCGTTCCAGCGTCGTTGTGGCCTTTTATTTTTATGTTATCGGTCTTTCCGGGGAAATCAAACGTTTCATTATTAAATTGTAATATTTTTGTATCCAAAGTCCCTGGGGAAGGTTTATTTCTATCGTCAAATACTAACGCAACTTCTGCGGCAGGATCTGAAGACGGAGGCTTCAAATCTGGTACATCAAGTACAATGTATGAGTCATCTTCATAAATACGATGAAAATAATCTAAAGCAAACTTGATAGGTCCTGTTATCTCCGTTTCTTCTTTGATACTGTCTTTAGGTATTAGTATAAACCTAGTATCGCTGTAGTTCAAAAGGCGGTAGAATGCATCCAAAGTAGATGCGTTCAAGGTGAAAGGACTCTGATGAAGCTTTGCATCAGGCAGACCTGAGAAAGCCTGAAGTTTTGTTATAAGTCCACCCTCTCTAGGATCGTATTCAGATGGGAAAGTTACGATATTATAATTTTTTTCGTGAACATTTACCTTGTCACGTAAAAAATCAAATAAATGCAATTCTGAAAATGGAGGGAAGTTTCTTCGTCCCAATGTCTGAGTATAATCTTGAGTTTGGAATATCAAAGAATTATATCCTATGAACAGCAGTGTTGAAAGGCTAGTAGTTACAATAACTATGCCTACTAGAATTCTGTTAAGAATCAGTTTATTGTGGCTGTTCAAAAAATTTAGAATCCTATAGACTAACAGTGAGGCAAATCCTATCATACCCACCATTATGTATTTACTAAATCTATGTTCATCATAGAATGAGCCCAGCACAAAAGCAATTAGAATTATTACCCCAAAGACAAACAAGTGTTTATCATATCTTTTAAAAATGTATGAGAGAACAAATGCAAAACCAAGAATGCCTGTTAGTCCCAGCTTCATTGGATAAAGATAAAAGGGAACATTGTAACCAGCTGCGTGAATTTTTATTTCTTCTGTTGAAAGTTGAGACCAGATAATAAAACATAAGGCGTATGCGTAAGCTACCACAGATATAATAATAACCGATGTGACAAAGCCCAGTCGAATTTTTTGTTTAAACAGCTTTGTCCGAAATTCAACCAAGAAATCTAGTTTTGGAATTAAAGGTTTTGCCAGCTTTAGTCTTAGCAAATATAAGCCCCATGTAATTCCGACAAACAAAATGTTAAGAGCCAATAGTGGAACCCCGAGAATCTCTATTGCAGTATAATACTTTCCAGGAAGGATTAGATCTAGAACGTACACAATTAAAATAGCAAAAATGGATCCAAGATATGCAAAGTTTCTTTCTTTCATTTTGAAAATTAGGGGCAGTAGACAAGTGATTATAGTAAATATGTAGAATTCAGGATGGGCTAAAATACCTAGAATTGAAATTGCAGATACAATAATAACTGAGGTGAATTTAGCGTTAAATCTTTGGCGAAGTAATCCTAATAAAACAAACCCTGCTGGAAGCGCGATATAAATCAGCCCTGTACTAAATTCAGGATGTGCTGCGATAACAAAATTAGTCGGTAAAAGTACGTCTAATGGTCGTGTCTTGTCAAATAATTCAAGAACAGAGTTTTGAGAAATTATTGGGTTTGATGAGACTGTAAGTGCAAGCAAATAAGTCCAACCGAATCCGGAACTCATCGTAAATAAGGAACATGCAAGCACAGTTGCCCTCTTCATATTAGGAGTCACCCATCTAGAAAAGAAGTAGTAAAAGGCTAACACGACTGTTATATTTAGAAACCCGATAGAAGCATATGTATTCACCAAAGGAACGCCTGAAAGAGTAGTAAGGGCGGCAATCAGAGCTGATTGGAATGGTGGATAGAATCCATCTGCACCGGACAGTGCAACCTCTCTGAATTTACCGGACATAAAGAGAAGAGCACGGCCTTGATGAAACCACTGATCGCCTATTGTAACGGCGCCAAAAATGTAATATGTATATATAATTAGTAACATGAAAAGGCCTCCAAAAACAAGTAATTCAGAGATCTTTGACTTTATTAGTACCCGGAATTTCATGTATATGAGCGGTTTAAGGAGGTAACCATTTTTGAAAGTGGATTTGAGGTTAATTTTATGGATGGGATAACAAATGGCGAAAGCAACTAGAATAACAAGATATATCGCAACGAAAAGACTTCTACTTTCAAAGAGAACGATATTGAATAACGCAGCCGAAACATATGCAGTTAAACCTGTAATCAAGATACTAAATAAATATCCAAGAAGCACCTTTACCAAAGGATTTATCGTGGTTTTTTTAGTTATAATCAGGACTATTGCGAATCCGGGCGCAAAGAAAGAAAGCGTAATTGCAGCAGCTAATTGAATTATATTGGAGCCACTTACGTCATTCCAACTTACAAATATGCTTGAATCGGATTTTGAAATAGAGACGCAAATCGCTAGTATGATAGCATAAAGCGCAGCAAAGAGAATAATAAATAGAAATTTGTTTACATTACATGGCTCACCATAAGACTTGCTTTTAAGGGAGGTGTCTTCGGATCGGGTATGGTAATTGTCATCGTACGAGGTCGAATAATACCGTGTTAATCCCAATATTAGTATAAACATGGCTACTGCTACTGGAAACGAAATTCTCTGGGCCACAAGTAGGTATGACAGGATAGCGTAAACAAAAAGTCCACCAATAAGCGATACCGATATCGTCGCTACCTCAGCTTTATTTTTAATGAGAAGGGTCAACTGACTATCACCATGTTAATCGATCTTCCTGTCTAATTGGTGTCAAATGGCAGGACAATATCAGGGATTAAGCATCAGTTTGAGCAATAAAAACGATGCTACACTCTTTTCGACTCTTCTAGCAACTCCGCTTACTAGCACAAGTTCACCGATTCAGATTATAATTTTCTTTGACTGGATTTTGGTGACATCCGCTATTATATTTTCTCCAAATTGCTTGCTCATCATCTACATGATTGTGTTATCAAGTAGGATTTATCAATTGAGGGATGAAAAATACTTTTCAAAGTTTAATTAATTTACTCTCAAATTCTACTTCTCGATCACTATTCCTCAAGGTACACCTCGAGAACGACGATAATTTGGTTTCAATTACTCCCGACTTTTATTATATTCTGTTCTAAAAAAACTTCTATTCTATTCTATTCAAAATACAGTGAACTTGGGGTAGTATTCTTTATAGCATTGCTCATCTATTAATCGTGACGTGTCATCCGGATTAGCAATGCTACTGCTCCTACTTATGATTCCTCTTCTGTACTTATTTGGATTTCAGTTTACTTCAGCACTAACATTGCCAACTATTAAGGATCCCAGCCTGAAAGTAGAGATAATTATAAATAAATTGGATCATCCTACACAGATGTCCTTTTTAGGTCCGAACGATTTTCTGGTTTCACAGAAAAACGATGGTAAGGTGCTCAGAGTTTTGAATGGCACTCTATTGTCAAAACCATTAATTGACGTCAAGGTTGCAAACCAATATGAGCGAGGACTACTAGGGCTTGCTATCTCCAAGAATCTTGATACAGTCGATGGCGGATCCGCTGAACATAAACCGTATGCAACCAAAATTTTTTTATTTTATACAGAGTCAGATAGGGATGGCAATGATAAGTGTCCTAAAATAATACCCTGTGAAAAGGGAAATGATCCGAAGGGAAACCGTCTTTATAGATACGATTTGGAACAAGATCATCTTGTCGATAAAAAACTCCTATTGGATCTTCCAGCGACTCCCGGATCTGATCATATTGGCGGCGTTATTAAAATTGGACCCGATAATAATGTATATCTAACAAGTGGTGATGGAGATAGCTGTCCACTTATTGGTCGTCTCTGTACAAAAAGTGATCTGAAAGGTCGGGTTTTAAACTCTAAAACCTCAAACATAGTCAACGGATTGCCCCCTGCTGGAAGGGGCGGTATACTTAGAGTTACCCAAAATGGTAGTACAGTAGAAAGGGGCATCCTGGGAAGTAATGACCCTTTAAACAAATACTATGCCTATGGGATAAGGAATAGTTTTGGAATGGATTTTGATCCTCTAACAAGGAATTTATGGGACACAGAAAATGGCCCATTCTTTGGCGATGAAATTAACCTGGTTAATCCAGGATTTAACAGCGGTTCGTTAAAAGTTCAAGGCATCTGGCCAGTTAGTAATCATAGTCCGCATGCACCAAACAAACAAAACAGAGGATATCTTGTCGAAGCGCCCATCAACAAGGACCTTAAATTCGACCCAGGTGAATTAGTAGACTTTGACGGCAAAGGTGTTTATAGGAACCCAGAATTTGTTTGGAATCAAACTGTAGCACCTACTGCGGTACTGTTCTTAAAGTCAGACAGACTGGGCAAAGAATATAAAAATGATCTTTTTGTCGGGGAATCTAACACGGGAGTGATTCTCCATTTTAAATTAAATGAGAACAGAACAGCATTGGATCTGAACGGCTCTCTATCGGACAAGGTTGCGAATAGCATGAATGAACTGGAGCAGATTAGATTTGGGGAAGACTTCGGAGTAATCACCGATCTGGACATAGGGCCTGATGGATTCTTGTATGTACTCTCTTATGATCGAGGAACAGTTTATAGAGTGATCCCTTCCGAAAGTTAGATCAACAGTCGTGAGTCACTTGGAGTATTGAAGTATATGGTTTAAATATAAATTTTCACATACTTGTAGCATTAAAGTTGATCTTAAGCAATCAAATAATATAATTGTATATGGGAATAAGTGTTTATGCAACTTTTATTTATTTGGGTGATATTAACAGGAGTATGCTTGTTTATATCACCTATAATTCTGCCATTTGGGGTTATTATTCCTGCTGCCAGATCATCGTTCCCGCATAGTGGAGCGATTGCACCACCTGCTATCGCGAATATTAGTGGAACATATGCGCCTCCCAACGAAGGTTTTGAAATCACTTTACCCAAGGGATGGCGTGGAATCGATCTTGACGGCTTGGTTATGGCCTCCCCAAGGGGCATAAATCCAACTACTGGCGGCTTAAGTCCTACCCGAGAGTCAAATAATGTACTTTTGGTGCTGGGTTTGATGAATGCTTCTGATTTCCTTGTGGACAAAAAGGTTAAATCCTCTACTTATCAAGAATTCGTGAAAAAGACAGCTAAAATATTTGGTTGTTCAGTCCTCTCAGACTCGTTCGTTAAAATAAATGGAGCAAATAGTGAAAAGATTGCTGAGAGATGCGGGTTACACGGACAAGAAAAGAGCATAATTTATATCTTTTCTTCAGGAAAAAAGGTAATCTTTATCGGCCTTAAGGGAATTGACTCGGCTTTTAATCATAACTTGCAAAAATTTGAGAAGTCATTACAAACAATAAAAATTGATGCACCAACAGACATTGAGAATGTAATATCAGGGTTGTATGTCTCAAGTCCGTAGTATATTCAGATCTTATTGGTTACTCTAAAAAATAACTAACGCAATTAATGCTGATATCTATTTTGAGAAGTATTATGTTCACTTATCGGTCATTTATAGTTCCCCCAATATTCTGTTACATCACCCACTTTGGTCCATACAATTATCCAACCCAATTTTTGCATCATTACTGGATAAAACAACAGAATCGGACAATCGAAAGATCAGATAATCGAGCAATTCGACCGGATTAACCGGATTAATGATATTCATTATTCTGTTTTATTAACTACACATGTA
>Ga0111538_10015160_pt1 | contig 10142 bp, 13 predicted proteins | sample SoiMethybrSBSTD1_FD_79669 | JGI IMG/M metagenome (GOLD analysis project Ga0111538, IMG submission 79669) | Bulk soil microbial communities from a Populus tree surrounding site in Tennessee, USA - Soil MetaG P. TD hybrid SBSTD1 (version 2)... | ecosystem: Environmental > Terrestrial > Soil >... | reverse complement strand
GGCCGGCTTTCATCGAGAACAGGAAGATGACGCGATCGCGTACCGGATAGCGGGTGGTGGCCAGGTAGCCCAGAATGGCCCGCTCCTGGGTCGGACTGACAATTTTGGCTTGCTTGCCTTGCAAGGTGACGCTCCGGTCGAGAGAGGCTTCCAACTCATACATGAACAGCTCGAATACAGAAGAGTGCTATGAGTCAGTGGTCGTGTCAAGCGAAATCGTCTCTGAACTCCGCCTCCCGCCTGCACTGCATCACAAAGATAGATTTCCGTATGAGTTAATTATCAGCAGTTGTCCAGTGTATACGTTTCCTGACACGCGAGATTCTGCCTGGAATGTGGTACGTGCTAACTGTACGTGGGCTATTGGTAGAAAAGTGCACATTCCATCACTTTTAGTGGTAGAGCGTGTCATCATTCATCGAAAGCCGCCTGAGGTGAGTATTTGCAGATTGAGGAACCAGTCGCGTGTCGGTACGCGTCCGCCTTCCACTTCCACGCCGCATTGACCGGCATGCTGAGCCCGACGCTGATAAGGAACCAGGTTGTAGAGGTGCGCGAGTCCCGTGAGAAAGGCCTGCTGACTGCCGTCAAGATGGTGAAACGCTTTCATCATGAACAGCTTCCGCTCGATAGCGTCGTGGGCCTGGTCTAGCAACGTGCTGGTCACGGGCATCTGGGGATCTGCGAGCACGGCCTACCAGCCGGCTTTCTTCTCCCGAAACCAGCGCCGGACGCGCTCGCCATTGACTGGCCCGGCCGTGGCGGCAACGTGGTCCGCAAAGTGGCGTAACCGCTGACCCAGCGCAAAGACCCGCAAGCCCTTGCGCTGACGGCTCCGGTGCAAGAGTCTGTGAAATTTCGTGCGTAACGCCTTACGGACTGGTGACGTGATAGCCGCGAGCTTCTGTGGGAGCTTGAAGAGGGCGTGGCGGAGACAGGTGCCCAGCCGTGCCTCTTGGAAGAGCGTGCGCAGACTCCTGGTGGTGCTGTCAAAGCCATCGGTCAGAACGCCCCGGACGTGATATGAGGGCTCCTGCTGCAAGGCGGCGCGTTGGAACGCACCGTAGGATTGGGTAAACGCTCCTGCACTCGCCTCCGTGGTGTAGCTGAGATGCCAGAGCACACGGCCGCTGGCTATCGTGGGGAGATACACCTTCTCCGTGAGACACTTACTGTGCTTTTCATCGGCCAGGATATAGGCCGGCAGCGGCAAGCGACACGCGACCAGTACCGTGACGAGACTGTGTTGTCCTAGGGCACAAATCAAGCGATAGAGGGCCATGGGAGAGATAGGGCAGATGGTCGCACACCACTCCAAACTGAGGCCGCCGTGGGTGGCCATCAGGGCTTGCCGCGCCACATCGGGACTCATGCGACGATAACGCAGCACAAAATGCGGCAGGACCGTGAAGACCGCCTTGCAGCTCGCGCACTGCATGCGCCAGATGGTGAGGCCGCCGAGCCGGAGCCGAGCGTCGTGGGAATGGCGGGTGAGGCTACCATCATCGTTACAGGTCGATTTATGGTAGAGCTGAAAGCCCAGGGAAAGGATGAAGGCGAGGACAAACTCGACAAACGCCTTGCCATCGCTGATCAGATGGAAGTAGGTGGAGGGCTCCTGGAAATCGACGGTGATGGTCCGGTTTTGGCGTGTCGCTTTGGTGGTCTGTGCCATGTCTCATCTCCCTGTCGACGGTGGTGGGTGCAGAGGAGACATGGTGAAAGTAACGTGTTGAAATGGCAAGGGTATTGTGAGTCCCTCAGGGCGCCACCACTAAATTCGGTGGAATGTGGGGTCCCCAATTTCATGCGACCGTAATCGACATAAAATCAATGTGTGTCATATCCCCAGAACTGCGACAAAAAGGCTTTAGCCTATCTGACACCAAAAAGACGTTCACGATGGCTGAGCAAGTCACCACGTCACAACTCTTTGCTTGACAATGTGTTGCATGCAGTTGGCGGCTCATGGTTTAAGTGTTGGGTTTGGGCCTATTTGAGAAGGACATCGTATCGGTGCGATTCGACTTGCGGTCAGGCGTTCATTCCGCCATCCACGGTCAGATTTGCCCCGGTGATGTACGAGGACTCCGGACCGGCGACGAACGCCACCATCGCAGCGATTTCATTGACGTGTCCGTAGCGGTTGAGTGCTGTGGCGGCCTTCTGCGGTACCGCCCAATCGCCAGCGGCGGGATTCAATTCCGTGTCGATCGGACCCGGCTGGACGTTGTTGACGGTGATGCCCCGGCTCCCGATCTCTCGGGCCAGCGCCTGAGTGAACATCTTGACGGCTCCCTTCGTGGCCGCGTAGGGCACAAGCCCGGGCGCCGCGACACGCTCACCCACGGCCGAACCGATCATGATGACGCGACCGCCGCTCTTCATGTGCTTCAGCACCGCCTGCGTCGCGATGAATACGCCGCGGATGTTGATGTCGATCAGGCGATCCATCTCTTCCAGTGTCGTCTCCTCGAACGTTTTCGGAATGGCCGTGCCGGCATTGTTCACAAGCACATCAAGTCCGCCGAAGGTCGCGACGGTCTTTTCGACCGCGGCCTTGACGGCATCAGCATCGGCGGCATCCGCCTGGATCGCGATCGCCTTTCCGCCTCCGCGCTCAATCTCTTTGACAACAGTCGAAGCTGCGTCCGCGCCTTTGGAGTAGGTGACGGCGACGCTGGCGCCGTCCGCGGCGAGGCGTTTGGCGATCGCGGCGCCGATGCCGCGCGAACCGCCGGTGACGAGCGCGACCTTGCCTGCCAGTGCTCGTGCATGTGTGTGGCTCATCTCTGTGGTCCTTTCTGTGTTTTCAGTGGTGGTTGGTTGGTCAGATGGGCGCTCTGCCACCATCCACGAAGAGGGCGATGCCCGTGACGACACTGGCGTCATCTGAGGCCAGACACCGCGTCGCCTTGGCCATTGCATCGGACTCCCCCAGACGTCCCATCGGGATGGTGGACACCATCCTCGCCAGAGCGTCCGCAGTAGGTTTCTGTACAGATGCGCCCGCTGGTCCAACGTGGGACAGGACGCCGTCGCGGTCAGCCTTTGATGAGGTCGAACTCGTTGCCCTCGGGGTCGGCGAGCGTCACCCAATGCGCACCAGCATCGATCTCGTGCCGCTTCGTCGCTCCGAGGCGCACAAGCCGGTCGAGCTCACGGTCGAAGTCGGACGTGATGAGGTCGAAGTGCACCCGGTTCTTCACCGTCTTACCCTCGGGCACCTTGTGGAACGCGAGACGTGGCCCGGACGACGCGACGTCGGCTGCCTCGACCACCGCGTGCGCGCTGTCGGCGCCGGGGGCCACCGTGCGGCCGAGCGCTGCGGCCCAGAAGCGTGCCGCCACGGCGGCGTCGGCCGCGTCGTAGGCCACGCCGAACACTGTGCTGGACATGCTGTATCTCCTTTGGATGGGCCCATGGACGCTCAGAGGGCGGTTTTGCCCCCATCGACGGCGAGCGTCGCGCCGGTGATGAACGCACTCTTGTCGGAGGCGAGAAACACAATGACCTGGGCGATCTCTTCGGGCCTCCCGACGCGTTGGAGCGGCACGCCCGCGATGAGGGCCGCCTTGCGGGCGTCCGTGCCGGTAAATCTCGTCAGCATGCCCGTATCGATCGGACCTGGGGCCAGCACATTGACGCGGACCCCGGACCCCGCAGCCTCGAGCGCTGCCGACTGGGTGAGGCCTTCGACCGCGTGCTTGCTGGCCGCATACACGGCGGCGCCCGCGCCACCCCGCTGGCCAAAGGTGGAGGACACATTGATGATGCTGCCGCGGCCTTGCGCCAGCATCACGCGCAGTTCGTGCTTCATGCTGAGGAGCGTCCCGAGCACGTTGGTGTCGAAGGTCGCCGCATAGCTCTCGGCGGTTTGCTCCAGGACCGGCCCCGGTTGGCCCTCGGTGCCCGCGGTGTTGACCGCCACGTCCAGGCTGCCGAAGCGGGCGACCGTCCGATCCACCACGCGGCGCACGTCGTCTTCGTGACGGACGTCGGCTACCATGAACGCCGCCTCGACGCCGAGGCGCTGGAGTTCGGCCTCCAGCGCCTTCCCTTCCGCCTCCCGGCGACCGGAAACGACCAGGCGGGCCCCTTCGTGCGCAAAGGCCACGGCAGTGGCCCGACCGATCCCGGTCAGGGCACCCGTCATCACCACAACTGGCTGACCCATGTTCCACTCCTTCACGGTCTACGTGTGTCGTAGGGCTGGCGTATGGAAAAACTATCGCGCAATCACTGCCCTCTATGGCAAGGTATGCTATGATGGCGTCGGCTACAAAGACTTTGTAGGCTGGGGCCATACTTCGCAGGCATGGGACACGCTATGGAGCTGCGGCATCTCCGCTATTTCGTCGCGGTCGCCGAGGAGGGGAGTCTGACCGTCGCTGCCGCGCGGAGGCTCCACACGGCGCAGCCGTCCCTCAGTCGTCAGATCCGGGACCTTGAGGACGAGGTCGGCGCGGCACTGCTGATCCGCAGCGCTCGCGGCATCGAGCTGACCGCCGCGGGTCGGGTCTTTCTCGACCATGCACGACTGGTCCTGGCGCAGGTCGAGACTGCCGGCGAAGCGGCACGGCGCGCCGCGCAGCCCGCCAAGCCGTCGTTCGCTTTGGGCTTCCTGACCGGCCAGGAGATGGACTGGCTCCCTGAAGCTCTCCGCATCCTGCGGGACGAACTCCCCAATATCGAAATCACCATCTCCAGCCAGTATTCCCCTGACCTCGCGGGTGCTCTGGTGCGGGGCAAGCTCGACGTGGCGTTCCTCCGGCCGGAAACACCGGCAGCGGATCTGGTGTTCAAGCTCGTCACCACGGAACCGCTCGTGGTCGTGTTGCCAAGCGATCATCGCCTCGCTTCGCATGAGGCAATCCATCCACACGACCTGGTGGGCGAGGCATTCATCAGCGTGTCGCACACGGCTCCCGTCACGCGGAGGGTCATCGACGAGTACTTGAGGCGGTCCGGCATTGACATCAGGCCGGATCACGAAGCGGACCATCTGGCCATGGCGATGTCCTTGGTCGCCTCAACGCGTGGCGTCGCGCTGTTACCTGCCTACGCACGGAATCTGCTGCCCTCGTCCGTGATCAGCCGCCCCTTGCAGGGGGATGTCCCCACCATTGATCTGGTTGTCGGCTACAGCAAGAGGAATACGTCTCCGATCCTGAAGCTCTTCCTCTCGAGGATTGATGACTTGATAACGCGCGTGTCGAAGAAAACCCATTGAAACCCCAAGGTGTCACCTCGAAGCAGGGATGAGGGGCTTCCAGGACAGCATTGGCTCTGCCCTCCACGAGGATGTTGGTGCCGATGCTGTCCGCTCTCGCGGAGCGAAGCTGGAGGGACTGTGACAGTGGTGGGCGGCGGCTGCGATGCGCGTCGCCTCTTCGAACGAACCTGTCAAAGGGTCGTGTACCCCAACCCTGCGGATAATGTTTCGGGACCTCTCTCGACCCGTCTGCGTCATGCCAATCAGCCGGCTATCAGCCCTCGAAACATGTCTTCAACCCCTTGTCCAAGCCTCCTCGCCTCTATCTGAGCGCACGGCAGCTGTTCAACTCCATGAGCATCAACTGGTACTGCTTTATACACTGTCTACGGTTGTGGCCACGGTGGCACCCGATAGAGCAATACCTCTTTGAGCGACCACACGTGATCGGTCAATCCCGCCGCCATCGCCGGTGTGCACGGCCGCCACACCTTCCCCAAGCTGTCGTTGGGGCCTTTGGCAACGGGCAGGGGCTGACGCAAGCTGGCGTGGGGCAACACGAAGTTGTGGTACGTCTGGAACAACACCATCTGATCCCGCAGGCCCTCTTCGCCTCGGCACAGTGTGTTCACGCGGCGTCCCACCGCCGCCACGCGCTGGCGGATGTCGAGGTTGAGACGCTCGATGAAGGCCGTGTTGATCGTCCAGCCACACGCGGCCAGGACCTGCGCGATGGCCAGCCGCGTGCCGAACACCACGCGGTGTTTGACGCCCACGAGGCGCCGGCGCCGGTACGACTTTACCACTTGCGCGTAGCGCAGCGCGGGCAGCGGCTTCCAGCGCGGCTTAGGCATAGGACCTGTGGGCTGGCGTCGTTCGGGTTGCATCCACTGGCCAAAATGGGTCAGCAATGCCGTGGCATAGTCCTTGAGACCATCAGTCAAACACAGCGGGATACAGTCTCGTGCCAGCACCTCGGTGACTTGATGCACCATGCGCTGGGCCATGGCGAGGGTACGGTTGCCGACATCGACAACCACCAGCAACTTGCTCTGCGGGTCCATCGCCGTCCACACCCAGTACGGCGAGCGCTCCAGGCGCCGGATGGCTTCGTTGTCGTTGATCTCATCGGCTTTGCGGTCGCGCAGCACGGCGTACAATGCATCGAGCTGCAGCTGCTCCAGGTGTAAGTTACATAGGATAGAAGCGGAAAAGGCGCGTAGCTGCCCGGCGGCCTCAACCAGCCAGTGTAACACCGTGTTGGCGTCGACTTCGAAGACCCGCGCCGTGGCACGGATGCCCAAGCCTTCAGCCAGGCACGCCAGGACGCGCACGATGAGCTCCACCGCGGCCTGTGTGCCGTGGAAAATCGTGCCATGGGTCTCCCCAGAAAGTATCCTTGACACGAGGTACAGTGGAACTGGCGCCAGGGGCCGCCACGTGGATGACCGTTGGCGCGCAGATTCCCTAACCCGAGCCAGCCCCGATAGTCACAATCGCTGTGCGGACAAAAGTGCCTGGAGGTGTCAACCTCACGGGGTCGCCGGTTTGGCGGTGCCATGGGGTCGGGCGGTACTGGGGGGTAGGGGTTGGGGATACGCCGTGTCTCGTTCACACAGGGCACAATGAGGCTGGTGGGTCAGGCCCTCGAACGGCTTGGGTTCGTTGGAGCGGGATCGCTTGGGTTAGAGGGGCTCGGGCTCAGTTGGGACGGTTGGCGCTGTCACCGCGCGCTTGGGCCAGGAAAGGTGCACGATGACAAAAAGCCAGAGGAGTGCGAGCAGGACGAGCTGAGAGAAAACATGATGTGACCCCATGGTGTTGCCCCCTCCAATAGGTGTGAGATGGGGCATTGTACCCGGGTTTGGGGGCAATGGAATTATCCGCAGAGTTGCTGTACACGACCCCCCGCCCCCACTGTGGACGATTGTGTGTGGACAGACCACAGCCCTTGACATCTGAGACAGCTGTGCGTATATTTAGGCAAATGGCTATGTAACGATAAGTTCAATGGACGACGACTATGCTGACTCCGCAGCACGTTATGAAAATGACCAAAGCCCTCGCGGATCCCACGCGGTTTCGGATCTTGCAGGCCATTGCCCACGCGCAGGAACGCTGTTGTGGAGACCTCGCTCGGGACTTCCCAATCACGCAGGCGACGGTCTCGCAGCATCTCAAGGTCCTGACCGACGCCGGCCTGATCGAGCCACGGCGCGCAGGGCAATTCAACTACTACCGCATGCGGCGTGACGTCTTCGACGCGTATCAACGCACCTTGGCGGCGGCGTTGGCAGGGGCGCCAGCGCTGAGCGCCTAGGAGCAGGGGCTCTGGCCATGCGAAGGACGTGGTGTGCCCGTTTATAAGGTATATAGCTATTCAACTGTTTTTATAGTTCGACGCGGGCTCCTTGCGCGTACGTGCGTCCTGAGATGACGAAGGAGGCTGCAGCGCTGGAGCCTGAAGTTTGGATCAGTATTTAAGTAATTAGCAATATTGCTATATAGTAAGGACAAAGCCTATGACTCACACGTTCCATGACACCGAGCAGACCGAGACCTCGCCGGCATGTGTCCGATGATGACGCCGGCGCCTCTCGCGATCTCCCCCGAGACCTCCGTGCACGTGGCGTATCGACTGATGCAGGATCAGCGCCTGCGTCATCTCCCGGTCTGCGAGGACGGACGCCTGGTCGGTCTCCTCAGCGCGTGCGACCTGCGGCTGGTGTTGCCCTCGCCAGCCACCAGCCTTGCCGCCCACGAGGTGCACTCCCTGCTGGAGCGGCTCACCGTGGCAGAGATCATGACGCGCTTTCCGGTCACGATTGGTCCCGATCATGCACTGACGGAGGCCGCCAGCCGCATGCTCACGCACCACGTGCAGGCGCTCCCGGTGACCGAGCATCGGCGGCTCGTCGGGCTCCTCACACGGACGCATCTGCTTTACGCCTTTCTACGGTCGCAGGTGGCCCAGCCGCTGGCCGCCTGACATCGGAGTTCCTTGAAGGACTGGTGAGGAAAGGAGACTGGATGTTGGACCTGGATCTCTTGTACGTCACCTACCGTCAGCAGGAGCGCTGGCACGAGGCTGCAGCGCAGGCGCTGACGGCCAAAATGCACCCTGCAGGCCCGCGCTGGTGGGCACGGGTGCTGGACACCCTCACGACCCTGTGCTCTGACCTTCTCGGACGGGTCTCGCGGCGCTCGCATGCGTGCCCGGTGCCTGCCGTCGTGCGGGTCTCGCAACCCAGAGAGGAAAGGATACATGTATGGTAACGCCAGCGACGATCACGACAAACACTTTTGAGCATGACGTCCTCCACGCCCCCGGTCCCGTGCTGATCGATTTTTGGGCCCCCTGGTGTGGTCCGTGCCGTCTCGTGGGACCGGTCGTGGAGGAGATCGCGACCCAGTATGCGGGGCGTCTGACCGTGGGCACGCTCAACGTCGACGAGCACCCAGCGGTGGCCCAGCGCTCTGGCATCACGAGCATTCCCGCCCTCGTGTTCTTCCACGATGGGCAGGTGAGAGACACCGTCGTCGGCGCGGTGCCACAGCATGTCCTCACGGCGCGCGTGGACGAGGTCCTGCGCCGGGCCGCAGCACGCGGTCCAGCGCACCGCGCGGGGGAGGACCTCCCTGAAGTCGCGCCGGTGTCTAGGGGGTGAGTCATCATGAAAGGAGTTGCACTGATGCAACCGGTACTTCGACTGGTGTCGTCCAATGATCCTGAGCGCTCTGAGACAGAGCGTCCTGCTCACGACCCTCTGACCGATGCGCAGGTCCTCGATGCCTATTCCCAGGCCGTGGTGGGCGTGGCGGAACGCGTGAGCCCGGCGGTGGTCAATATTGAGGTGCACAGCCGGCAGGGCAGTACGGCACGCTCGGATCCACGTCTCGTCCCAGACGTGCAGGGCAACGGCTCGGGCTTTCTGTTGACGCCCGACGGCTTTATTGTGACCAATAGCCACGTCGTGCATGGCGCCGCCCAGCTCATGGTGACCCTGGCGGATGGCCGCCGTGAGCAGGCAGAGCTGATCGGCGATGACCCTGATACCGATGTGGCCGTCGTACGCATTCACGCGCCGCAGCTGGTGCCAGCCCGGCTGGGCGACTCCCAGACCATCCGCGTCGGGCAACTGGTGGTGGCCATTGGCAATCCCTACGGGTTCCAATGCACCGTGACCGCGGGCGTGGTGAGTGCCCTCGGGCGCTCGCTGCGGTCGCAGTCGGGCCGTCTCATCGACAATGTCATCCAGACCGACGCGGCCCTCAACCCGGGCAATTCGGGCGGGCCACTGGTCACGTCACGCGGCGAGGTGATCGGCGTGAATACCGCGGTGATCCTCCCGGCCCAGGGGCTGTGCTTTGCCATCGGCATCAATACCGCCACGTTCGTGGCCGGCCGGCTCATCAAAGACGGCCGCATCACGCGCGGCTCTCTCGGTGTTGCCGGGCAAAACGTGCCGCTCTTGCGCCATCTGGTGCGCCGCCATACCCTGCCCGTCACGAGCGGTATGCTGGTGCTCTCGGTGGAACCACACAGCCCAGCCCAGCGAGCTGGCGTGCGCCCGGGCGATGTGCTGGTGGAGTACGCGGGGCAGCCGGTGGCGGGCATCGATGACCTGCACCGCCTCCTCGTCGAAGCGCAGGTCGGGAGAGCGGCACCCCTGCTGGTCATCCGTAGTGGCGAGCTCCTGACCCTCGCGATTGTGGCAGAAGACGCACGCGCCCGCACCGAGCCGGTGCGCACGGTGCGGCCAGCACCGCCCGCGGCGGCCTAACGGGCACTGCAGCCGTGCACACCGTGCGGCCGTGCTCGGGAGGAGACATCGAGAGCTGAGCAGGCCCCCTGACAGTGCCAGAGCGTCGCAGGCCTCTGGCACCTGCATCTCGCTGGCCCTGAGGCTGAGGACATCGGCGCTCG
>Ga0111538_10015157_pt1 | contig 10144 bp, 5 predicted proteins | sample SoiMethybrSBSTD1_FD_79669 | JGI IMG/M metagenome (GOLD analysis project Ga0111538, IMG submission 79669) | Bulk soil microbial communities from a Populus tree surrounding site in Tennessee, USA - Soil MetaG P. TD hybrid SBSTD1 (version 2)... | ecosystem: Environmental > Terrestrial > Soil > Tree... | reverse complement strand
GTCCGCTCCGCACGACGTCGCGCGGATCGGGCCGTTACAGGCCGTCCGCGGGCGTCGCCACGAAATCGCCTCATCTGGATTCATGGCCTACACTGGCCGGGCCGGTTGTGGGCGCGGCCCGGTCCGTTCGTGCGGCGCAGCGCGCGTCCGGCCTCGCACCCGGATTCGCATCGTGACCAACCCCGTGGTGGCCTCGGCCATCCTCGTCCGTCCGTCGAGCCGCACCCGCCCGACGGCGCCGCTGGCGCGCGCGACGATCGAGGGCAAGTTCCTGGTCGCGGGCGGCGAGAAGCTGTTCCTGCGCGGCGCGACCTACGGGACGTTCCGTCCGGGCGCGGCCGGCCACGAGTTCCCGCGGCCGGCGGTCGTCGAGTACGACCTCACGCTCATGGCCGAGCACGGCCTCAACGCGCTGCGCACCTACACGGTGCCTCCGCGCTGGCTGCTCGACCAGGCGGCCGAGCTCGGGCTGCGCGTGCTCGTGGGCATTCCCGCCGAGCGGCACCTGGGCCGGCTGTCGGCGGGCGGACGCGCCGACGTCGAGCGGATCGTGCGCGACGGCGTGGCGGCCTGCGCCGGCCACCCCGCGGTGCTCGCCTTCGCGATCGGCAATGAGCTGCCCGCGAGCCTCGTGCGCTGGCACGGCCGCCGCGTGATCGAGCGCGAGCTCGAGCGCCTCGCGCGCGCGGCCCGGCGCGAGGACCCCGACGCGCTGGTGACCTACGCCAACTACCCTTCCACGGAATACCTCGACCTCTCCTGCGCCGACCTGCTGTGCTTCAACGTCTACCTCGAGCAGCCGGAGCGGCTGCGGGCCTACCTCGAGCGCCTGCAGAACCTGGCCGGCGAGCGCCCGCTCGTCATGACCGAGCTCGGCCTCGACAGCCTGAGGAACGGCGAGGCGGCGCAGGCCGCGAGCCTCGCCTCGCAGATCCGCACGAGCTTCGCGGCGGGCTGCGCGGGCGCCTTCGTCTACGCCTGGACGGACGAATGGCATCGCTCGGGCGAGGACGTGCTCGACTGGAACTTCGGGCTCGTGCGCGCCAACCGCGACCCCAAGCCGGCGCTGGCGGCGGTGCGCGAGGCCTTCGCGCGCGCGCCCTTCCCGCGCCGCGCCGAGGGGCCGCGCATCTCGGTCGTGGTGTGCACCTACAACGGGTCGCGCACGCTGCGCGAGTGCCTCGACGGCCTCAAGCGCCTCGAGTACCCCGACTACGAGGTCATCGTGGTCGACGACGGCTCGACCGACGCCACGCCGCAGATCGCGCGCGAGTCGGGCTTCCGCGTGATCAGCGAGGGGCACCAGGGGCTGAGCGGCGCGCGCAACAGCGGCCTGCGCGCCGCGACGGGCGAGATCGTGGCCTACATCGACGACGACGCGCGGCCCGACCCGCACTGGCTCTCGTACCTGGCCACGACCTTCCAGCAGACGCGGCACGCGGCGATCGGCGGGCCGAACCTCGCCCCGCCCGGCGACGGCCTGGTCGCGGCGGCCGTCGCGAACAGCCCGGGCAACCCGGTGCACGTGCTGCTCACCGACAGCGAGGCCGAGCACGTGCCGGGCTGCAACCTCGCAGTGCGCCGCGCGAACCTGCTCGCGATCGGTGGCTTCGACGTGCGCTTCGAGCGCGCCGGCGACGATGTCGACGTCTGCTGGCGGCTGCGCGACCGCGGCTGGACGCTCGGCTACTCGCCGGCCGCCGTCGTGTGGCACCACCGCCGCGGCTCGGTGCGCGCCTTCTGGCGGCAGCAGTTCCACTATGGCGCGGCCGAGGGCCTGCTCGAGGCCAAGTTCCCCGAGCGCTACAACTCCGCCGGGCACCACACCTGGTCGGGACGCGTCTACGGCGCGCGCCTCGCTCCGCTCGTCAAGGGCGTGGTGCGCGTCTACCACGGCGTCTGGGGTCGGGCGCCCTTCCAGTCGATCTACGAGCCGTCGGCGCACGTCCTGGCCATGCTGCCGCTCATGCCCGAGTGGTTCCTGCTCGTGCTCTCGCTCGGTCTGCTCGCCCTCGTCTCGCCGCTGTGGGCGCCGCTCGCGCTGGCGCCGCCGCTGCTGGCGCTGGCGGTGCTGGCCTCGGTCGTGCAGGCCGCGCGCGGCGGGCTCGGCGCGCGCTTCGGCCCCGAGGTCGGGCCGCTGGCGCGACCCGCGCTCGTCGCGCTGACCGCCGTCCTGCACCTGCTGCAGCCGCTGGCCCGGCTCGCGGGCCGGCTGAGCAGCGGCCTGACGCCCTGGCGCCAGCACCACGCGGAGTTCGCCTGGCCGCGCACGCGCGAGCTGTCGCTGTGGACCGAGCAGGGCCGCCCGCTCGAGGCCTGGCTCGAGCCGGTCGAGCAGTCGCTGCGGCAGGACGGCTTCCCCGTCGCGCGCGGCGGCGACTTCGACGGCTGGGACTTGACCGTGCGCAGCGGGGCGCTCGGCGGCGCGCGGGTCGTCTTCGGGCTCGAGGAGTACGGCCAGGGCCGCCAGCTCGCGCGCTTCCGCGTCTGGCCCTGCGGCTCGCGCAAGGCGCTGCTGCTGCTCGCCGTGGGTGGCGGGGCGGCGGCCCTCGCCCTGGCGACGCGCCAGTGGGCCGTCGCCGCGCTGGCCGTGGCCGGCCTCGCCGCGCTCGTGCAGCGCCTGCTCGTCGAGTGCGGGCGGGCCGCGCTCGCGCTGCGGCGCGCGCTCGTGGCGGCGGGCGAAGCCGGCGGGGCCAGCGACGTCACGGAGGCGTGATGCGCCCCCGGAGCGACGACGACCTGCGGCTGTGGCGCCGGATCCTCGGCGAGGCGCGCCCCTACGCGCCCGCGCTGGCCGGCCTGCTGCTGCTCGACCTGCTGGCCACGCCGCTCGCGCTGCTCGCGCCGCTGCCGCTGCGCCTCGCCGTCGACAGCGTGCTCGGCGACGAGCGGCCGCCGGCGCCGCTCGACGCCTTCGCCGCCCCGGCCAGCCTGCTCCTGGTGACGGCCGCGCTGCTCGTCGCGGTCACGCTCGCCATCCACGCGCAGTCGCTGCTCGCCTCGGTGCTGCGCACGACCCTCGGCGAGCGGCTGACGCTGGCCTTCCGGGCGCGGCTCTTCCGCCACGCGCAGCGGCTGTCCTTCCATTACCACGACCGGCGCGGCACCGGCGACCCGACCTACCGCATCCAGTACGACAGCGAGTCGGTGCGGGCGCTGCTCGTCGAGGGGCTGCTGCCCTTCGCCGGCTCCGTCGTGACGCTGGCCTCGATGCTCTACGTGACCTTCCGCATCGACGCCCAGCTCGCGCTCGTCGCGCTGACCGTCTCGCCGGTGCTCTTCGTGCTCACGCGCGCCTACCGCCGCGGCCTGCGCAGCCGCTCGCGGCAGGCCAAGCAGCTCGAGAGCGAGGCGCTCTCGGCCGTGCAGGAGGTGCTCGGCTCGCTGCGCGTGGTCCAGGCCTTCTCGCAGGAGGAGCGCGAGCAGCAGCGCGTCGAGCGCCGCTACGCCGAGGGCGTGCGCGCGCGGCTCGGCATCGCCTGGACCGAGGGCGGCCTGGGGCTGCTGCTCGGCCTGACGATGGCGCTCGGCACCGCGGCGGTGCTCGTCCTCGGCGTGCGCAACGTCCAGGCCGGCGCGCTGACCCTGGGCGGGCTGCTCCAGGTCATGGCCTACCTCGGCGCGCTCTACGCGCCGCTCAAGACGATCAGCCGCAAGGTGGCCGGCGTGCAGTCGCACCTGGCGGGCGCCGAGCGCGTCTTCGCGGTGCTCGACGAGCGGCCCGACGTCGAGGAGCGCGCGGACGCGCTGCCGCTGCGCCGCGCGCGCGGCGCGATCGCCTTCGAGGACGTGCGCTTCGCCCACGACGACGGCCGCGAGGTCCTGCGCGGCGTCTCCTTCGCGATCGCCCCCGGACGGCGCGTCGGGCTGGCCGGCGCGACGGGCGCGGGCAAGACGACCCTGGCCGGGCTGCTGCTGCGCTTCCACGACCCGACGTCGGGCCGCGTGCTGCTCGACGGCATCGACCTGCGCGACCTGCGGCTGGCCGACCTGCGCCGGCAGTTCGCGATCGTCCCGCAGGAGCCGCTGCTGTTCTCGACGAGCATCGAGGAGAACATCGCCTACGCGCGGCCGGAGGCCACCCGGCAGGAGGTCGTCGCGGCGGCGCGGGCCGCCAACGCGCACGCCTTCATCGAGGTGCTGCCCGACGGCTATCGCACGGCCGTCGGCGAGCGCGGCATGCGGCTGTCGGGCGGCGAGCGCCAGCGCATCGCGCTGGCCCGGGCCTTCCTCAAGGACGCGCCGCTGCTCGTGCTCGACGAGCCGACGAGCGCGCTCGACGCGCGCACCGAGAGCGACGTGCTCGAGGCCCTCGACCGGCTCATGCGCGACCGCACGACGCTCGTCGTCGCGCACCGGGCCAGCCTGCTGGACGCCTGCGACCAGGTGCTGGTCCTGCGCGACGGCGCGCTCGTCGCGGCCCGCGACCCGGCCGCGGAGGTGCGCTCGTGAGCGCTGCGCGCGCGACGGCAACGGCGGCCGCAGCGGCCGTCGAGCCGCGGATCGACGACGCCGAGCTGGTCGGGTGGCTCGAGCGCTGCCTCGGCAGCCGCGTCGAGGCGCTCGCGCGCCGGCCGCTGGACGAGTCGACCTCCTTCGCCTGCGAGCGCCTCACGCTGACGGCGCAAGGCCGCACGCTCGAGCTCTTCTTCAAGGACTACGGCCGCTGCCGGCTGCCGCGACCCGACCACGACGGCGCGCGGCGCGAGGTGCGGGCCTACCGCGAGATGCTCGACGGCGCCTCTCTGGGGACGCCCACGCACCTCGGCTCGCGACTGCAGCCGGAGGACGCACGGAGCGGGCTGCTGCTCGAGTGCGTGCCCGGCGCCCGGCTCGCCGACCGCGGCTGGGCCCACTGGCTGGCCGCGGCGGCCTGGCTCGGCCGGCTGCAGTCGCACGGCGTCGCGCGCGGCGTGACAAACCGGTCGCCCGGCGGGCTGGCGCGCCACGACCTCGCCGAGCTGCGCGCGACCGCCGAGGACGCGGTGCGCGAAGTGGCGGCCGTCGACCTGCGCCTCGGGCGCGCGCTCCAGGACGCGCTCGACGGCCACGAGGGCCTCGTCGAGGTCCTCGCGGCGCAGCCGCTGGTCCTCGTGCATGGCAGCTACCGGCCCGAGAACGTCCTCGTCGACGTGCCCGGCGAGCCGGGCCGCGTCGCGCCCGTCGACTGGGAGCACGTCGCGCTGGGCTGCGCGCTCCACGACCTCGCCGTCCTGAGCGCGAAGCTGACGCGCGACCAGACCGGGCAGCTGCTCGAGGCGCAGCGCGCCGCGGCCGCCGAGCGCGGGCTGCGCCTGCCCGAGGGCGACGAAGCCTGGGAGCTGATCAGGCTGCTGCGCCTGCACAAGCTGCTGCGCTCGCTGGGCCGCTGCCGCCGCTGGCAGTACGAGCGCGCGACGATCGAGCGCCTCGTCGCCCTCGCCGCGCGGCTGCGCGCCGAGCTGCACGAGTCACGCGGGCGCACCGCCGTCGCCTGGCCGCACCCGGCGCTGCGCTGCGGGCGCGCTGCGATCGGTGACGAGCCGCCGCCGCGCGTCGAGCGGGTGCGCGGGCGCTTCTTCGGCCGCCGCGGGCGCGTCATCTACCGGCTGGGCGGCGAGGGCGGCCGGCCCGCGGTCATCGCCAAGGGCTCGCGCCACGCCACGCTCGAGGTCGAGCGCCACGTCTACGCCGACCTGCTCCCCCGCCTGCCGGTCGGCTCGCCGCGCCTGCTCGGCTTCGCGGAGGACGGCGAATGGCGCTGGCTGTTCCTCGAGGACGTCGGCGTGACGCGCCTCGACCCCGACGAGCCCGCGCAGCGCGCGGCCGCCCTGCGCTGGCTCGGCGCGCTGCACTCGGCCGCGGCCGGCCTGTCGCTCGAGCGGCTGCCCACGCTCGACGCGCGCCGCCACTGCGAGCGGCTGGCGCAGTCGCGGGACGCCGTCGTCGCGGCGCTCGAAGTCCCGGCGCTCGGCTCAGCCGAGGCCAGCCTGCGCGCGACGCTCGCGGCGATCGCGCGCGTGGCCGCCGGCTGGGAGCGCGTGGCGGCGGCCTGCGAGGCTCGCCCGTCCACGCTCGTCCACGGCGACTTCCGGCCCAAGAACCTCCCTGTCCGCGTCGGCGCGCGGGGGCTGGACGTGCTGCCCATCGACTGGGAGTACTCCGGGCGCGGACCGCCGGCGCTCGACCTCGGCTCGCTGCTGCGCGATGGCTGCACGCGCGGCGACCTGCTCGCCTACGCCGAGGGCCTGGGCGGGGACGCGCACGACCTCGAGCCGCTGCGGGAGGCCGTGCACGTCGGCCGCGTGCTGCGCGCGCTGACCGCGATCCACTGGGCCAGCGGCAGCCTGTCGTCGCCGGCGTCGGAGAGGCTCGTGGGCAACCTGGCCCTCTTCGCGGCCGCGCTCGACGCGGCCTTCGCGGAGCTGCGGCCATGAGCGCCGTCGACCAGGCCGCGCTCGGCCGCGTGCTCTCGGGCGCGCTGGACGGGGCCGCCCCCATCGAGATCACGAGCCGCGAGCCGCTCAAGCCCGCGGTGCAGCGCGTGCGGCTGCTCGCCGCCGGTCGCGCGCGCTCGGTCATCGTCAAGCGCCTCGCGCCGGAGATCGCGCGGCGCAACCAGCTCGTCGCGACGCGCTGGCTGCCCGCCGCCGGGATGGAGCGCGCGGCGCCGGCGGTGCTCGGCATCCTGACCGATCCCGACCCGGCGCGCGCGTGGCTCGTGGCCGAGGATCTCGGCGCCGCCACCTTCGCTGCGCAGCCGCCCGACGCCGCCCGACTGCAGGCCGCGATCGAGCTGCTCGCGCGCCTCCACACCCGCTTCGCGGAGCACGCCCTGCTCGGCGAGGTGCGCCTGTGGGGCGGCGACCTCGGCGCCTCGTGGCTGGAGGCCAACCTGCGCGACGCGACGCGGGCGCTGTCCGCGTTGCGCGAGCCGCTCGTGCCGCCGGGCGGCGCGCGCGCCGCGCTGCGGGAGCGGCTGCTCGACCGGCTGGCCGCGCTGCTCGAGCAGGCGCCACGCCGCGCCGAGGAGCTGTGGGCGTGCGGCGGCCCGGAGACGCTGCTCCACGGCGACCTGTGGCTGGCGAACATCGTCGACGTGCGCGACGGCGCGGGCGCGGGCGACGGCGGGCCGCGCATCGCGCTCATCGACTGGGACCACGCCGCGGTCGGGCCGCCGCTCTACGACGTGTCGACCTTCCTGCTCCGATTCCCGCACGGCGAGCGGCTCGGGCTGTGGGCGAACTACGCCCGCGCGCTGGGGCGCCGGGCGTGGCGACTGCCCGACGAGGCGGCGCTCGAGCGACTGTGCGCGAGCGCCGAGCACGGCCGCATCGCCAACCGGCTCATCTGGCCGGCGCTCGAGATCGCGCGCGCGGCCGACGAGGAGTCGCGCGAGCGCTCGTGGGCCGACCTCGAGGAGGTCTCGCGCTGGCTCGAGGCCGCGGAGGATGTCTGGCCGTGAGCGTGCTCGTGATCACGCGCGGCTGGGCGGGCTGGCCGCACTTCGCCGGCTCGACCTGGGTGCCGATGCAGTACGTGCTCGGCTTCCAGCGGCTGGGCGTGCCGGCCTACTGGATCGACCATCTGCCCGCGATCGCGCCGCAGGCCGTGCACGGCGTCGAGCACCTGATCCACCGCTTCGCGTCGACGGCCGCCGAGTTCGGCTACGCCGACCGCTGGTGCGTGGTCTACGACGGCGGACGCCGCTGGTTCGGCCTGACGGAGGAGCAGGCGCGGGCCGTCGTCGAGCAGGCCGGGCTGCTGCTCAGCCTGAGCGGCAAGGGGCTGCCGCCACCGCTGCCGCTGCGCGCGGTGCCGCGCCGCGGCTACGTCGACGTCGATCCGGCCTTCACGCAGATCTGGGCCACGCAGGTCGACATGGGCCTCTCCGACTACGACCTGTTCTTCACGGTGGGCCACAACATCGGGCGGCCCGGATGCCGCGCGCCCGACCTCGGCCTGGACTGGCAACCGCTCTTCCCGCCGGTCGTCCTCGACCTGTGGCCGGCGCGCATCGACCCGCGCTGCGAGCGCTTCTCGACCATCGCCGACTGGTGGGGCGACCAGATGGCCGACCACGCGGGCGAGTACTACGGCGGCAAGCGGGCCGAGTTCCTGCGGCTGCTGCAGGTGCCGCAGGCCAGCGGCAAGCGCGTCGAGATCGCGCTCTCGATCTACCCGCGCGACCACGCCGACATCGGTCGGCTCGACGCCCACGGCTGGACGCTGCTCGACCCGGCCGTCGTGGCCGGCGACCCGGCCGCGTATCGCGAGTTCATCGGCCGCTCGCGCGCCGAGTTCAGCGCGGCCAAGGGCGGCTACGTCAAGTCGCGCAGCGGCTGGCTGAGCGACCGCACGGTCTGCTACCTGGCGTCCGGCAAGCCGGCGCTCGTGCAGTCGACCGGGATCGAGGAGCACCTGCCCACCGGCGAGGGGCTGCTCACCTTCACCACGCCCGAGGAGGCGCTCGCCGGCCTGGCTGCGATCGACGCGCGCTACCTCGAGCACGCCGCGGCCGCCCGGGCGCTGGCCGAGCGGCACTTCGACGCCCGCGTCGTGCTGGCGGGACTGCTCGAGCGCGCCGGGGTGCCTCGCGCGGCCTCGATTTGACGCGGCCTCGAGACGAAGCTCGCCCCTCCGGCGGGCTACCATCCCCCGCGACCGGCGAGGCCGCATGGCGAACCCCTCTTCCCTCCCGCGCATCGTGCTCGTGGGCGGTGGCTTCGCGGGCCTGTACCTCGCGCGCGGGCTCAAGGGCGCGCCGGCAGCGATCACGCTGATCGACCGGCACAACTACCACCTCTTCCAGCCCCTGCTCTACCAGGTGGCGACCGCGGGGCTGGCCGCGCCCGACGTCAGCGCGCCGATCCGCAAGGTGCTCGCGCGGCAGCCCAACCTGACCGTGCTGCTCGGCACGGTCACGGCCGTCGACCCCGCGGCGCGGCGCGTGGTGCTCGCCGACGGCGCGCTGGACTACGACCTGCTCGTGCTCGCGCCGGGCATGCGGCCGGCCTACTTCGGGCACGACGAGTGGGCGCAGGTGGCGCCCGGCCTGAAGGACTGCGACGACGCGCTCGCGATCCGCAGCCGCATCCTGCTGGCCTACGAGGCGGCCGAGCGCGAGGAGTCAGCCGAGCGACGCGCGGACTGGCTGACCTTCGTCGTCGTCGGCGGCGGGCCGACCGGCGTCGAGCTGGCCGGCGCGCTAGCCGACATCGCGCGGCGCACGCTGGCGCGTGACTTCCGGCGCTTCGATCCCAAGGACTCGCGCATCGTGCTCGTCGAGGCCGGGCCGCGCCTGCTGCCGGCCTTCGACAGCCGGCTCTCGGCCGACGCCGAGCGGCGGCTCGGCGGCATGGGCGTCGAGGTGCGCACGGGCACGCGCGTGCTCGGCGTCGACGAGCGCGGCGTCGACGTGCCGGGCGGGCGCATCGCCTGCCGCACGGCGATCTGGGCGGCGGGTGTGTCGGCCTCGCCGCTGCTCGCGAGCCTCGGCGTGCCGCTCGACAGGGCCGGGCGCGCGCTCGTCGAGCCCGACCTCTCGCTGCCTGGCCACCCCGAGGTCTTCGTGATCGGCGACGCGGCCGCGGTGCGCACGGGCGAGGGCGAGTCGGCGGGCTGCGTGCCCGGCCTGGCGCCGGCGGCCATCCAGATGGGCCGCCTCACGGCCGCCAACCTGCGCCGCCGGCTGGCGGGCGAGGCGACGCGTGCCTTCCGCTACCGCGACAAGGGCCAGCTCGCGACGCTCGGGCGCTCGGCGGCGGTGGCCCAGATCGGACGGCTGCGATTCACCGGCTACCTCGCGTGGCTCGTGTGGGCCATGGTGCACGTGGCCTGGCTGATCGGGTTCCGCAACCGCTTCGTCGTGCTCTTCGAGTGGGCCTGGCTCTACTTCACGCAGCAGCGCAGCGCGCGCGTCATCATCGAGACGGGTCGCGACGCCGACCGCGCCTCGCGCGGCGCCTGAAGGCCGCGGCAAATCGGGCCGGGCTTCGTTGCCACGGGTCGATCGATCCTCACCGGCCTGAACTAGGCCGGCTGCGGTCGATCGTCCCGCGGCGCCTCGCGCGGCCTCGATTTGACGCGGCCTTGCTTCACGTCTCTTGCTTGAGTTGTGAGCAGCCTCAGCCGCGCAGCGGGCCGCCGACGCCGGTGAGCGGCG
>Ga0111538_10015156_pt1 | contig 10145 bp, 9 predicted proteins | sample SoiMethybrSBSTD1_FD_79669 | JGI IMG/M metagenome (GOLD analysis project Ga0111538, IMG submission 79669) | Bulk soil microbial communities from a Populus tree surrounding site in Tennessee, USA - Soil MetaG P. TD hybrid SBSTD1 (version 2)... | ecosystem: Environmental > Terrestrial > Soil > Tree... | reverse complement strand
TCGCTCGACCTCGCCGCCGAAGTCGGCGTGACCGGGCGTGTCGACGATGTTGATCAGGAGGTCGCGATAGTGGACGGCGGTGTTCTTGGCCAGAATCGTGATTCCGCGCTCGCGCTCGAGGTCGATGTTGTCCATCGCCCGCTCGGCGACACGCTCATTGGCGCGGAAGGTTCCGCTCTGATGCAGCAAGGCGTCGACCAGCGTGGTCTTGCCATGGTCGACGTGCGCGATGATGGCGATGTTACGCCGCAGGGGATTGGCAATCTCGACACGACTCGAGGCGGACGAGGGCAAATCGCGGGACAAGGGCATTAGTGTCAAGTGTAGTCCAGGGATTGGGAGCCGGGGACTAGGGGCTGGGCGGTGGACGTCGAATCGCGATCACATCTATCGCACGAGTTGCACGAGCGATCACCGAACGACGGCAGAAATTGCGCTCGTTGCTCTGGCATCGCGAGTATCGCGCCGCTTTTCGACGGCATGAATCGTGCGATTCGCTACAGCCGTGGGGTTCACCTACCGCGACTTGCAGGTCTGGCAACGGGCCATCGGATTGGCCGAGCAGTGTTACCAGGCGACTGCGGCATTCCCTCGGACCGATATGTTCGCCCTAACCGGACAGATTCGCCGTGCCGCGATCTCAGTCGCCGCGAACATCGCTGAGGGTCATTGCAGGAAGTCTACTGGTGCGTATGCCAATCACCTCAGCATCGCTTTAGGCTCCCTGGGCGAACTCGAGACCTGTCTCGAGCTGGCACACCGTCTCCGCTTCCTGACAGACAGTCACCAGGCGTTGCTCATAGCGGACGCCGAGTCCGTTGGCAGAATGCTGAATCGCCTCCACCAGGCCATCAGAGCGAAGCAATCCCACCCAGTGCCTAGCTCCCAGCCCCCAGCCCCTAGAAGAGCGGGTGAATATTCGTAAACAGCGCCAGGCAGAAGGCATACAGCATCGCCGACACGAGGAGCGCGCCCGTGAAGAACGCGCGCGAGCGGATGCTGCCGATGAGGATGAAGAACGGAAAGAGCACCGAACAGTACCGGCCAACGCCTTCGAACTGGCCCGAGGAGAGCGGCAGCCAGAGATTCGCGGCGAGGAACAGGCCGTAGGCCGCACCGAAGCGATACCACACGAACGGGATGGCGATGACGAAGACGAGCGCAGTCAGCCCGTTGAGCGTGTCGTATGGCGCCATGGTCTCGGCGGCCAGATAGCTGTACGGCCGCGTCACGAGCACCTGGATGAGGCGCACGAGCGCCATATACGGGGATCCACCAGGGTAGTAGCCCCAGCGCTGAACGGTCGCCGCCCACTCGAATGGATGGCCGCTCAGTTGATAGACGAAGACTGAATAGCTGCCGATGCCCGCGCCGACCAGCAGCAGCCCGATGAGGCTGAGGATGCGCTCGCGCCGCACCTGGCCGGGCTCTCCTTCCGGCAGCTTGTGCCAGACCTCGCGCCACACGATCCAGGCGAGCGCGGGCCACATCATGATGCCGTTGACCCGGGTGGCCGTGGCCACCGCGCCGCACAGGCCGCCGAGCAGCCAGCGCCGCGTCCGGAAGAAATAGAACGTCCAGACCGTGGCCGCGAGAAACGTCGCCTCGGTGTAAACCGCGCCGTAAAAAAATGCGAACGGGAACACGGCCGCGAGCATGACCGCCCGGCCAGCACGCCGTGCCGACAGGTCGAGCCGTGCGACGTAGTACAACCCGATCATCGCCACCGCAAACGCCACCCACGAGATAACGATCCCGCCGAGATAGACATCTGACGGCGCGCGGCCGAACGCGCGGCCGACGTGCCGCATCAACAGCGGATACACCGGAAAGAATGCGATGTTGTCGCGCCCGCCGGGAGTGTAGTGATAGCCGTAGCGGGCGATCTGGAAATACCATCCGGAATCGTAGCGCGCGAAGCCGTCCCAGAATGGATGCGTCTGGCCGAAGACGGTGAACTGCTCGCGCTGGTAATCGGGAAAGACGATGTTGGTGAAAAACGCGAGCAGCGCAGACCCGATCCGGAAGCCCAGGGCCAGCGCCGCAATCCCGAGCGCCGGTGGAACCCGCCGCCGCAGCAGCGGGCGCAGGAATGCTGACCTCAGATTTCAGCGCTCCTCAGCGGCCCACGGACACGCGGACCGCGTATGATACGCCGCCCAACTGATCCTCTCCGAATGCCGCCGACGCGCCGCTGTCGCCAAGCACTCCGGTCACGGCACGGTAGCGAAGTTCCGCGCCCAGCAGGAACCACCGTCCGATCGGCACGTCCACGCCGGCCAGAACCAATCCCCCCGTTTTGCGCTCGTCGACGTCGTCACCCTGCTGCGCGAAGTCGCCGGTCTCTGTGTACTTGATAGACGAGACGCCCGCACCGGCGTACGGCATCACCGGTCCGGCGCGAAAGCGCCAGCCCACCGCGGCGTCCAGCGGCTCGAAGGCGACGCTCAGCGGAATGCCGAGCGGAAACACCGCGCCGTTCGAGACGAACACGCGCTCGCCGTCGAGCCATTGCCGCGAGTACGAGACATCGACGAAGACGCGCTTCCAGAGTCCAGTGACGGCGGCGCCGACTCCCACACTGGGTGCATTGCTTTTCCCGGCGACGGCCTCGAACGTGTCATCCGCGCCGAGCGCGACGGACCCAAACGTGACATAGCCCAGCGCGCCGACTGACGTCTGGGCGTGAGCGGACCGCGTCACGGCCAGCGCCAGCAGCACCGCGGCACACAGTCGTCCGGATTTCACCGCGCTGCTCCCATTCCGCGCAGGGCGGCGCGCGCATCAATCAGGCCGTAACCGTACTCGTCGTCACGGCCCGAAGCCCCGAGATCGACGGCCGATCGCTTGATGGCCGCCTCGATTGCTGCCGGATTGGTAATGCCCTGCGAGTACAGCAGCGCCGCCACACCAGCGACGTGCGGCGCGGCCATGGACGTACCCTGAAGCGGCTCCTCGAAATACCGGTCGAATCGCGGAACTCGAACCAGCCTCGGGTCGCTGTCGGTCGTCAGCAGACCGGTCTGATAGATGACTCCGGGCAGGCCGCCGTCTCTGAAGTCGCCGCCAGGCGCCGCGATCTCGATGTAACTGCCCGTACTCGAGTAATACGCCCGCCGTCGCGATCGTCCGGTCGCCGCAACCGACATGACGCCGTCGATCTGGGGCCCGAAGCCCGCTGGATATTCGATCGGATTGCCGTCCTCGAACGAATTGCCGCCCGAGATCGCGACAAACGCGCCCTTGCTGACGGCGTATCGAAGCGCCTCGAGTTCTGCCGTCGACTGACCAGGCCCCCCGAGGCTCACGTTGAGCACCTTCGCGCCATTGTCAGCGGCATAACGAATCCCGGCGATGAGGTCCGACGTCGCGCATCCTCCATCGTTCGGATCGGCAAAACCCGGCATGTTGAGCGCCGCCTGGACGATCTGGATCTCCCAGAACCCGAAGCACACTTTCACCGGCATCAAGCGCGTGTTGTACGCGATGCCAGCGAAGCCCAGATTGTTGTTCGTGTCCTGCAGGATGGTGCCGGCGATGTGCGTGCCGTGTCCAACCATGTCGAGAACCGGCCCCGTCCAGAACGCGAAGTCCCGCGCGCCGGTCATCCGTGACGGGCTCTGGTCCGGACTTGCGGCAAACGGTATCGCCGCGTTGGCGAAGGCCGTCCCGTTCCACAGCGGAAACGTGAACGACGCCGTCGTCGTTTCGACGCCCGAATCGAGCACGGCGACAGTCACCGACGACGAACCGCCACGGCTGATGTCCCAGGCGACGGGCATATTGATGGCGCCGAAGTTCCATTGCCGCGCGTAGGACGGGTCGTTCGGCACGGCGTGGAGGTGAGCCAGATAGTTGGGCTCCGCCCACTCCACTTCGGGCTGCCGCGCCAGCACGTCAGCCATCAACTCCGCGTTCGGCTCGCTTGGCGCATGGACGAGCAGCGTGTTGCCAATCCAGCGCATGCCGTCGGACGCGACGCCGCCGCGCAGCGCGCGGAGGGCCCTGAGCTGATCCGGGAGGTCGAAACCGTCCTTGAAGCGAACCAGGGCCTCGCCGGGAACGTACGGCATGTGCTCGCGCAAGGCCTGCAACCGGGCTGCCAGCATATCGGGCGCCAGCGTCGTGGCATAAGGCAACCCGAAGGCGACCGATTGACCGCCGACTCCGATCGGCGAGGACAAGGCGGCGGCGATGGCCAGCGCGGCGGCTCTGAAGGTGAGTCGCGGAAGGGAAGCCATGGGCTAGCCGATGAACGCGCGATGGATGGCGCGAAGTGCCTGCTCGCCCTGCGCGAGGTCGATGACGACCGACACCTTGATCTCGCTGGTGGAGATCATGCCGATATTGATGCCCTCGCCGGCGAGCGTCTCGAACATGCGCGCCGCCACGCCGGCGTGGCTCCTCATGCCCACACCGACGATTGACAGCTTGCCGATGTTCTCGTCGCTCGTCACCGCACGGAAACCCACGTCCTGTTTGACGCCCTCGATGACGTGGAGGGCCTTGGCGAGATCGGGCTTGTCGACGGTGAACGACAGGTCGGTCAATGGCACGGCGGCGTCGTGGCTGACGTTCTGCACGATCACGTCGACAACGATCGCCGCGTCAGCGAGCGCGCGGAACACGCGCGCGGCCACGCCGGGTTTGTCCGGGACACCGACGAGCGTGATCTTTGCCTGATTCTTGTCGAGGGCCACGCCTCGCACGACAATCGCTTCCATGCTGCGCGTCTCTTCCTTGACGATGGTGCCGGCCTGGTCGATCAGACTGGACCGGACCTCGAACACGACGTTGAACTTCTTGGCGATTTCCACCGATCGGAGCTGCATGACTTTTGCACCCGACCCGGCGAGCTCGAGCATCTCGTCGTAAGAGATCTCGGCGAGTTTGCGAGCGCCGGGCACAATCCTCGGATCCGCCGTATAGACGCCGTCGACGTCGGTGTAAATCTGACAGAGGTCCGCATTGAGAGCGGCAGCCAGCGCAATGGCGGTCAGATCCGAGCCGCCGCGGCCGAGCGTGGTAATCTGCCCGCCCTGCGTCTGACCCTGGAATCCGGCGACGATGACCACGTTGCCGCCATCGAGCAGGCGATGTGTTTCCTTCGGCGTGATGTTGGTGATCTTGGCCTTGGTGTGAACGCCATCGGTGACGATTCCGGCCTGAGCGCCCGTCAGCGAGACGGCATCGACGCCAATGGCGTTGAGCGCCATCGCGGTCAGCGCGATGGTCGTCTGCTCGCCGGTGGCCAGCAGCATATCCATCTCCCGCTCTGGCGGGCTGGGCGTGATCTTCTGGGCAAGCGCGATGAGGCTGTCGGTCACGCCGCTCATGGCCGACACGACGACGACAATCTGATCACCGTTGGCGCGGCTCGCGGCGACGCGACGGGCGACGTTCTTGATGCGTTCGGCATCGCCGACGGACGTGCCACCGTACTTCTGAACGATGAGCGACATGCCCGTCAATCATATCCCGACGCACGTTGGAGACGAGATCGCCGCCCGCTCTCTTAGCGCTTTCCTTCCGCGGCCAGAAGTTCTTCGGCCGCGGTGAAGCGCGGCTCGATGTCGACGGGCACATCGGCCAGCTTATCGAGCAGCGCCTTGACTGGCGGGCGGACCACCCCAAGTCGATCGCCGAGAGCCTTGGCCTTCGCGTAATCGCCGGCCGCCTGCATGGTCATGATCTCGGTCGTCAGCGCCGCCACGCCCGCCTTGGTCTTCGCCACATCGACGGCGAATGTCCCATCGGCGCCGACGCTGAAGCCGCCTTGATCAAGCAGGTAATTCAGCTGAACGGCGACGCCTTTGCCGTGCGCTTCACTGATGCCAAACCGGATCGAACGGAACGCGGAGGCGAGAAACGTCGTGTAGATCTGACTCTCAAGCGCTTTGTCGATGACCCCTTTGTCGATGAGGTACTGCAGCGCCCAGAGACCTGAAATATCCGCCTTCGCTTCCTCGAGAAAGCTCGAGGCATCCTTCATCTCCTGGCGCACGGTCGTCTGGCGCCCGTTGACTGTGATGGTGTGCGGTCCGAGTCCGTGCATGAGCTCGTGCATCACGATGTGCGTGAAGAAGGCGTCGAACGACAGGTTCTGCTGATCGTCCGTTCGCAGCACCACCTTGGAGATCGGGATCAGGGTCTTCTGGAACTTGGCATCCTGGACGTTCTTCAACATCACGCGCTTCGAGCCTCGCTCGCGCGTAATCCGCTCGTCGTTCGGTAGATTGTAAGCAGCCGTCTGCACGCCGCGATTGCCATCGCCGGCGGCAAAGATCTCGTTGACGACGACCAGCGGCGCGAGGGCACCCAGTCGCGGATTTCGCAGGGACGGGTCGATCGGCAGATGGTTCTCGATGTCCTGCAGCTCGCCGCTGAACTTCTGCAGCTTCGCGCTCTCGGCATCGTCCAACAGGGTGATGTAGGACTCGAATGCCGCCTTGTAGTTGAAGTACTCGTCCTCGTAGACCTCGTACGGGCCAATCGTCGGCTCAATCGTCCCCTTGAGCTCCATCCAGGCAACGTCGCTGTCGTAATAGTCATTCGACAGAAACGCGTCGGCTCGCTTGGCGAGAAACACCTTGAGCGTCGGCTCGCTGGCGAGTGCTGCCGCCTCACGGAGCAGCTGGGCGAGGCGTACCACGTCGTTCTGATATTCGAGGCTGTACGGGAGAGCGGAGAGTCGTCGGTCCGGCCCACGCCGGATCGTGGTGAAGAACCCGGTGGCGCGTCCTCGCTCGGCGGGCGGCAAGCCCTGGATCCACTTCTCCACTTCCTCTTTGGTCGCGTCGTCCGGGTAGAAGTTGGCGCCAGCGGGTTTGGCCGGAGCGCCCGGGATGAACGGCTCGTTGTGATCGAGCCGGGACCATGGGCCCTTGTTGACGAGAAACGCATGGAGACGATCGCTCCCGGCCGGCGACGTGTCGCGGACCAGATCCAGCAGCATCGCGTCGTTGCCAGACCAGACCTGCCGCAAGAACAACGCGTCGATGATCTTCGACGCCTGCACCAGCTTGGTGAGAACGGTCTTTTCGTCCCCGGTGAGCTTCGAGAGGTCAGCCGTCACATCGGTTGGAGCGAATCGCGCTGTCCGGCGGGCCAGATCGGACGGGGCCGCTTTAGCCGGCGCATCTGAGCTCGACGAAGACACGGGGGCCTCCTGGCTGCTGCCACAACCGCCCAGCGCGAACACGACCGCCGCGACGGCACACGTAAGCCTTCGTTTCATGATGTATGTCATTATCTATCGGAGCCTGGCTGCCCGGCAGCTCAGTCACTCGGTAGGAGGCATTACTGTGGGACGAATGACAGGATTTGTGGTGTCGGCCCTTGCCGCCGCATCGCTGGCCATCGCCGGTGCGCAGCAGGGTGAAGGCGGTGGGACACCGCAGCTCGACAAGTTGACGAAGCCGGCGGGCTTCTCTTTCGAGGTGTACGCAACGGGTGTTCAGGGCGCCCGCTCGATGGCTCTGGCCCCGGACGGGACCTTGTTCGTCGGCCAGCGCCAGAACACGGTCTACGTCGTCGTGGACAAGGACGGGGACCACAAGGCCGATAGCGTGACACCGCTTGTGACCAGCCTGCGCGTACCCAACGGCCTAGCGTTCAAAGACGGCGCGTTGTACGTCGGCGAGCTGAATCGCATCATCCGCTACGACAACGTGTTGGCGGCGGTCAAAGCTGGCACGACGTCATCGCTCACGCCGAAGGTGGTCGTGGACAAGCTGCCGGAGGAAATGGCGCACGGCTGGAAGTACATCGCTTTCGGACCGGATGGCTACCTCTATTACCAGATCGGCGCGCCCTGCAACATCTGCGATCGCGGCGATCCGTTCGCGGCCATCTGGCGCGTGAAGCCAGACGGCGGCGCCCCGGAGATCTTCGCTCGTGGCGTTCGCAACTCGGTCGGAATGGCCTGGCATCCGGACACCAAAGAGCTCTGGTTTACCGACAACGGCCGGGACCTGCTCGGCGACGAGGTGCCAAACGACGAGTTGAACAATGCGCCGAAGGCCGGCCTTCACTTCGGGTATCCGTACTGCCACCAGGGCGACACTCCGGATCCGGAATTCGGCGCGGGTCATCCGTGCTCGAACTACACGCCGCCCGCACAGCGGCTCGGACCGCACGTCGCCGCTCTCGGGTTGAAGTTTTACGGCGGTTCGATGTTCCCACCCGAGTACAAGAAGAGGCTGTTCATCGTGAACCACGGCTCGTGGAACCGCACGGCGCAAGCCGGACCGATCGGCTACCGCATCATGCTGGCCACCATCGAAGGCAACAAGGTCACGAAGTACGAGCCGTTTTCCGAGGGATTCCTGCAAGGCCGGCAGGCGTGGGGACGGCCGGTGGATCTGCTCGAGATGCCCGACGGATCGATGCTGGTATCAGACGATCAGGTCGGGGCGATCTATCGGATTAGCTATCGCAAGTAGGGACTGGGAACTAGGGACTGGGGAATGGCATCCGGGTTAAACGACTGCCGAGCCCTAGTCCCCAGCTCCCAGCCCCTAGTGAACTCCCCTCGACATCTGCAGCGCCGCCGGGTCGGCTCCCAGCCGGCGGATGGCGGTTTCCCACATGCGATCCGGATCGATGCCGAAGACCAGCTCTGGATCGACGTCGCTGAGCAGCCACGCTGACGCCTGAAGTTCCTCTTCGAGCTGGCCTGGTCCCCACCCCGAGTAGCCGACGACCAGGCGCGTTCGCGGCGGTGGATTGGAATCGAACGAGCGGCGCAACAGCTCCGGAGAGGTCGAGAGGTACAGGCCCTTCACAATCTCGAGCGAGCTGTCCAAATCCGCTTCGTCGAGACCGCCGCCAACGAGCATCCAGCTGCGCTGCGGTTCTACCGGGCCGCCCACCCACACTTGAAGCTCTCGCTCTGTCGACGCCGGCGGGTCGAGGTTCACGACGACGCGACCTGACGTCAGCACCGGCCGATTGACGACGAGGCCAAACGCTCCCTCTTCGGTGCTGTGACGGCAGAGCAGGACAACCGTGCGATTGAAATTGGGATCCATCAACTGCGGCATGGACAGGAGGAAGGCTGGGGCGAGCGATTGGGTCACGACGCGCTCCTTCTGATCGATGATAGCGCGTCTGGTCCGGGACTCAGGCACGTTCTGCGTTCTGGCGCGCGATGCGGATATTCCGCCGCAGTCCCTCGTCTTTCGCACGGCGCATGGCACTGCCGCTCAACGCCACTTGCATCTCATCCGGAGACAAAGCATCCAGATCCTGCAGCGATCGGCGATCCCAGGCCGCTCGCGGCTGCCATGCCGGATCATGTGACACGGGCGCGACGGCATTCCATGGACACACTTCCTGGCAGATGTCGCAGCCGTAGACGTGCGAGCCGATATCGGCACCTACGTCCGCCGGCAGCTCGCCCCGTCGCTCGATGGTGAGATAGGACACGCATCGCGTGGAGTCGAGAACTGCCGGGGCGACGAGCGCCTGCGTCGGGCACGCTTCCAGGCACAGGGTGCAGCTGCCGCACTGGTCGAGCGCCGGCGCGTCGAAGTCCAACCGAAGGCTGGTGATGATTGCGCCCAGAAAAATCCACGAGCCGAGCGTCTCGTTGATCACGCAGCAGTTCTTGCCGATCCAGCCGACCCCGGCATGACGCGCATAGACACGTTCCTGCACCGGACCGGTGTCGACGTAGGCGCGTGCTTCGAACGGCTCGTCTGCTTGCGTGCGCATCCAGGCGACCAGGGCGTCGTGGCGGCGCCCGATGATCTCGTGGTAGTCCTCGCCCCACGCGTATCGCGCGATCTGCGCCCGTTGAGGGTCGGCGCACTCGGTCGAATACGGCCGCGCCGAGTTGTAGTTGGTGGCGGTGACGATGACGGCTCGCGCCGACGGCAGCACACGCCGGGCATCGGCGCGGCGCTCGGCCGAGCGCGCGAGGTAGGCCATCTCGCCGGCGTAACCGCGAGCCAGCCATTCCTCGAAGAACGCCAGTTCGGGCAGCCCGTCCGGCGGCGAAACACCGCAGGCGTCGAAGCCAAGGGTGAGCGCGTGGTGTTTGATGAGAGCGGAATAAAGCCCGCGCATGGTCGTCTAACGTCCTAGGTCTCAGGTCTTAGGTCTTACGCACGGCCTAAGACTTAAGACCTAAGACTTAAGAC
>Ga0111538_10015155_pt1 | contig 10145 bp, 5 predicted proteins | sample SoiMethybrSBSTD1_FD_79669 | JGI IMG/M metagenome (GOLD analysis project Ga0111538, IMG submission 79669) | Bulk soil microbial communities from a Populus tree surrounding site in Tennessee, USA - Soil MetaG P. TD hybrid SBSTD1 (version 2)... | ecosystem: Environmental > Terrestrial > Soil > Tree... | reverse complement strand
GGGTAAGGCAGGCGCGTTGGAACGCACTGATCCTCATCCCTACACGTATCTCTGCGCGGCGTGTCATGACGACGTGCTCGCCGAATTGCCGCCCGACCTTGGGTTGCAAGTAGATCGATGGTCGCGCCGGGTCCGCGAAGCAACGGTGCTGCAGCGTGGCCTGGGGAGGGTGTCACGATTGAACGCGATCGGCCGCGTCCTGCATCCCCTGGCCGGCTTGGAACCGGAACTTCCAATGCCAGCGGCCGAACGCGCTGTGATCGTTCCCGCGATGACACCGGCTCCGGGGCCTGCACCAGCCGAACGCTCCGGGGTGCTGACAATCGAAAAGCCCGACGGACTCGAAGGCGAGTACACTGACCAGCTCTTCTCCGCAAGTTACGTCTGGAAGCACTGGTGACCAACATTCGATGACGCAGGCGGTCGGCAGCGTTATGCGTGAACCGCCTGAACATTGTGCTTTCGTTGCGAGCCCCGCACCTTTGCTCACTGATTCAGTACGTGTGACTGATGACAGGCCCACGTCGCGAGCGATTAGGATCGCGCGCGATAGACAGATGAAATCTTTTTCGCCACCTCGACATCGCGATCGGTGACTTTGCCGCCAAGGTCGTAGCGGGTCAGTTCGAAGGTCACTTCACCGTACGCGATGTGCACGTCAGGATGATGATCAATCGTTTCGAAGTACGCGACCAAGCTGTTAACGAAACTCAGCGACTCAACGAAGTCCTGAAACTCGAATGTTCTCGTGAGCTTGTTCTGAGACAGCTTCCACCCGGCGAGCCTCGGCATGATGACGCGTAGTTCCTTCGCCGTCAGGATTTTCGGCTTGTCCATCACTGCCAGCGTAACTGATTGGCTGAGCGCACGCCAACTCGACGTCCTTGCGAATTGAGCCCAGCTTTAGAGTCGCGCCGTTGCGATGTTTGACCGACGAGTGATCTGCCGCACCCGGGTGCCAGAGACGAGCGGCGCCGGGAGTGTCGTTGCGACGACCGCCGATAAGCCCCGACGAGAGAACATCCCGTCGACGTTCTCCATGAAATGACTCAGCGAGACGTTCTCAACGCCCCAACTCGCGGAAACGTCATACATGCTTGTGAGATGCACGGATCTCTGAACCGTTGCGTTCCGTAACGCGACTCTCTCGAGTCGAGCCTTTGGTTCACCATTGCTGGACTTCTTCCCCCAACCAAACCCGCCGCACCCATCGCGGCATTTACCGCTCTCATCGACCAAGCTTCGACCGTCAGCCCGCAGCCCTCTGGGATACCGCCGCGAGCCGTTCGCCCGGGAACAGCGGCGTAGACGGGCGCCATGAACGGTTTCAGTTCTGCCATCGCGCGGTTCCAGAGAGGCGGACGAAGAGCGTGGTCGCTGCGTGAGTTTTCGCGCAGAGTGGCAATTCGGCACTTTGCGGCGAGAATGCTAATGCCGCCATTTGAGCCGTGTGGACCGTTCAAAGATGCGCCGCGAATGCGCGATCTGCCGGGCGCTAGGAACATGACTGCGGGTAGCACCACCTGAGCCGTAACTGCTCTTGATTTTCCGCATCGTTGAAGGCCAGCGCCCTTTGCCGAGGCGGTTTATACTCCGCCGTCGGTCCGATGGCGCCCTCTCGGCGCCATCGGCGGGGACACCGGATCGCGGACGGAGGACGCCCATTGAAGAAGACCCGCTCTCGTCGCGTGGCGTCCCCGGTGGCGAAGGCCAGGGTCAAGAAGTCACACGCCGAGAGCGTCCCGTCGGAGCCACCGGTCGAGGCGCAATCGCGATCTGGCGCCTCGTTTCCGATTGTCGGCATCGGCGCCTCAGCCGGCGGGCTCGAGGCGTTCTCAGCGCTGCTTGCGCGCCTGCCAATCGACACCGGCATGGGTTTCGTACTGGTTCAACACCTCGATCCGCAGCATGAGAGTGCGCTTACCCAGCTTCTGAGTCGCGCCACGACGATGCCTGTCCAAGATGTGACGGACAGGCTCCCCGTGGAGCCGAATCACGTCTACGTGATTCCTCCCAACACGAACCTTGGCATTGATGGCGGCGTCTTGACGTTGGGTCCGCGACCCAACACCCGCGCGCCGCATCGGTCGATCGACTTTTTTCTCGAGGCGTTGGCAGCGGATCAGCGCGCTTTGGCGATCGGCGTCATACTCTCCGGCACGGCGACGGATGGCACGCTGGGCCTGGAGGCGATCAAGGCTGAGGGTGGTATTACGTTCGCGCAAGACGATTCCGCGCGCTACGACTCGATGCCGCGCAGCGCCGTCGCCGCCGGCTGCGTGGACGCCGTGCTTTCGCCTGAACAGATCGCCTACGAGATCGCGCGCATCGCCAGGCATCCACATGTGGTCGGCGGTGCGTCGGCCGAACCACTCACCCGCGCGGAAGGCGATCGCGCAGCTGCGACCGCGCACAAAGACGATGACACGGCGCTCCCGTCCGGGGGACGCCGCGCTCCGGACTCCGGCGCCGCCCAGGCGCGCGCCGAGGCCAGCCGCGGCCGCCTCAAGCAGACTGGCAATCGGAGCGAGGAAGAGGGATTCAAAAAGATCCTGCTCCTGCTTCGCAACCACGCCGGTGTGGATTTCTCGCTCTACAAGTCGAATACGCTCCAACGCCGCATCACGCGGCGTCTGATCCTGACCAAGCACGACACGGCTGAGCGTTACGCTCAATTTCTCCGCGGGAATACCCACGAGCTCGAAGCGCTGTATTCCGACGTCCTCATCAGCGTCACCAGTTTCTTCCGGAATCCGGAGTCCTTCGAGGTCTTGCAGCGCAAGGTGCTGCCGGCGCTCGTGCAGCAGCGCGGCGACGACCCGCTGCGCGTGTGGGTGTTGGGTTGTTCCACTGGCCAAGAGGCATATTCCTTGGCCATGTCGTTCGTCGAAGCATCTGAGAACGCGCCTCGCATGCGGCGAGTGCAAGTATTCGCGACGGATCTCAATGAAGCCCTACTCGACAAGGCGCGACACGGACTCTATGCGAAGAGCGTCGCGCAGGATCTCTCCCCAGAACGCTTGCGGCGCTTCTTTATCGAGGAGGAGGGAGGCTATCGCGTCAACAAGGCGTTGCGTGAGATGGTCGTGTTCGCCCGCCAGAACGTGATCAACGATCCGCCGTTCTCGCGCCTTGACCTCATCAGTTGCCGGAATCTGTTGATCTACTTCGAACCGGAGTTGCAGAGGACAGTCTTCCCTGCGTTTCACTATGCGCTCAAGCCTGGCGGGTTTCTCTGTCTGGGCGCCTCCGAATCGATTGGGAGCTTTACCGAGCTCTTCGAGCCGATCGACAAGAAGCACAAGATCTATGCGAGGAAATCCGGCGCACCCGTCGCCTTTCAGCTCCCGCTCAAGAAGGCGGGAGGCGACGTACGTGCGAACGCCGCGCGAGCCGAGCGCGGCGCTCGCATGCCTGCCTCACAGGGAGATCTCGTAGATCCCGCTCGCCACGAGCTCACGGCGCAACGCGAGGCCGATCGCGTGATTGCGAATCAGTTCGCACCGCCGGCCGTGCTCATCAACGCCGACCTTCAGATTCTGCAGTTCCGGGGTCCGACCGGCGCCTATCTGGAACCCCCAACAGGCAAGGCGACACTGGACGTGCTGAAAATGGCGCGCAGCGGCTTGATGCTGCCACTGCGCGCCGCCATCACCCAAGCGAAGAAAGACAACAAGACCGTCCGCAAAGACAACGTGAAGGTCGAACAGGACGGGGCGATCCGTACGGTGAGCCTGCAAGTCATTCCGCTGAAAAACCTGCGCGAGCGCTCCTTCCTGGTTGTCTTTGATGAGGGGGCACTGACGACGCCGGCGGCGCACCGCCGTCGAGGCGGCACGTCGATCGACGCCAAAGCGGGCCGCACAGGCCGCGCCGACCAATCACGTCGCATCGGTGAGCTCGAAGCCGAACTCGCCGAAATGCGCGACTACCAACAGGAGCTCCAGGAGCAGCACGAAGCGGCGAACGAAGAACTGCAAGCGTCCAATGAGGAAGTCCAGTCGGCCAACGAGGAACTCCAGAGCATCAATGAAGAACTGGAGACTTCGAAAGAAGAATTACAGTCCGCCAACGAAGAACTGACCACCGTCAACGAGGAGATGGGCACTCGGAACGCGGAGCTGGATCGCCTGAACAGCGACCTCGAGCGCAAAGAACTGTCGATTGCCGCCGCACGCGACTACGCCCAGGCGATCATTCGCACAGCGCCCGATCCGTTGCTGATTCTTCACGCCGACCTTCGCGTCGACACCGCCAGCCAGGCGTTTTACGACACGTTCAAAGTCTCGCCGACGGATGCTGAGGGCCGCTTGGTGTACGAGTTGGGCAATCACCAGTGGGACATTCCGCGGCTCCGCGAATTACTGGAAGACATTCTGCCTCGCAATCGTGCCTTCGACCGCTTCGAGGTCACACACGACTTCAACACCATCGGCCGACGCACGATGCTGCTCAATGCTCGCCGGTTGAACGGCAGGGCCGACGAGCCCGGCAGGATTCTCTTGGGCATCCAGGATGCGACGGAGCTATTGGATGGCCAGTCGAAGTTGCGCGAGAGCCAGGCGCGTTATCAGGCGCTCGTCGACACCTCGGCGCAAATTGTCTGGACGACCGATGCCAGCGGCGCCGTTATCGAGGACTCGCCCTCGTGGCGTGCGTTCACCGGCCAAACGCTCGAGCAGTGGCAAGGATTCGGCTGGTTGGACGCAGTCCATGCCGAAGACCGCGCTCGCGTACGGGAGTTGTGGCATCGTGCGGTGGCCGAGCAAACGCCCGTGGACACTGAGTACCGCGTCCATCACATCAACAGCGACTGGCGATGGATGAGGGTGCGAGCCGTGCCCGTGTTGAATCCTGACGGCAGAGTACGCGAGTGGGTCGGCATGAACAGCGACATCACCGAACGCAAGCAGGCGGAGGAGAGCCGGCGCGAAAGCGAGGAGCGGTTCACCAAGTTCATGCGCCACTTGCCTGGTCTCGCATGGATCAAGGATTTTGACGGGCGCTACGTGTACGCGAATGACGCGGCACAGGAAGCCTTTCGGACTCAACGAGCGGAGCTGTATGGCAAGTCCGACGAGGAGCTCTTCCCGCCGGAGACGGCCGCGCAGTTCAGGTCGAACGATCGCCGCGCGCTGGCGTCCGAGTCGAGCGTGCAGACCATCGAGACGTTGGAGCACGCGGATGCCGTTGTGCATCACTCGATCGTCAACAAGTTCGCAATCCCGGGTGCCATAGGCAGGCCCACGTTGGTGGGCGGCATCGCCATCGATATCACCGATCTCAAGCAGGCCGAGGAAGAGCTGCGCGATAGTGAAGAACGCTATCGCACCCTCTTCGAGTTGGGTCCTGTGGCCGTCTATACCTGCGATCGCGCGGGTGTGATTCAGGACTTCAACCGCCGCGCCGCAGAGTTGTGGGGCCGTGAGCCAACACTAGGAGATACCGATCCGCGATTCTGTGGCTCGTTCAAGATGTTCCGTCCGGACGGTAGCTTCATGCCGCACGAGCAGTGTCCCATGGCCGAAGTCGTGGCCGGCACCCTCTCGGAAGTGCGTGATGGCGAAGTGATCATCGAGAGGCCGGACGGCTCGCGGGTAGCCGTGATCGTCAATATCCTTCCGCTCCGAGACGGGCGCGGCGAAGTCGTCGGCGCGATCAATTGCTTCTACGACATCACCGCGCGCAAGCGCACGGAAGAAGCGTTGCAGGAAGCAGATCGCCACAAGAACGAATTCCTCGCGATGCTGGCCCACGAGCTCCGAAATCCGCTCGCGCCGATCTTGGTGTCGACCGAAATCATCCGTCGAGCAAAGAGCCTAGGTGAACTCGGTGATGGTTCCGCGAAGCCCGGCGTCCACGGACGCGGCCCTCGCGTCGATCATGCGGTGGACGTGCTACACCGCCAGATAAACCAAATGGTCAGGCTGGTCGACGACCTGCTCGATGCCGGCCGCATCTCGAGCGGAAAGATCGATCTGCGCCGCGAGAATGTCGAGCTGTCTTCGGTCATGCGCAACGCCGTAGACGCCGCCCGGGCGCTCACGGAAGGGCGGCACCAGGAACTGACGGTAGTCCTGCCGCCGACGTCGGTGTATGTCGATGCGGACCCCACTCGGCTGGCGCAGATCGTCGGCAATCTCTTGAACAACGCCGCCAAGTTCACCGAGCCCGGCGGTCATATCTGGCTGACAGTCGAAGAATCCATGGACTCGACACCGGGTGACGTCGAAGGTGCGTCGCATCAATCCGTACCGCAGATCGTCATCCGAGTGCGCGATACCGGTGTGGGCATCGCGCCAGATCGCCTAAACAGCATCTTCGACATGTTCACGCAGATCGACAGATCCCTGGAACGGTCCGCCGCTGGACTCGGTATCGGTTTGACACTCGTGAAAACCTTGGTGGAGATGCACGGCGGCACGGTCGAAGCGATCAGTTCCGGCATCGGGCACGGCAGTGAGTTCGTGGTACGGCTGCCGATCATTGTCGATGCGCTCCCACCGTCAGCGATGCCGCCATTGCCCCAATCAGTGGCGACACCTCTTCGAATTCTTGTCGTGGATGACAATCTCGACTCTGCCGACATGATTGCCATCCTGCTCAAGTTCGGCGGACATGAGACACACACAGCCCATGACGGCATGGCCGCTGTGGAAGAGGCAGACAGACTTGATCCTGACGTGATCGTGCTGGACATCGGCTTGCCTCGGCTCAATGGCTATGAAGCCGCACGGCGCATTCGGAAACGGAAGGGCAATGGCCGTCCGTTGCTGGTGGCGCTCACCGGGTGGGGGCAGGACGAGGACCGCGACCGGTCCAAGGAAGCCGGTTTCGACGCCCACCTCGTCAAGCCAGTGGACGAGGCTGCCCTCCGCAAACTGCTGGGAGAGCTTTTGCCTAGCAATGAGAACGTGGAGCCCTGAACCTGCCGGGCGAGGCCGCTGGTAGGCCCGAGGCCTTCAAAGGCGAGCGACATTCCAATGTCTGACACGATTTGCACGACTGCGCCGATCGGCACGCGCCGTAAATTCATGATTCCAAAATCGCATAGCGGACGGCGAGGATTTGAAGGAGCGTTTTGCGCTAGCCTGTGCCAGGCTGTCCGCAAGGGCATTGAACGCGAGCTCGCCCAGACATCCCAGGAACCTCGCGGCTTGTGGACGCGATCGCCGCTGGCGGGCCGCTTGAGGGGCTCATTTCGGCGCTCCAGACACGCGAATCGCGTCTGACGGCCTTGGAGGTGGACGGGGCAAACTGCGCGCTGAGTGACGCCTGGAGGCCTTCAACGTCGATCAGTTGAGGGAAGAGATCCGGGCGCTCGCGGCGTCTTGGCGCGGCGTGCTCATTGACGATCCCCTGAATGCACGGCCAATCGTGGCGGGCTTGCTGAAGGGACGTGAGACTCACGCCGAACGGCCGCAAAGCATGGACACTTGCCGGCGAGGGGACGTTGGCGGGCTTATTCAGCAGAGAAATCAACGCCACGTCTTCGAAGACCGCGGCGTTGATGGATTTCCCGTCGGGTTGGCGCGCCCGGAGGGACTTGAACCCCCGGCCTACAGGTTCGAAGCCTGCCGCTCTATCCAACTGAGCTACGGGCGCGCGCGGGCGGAGACGCGCCCCAATTGTACATGGAGTCCGTGGGACCTGGCGCGCGGATCACGACAATCCTCAATCCATCAATCCCAAATCCTCAATTCACGCACCGACCCTATCGACTGAGCCGGATGATTTCGTTCTGGAGCGCCTGGAACGCCGCGCTCACGTCAACACCACCAGCCGCGAAGTAGTACTTCCCTTCGAGCTGTCCCTGAACGAAGTCGGGTGAATGCCGGTCGTTGGCGACGCGCATGAGGATTTCCTCGGACATCTCGCGCAGCGTCCCGAGACGATAGCGGACGAGCTCACCCATGCCGATCGTATAAATGCGAATCGGGTATTGCCCGGAGGCGTCGGCGCGCGCTTCGTTGGCAATGATCTCCACCAGGTTCCGCGCCGCGTTGTTGATGTTGAACACTTCCGCTGGATAGCGGCCGGTGGCCGCATTCTGGTTGCGCAGGTTGCGCGCAATCGACTGCTGCACGCCGTTCACCCGCAGGTTCCCCGACTTCAACGGAAACGAATTCGGCGTTCCGGCGCGGCGATGCGTGTGCATGCTCTGAGCCGGCAGCCACTGCGCCTGGGGAATCGTCGTCGTGTCGTTCCAGTTGGCGACGGTGAGACTGTAACTGGTCGAGCCCGTCGCGCCGGTTTCGGTGTCGTAGAGCCCCTGAATCGTCGGGTTGTTCCAGGTTTGCCCGTCCGGATCCGGCACGTTCTTCGGGAAGTCGTAGGTTCTCAAGCCCTTGGCCACGCCAGGCGCGGCATCATAGTACCCCGGCACGCTGTTCGAGGCGCCGTCGGTGAACAGCACGATGACCCGCAGTCCCGACTGCTGACCGCTCGGGACCACGCGCAATTCGTCCCACCCGCGGTACAGACCCTCGACCATCGGCGTGCTGCCGCCGGGCAGCGCTTGCGGTACGGCCGCCGACGTTCCCGACTTGTCGAACCCTCGGTTGGTCGACATCGGCACGAGCACCCGGGCGGCGTTGCCGTAGGTGACGAGCGAGATCCTTTCGGCGCGTGCTGCCACACGCGACTAGAAATAGGCGATCGAATAGAGCGTCGTCGGAATATTCAGCCCGAAGTTGGCCACCGGCGTCAGCCGTTGATGCGTGTTGTAGATCTCGGTGATGTAGATCATTCCACCGCGCGGCGTGATCAAATTGGCCGGGACGTTTGTTACCTGCAGGCCCGTCGCGTTGTCGGAGTTGATCGCCTCGTAATTCGGTGGTCCACCGAACGCGCCGCTGCCCCGGGTCTGAATCTGGCTGGCGCCGCCGATGGCGCCGTACTCGTATCGCTGGTAGAGAAAGATCTGGTCGAAGTTTCCGGTTCCGGTTGTCGCGCCTTTCTTGAGAACGGAGAAGATCACCTTCGACCGAGCCGAGAAATCGACGGGCCTGGCGCTCATCGCGCTCATCGCGGCCGCGCCGTCCTGCAGCGTGGTGTTGCGTGAGATCAGGTTCGAGTCCTCGCGGGTCAGCTTGGTGACCACGTGCTGGTCGAGCAGGAGGAAGCCGATTTTCACGACGCCGAACGACAGCAGCACGAAAAACGGCAGGATGAACGCAAATTCGACGAGCGATTGTCCGTTGCTGTCGCGCCTCCGGTGTGGACGTGTGCGAGTCATTAGTTGAACCGATCTTCGCTTTTCATCGTTGATTCGACGCGCAGCTGAATCTGCGCGGCGCCGCCGAACAGCGGCCTGAGCACGAGCACCGGGTGGTTGTAGGAGACGGTCAGCTTCTCGACGGCGCCTGGTCCGCCCATGCCGTCGACCCAGCTGCCACCGACGAGATGGCTGAAGCGGAACGCGCTGTCGGGTATGGTCAGCGTTGGTGTCGAGCTACGTATGACGGCCTGGATCGATTCCTGGCGCGACATGCTGCTCATGGTGCCGCCGGTGATGCCGTAGCGGACGGCCTCGCTCACGCCGTTCTCGAGCGCGAGATTGACGTAAAACATCACGCCAAACTCCATGACGGCGAAGGAGGCGAGCAGCAGAAGCGGGATGATGATCGCGGCCTCGACCATCGACTGTCCCTTCGCGTCGCGAAGGCGGCGGCGGAGACGACCTCGGACCCGTCGCGGCATACGATCGCCGCCCGTGCACGCCGGCTGCCACACAGACAGAGGCGCCCGCTTGGCCGGTTTGCTTCAGAAATCAGAAGGACGAGCGGCGTCGATCGCTCGGATGTCGTTACAAGGCGGTGCCGACAAAATCCGATCCGTAATCCGATCGCGGCCACGATTGCAGCCGAACAGCATCAGCGACGCGGCGCACGCTCTCATCGCATGGTGATACCCACGCGTGCGAGTGCAGGGTTGGTGCAGCAGACGACTCGTGCGGATTGCGGCGCGCTGCTTCAACGTCGGCGTCGGCGAAGCGTTGTGTTAAAGACGGGGTGAAGCGTTGTGCTAAGATTGAACTTTGTGTCCGGGCTTGATCACGGCCCAGATGCGCCATCCTCCTCGCGTCCAGCGGGCCGGTAGCTCAATTGGCAGAGCAGCAGACTCTTAATCTGCGGGTTGAGGGT
>Ga0111538_10015154_pt1 | contig 10145 bp, 8 predicted proteins | sample SoiMethybrSBSTD1_FD_79669 | JGI IMG/M metagenome (GOLD analysis project Ga0111538, IMG submission 79669) | Bulk soil microbial communities from a Populus tree surrounding site in Tennessee, USA - Soil MetaG P. TD hybrid SBSTD1 (version 2)... | ecosystem: Environmental > Terrestrial > Soil > Tree... | reverse complement strand
CTGAAGCTCGAGACCGACGCGGGTACGCAAACGCGTCTCTTCCGGTTCGGTCCCGCGCCGTCGTCATCAGGCGATCCGACGTGGCAGGGCAGCTCGCTGGCGTCCTGGTCCAAGCAGCAGCAGACTCGCGGTCTTGGTTTCGGCGGCGCTCCGCCACAGGGACCCGGCGTGCTCAAGGTCGTGACGACGCACGCGCGGCCTGGATACCTGCGATCGAACGGCGTGCCGTACAGCGAGGCTGCGGTGGTCACGGAGTACTTCAACCGCCACGCCGACTTCGGGACGGAGTGGTTCACGGTGACGACCGTTGTCGAGGATTCCAAATACCTGACACAGCCCTTCATCACCAGCTCATCGTTCAAAAAGGAAGCTGACGACTCGAAGTTCGCCCCGACGTCGTGCGAGACCCCGGCGCCGCGTGCCGCAGCGTCGACCGCGGGCAACACTCGTTGACGTCTGGCAGACCACGAGCGTTGCTGCGACTGCGAAGGAGACATCCGTGATCAAGAAGACAGGGCTCGGTGCCGCGGTGATCGCCGTTGTCGTCGTCGCTGCCGCGGGCGCGCAGCAGCCAGGCAATGCGCCGGCGCCTCGCGTGGCGGGGACCTCCGCGCGTGACGCTGTCGAAGCCGCCGCAACCGCGCTCGGCGGCGTAGAGAAGCTCCGTCGCCTGCGGAATCTGACGCTGATTGGATACGCGCAGTATGCGTATCAGAACGGCGGCGGCAACATCTCACCGCTGCCTGGTGCGCCGCAGAAATTCATTGCTGCGAACGACTATCGTCGTGTGTATGACGTCGAACACGGCCGCATGTACCACCAGGAGCGACGCAACGATCTGTTCCCGTTCGCCAATTACGCCGGACACGATTTCGCGCTTCAGCGCCAGCTGCTCGACGGCGCGACCGCGTACAACATCGACGCGAAGGGGCAGCCCGTCCGGGGCGGCGACGCGCGCGATCGCCGTATGTGGATGCACACCAATCCAGTGGTTGCCATCCGCGCGGCGCTCGATCAGGCGAACACGCTGAGCAATCGTCGCGATGAAGGCGGCCTGACGCTCGTCGACCTGAAGCTGAAGGAAGGCGATCAGCTGACGATCGGCATTCGGCCGCAGTCGAATCTGCCGGACTTCGTGCGGTGGATCGGTCCGCAGGTGAACCTGGGCGAAGTGATCTACACGACGCGCTTCTACGGGTACGTGGACTTCCAGGGTGTGCAACTTCCGATGGGGTACACGACCCGCTTCGACTGGCGCCCTGAAGTCGAGCAGGTGAAGATTTACGTCGACAACTACCTGGTCGACAGTCAGATCGACAATTTCGCCGCGCCGCAGGCGGTCACGAGCGCCGCGGGCGGAGCGCCGGCCGGAGGTCGAGGCGGCGGTGGCCCCAACGCGCCGATCGAAGTCACGCCGATGGCGCGTGGTGTGTGGCGAATCACCGGCGGCACCATGGTGATCGAGTTCGCGGATCACATGACGTTGTTCGAAGTCGACGGTCAGCCGGCGCGCATCAAACAGGTGATCGAAGCAGCGCGGAAGATCGTCCCGGCGAAACCGGTCACCGAAGTCATCGTCTCGCACCATCACTTCGATCACAGCTCGGGACTGCGCGAAGCAGTCGCAGAAGGGCTGACCGTCATCTCGCGCCGCGACAACGGCGTGATCTTCCGCGAGATGACGTCGCGCAAGGCGCCCAACTTCCCCGACGATCTGACGCGTAGCGGCAAGACGATGAAGTTCGTTCCCGTCGACGATCATCTGCAGCTCAAGGACAACACGATGACAGTCGACATCTACCACGTCATCGCGAACAGCCACATGGCGGAGGCGGTGTTCGCCTATGTCCCCGAGCACAAGATGATGATCGAGGGAGACATCGCGACCGCCGCGGAGGAGCTGCAGTGGTGGGGTGACAGCTGGCTGGACAACATCGCCTACCGGAAGATCGACGTGCAGCGCAATGTGCCGGTGCACATGACGCCGATGACCCGCGACGAGGTCGAGAAGATGGTCAAGGGCGGGATTACGCGTGTGAAGCAGTTTTGTGCCGATCACGTCGCGAAGGGCGATTACTTCCCGGGTTGCCCCGTGCAGGTGAGATGAGGGCGCAGGGTTCCCTTTGAAAACGAGGCGAGGCATGTCGAAGCGCAATCTCGCGATCGCATCCGTCATCATCAGTGCGGGGCTGTTCGCCATCATCGCAAGAGAGACCGGGCACGCCCAGGGCGCATCCGCGCGTTCCATCGTCGAGGGTGCGGCGAAGGCACTCGGCGGGATCGACAAGATCCGCGCTGTGCGGAACGTGACGCTGCATGGCTATGGGCAGTACGCGTATCAGATGGGCGGCGGTCGCATCACGGGCGTGCCGGATGCGCCCGAGAAGTACATGGCGGCGAACGATCTCAGTCGCGTGTACGACCTCGAGAACGGCCGGTTCCAGATGCGCGAACGGCGCAACATGCTGTTTCCGTTCCTCGCGCCGTTCGGCCATAGCTTCGCGCTGAACGACAACCGTCTCGATGGCGACGTCGCCTTCGATCTCAATGGCGACCGCGCGCAGCGGCAGCCGCAGTTTCTCGACGGTGCGTTGATCATGGATGGTGTCCACATGCGCCGCATGTGGATGATGAACAACCCCGTCGTGCTCGTGCGCGCGATGCTCGATCCGACGACGAAACTCTCGGCGCCGAAGCAGGCCGGTGGGACGACGGTGATCGACGTCACCCTGAAGCAGGGCGACAAGCTGACCGCGGCGTTCACGTCCGAGAATGTCCCGGCCTGGGTGCGCTGGTCCCATCCGCACACCAACCTTGGCCAGGCGACGCTCACGACGTACTTCAGTGGCTGGTCCGACACGTCCGGTCTGATGATGCCGCTCGCCTATCAGACGCGTCTGGATTTCAGGAACATCGACTTCTTCAAGCTGTACGTGGATGCCTACGAAGTCGACAGCAAGATCCCCGATCTCGCCGCGCCTGCGGCGGTGCGATCGGCCGCCGAACCACCGTCGTACCCCGTGCAGCCGGTGACCTCCAAGCAGCTGGGGAAAGGCATCTGGCGCATCAGCAATGGGACCACGGTGATCGAGTTCAAGGATCACCTCGCGCTGTTCGAGCTTGGCGTGAACGCGCGCGGGCAGGCCAAGGCGGTGATCGATCACGCGCGATCGCTTGCGCCTGGCAAACCGGTCACGCAGCTGATCATCAGTCATCATCATTTCGATCACACGGCCGGATTCCGGGCGGCCGTTGCGGAGGGGCTGACAGTCTTTCAGCGCCCGATGAGTGGCGTGATCTTTCGCGAGATGGCGACGCATGCGGCGCCGGACTTTCCCGACGATCTCGCCAGGAACCCGAAGCCGCTGAAGTTCACCCCCGTCGACGAGCACCTGCGCCTGTCCGACGAGATGCAGACGGTCGACGTCTACTGGGGCCGCAACAACGGTCACATGGCCGACGTGCTGTTCGCGTACGTGCCGTCCGAGAAGTTGTTGATCGAAGGGGACATGGTGAGCGCCGCGTTCGATTGGCAGCACTGGCCCGATACGTTCCGCGACTCGATCACCCGCTACAAGCTCGATGTGCAGAAGATCTCGCCGGTCCACTCGGTGTTGCGCGACTCTCCCGACGTGCTCACCTACCAGCAGGCGGAGGAGTTGCTGAAGGGCGGCACCGAGCGCGCGCGTCAGCACTGCGCCGCTGAGCTCGCGAAGGGGAACTACTGGCCGGGCTGCCCGATTCAGAGCAAGTACTACTAATCAAGGGCCGATAACGGGCTCACGACGTTCGACGCGAGGATGGAATCATCATGAGGCACTCCCTTGCGTTCGTGATTGCGGCGGCTATCGCGATGTTGACCGGTACAACCGTCGTTGATGCGCAGACGCGAGGCGCATCGATTCCGCAGGTCATACCGGACATGTCGGGTCTCTGGCTGGTCCAGGACCCCGGCTCTGGAAACTGGTCGGCGTGGTTCAACAACGTGCCGAAGCCGGCAGTTCGCCCTGAAATCATCAAAGACAACGCCGAGATCGAAGCGCGCGAAGCGGCGGGCAATGTCGTCAACACGATGCCGAGGCGCGCGGACTGTCCCGTCGGGAACCTGCCGATGATGATGGCGTCTTCTCCACCGCTGAACATCGTCGCCGCGCAAGGCGAGGTGCTCATCGCCGCCGAAGCAGGGCGCGGTCGTTTCATTTATACCGATGGCCGGCCGCATCCGGACACGAAAGCGCCGTTCTACGTGCCGAGCGGCTTCGGACATTCCACCGGCCGGTGGGAGGGCGACACACTCGTCGTCGATACACTTGGTTTTCCCGCCCGCGTGTGCGACAGCCGTCGTCCGGTGATGCTGGTGCCGGGCGGCGGACGAGCGAAGGACAGCACGCATCTGGTCGAACGTTTTCGGCTGGTCGATCGCGACACGCTGTCGGTCACGTTCACCTGGGATGACACGACCGTCTTCCTGAAGCCGCACAGCTACAGCTACACCTACAAGCGTGTACCTGAAGGGATCCCGATCTAAAACAACGATGACGGTCCTCCGCCGACCGCGGCGGAGAAGGTCGAGAAGTGAGACTCGTTCTGAGCATCGTGGTGCTGTGCGTCGTGCCGCTCGCCGCTCATGGTGTCGCTCAGACCGCGGCACGGCCTGACTTCTCCGGCTACTGGGAACTTCGGCCGGACAGCTTCAACGTGCCGCGTGCGGCGCTCACACCGCAGTCACTGAAGAACGCCGACGCACAGGCCACGAACGATGCCGAGGCGTTGAGCCGATGTGCGTTGATCGGAATGCCCGGGCTCATGGACGACCGCGCGCCGCTCGACATCCGTCACGCAGCGTCTGTCATCGGAATGGTCGCGAAGTCGCCATCGTCCACCCGCTACATCTACGTCGACGGTCGGAGGCATCCGCCCGCCGACGAGCTCGAGCCGACCACCAACGGGCATTCGATCGGACGATGGGAGGGCGAGACGCTGGTGGTCGATACCGTGGGATTCAACAATCGCGGCATCACGAGGATTCCGGGTGGAGGATATCGGACGCCCACGTCGCATCTCGTCGAGCGCTACCGGCTCCTCGACGGCGGTCAGCGCCTCACCGTGCAATTCACGTGGGAGGACTCGGCGGTCTTCGAGCGGCCGCACTCGTACGAATTTCAGTACTACAAGGTGCGTGACATCAGCGAGCCGCGCGTCATCAATTGCGTTCCCAATCCGGAACGAACGCGGTTTCTCACGAGCGGCTCGGTCGTGCGCTGACTGCGAAAGGTAAAGTGATCCGCTCTCCTGGAGCGGGAGCGTCACGGCCTCGCGTTCATCCGGGCGAAGATCGCATCGAGCTCGTCGCGCGACGCACGTCGCGAACCCTCGCTGTATCCGAATCCAACCTCCGTTTCGCCGGCCTCGATGCGCGCCATCACGGCATCGGCGAACTCGTTCACGTCAGTGCCGAAGGTGTGCAGGCCAGGGCCGCCGAGATCGGTGTTGACCGCCGGCGGCACGATCTCGATCACCTCGATCGCCGTGCCGCGCAGCTGATGACGCAGCGACAACGTGAAGGAATGGAGCGCCGCTTTCGTTGCGCAGTAGATCGGAGCCGCGGCGAGCGGCGCGAACGCGAGACCGGAGCCGACGTTCACGATCGCGGCACGCGGCTGCTTCAGCAGATGCGCCGCGAACAGGCGGCACATGTGGATGGGCGCCTCGATATTGATGGCGATTTCCTCGCGCGTCGCCTCCCAGGGCTCGTCATCGGCAAGCGACAGGCGTCGCTGAATGCCGGCATTGTTCACGATGACGTTCAGCTCGGGATACGCCGCGATGGCCCAGTCGCGTAAGGCGACGCGCTCCTCGGGACGGGTCAGTTCGACGGCTCTGACGTCGACAGCCGGGTATCGCTGCTGCACCTCCGCGAGCTTCGATTCCCGTCTGCCACACACGATCACGCGGCTGCCGGCTTCGAGAAAGCGCGCAACCAGCGCCAGGCCGATACCGGACGCGCCGCCCGAGACCAGGACGGTGTTCGATCCGAGATTCATGCGCTCATGATGATGAGAGAGTCGTGCGAATGAACTGGAGGCAGTTCTTTACCTCCTGAATTGCCGGCGCCTGTCCCATGTACTCGTATTCAATCACCGCGACGATCGGATACTTCTCCTTCTGCAGCAGACGAAGCACGTCGGCAACCGGCGTCTCGCCTTGACCCCACGGTTGATTCGGGCCGTTGTCGCGCCTGCGGTCCTTCAGGTGCAGATGCGAGATGCGGTCGTGATACTGGCGCATGAACGCGACCGGATCGTTGTTGCCGGCGACGAAATGGCCGATGTCGAGATTGGCCTTGAACCGCTTCGACATCGAGAACAGGTTCTTGAAGCTGTCGACCGACGCCACTTCGGTCGGATCGGTGACCATCGCGTGATTGTGCCAGCCGAGCGTCATGTCGTACTTCTCGGCGAACGGCGCCAGTCGCTTCCCCATCGGCACGCGCGTCTGATTCGTGCCGATCACCCGTGCGCCCAACGTCTTTGCCGCGAGGAACGTCCTGTCGATCTCCTCGTCGGTGAAATCCTCGGCGAAGGTCATCACGTAGCCGAACACGTCGATTCCTGCCTTCTGAAACTTGGAGCGGATCTCCTTGAAGCGGTCCATGGGAACCGTGAGCCGCCACTGTCGCAGCTCCTCGCGTCGCTTCGCGTACTCGGGCGTGATCGTCGCCGGCATGCGTCCGCCGCCCGGAATCGCCGGCTCCGGTTCCACGCGGTTCGATTCGAGCTCGCAGATGCCGATGCCGGTCTGCGTGAAGGCGTCTACCATCGTGTCCATGTAGTCGCCGCCGGCCGGTCGCGGAATGCTGCGGAAGCAGTAGCTGATCGCGCCGACCTTCACGCCACCAATCGTCGAATCGAGGGCGAGCAGTTGCGTGCCGCCGATAGTCGCGGCGAGCGAACCGATGGCCAGCTGACCGAGTTCGCGTCGCGTCCAGACCCGTGCATCGCCGTCGTTCCGCATGCCGACTCTCCTGTGGCGTAAAACGTCAAGTAACCGGTTGCAGTGGCCGTATGTTGCCATAAACTGTATCCTCGCGCGAGGCCGCAGCACGAGCGTCCGAAGCTCGTCAAGGAGAGGCGATATGCGGTACACGAGACGTGATTTCGGGAAGCTGACCCTCGGTGCGCTGCCAGCTGCCGCGATGCTGGAGCGTCCGTGTGCCGTGTTCGCCGAGTCGAAGCCGAACTCGGTCGTCAACGGCGTCAACCTGGGGACGATCACCTACAGCTACCGCAGCATGCCCGACCAGAGCGCGGAAGCCATCCTGCGCTACGTGGTCGACTCCGGCATCAGCGCGATCGAGTTCATGGGCGATCCGGTCGAAGCCTTTGCCGGCGCGCCGCGTGTGCCGCGCGCGGGTGGACCTGGCGGTCGCGGTGGACCGGCGCCGACGCCCGATCAGCAGGCGGCGCGACGCGAGGCCGTGCAGAAATTGAGCGCGTGGCGCACGTCGGTGTCGATGGACCGCTTCAAGGCGCTGCGCAAGATGTTCAACGACGCCGGCGTGACGATCTACGCCTGGAAGCAGTTGTCACCCGACATGTCGGACGCGGAGATGGAATACGTCTTCAACGTCGCGGAAGCGTTGGGGAACACGCACACGACGCTCGAGCTCGTGGAAGACGTCGCGCAGCTGAAACGGATCGGTGCGTTCGCGGAGAAGAAGAAGATCTACGCCGCGTATCACACACACTTGCAGGGAAGCATCACCGCGTTCGATCAGGCGTTCGCCGTCTCGAAGGGCAACATGGCGAACGTGGATCTTGGCCACTACGTCGCCGCCGGCGGCGATCCGATCGCGTTCCTCGACAGGTTCCACGCCCGCATCGCCAGCTTCCATCTGAAGGATCGGCAGCGGCCGGACCACGGACAGGGAAACCTCCCGTGGGGAACCGGCGACACGCCCCTTCGCGAGATCCTGCAACTGGTGAAGAAGAACAAGTGGACGATGCCGGCGACGATCGAGCTCGAATACGAGGTGCCGCAGGGGTCGGATGCGGTGAAGGAAGTGGTCAAGTGCTTCCGCTTCTGCAAGGACGCGCTCGCATGACGGACGCGACCGCCCGGTCGTAACTCACGACTTCACTCCGGGCCGGGGCTGGGGTAGGCTGCATCCATGCAGAGACGACGCTTTCTCGAGGCCGCGGCTCTCGTCGGCGCGGTGGCGCTTGCGGGCGGCGGCGCGCGCGCCGCTGCCCAGACGGCTGCAAAAAGGCGCACCCGCATCATCATGGGCGGCTACGGCCCGGCGTCCACCGGCTTCAGCCTCGCGCTCAAGAAGATTGGCGATCGTCTCGAGTCGCGTTTCGGCGACGAGGTCGAGATCAAATACGTCTACAACATCCTCGACCTGGGCTACCGCGGCGAGGACATCCTGTGGTTGGTTGAATCAGGCATCCTGACGCTCGGCTATCAATCCAGCAGTTACTTCACCGAGCGCGTGCCGGAGCTTGGTGTCGCCGATCTGCCGTTCCTGTTCTCCGACTCGCACAGCGCGCGAGCGGCGATGGATGGACATCTTGGAGCGGCGCTGACGGCAAAGATTGAAGCCGGTATGAACTTCAAGATTGCCGGCTACTTCGAGAACGGCTTCCGCCACGTGTCCAATCGCCTGCGTCCGATCCATACGCCCGCGGACATGAAAGGCATGACCATTCGTGTGCTGCCGAGCAAGATCCAGGAACGTACGTTCGAGCTGCTCGGCGCCAACCCGAAGGTCATGGATCTGTCCGAGGCGATCGAGGCGATCAAAGCCGACAAGCTCGACGCGCAGGAGAACCCGTTCGCGAACACCGTGACCTACGGTGTCCACAAGTTCCATCGCTTCCATACGGCGACGAATCACTTCTATCTGTCGCGGCCGGTATTCGTGCATCGACCGACGTTCAATGCGTGGCCGCGCGCGCTGCAGGACGCGTTGCTCGAGGAGGTCCGTGCGTCCGTTCCGATGCAGCGCGATCTGCACGAGAAGGAAGAAGCCGACGCGCAAGTCGCGATTCGCAAGGAGGGCGGCGAGATCATCGAGCTCACGCCCGCGGAGCACAATGCGTTCGCGTCCGCCGTGGCGCCGATCTTCGACGAAGCCCGCAGCCAGTACGGGCGCGAGCTGATGAAGCTCGTGAATCGTTAGCGCGTTCCGCCCTGCGGGAGCTCCAGCACGTCGTGTGACGAGGTGTGGAGGTGAACCGCGGGATCCTGCTGCGCGCCAACCGCTGCCGACGTCACCATTCCGCTGATCAGATGCAGGCGGTTGCCGACGACAGCGCCGGCCACGCCGTGTCGCGGGATCGGCATCGACGGCATCGTGATCCACGTGTTCGACGCTGGTTCGTAGGCCTCGACCGCGCGATACGCGCCGACCAGTTGCGGCGTGGCGACTTCACCGCCGGCTACATAGATCCGTCCGCCGTACGTGCCCCAGCCACCGCCGCTGCGCGGCGTGGGCATTCGGGCTTTCGGGCCGCCCCACGAGTTGGTCGCTGGATCGAACTCCTCGACGACATCAGTGTTCGTCGCAGCGGTGATGAAGCCGGTCGCAAGACGTCCGCCGATCACGTAGATCTTGCCGTTCACCAATCCTGCGAAGGCGTGATTGCGAGCCGTCGGCATCTCGGTTGCGGTCGTCCACTTGTTGGTCGCCGGGTCGTACACTTCATTGCTGCCGACGGAACGAGCGGGCCCGGCACCCGTGATCGCGACGGCATTCGAACCGATCGGAGTCGACGCGCCGCCGATGACGTAGATCTTTCCGGCTGCGGCAACCGCAACCGCGGCGCCGCGTTTCGTCGGAAGCGGGGGCAGCGCTTTCCACGTGTTCGCAGCGGGATCGAACTCCCACGCGTTGTCGATCGGTTGCCACCCTCCCGCGGCTCCGCTCGTCGGTTGAACGAAGCCGCCGAGGACGTAGATCCTGCCGCCGACTTCCGCGAGCGCGGAGTGATGCGCGGCCCGACCCATCGGCGCCTTCTTTGTCCACTTGTCGGTGGTCGCGTCGTATTCGTAGGTCATGCCTGCCGCGCGGCCGCCGGCGAATCCGCCGATCACGTACAACTTGCCGTTCGCGGTGACTCCGTAGAGTTCCTCGTCGGGTT
>Ga0111538_10015152_pt1 | contig 10146 bp, 8 predicted proteins | sample SoiMethybrSBSTD1_FD_79669 | JGI IMG/M metagenome (GOLD analysis project Ga0111538, IMG submission 79669) | Bulk soil microbial communities from a Populus tree surrounding site in Tennessee, USA - Soil MetaG P. TD hybrid SBSTD1 (version 2)... | ecosystem: Environmental > Terrestrial > Soil > Tree... | reverse complement strand
GCTGCAGATGCGGCTTGTCGACGCCCGAAGCGGCCATGACATGCGCGAGGTTGGCGCAGGCGAGCTTGCCGCGCGCCGGTTCGACGAGTTTGCGTTTGCGGGTGCGTTCCAGGTAGTCGCCACGCGCCGCGGCGGAACGGCCCCGGATGCGCTCGGTAACCTCGGCGATGACATCGTGAAGCTTGTTGGCGGCCATGGCTACTCGTACCAGCTGTGGCCGTGGCGCTCAGTGAGCGCAATCGCGGCCGTGGGCCCCCAGGTGCCGGCAGGATACGGCTTCACCAATTGCCGCGTCGAGCGCCAGCTCGTCTGGATGCCGTCGATCCAGCGCCAGGCCGCCTCGACCTCGTCGCGCCTCACGAACAGCGTCGTATTTCCCTTAAGCACGTCTAACAGCAAGCGCTCGTACGCGATGCGCGTTCGTCCGCCGCTCTCGTCCTTGGGCAGTGACAGCTCGAGCGGCATTTCGCGCAGGCGCACACCCTCGAGGCCCGGCTGCTTGCTGAGGATCTCGAGCGTCACACTCTCCTGCGGCTGCAGGTGGATGACCAGCCGGTTGGCCTGCAAATTGGGTTCGTCCGCGGCAAAGATGTTGTGCGGCACCGACTTGAACTGGATGGCGATATCGGTGCGGCGCGATTGCATGCGCTTGCCGGTGCGCAGGTAGAACGGCACGCCGGCCCAGCGCCAGTTGTCGACCTCCGCGCGCAGCGCGACGAAGGTCTCGGTGTCGCTGTTGCCCTTTTTTGCGCTTTCCTGGGCACCCTTCTCCTGGTTGTACCCCGGCACGGCGACGCCGCCCGAGCTGCCTGCGGCGTACTGGCCCCGCACGGTGTTCGCGGCGACGGTGGCCGCCGTGATCGGGCGCAGACTGCGCAGCACCTTGGTCTTTTCGTTGCGCACCTCGTTGGGCTCGAACAGGTGCGGCGGCTCCATCGCGACCAGCGCCACCAGCTGCAGCATGTGGTTCTGCACCATGTCGCAGAGCGCGCCGGAATCGTCGTAGTAACCCCAGCGCCCTTCGAGACCGACGGTCTCGGCTACCGTGATTTGTACGTTATCGATGGACGAGGCATTCCACAGAGGCTCGAACAGAGAATTCGCGAAGCGCAGCGCGAGCAGGTTCTGCACCGCCTCTTTTCCCAGGTAGTGATCGATGCGGAAGATGCGGTCTTCGTGGAACACCTGGCCCACGGCTTCGTTGATCTCGACGCTCGAGGCGTAGTCCTGGCCGATCGGCTTCTCGAGCACAACGCGGCAGTGCTCGCAGGCGAGACCTGCGGCGGCGAGACTCAGGCACGTCGGGCCGTAGAGTTTTGGCGACGTCGCCATGAAATATAGAATGCGGTTGTTGCCCGCGAGCGCTTTCTGCAGCGCCTCGGTGCCCTTCGCGCTGCCGTCACCGGCCTCGAACGGCGCGTACGAAATGCGCGTCAACAAGTCCGCCACCGCGTCTTCCTTGAGGTATTCGGCCGGCACGTGCTTGCGCAACGCGCCTTCCACGAACTTGCGGAATTCGGCGTCGCTGTTCGGATGGCGCGCGGAGGCGACGAACGTCAGTGTTGGCGGGACGAGCTTCTCGCGGCACAGGTGGTACAGCGACGGCCACACCATGCGCTGCGACAGATCGCCGGTGGCGCCGAACAGCACGAACTTCTGGATCGATTGTTTCATCGGCTCGCCATGAGCAGGCGCGCGGCGCCGAGCAACTCCACGTGCGGGTGGGCAATGGTCTCGAGCGGCACGCCGCGCATCGCCGGCGTGAAGCGGCCCTTGTATTCGAAGCCGGAACGCACGCGCCGTTCGAGCACCTCGCGGTCGAAATGCTGCAGCATCGCGCCGGAAATCAGCACGCCCTGCCAGGCGCCCAGCGTGAGGGCGAGATCGCCCGCGAACGAGCCTAACAACTCGCAGAAGAGACCCACCGCCTCGACACAGGCGCCGTCGCTGCCATTGGCGGCGCGCGTGGTGATTTCCGCGGCGGACAGTTCCGGCACGCGTTGAGCGTCGGCCTCGCACAGCGCCTGGTGGACATTGGCGAGGCCGGCGCCAGACAGGACCCGTTCCGCCGACACGCGGCCATACTTGCGGCGCAGCCAGCGCAGCAATTCGACCGAACGCTCATTGGTGGGCGCGAAGCTGGCGTGACCGCCTTCGGTGGCCAGCACCGTGAAACTCCCGGCACTGGCGACCACGCCGCCGACGCCCAGGCCCGTGCCAACACCGAGGATGGCGCAGACGCCGCGAGCCAGTGGCAGTTGCAGACGCTGGCTGCCGATGGGCTGCAGATCGGCGGCTTGCAGCGCGCCGACGGCGTGTCCCACGGCCTCGAAGTCATTGATGACGTGCAGATGATCGAAGCGCTGCGATTCACTGAGCGCGCGGGCGGAAAACGACCAGCCGCTGTTGGTGAGCTGGACGCGATCCTGTTCTACCCGGCCCGCCACCGCCACGGCGGCACGATTCAGGGCCGCGGGAACGCCGGGTGTGGCACTGCGATAGTGGTGCGCCGCGTGGGCCAGGGATTCATGGGCGCGCACCGCGTAGCGGCGCACGCAATGAACGTTCACCGGCGAGGAGCCGCCGCCAACCGCGATGCCAAAACGGATGTGGGTCCCGCCGACATCCGCCACCAACCCGAGCACGGCAGTACGGTCGAAGTGATCGCCGCCATGCCCATCCGCGCCGTAAGGCGCTGTATTTCCTGTCACCAGCTCGCTCCGAAAACCCCGAAGGCTGCCCGTTGACGGACAGCGCTGTCAACCGTTGGGCGAGCGAATTCTACCGGGTAATTAAACTAAACGTGGTGAGCCACTTGCGCAGCGGATGGCCGTTTGACAACGCTGTCTGACAACAAGACAATCCGGCCTCGCTATGGGCCGTATAACAATTCACGATGTCTCGAAGGCCGCGGGCGTATCCATCAAGACCGTCTCGCGTGTCCTCAACAGCGAACCCAACGTGCGCAGCGAGACGCGCGCGCGTGTCCTGAAGCTGGTCGAAGAGCTCAACTATCACCCGAGCCTTTCGGCGCGCAGCCTCGCGGGACGAAGTTCGAATCTCATCGGGCTCATCTACCAGAACCCGAGCGCCAACTACGTCGTGGACCTGCAGAAGGGCGCGCTCGAACGATGCCATACGCGCGGTTATCGCCTGCTGGTGCATCCCTGCGAAGGTAACGACCTGTCGAGCGTGCGCGACCTGGCCGGCCTGGTGCTCGAGTCACACCTCGACGGTGTGGTGCTGGCGCCGCCATTGTCCGATTCCACCGAGGTGCTGGCCGAATTGTCCAAGCACCGCATCCGTTTCGTGCGCATCGCGCCGACGGTGGATCTCGTCAACTATTCCTGCGTGTTCATGAATGACGTGGCCGCCGCCCGCGAGATGACCGAGTACCTCATCGCGCTGGGACATGAACGCATCGGCTTCATCAATGGCCCGGCAGGACATCCGGTCACGGAACAGCGCTACCTGGGTTACACGCTGGCATTGCGCTCGCATGGGCTCGACGTCGACCCGCAGCTGGTCGATCGGGGCGAATTCACTTTCGATTCCGGCCTGGCAGCGGCACGGCGCCTGCTGTCTCGCGCCACGCGTCCGACCGCCGTGTTCGCCAGCAACGATGACATGGCGGCCGGCACCATCATGGCCGCGCACGAGATGGGCCTGACGATCCCGCACCGCCTGTCGGTCGCGGGCTTCGACGACAGCTACGTGGCGCAGGTAATCTGGCCGCGACTGACCACCGTGCACCAGCCCACCTACGAAATGGCGCACCAGGCAGCGGACATGTTGTTCCGCTCGCTCGGCGAAGAATCTCCGCCGAAGAGCATCGAAATTCCCTACCGCATGGTGTGCCGCGAGTCGACCGGCCCACGGCCGAGCTGATCGCTCCTAGAATTTCTGGCCGTAGCGGTACGTGAAGCGCACGCCAAAATGGCTCGCGTCGACGTCTTCGTACAAGTCACTCTTGTAGGTCATGTCGGTGTAGTGCAGCGTGACCCAGCGCCAGCCGATCTCGATGTTGTAGCCCGTGGCATCGTCGAAATCGATGTCTTCGAAAAATCCATCGCCGTCGACCGTCGGGCTCAGGTTCTGCACCACTCCACCGCCGAGATAGAGGCCGTTCGGCCAGTGATGCGCCACACCGAGCTGCAGCATGGTGCGCTCGACTCCGATGTCGGCATTCGATGCCGCGGTGGTCGAAAACTTGTAGCCAACGCTGGCGTCGATTTCGAAAGGCGAGCTGGCGAGCGGGCGGAAGTACGCGCCCACTGAAACCGCCATGCCCTGCCCCGCCGTGACGTTCTGGCTGTCGTCGTCTTCGAAGAAGACGGTTGCGACCTTGTCGCCGCCCCAGTCGAGGTCGAGCTGGCCGAGAAAGCCGACACGCGGGCCGAGATCCGCCGGCGGTTTGTCGTCCGCCTGTACGGTCGTTGTCAGCGACGCGAGCACGAGCAGCCCCGTCGCCGTGAGCATTTTCATGAATTTCTCCCTGTTGATCGAAGCGCCCCTCACCGGGCGCCCCCTGAATCTCATTATTCTGTTATTCGCGTCAACGACCGGGCGTGGGAGGCTTGAATTGCGTCACACCGGCTAGTTAGGGGAGGCGTGCCAGGGCGCTGATTTCGGCGACAGCCGCCACCAGGTGATAGAAGCTGCTGGCGGGAGCGGGTTCGTCGATGACCCGCCCTTCGGCGTCGATCCGGTCGCGCCACAGCCCCGGAACCGGGCAATCCAGATAGCGCAGCAGGCCGTCGGCGGCCGCAGCGGCCATCGAGAAATACTTCGCGTCGCCGGTGCAGCGCGCCGCCAGCGCGGCCGCCTTCAGTCGCTCGGTCTGCGGCCACAGACGTGCGCCCGCGTCGTGCGGCGAGAAATCGTCCAGCAGACTGTTGAGTGCCAGCCCATTGCGGACGCCGTGTCGTTCACCAACCTCGATGAGTTTGAGTGCCGCCGCCCGGGCGCGCGGGTTCCTGGCCCCGCCCCACCTGAGCAGCAGCCAGGCCCACTCGAACTGATGGCCGGGTTCGACGATGCGGCCTTCCACACCGGCCGCCGGATTCCATTCCGCGTCGAAGAATTCGCGCAGCGCGCCGCTCACCGGGTCAATGAACTTCGTGAGCGCCAGCTCGGCGATCTCGGCAGCGAGCTGCTTCCACAGCGAGCTCTCGGAGCACACCTCGCAACCCGCCAGCGCAGCTTCGAACAGGTGCATGTGCGGGTTCGCTTGCAACAGCGGCGACGGCGGCACGCCGGATTCGAACCCCGGGCCGCTGCGCTTCATGTGCTTGATCACCAGCTCGAGCAACTCGCGCGAGTGCCGCTCGTGCTCGGCGCGCGCCTCGCCCATCGCCGAGACGTTGAATGCCAGCAGACCGAAGGCCTGGTCGTAGAGCAGCGCGCGATCATCGCGCACCGACCCGTCCGCGTTGACCAGCGTGCGGTACAGACCATCGGGCCGGCGATAGCGCGTCACCCAGTAGTCGAGGCCGTGTCTGACCAGCGCGCCAGTGTCACCGCGCCAGCCGAGAGATGGCGCGACCGCGAAACAGTAGGCCTGGCGCGGATTGACGCGCGAACGGCGGGGCTCGATCAGCGGCTCGCCATTCTGCGCGAGCCGCTCATGGAATCCACCGGCCGGATCGACGCCCCGCGTCGACCAGAGCGGATAGGCCGCATCACACAGCCAGCCGCACAGTTGGTCGTGTTGCCTGGTGATGCGCGCCTTGTCATCCATGGCTGTCGAATCCTCAGTGGCCTGCGGTCGCCGCCGCGGTACCGTGAGCGTAGATGCGCGCGCGCACCGATGCCACCGCAAACACCGCGATCGCGACGTACGCGACCGCCGGCAGGAAGTATGCGGTGTGCAACCCGGAAGCGTCCGCGATCAGCCCGTAGACGTACGGCAGGATGGCGCCGCCAACGATGGCCAGACACAGCAGGCCCGAGGTGGCCGCGGGGGCGGCGCTCGAGCGCTCCAGCGTGAGCGTGAAGATCACCGGGAACATGATCGAATTGAACAGGCCGATAGACAAGGCCAGGTGCGCGGCGGTCGAACCATGAAGTTGCGTGACCGCAAGGCACAGGCTGGCGGCGCCCAGCGCGAACAGCGCCAGCAGCCACGGCGCGCGTTGCTTGACGAGGAACAGCAGGCCACTGCCGATGATGCGTCCGACCATCGCACCGCCCCAGTAGTAACTCACCATCTTGCCGGCCTGCTCGAGCGGGATATTCAGCATGTCCTTCTCGGCCAGGAAGTTCGTCATGGCGCTGCCGATCGATACTTCGGCGCCGACGTACAGGAAGATTGCCAGCGCGCCGAACAGCGCCCAGTTCGATTTGAGCGCGCCGGTCACCGAAGGCCGCTGCCCTGCATCGACCGGCTTGGTCACGTCGAGCAGACGGCGGAACGCGAAGATGAAAAGCGCCAGCAACACCAGCGCGCCGGCGATCAGGAAGAACACCAGATCTATCTTGCGGAACGACTCGGCGCGCAGTTCCGGCGTGACCTGCGCTCCGTGCGTCACGGCGAAGATGCCGCCGGCGAGAATGACGCCCGACACCAGTCGCGGCGCGAGCCAGGTGCCGAACGAATTGAAGGCCTGCGAGAAGGTCAGGCGGAAGTGCGAACGCTCCGGCGGTCCGAGCGCGGCGGCCAGTGGATTGGCCACCACCTGCAGGATGGTGATGCCGCTCGCCACGATGAACAGCGCCACCAGCACCAGCGAGTATGTCTCGAAGTAGGTTGCCGCCGGTATGACGAGACATCCGACCACCATGACGCCGAGCGCGAACATGATGGATTTGCTGTTGCCGAGCCGGGCGATCAGCGCGGCGGCGGGCAACGACACGACGAAGTACGCCGTGAAGAACGCGAACTGCGTGAGCATGGCCTGCGCATAGTTGAGCGCGAACAGCGCCTTCAGGGCCGCGATCAGCGGGTCGATCGACACGGTGATGAAGCCCCACATGAAGAACAACGTGGTGACCGTGGCGAAACCGGAGCGCATGCCCTTGTAATTGTTGTCAGCGTTCATCGGACCTCTCAGAAAGTTTCTCGAACGGAAGGGGACTGTGTCAGCGTGCCGCGACCTTCATGAGCGCGGTACGGGTGGGAAGCAACCGGTGCGTGAATGGCAGGATGGCGGCGCCCACGGCGGGCGCGTCGTCGGACAACGCCGCGCGCGATACGGGCGCGATGGCCGGCACGCGGCCGGCATAAGCCTCGAGGCGCTGATTGAGCCGCGTGGCGATCTGGTCGACGATGCTGCCGGGAAGTCGGCCGCCGATCAGCACCGCCTCGGGATTCACCAGGCAATTGATGGCGAGCACGGTGTCGATGAGCGCGTCGACCGAAGCTTCGACCCACGCGTCGATGATGGCCTGGCCGCTTTCGTCGAGCCCGGTGAGCTCGTGTGGCGCCGACACGCGAATTCCCTGCGCCGCAAGCCGGCTGTAGAGCGCCGACAGTGACACGATGTTCTGGATCTGCCGTTCGTGCCCGGAGGCGTCGCGGCCGCGCAGCATGCCGAGTTCGCCGGAGCGTCCGGTGGCACCGCGGAAATGATTGCCATCGATGACCAGGCTGCCGCCCAGCGCCGCGGTGATCAGGATGTAGAAAAAGGTCTGGTGTTTCTTGCCGAGGCCAAACTGCATCTCGCCCATGGTGGCCGCGGCGGCGTCGTTCTCCACGAACACCGGCGCGTGCACGACACCGGTCAGCAGCGCGGCAACGTCGGTCGACTCCCAGACACCGTAGTCAACCGGCTGGTGCGGCAGGATGGCGGCCTTCGGCATGTCATCCGGCAGCGCGACACCGATACCCGCCACCCGCTCGTGCCCGATACCCACCTTGGCGAGCAGCTTGCCGACTCCCTTGCGGAAGAACTGTTCGACATCTTTCGGCATGGCGAAGGCCACCTCGCTCGAAGCGCGCGCTCGCACGCGTCCTTCGAAGTCCAGCACCACCATGGTGATGTGATCGCGGTCGACGTTGAGGCCGATCGAAAACCACGCGTTCGGGTTGATGACCAGCTTGGTGGCCGGCTGGCCGCGTCCGCCGCGGCGGCGCCCTGCGTCCTGGATGAGTTTGTCGGTCAGCAATCGCTTGGTGATGTTGGCGATGGCCGGCGCAGTCAGCCCGGTGATCTGGACCAGCTCCGCGCGCGTGATCGGACTGTTGACGCGAATGGCGTGCAGTGTGACGCGCTGGTTGTGATCGCCGGCGCGCTCGAGGTTGGTGCCCGAGAGCCGCATGCCCCGCTCCGCAGAGGAGTTGCCGGCGTTGTCGCTCATCGCGTGGCAGCAGTCGCTACCGGTGTCTGCTGCGCGGCCGTCGGGTTCGCCGCATCCAGCGCCAGCGCCAGTGCGCCCAGCGGTCCGGCCATGGTGCCGAGTCCCGGTGGCACGATGAACTGTGGCAGTCCCTGCTCGAGTTGCGGCGCTTCCACGTAATGGTTGAGGCTGCGCTTGAGCTCTTGCTGGATGCGCTCGAAGAGATGTTGTTGCGCACTCATCACCCCGCCACCGAGGAAAATGCGCTGTGGCGCCGTGGTGAGCACCATGGTGTGCATGAGTTGCGCCAGGCTGTGCGCGACGAACTCCCACGCCGGATGATCCGCTGGAAGCTTCGAGGCGGGCATCCCGGCGCGCGCCTCGATGGCAGGTCCCGACGCCAGGCCTTCGACGCAATCGCCGTGAAAGGAACAGATGCCGCCGAACGGGTCGCCCGGCCGGCGCACCACGCGAATGTGTCCCAGCTCGGTGTGGTTCATGCCGAAGATCGGACGGCCACGCACGATGGTGCCAACACCTATGCCAGTACCGACGGTCACGTACGCGTAATCGTCCAGGCCCGCTGCCGCGCCCCAGCGTCCCTCGGCGAGCGCCGCTCCGTTGACATCAGTGTCGAAGCCCACCGGGATGCCAAGGCGGCGGCCGAGCCGCTGCGCGATATCGGTATTGCGCCAGCCGGGCTTGGTCGTCGAGGTGATGAAGCCGAAGGCAGGCGAGTCGGCGCGCAGGTCGACCGGGCCAAACGACGCAATCCCGAGCGCGCGCGCCGCTCCATGCTGGTGGCGCCAGCGATCGAGCACTGCTTCGATCTGGCGCAGCGTCTCTTCGCGCTCGCCCGTCGGCAGGCGCTCCTGCGCGCGCACGTCGTCCGGGCCGCTGCCGAGGATGCACACGCACTTGGTGCCGCCCAGCTCGACGCCCGCGAGTAGTTTGGAGTTCGGCATCGCGCGTCAGCCGGCTGTCGCAGCGGCGGCCGCCGCCTTGCGGGCGCCTGCGAGCTTGGCGTTCGCCGCGGCGAAGAAGCTGTCATGCGTGGGTGCGGCCGTGACATCGGCGGTCACTTTCTGGCTGATGGCCAGCATGAGGCGTTTTACCTGTTCGAAATCCACGGTATCGACCAGCGGGTCGTAGTCGCGCGGCATCACCCCGCAACCCTCGAGGATCCAGAACCAGTCGAGGTCGCTGAAAGGCTCCGGCCGCTGCTGCACGATGCGGCCGGTGGCGCGATACAGCGCGAGCCGCTCTGCGACCGAGTCCGGGATAGCCGCCGCTCGCTGTTGCCAGAAAGGTGACGTGTCACGCCGGGACGCACCGTAGTGCAGGATGGTGAAGTCACGAATGCGTTCGAGCTCATCGCCACAGACTGCGTTGTAGCTGGCGATGACCGCCGGGTCAAACTGCTTGTCGGGAAAATGATCGAGCAGGTTGAGCAGCGCATTGCCGAGCAGCTGCATGTCCGCGATGGCGAGCGGTTCGAGCATTCCCGCCGCGTGCCCCAGCGCCACCACGTTCTTCACCCACGAGTGACGCCGGCGCCCGCTGGTGAACTGCACCAGGCGTGGTTCGCCGAGCGGCACGACGCCGGTCTGCATGAGCTCCTGGCGCGCGGCCTCGTCATCCTGGAATTCGCTCGCATAGACCTGGCCGACGCTCGCGCCGTGCTGCAGCGGCATGCGCCATTGCCAGCCGGCGGCTTGTGCCTTCACGCGCACGTACGGCGTGCGCGCGTCATCGAGCGCGACAGGAGCGATGACGATGCGATCGCAGGGCAGCCAGCGTTTCCAGTCATCGAACGGCGTCTCGAGGAACTCGCCGATGAGCTGGGCGTGCGCGCCCGTGCAGTCGATG
>Ga0111538_10015151_pt1 | contig 10146 bp, 6 predicted proteins | sample SoiMethybrSBSTD1_FD_79669 | JGI IMG/M metagenome (GOLD analysis project Ga0111538, IMG submission 79669) | Bulk soil microbial communities from a Populus tree surrounding site in Tennessee, USA - Soil MetaG P. TD hybrid SBSTD1 (version 2)... | ecosystem: Environmental > Terrestrial > Soil > Tree... | reverse complement strand
GCGCGAAGGATTCGATGTCGGCGCACCAGAAGACGTTGTTGAAGCGTGCCTGCAGCTCCTGGGCGGCTTCCACCAGCGCGATGGCACGCGGCATCTCGCCCAGTGAACGAGCGATTCGTGCCGCGCCGAGCTTCGCGCCATATACGTAGCCCTGCACCTCGCACAGCGCCAGCGCGCCCTGCGCGATACGGCCGTCGGCATGGAACACGGAGTCGAACGAGCTCTTCCATCCGGACTGCGGCGAGCCACGGCTGCGTGGCCGGGCCTCGACGAATCCGTCGCCGTCCACATCGCCATACACATCGATCCAGCTCAATGCCTGGGTAATGGCCGGCCATAACTCGCCGATGAAGTCGAGGTCGGCGGTGCGCGAGTAGTACGCTCCGGCCAGCAGCACGAACAGGGGCGTAGTGTCCACGCCGAAATAGTTGGGTGGTATATCCCCGCCGCGCGCCTCGTTGAGTATCTTGCCCGGCTCGGCTCCGGTGGCCGCAAAGCTGTCGCTGCTCTGCGTGGCGGCAAGGTAGCGCAGCACGTTGCGCGCGATATCCGGCCACAGCCACAGCATCTGCAATGCCACGATGATGGCATCGCGCCCGAATGTCGCATCGAGCCACGGCAACCCGGCGGCCGGTATTCGTCCGTGCGGCGTGGCGGTGAGCATCATGCCGATGTCGGCGACCGACCGTTGCAGCCACTCGTTGAAGCGCGCGACGTTGGATTCCACGTGGCACGGTGGCCGCCCCTCGCTGCGCGCCAGTTCTTCGGCGGCCGACAGCGAGCGTGTGTAAGTGGAGATCTGCACCGCCTGCGTGGCGGAGCGGCAACCAATCGCCAATGCAATGGTTTTTTCACCACGGCTGCCGATCTGCAGCCGGTAGCGCAACGCATCCTGGGAAATCGAATCGGGCGCGGTGTGGCAGTCGACCACGGTCTCGCGCACGATTTCGTCGGCGCCGAGGTAGCCCAGGGTCACGCTGTCGCGTTCCACGCGTTCGAAGCGCGCGCGGCCGGCATCGACACGCCGTTGCGCACGCACGTCAATGATGTTCTCGAAGTCGCAACCGAACCGCACCACCAGCTCCACCGCGATGGTGCTGAGCGCGAAGTTGCGCACGCGGATCATCTCGTGGAATACGCCGGCCCACAGGAAGCGCGAACGCGTGATGTGCAGGGTGCCGCGCGGCAGCACGATGCGCCCGCCCTCGCCGCGTACGTCGGGATTGGTGAGGTTCACTCCCAGCAACACGTTGTCGTCGCGCGGACTTGCGGCCAGCAACAATGGTCGCAATCCGGCGACAGTCAGCGTGAATCGCGACAGGTGCCGCACGCCCGCGCGATACAGGCCGGCCTCACTGCGCGCCTCGGCGTCGATGTCGCCGATCTCGTTGAACAGGCCACAGCAGTCATCCTGCCGCAGCGAATGGGTGCGCTCGGCACTGGGAACGTCGGCCGTGACCACCTGGTGAGGTGCTTCGGGCGACATCGCGACTTCAAGGGGCACCGCTGTGTGACCTCGTATATCGGATCCGTGCCTGAAGTACGGTGACACCAGTGATGGACGAATGCCATAGGACAGTAGTCGTGCGTTCCTTGCGTCCCATCGTGCGTGAGATCCAGCCACCTTGCGTTGGACCGCCACCGTGATGAATCTCCACGCGATCCACCGGTTCCATTGGCTCCAGGTGAACCCGCGCGAAGCCGGCGGTGACACGGATCCCGGCGCCATACGGTTCGACCTGGCAGTTCTCCGCGAAGTGCCAGGCGCGTGTCGCCGTGTGGCTGCCCGTGCAGCGCAGAGCATCGCTGACCTCGATGAGCTGCCTTTCCGGGTCGAAATCGATCTGCCGCCGATGCATCACCGGATCCGCGAGGCGCGTATAGCCGTCATGCTCGCCCACGAAGCGCTGCTTGCCCGGGCCGGCCTCGAACTCGATGCAGCGCGCCTCGGCGTGACGTGACCACATGAAATTCCCCGCCTGCACCGACTGGTCTTCGCCGTCGATGAACAGGGTGTTGTGCGCGCGTGTGCTGCGGAAGTAGCGTCGCCACTCCGGCTGCGTGTGGTAGGCGTAAGTGCCCGGATCGATGAGGATCTCGCGGTCGCCGATGTTGAGCACGAAGGACAGCGCATCGGCATGACCATGCGCCGCGAGGCTCAGGTAACCCAGCGGCCCCGCATCGACCAGCAGCCGCACTTCGTCCGGAGTCTCGAAAGCCGCGCCCAGCAGGTAGTAGCCCGATTCACCAAACTGCTGGCGCGGCTTGAAGCCCGCGCGCCCACGCTCGCGCAGCCTGGCGAGCGCACGCGTTGCGCCGACGCCCAACAAGGTCACCGTCTTGCCATCGATCGCACCGGCCTTGGCGGCCAGGTCCGGCCGATCGAACAGCAACGCGCCGGTGGCGATCAGCGATTCGTGGGGCGAGAAACCCGGATCGCAGGCGAGCCGCGTCACCAGCGCATCGTCGGCATCGCCGATCATCGGCAGCGAACCTGCGGCGCTGGTCATGGAGGCGAGAAAATCGATCATGACTTCCAGCCGGCGCCAGTAGACGGGCGAGAAATCTTCGCCACGGGTACGGGCCGCGAGCCCGGCGATCAGCAGAAAGTCGAGCACGAAAGTCTGGTAACCAAATGCCTGTTCGCGGTTGCCGCCATCAGGTGCGTTCTGCCGGTGGCACTCCGCTTCGAGAATCTCGTGGCAACGCTCGCCCCACTCGCGCATCTGCTGCCACAGCGGCCAGGTGGTAGCGGCGACATAGACGCCCGCCGCCTCGCCAATCAGGTGATTGTTGGCCGACGAGAAGCGCGACAGGTTGCCGGCAATCATGCGCGCCTGCTCGTAGATGGCCTTGAGCCAGCGCTCGCGAAACGCCTCGCCATCCTCTTCGGCGAAGAGGCGCGAGCGCCAGCCGCCGAGCAGCTGCCAGGTGATGCTCCAGTTGATGAGCCGGATGCCGAGCTCGAGGGCGCTCACCCAGTTGGGCCCGCGGCCCACCGGGCATTGCTCTATCCACGAGTCCACCTGCGAGCGCACGGCCAGCGCGTAGCGCATGTCGCCGGTGAGCGAATAGGCCTGCGCAAGCGTCACGAGATGCAGGTGGCGGTTGGCTTCCCACAGATACTTGATGTTGCCGACGACGCGTTCATCGCGGTAGTCGATGGTGCCGGCGCGCCGCAACTCCGCCACGTGCTGCGTGAGCGGATCACGATTCCACTGCGGTGGATCGCCGAGGTCGCAGTCCTCCAGGTCGAAGAAGCTGTAGCGGCCCTCGAGCACGCGGTCGGCAGCGGCAATCAGCGTATCCGGCGCCAGCGACACGAATGGCGGCAGAAATCTCAGGTCGGTGGCGAAGGCGTCGCGTGGCGGCACTTCCGGCGCGCCGAAATGCTGCGACACCGTGCGCACCCGGCGCGCGACACGGTACGCGACTTCGGCACTCGACATTCGTCGCAGGCGCCTGAGGTACCAGCCGGGCTGTTGCATGTTACCTGGTGAACAGTGGTTCGATACCGTGCTGGCGCAGCACGTCGTGTACCGGTGGCCGGTGAACGATCAGCGGCGTCTTGCCGCGCGGCGTACGCTCCAGGCGCGAGGCAATTTCCACCGTGATGTTGACCTCGGGCGGAATGCGCGAGCGCGCATTGGCGAGCAGGTTTTCGGCATCGTCGGTGCAGAACTCGGTGGTGGGCAGCACGAAGATGCGGACCTGCTCGACATCCTCCTGCACCACCTGCATGCGAATCACGTTGCCGATATCGCGTGGCACAAAACCGAGGCCGCTGAGACGCACGCTTTGGGGACAGACGATGACTTCCTGTTGCCGGCCCAGCACGCCTTCGAAGGGTCGCAGCCCCAGCGACGCCTCTTCCAGCTCGCGCTCACCCCAGTCTGCCGGGACTCGCACCAGATCTCCGGTACGGTAGCGCACCATGGGCAGCACGTTGTTCCAGTACGAGGTTCCGATCACCTCGTAGAGGCGATGCGGCGCGTGCGGCGGCAGAACATGACCGTCGTAGGGCACAAACTCGACAAACGAGTAGGCGCAGGAGAAGCGGTACTCGCGCGGTGCGGTTGCGTAGGCGAAGGCGATGCGCTCGGCCTGCCCGTAATAGTCGTGCAGGCGCGCGCCGAACATCTGCTCGGTGAGCCGCCATGCCTCGGGCCGAACCACTTCCGACGAGGTCACGACCGCCGGGATCGAGAGCCTGCGATCACTGTCGCGCAGGTACCTGGCGAGCGTCTCCAGTGCCGTGGGATAGGCGCACAACAGCTGGGGCGAAAACTTTTCGAGTGTGTTGGCGACGTGCTCGACGCTCACGTGCGTGACGGAATTGGCACTCATGGTGAGCATCCGTCCGCCATTGATGTATTCGCATTCGGGGTTGGGCGACAGCTCCAGGTCGCGGGGATTGTCGCCGCGCAGGACCACGGTGCGAGCGGTGCGCACATCGGCACCCGCCGTCGCGATCACCCGATCGATGATCGCCTGCTCAAAGACAATGGCCTGCAACGAACGCAGCACCTTGAGCGGCACACCGCTGGTGCCACCGGTAGTGGCCGGGGCTGCGAGCCACTCGGAGCCCGAGAGAAAGGTCTTCAGATTGTCGCGCAGCAATTCCTTCTCGAGCAGCGGCCAGTCCTGCAGCGTGTCACCACCCCGGACCGACTTTCCATACTCGCTGGTGGCCGCGAGCCGCAGTGTTTCCGCCACCCGCTCGCGGGTCCAGGCACGGCGCCCCGCGAGATCGAGGCTCTCCACTTCGTCGAGATCTGCGCGCGCGCGGTCGTAGAAGTAGGGATTGCGCCGGATGAGGCTTTGTCCGAGTACATGTTTTTTGAAGTAACCGGCAACCGACGTGACGGCGCTCATGCGAACTCCCGCATGCCGGCCACCGGTGCAATACGCTGGTACAGCTCCGCGAGGCGGGTGGCATAGGTATGCACATCGAACAATCGGGCGCGCGCATGGGCGCGCCGGCCGGCAGCGAGCCGTTCGGAATCGTCGGCCAGCATGCGCACCATCGCCCCGGAGATCTGGTCGATGCGGCCCGGCTCGACCAGCAGGCCTTCGGCGCCATGGGTGAGCGCATCCGGAATGCCACCGACCGGCGTGACGATGGCGGGCAGACCGGCGGACATGGCTTCGAGCAGCGCCATCGGCAACCCTTCGGCGCGCGACGGAAGCACGAAGACATCGCTGGCATCGAGCAGGCGATCGCGCTCGGCGCTGTCGATCCATGAGAGCACGCGCACCGAATCGCCGAGCGGCGCAGCGAGCTGGCGCACAGCTTCGACCTCGCCATCGCCGGCCAGCACCAGGCGCGCGCGTGCGCGCAGCTCCGCAGGCAGCGAGGCGAATGCCTTGACCAGGTCGTAGGAACCCTTGCGCTCGGAGAGGCGTCCGAGCGACAGGAACTGAACGTGAGATCTGCCGGCGCGATTCGGCGGCTCGGCGTTCCAGCGCACCGGGTTCGGCAACACCGTCACCTTGGCCGGCGACAGCTCACATTCATCGACGAAAAAGTTCCGCCATTGGGAGGACAGCGCGATCAACACGCTGGCGCGTTGCAGGCTGCGATTCACCTTGCGGCGCAAGGGCGCCGGCAAGCCGCGATGGAACTGATCGAAGCGCGCGCCATGCGCGTGCATCACCAGCGGCCGCCCGGCATTCGCCACCATGTCAGCCAGGATCAACTTGCGCAGCGTGCTGCCGCGAGATGCGAAGTGGATATGCACGACGACCGGATCGATCGCCGCGAGGGCGCGCCTCAGTGTCTGCACCGCACGCGCGTAAACCAGAGCCTGGCTGAAGGCGGAAGTCTCTTCCATGGTCGCGACATGACGGATCGATGCGTACGGCGACAGGTAGTCGCAGATGAGCCGCTCGACGGAGCTGATGCCGCCACGCACCGCCAGCGAGGGCCCGAACTGCAGCACGCGCACGCGCGTGTCGAAGTCCGGTGGCACAGGATGCAATGGGTAGGCAGGCAACTCGCGCTCGACCTCGAGCAGATCCGCATTCATGTGGGCTCTCCGTGAAACAGGCCGCGATAGCCCGCCACCATGGCAGACACCGAAAAGCAGGTGACCGCCCGCGCCCGCGCCGCCAGCCCCATCTGCAGGCGCTTGCGACGGTCGGCGTACAGCGCCGAAATAATAGCCGGCAGTCGCGCGGCCAGCTCGGTGGGAGAAACGACGTAGCCTTCGACGCCGTCGGTGATCATTTCGCGCGCGCCGCCGATCTCCGAGAGGATCACGGGTTTGCCCATCGACATCGCTTCGAGCGCCGCGTTTGAGAACGACTCCACCGCGATGGAGGGCAGTACGAACACGTCCATGGCCGCGAGCACCGGCCGCACTTCTTCGGTCGGGCCGAGGAAGTGCACACGGTCGCTGATTTCCAGCTCGACCGCGCGGCGCTTCAATTGCTCGATAAGGAATGCGCCGCCGGCAATGACCACGTGTGCGTCGACGCGCGACACCCGTAGCCGCCGCAGCATCGTGAGCAGCACCTGCTGGTTCTTTTCCGGCCGGCACATGCCCACCGTGCCAATCAGCAATGACTCCGGCTTGATGCCGAGCGAGGCGCGCAGACGCTTGCCGGCTTCCAGCCAGTCGGTTACCTCGAAGTAATCCGAATCCACGCCGTTGTAGACCACCACCGATTTGTTCCACGCGTACGAGCCCGGCTTGAACCAGAACACCCGCTGCGCCGCCGAGCCATGCACGATGACGTCGAAGCGCGACAGCACGGCATGATAGAAACGCTTGAGCACCCGGTGCTGGCGGAAGAACGCGGTATTCACCAGCGCCACCAGCCGTGGCCGATACGGCAGCAGCAACGAGGCGAGCGCCACGTACAAGGCCTGGTAGAGATTCAATGCGAACACGGTGGCCGGGCGCTCGCGCCGCAGCATCTCGCGCAGGCGCCATGCCGCGCCCACTGAAAACTTCCCCTTGCGCTCGAGTTTCAGGCATGGCACGTCGCGCCGGATTCCCGACTCAATGGTGAACGGCCCGTTGAGACAGGCCAGTGCCACCTGCACCCCATCCTCCTTGAGCCGGTTTGCCAGGCGGACGATCTTGCGCTCCGAACCTCCAATGCCCAGATTGCCGATCACGAACAGCGCGTCGGGCCGCGCGGCGGCCGCAGTCTGGTCTTCGGTGTTCACGGTGCTGAGCGTCCCGAGAGAAGTCTCCGCGTACGCGGGTGTGGTCATTGAATGGTTCCTCCGTCAGCCGCGCGAATTCCGGCGCGGACCGGACTGGCCTCGATCAGTTCGATGTAGCGTGACGCGGCGGCGCTGGTGAATTCGCGCGACGCGAACTCATGTGCACGCTGCCCGATGTTTTCCCGGTAGACATCCGACTCGAGCAGGCCGCGAATCGATTCGCGCATGTCGTCGGTCGATCGCGCCACGGCGCCGAGCTGCAGTCGGCGAATCAGGCCGTCCGGATCGAAGAAACTCACCACCGGCACGCCGCGCAACCAGGCCTGCAGGAAGGTGTTCGGGAACCCCTCGATGGTCGAGGTGTTGAGAAAGAGCCTGGCGCGGTCGAACCACGCACCCGAGTCCGTGTAACGCACGGCGCCGGGCATGGAGACATTGGGCAGGCGGGATGCCGCGGCACGGACGTCCTCGTAATACGTACCGCCCCGCAAACCCGGCAAGGGTCCGCCCGCCAGTGTGAATTTCACCTGCGGCAATTGCCGTGCGATTTCGAGCACCAGCTCCGGGCGCTTGAGCGCGCGCAGGTTGCTCAGCCACAGGACGTCGATGTCCTTCTCCACTTTCACCGGGCTGCGCCGCGGTGGCTCGACGAGCATGTTGATCACGGGGGCTTCCAGGCGCTTGTTCTCGCGCAACATGTCGGCCTGCACCCGTGTCTGTGCCGCGACCAGGTCCGCGTGCCGGAGACCGTATTCGTAAAGGCGACGGTCGCGCCAGAATCGCAGGCGGCCGTGTTCCTTCTCGCAGTCACTGTCTGATGCGATCCGGAAAATGAAGCGCTTGCCGGTCAGGCGGCAAAACCAGGCCGTGATGCCCGTGAAGGCGCCGGCGGGCGATTGGTAGTACACCTCGGCGTCGGCGGTCATCAGCGCGGAGAACAGTTTCGACGCGCGCGGATGAAAGAATCTCAGCCCCGGCAATCCCGCGTGCCGGCGATGTGCCGCGATGGTCTTGATGCCATCGACCACGCGGCTCGCGCCCTGCCCATCGTCGAACACGATCATCGACACGTCGTGGCCCAGGTCACGCCAGGCGCGCGCCAGCAACACATGCTGCACGGTCTCGCCGCCGATGTACTTGAGGTCGCCCTCGCCCGACAACAACCCGTACCCATCCAGCCCGACGATGCAGATCTTGTGCGCTCTCATGCGGTTGGTCGTCCCAGCCAGCCATGGGAATCGCGCACCGTGCTTCTCTGGCGCAGCGGGCGCCGTTCCAGCACGGGTCGCGTCACGGCCGCCGGCTGGACGGACATCACCATTCGCATGACGGTTCCAGCGTACATCCAGAAATACATCCACGGGCTGTACAACTCGACGAAGAAGACCGCGCCGCAAACCGCGATGGTGCCGATCACGAAGGCAATGAAAAATCGGCGCAGCCGCGGGTCGGCGACCAGGCTGGCGCGCCACGCGCGATTGATGGCGGAGAACAGCAGGTAACTGCCGGAGAACAGCCCGACCAGTCCCATGTTGAACCACAGTGAGAAGTAGTGATTGTGCGGCGAGAAGCGGAAGGCAAAGGTCCAGTACACATCCCAGCCGTATCCGGTGATGAACGTGACCGGCTTTTGCGCCATGGCGGCGAACAGGTTGACCCAGATCTCGGTACGGCCCGACGAGGCCTCGGTGGCGTCGATATTCGTGGTCTGGCCCAGTACCCGCTCGCTGAGCAGTCCACCGTACGGCGACAGGCTCAGGAAGAGCACGACCAACACGAGCGTTCCGAGTGCCCAGCCCGCCACGCGGCTATAGGACACGAGATTCCGGTACAGCCACGCTCCTATGACAAGCGACAGGACCAGGCCGACGAGACCGCCGCGCGATGCGGCCATCAACAGCGTCATGCAGGAAGTCATCGCGCCACCGAGCCAGGCCAGCCGCCACAGTCCGCGCGATCCCACGGCCGCCGCGATCATGCCGGGCAGGAACAGAATGATGAACGCGGCGTACTGGTTGGACTCGCCCACCGAGCCTTCGATGCGGCCGTCGATGCGCTCCTGGTACCCGAGGTTCACGATGCCGGCGCTGTCGAAGATGGTGGCGAGGTTGGCGAAGACGGCGCCGAGCAGCAGCCACTTGATGACCTTCACGCCGTCCTCTGCACTGGTCACGCCATACAGGAACACCAGGAAGAAGATGAAGGCGTCGATCAGTCCGCGCTTGAGCCTGATGCCGCTGAAGATGAGGTCATAGCCCTGGTAATCGATGACCAGCGCGGCGATGAGCCAGCTGAATATCGCGTAGGCGATCAGCACCATCCAGGCAGCCTGCAGGCCACCCGCGGCGCGCGGCGACTTGTGCCCGATCACCATTCGCAGGCCGATGAAAACCGCCAGCAGGTAAATGACCAGGTTCCTGGCGGACAGGCCCGTCGTGATCGTGAGATCCCACCGCAGCACTTCGGTTGCGAGCAGGAAGAACGAAGTGATTCCGAGCAAATTCGCCAGACGAGACCCCTTCTTGTAAACCAGCCATCAGTACGCCCGGTCCGCGCGAAGCACGGCGAACACCGTGGCCACGAGAATCTGCAGGTCCAGGAAGGGCGACCAGTTGCGCATGTACTCGAGATCGAATACCACACGCGCTTCCATGTCCTCCACGCGTGTTGTTTCGCCGCGGCAACCCCGTACCTGCGCAAGTCCCGTGATGCCCGGCAGGACCTTGTGACGAACCATGTACCGTTTGATCAACTTGCGGTATTCCTCGTTGTGAGCAACCGCATGTGGGCGGGGTCCTACGAGGCTCATGGTTCCCTGCAATACGTTAATGAGCTGCGGCAGTTCGTCGAGCGACCAGCGGCGCAGGTGCTTTCCGATCGCCGTCACGCGCGCATCGCTGCGGCTGGCCTGCGTGACGCGCACGCCGTCTTCGCACACCGTCATCGTGCGAAATTTGAAGACGAGGATT
>Ga0111538_10015149_pt1 | contig 10147 bp, 7 predicted proteins | sample SoiMethybrSBSTD1_FD_79669 | JGI IMG/M metagenome (GOLD analysis project Ga0111538, IMG submission 79669) | Bulk soil microbial communities from a Populus tree surrounding site in Tennessee, USA - Soil MetaG P. TD hybrid SBSTD1 (version 2)... | ecosystem: Environmental > Terrestrial > Soil > Tree... | reverse complement strand
TCGACGGAGTAGCGGTGGAACCCGCCGCCGACCACGTCGTACAGGCCGCCCGCGGCCATGCCGTCGAGCGTCCCACGCGCCATCGCCAGCGCCTGGAGGCTCCCGCGGCGGAGGAGCAGCTCGATCGCCGAGGCCGGCGGAAACTTGGGCGCGGTGCCAAACCCGCCGAACGCCGGCTCGTAGACGCGCGCGAGCCCTCGCTCGGCCGCATCGAGGAGCGACGGGGAAAGCTCCTGGTCCCCTGCCTCCAGCCGGGCCGCGCCGCCGAGCGCCGACACGAGCCGCGCAGCCTGCTCCTCGAGGTCGTGCCGCCGGTCGCGCCACGCCTCGGCGACGGCCCCGAGGACCTGCGAGAAGGCAGGCATCCCTTGGCGGGGCTCGGGCGGGAAGTACGTCCCCGCGTAGAACGGGCGACCCGCAGGCGTCATGAACACGGTCGTCGGCCAGCCGCCCTGCCCGGTCATCGTCACGCACGCGTCCATCGTCAGCGCGTCGACGTCCGGCCGCTCCTCGCGGTCGACCTTGACGTTGACGAACAGGTCGTTCATCAGCGCGGCGACGCCAGGGTCCGAGAAGGACTCGTGCTCCATCACGTGGCACCAGTGACAGGCGCTGTACCCGACCGAGACGAGCAGGGGGCGATCCTCGTCCCGCGCGAGCGCGAACGCGTCGTCGCCCCACGGGTACCAGTCGACGGGGTTCTCGGCGTGCTGGAGGAGATACGGGCTGGAGGACTCCGCGAGCCGGTTCACGACTCGTTTATTACCCGCCGCCGCCGCTCACGGCGGTGCCGGACGAGCTCGATCGCCCCGGTGAGCCCGATCGCGACGACGAACGCGAGGATGAGCCCCTTCCAGGGCTGCTCCTCGAAGGTCTTGCCGCCGAAGTAGCCGAGAAGCGAGGCGTACGTCCCCCAGATGAAGCCGGCGAGGACGTCGGCCATGATGAACCGCCGGTACGGGAACGACTGGATGTAGCCCGCCGAGAACGTCGTCGCCGTTCGACCGCCCGGGATGAAGCGCGCGACGACGATGATGTACGTCCCGCGCTGAGCGAGCTGGCGCTCCGCCCACGCGAACGCGGCCTGGCTCTTCGCCCCCTTGAACCACCGCTTCACAGTGTGCTCGCCGAGCCAGTGGCCGAGGCCGTAGGAGATGTTGTCGCCGGCGATCGCCCCCGCCGAGGCGCAGAGGATCACGAGCCAGAGCTGGAGGTCGCCGGTGCCCGCCAGCACCCCCGCCGTGATCACCACCGTCTCGGCCGGCACGAGCGGGAAGAACGCGTCGATCGCCGAGACGGCGAAGATCGCGAGGTACGACCAGTCGCTCGAGACCCACTCCTCGAACTGGTCGAACACGGCGAGCAGCTGCGGCAGAAAGGCGAGGACGACCACGGGGGCATCCTCGCAGAGACCTCCGACCGGCCCGCCGGGCGCTGCGATGATGCGCGCCGTGCACCGGCCGCTCGAGGGGATCCGCGTCCTGGACGTGACGACGTCGATCGCCGGCCCGTACTGCGCGCAGATCCTTGCCGCGCTCGGCGCCGACGTCGTCAAGGTCGAGCGGCCGGACACCGGCGACGACGGGCGCGCCTGGGGGCCGCCGTTCTGGGACGGCGAGGGGACGATGTTCCTCTCGGCGAACGCCGGGAAGCGCTCGCTCGCGCTGTCGCTCCGGGATCCCCGCGGCCGCGAGGCGCTGCTCCGGCTCGCCGAGCGCGCCGACGTGTTCGTCCAGAGCCTGCGGCCGGGCCTCGCCGCGGAGCTCGGGCTCGGGCCGGAGGCGCTGCGCGCGCGCAACCAGCGCCTCGTCTACTGCTCGGTCGGGGCGTACGGCCGCGTGGGCCCGCTCGCGGGTGAGCCGGGCTACGACGCGCTGATGCAGGCGGCGGGCGGGCTGATCTCGGTGACCGGCGAGCCCGGCCGGCCCGGGGTGCGTGTCGGGACGTCGACGATCGACCAGGGGACGGGCGCGTGGGCGGCGATCGGCGTCCTCGCGGCGCTGCTCGAGCGTGACCGCAGCGGCGAGGGTTGCGTCGTCGATGTCTCGCTCTACGAGACCTCGATCGGCTACCTCGCATACCACCTGGTCGGATTCCTCGCGGACGGCACGGTGCCGGCGGGCGAGGGCACCCGCTTCCCGATGATCGCCCCCTACGAGGCGCTCCCGACGCGCGACGGCGCGCTGATGGTGGCCGGCGGCAACGACCGCATCTTCCGGGCGCTCTGCGCGGTGGTCGGCTCGCCGGAGCTCGTCGACGACCCGCGTTTCCGCACCAACCCCGAGCGCGTCCAGAACCGCGACGCGCTCGCCGAGTTGCTCGCGGCCCGGCTCGCGACGGACGACACGGCCGTCTGGCACGAGAGGCTCACCGCCGCAGGCGTGCCCGCCGCGCCGGTGGCCGACGTGCGCGACGTCGCGGAGTCACCGCAGACGGCCGCGCTCGCGATCCTCCAGCCGCTCGAGCACCCGCGGATCGCGGGGCTCACACTGCCGGCGCTCCCGCTCTCGCTCGACGGGGAGCGCGCTCTCCACCCGAGCGCGCCGCCGGACGTCGGCGAGCACTCCGCCGAGGTCCTGCGCGAGGCCGGTTACACGGACGACGAGATCAGAGTCCTGGCCGCGGATGGCGTCGTGAGGTATCCGACTTGAAGTCGGACACCTCACGCACGCTCATTCGTAATGGAGGGCTTCGAGCGGGTTGAGCCTGGCCGCCCGCCGGGCCGGGAAGATCGCGGCGAGGATCCCCACGATGATCGCCGCGATGGCGAACACGATCACCTGCGTCGTCGGGAACGAGAAGATCAGGAAGTCGACCTTGGCGATCAGGAGCCCGGCGAGGATCAAGCCGAGCACGATCCCGACGAAGGCGCCGATCAGCGCGGTGATCACGCTCTCGTGCCGGATCATCCGCCGCGTCTGCCGCCGGGTCAGCCCGATCGCGCGCAGCATCCCGATCTCCCGCGTGCGCTCGAACACGGTCAGGACGAGGGTGTTCACGATCCCGAACAGGCTCACGATGATCGACAGCGCGAGCAGCACGTAGAGGATGTTGAGCACGGAGTTGAGCCCCGAGATCTGGTTGTCGATGAACTGCTGGCGGGTCTGCACCTTCGCGTTCGGGTAGCCGGAGAGCGACTGCTCGAGCGCGGCGCGGTTCGCGTCGTTCTCGCCGCCGGCGAACTTGACGAACGTGTAGAGGTCCTGCGGCTGCGGGTTCTCGGCATCCCAGGTCTCGGCCGAGATCGTGACAGGCCCGAACGGCGAGCCGCCGGTCGGCGGGTCGAAGATCCCCTTCACCGTGAACGTCTTCGACTTCCCGGTGACGAAGGTCATCGGCACCTTCGAGCCGATCGTCAGGTCGTGGTCGTCGGCGAACCCCTTGTCGACGAAGGCACCGTCGGCGCCGAGGTTCCCCATCACCTCCTGGGAGCCCTCCGTCCACTTGATCGTCATCACGTCCTTCGCCCCGGGCGTCACCGCCGTCGCGAACTCCTTGTTGCCGAACACGAGGGATTCGCCCGTCCGGACGCTCCCGGCCGCCGTGACCCCCGGCGCCTTCGCCGCGGCCCGGCCGACGGAGGTCGGGATCGGCGAGTAGTTGTTCTGGGCCGTGATCGCGAAGTCGGCCGTGAAGATGTCGTTGACGGCACCCCGGAACGACGCGGTGATCCCGGCCGCGAGGGTCGCCACCAGCGTGACGAGCGCGAGGCCGATCATCAGCGCGGCCGCGGTGGAGGCGGTGCGCTGCGGGTTCCGCCGCGCGTTGTCGCGCGCGAGCGAGCCGGCGGCGCCGCCGATCTTCGTGGCGGGCCACCCGAGAATCCCAGAGAGGACGGGGATGAACGGCGCGGAGAGCATCGCGACGCCGATGAAGACGAGCAGCGTCCCCAGGATCAGGAGGAGCAGCACGGTCGACGTGCCGTGCGAGAACAGCCCCAGCACGAGCAGGCCGAAGCCGAGGGCGGTGAGCACGGCGGCGAACGGCGTGCGGAAGCGGTGGAACCGGCCGGGCGGCAGCTCGGCGCCCTCGCGTACCGCCGCGATCGGCGGGACGCGCGTGGCGCGGAGCGCCGGGAAGAAGCTCGCGATCAGCGTCACGATGATCCCGAGCGCGAGCGAGACGATCACCGTGCGGGTCTCGAGGAGGATCCCGTTGTTCGGGAGCGTGAAGCCGACCGCGTCGAACAGCGAGAAGAGGCCCTTCGCGAGGCCGAGCCCGAGGAAGAGCCCGACGATCGAGGCGAGCACGCCCATCACGAGGGCCTCGAGCACGACCGACAGCCGCACCTGACGGCGCGAGGCGCCGAGCGTACGCAGGGTCGCGAGCTCGCGCGTGCGCTGGGCGATGGTGATCGAGAGCGAGTTGACGATCACGAAGGCGCCGACGAACAGGGCGATCAGGCCGAACGCGAGCAGGAAGTAGCGGAGGAAGGAGATGAACTCGTCCGTCTCCTTCGCGTCCTCTCTCGCCTGCGCGTCCCCGCTCCGCACCTCCGTGTTGGGCGGCAGGATCGTCCTGATCTGGGCGATCAGCTTGTCGGGCGAGACGCCGGGCTTCGCCGCGGCGCGGATCTGGTCGAGCTTGCCCTTCTTCTCGAACAGCCGCTGCGCGGTCGGCAGGTCGAACCCCGCGAGCGTCGCGCCCCCGATCGAGCTGACCGAGCCGAACTTGACGATCCCGGAGATCTTCATCTGCTCGACGGGCCCCTCGGCCTGGACGCCGATCGTCTGGCCGACGGTGAGGTCCTCCTTGTCGGCGGTCGCCTTGTCGACGACGACCTCGTCCGCTCCGGGCCAGGCCCCGAGCACGAGGCTCAGGCTGTTGAACTGCGGCTGCGCCGGGTCGACCGAGAAGCCGAGGTTCGGCGCGCCGCCGTAGGCGATCGCCTTGCCGTCCTTGATGAACTGGGTGCTCTCGCTCGCGACGCCGCCGATCGCGGCCTGCACGTCGGGAAGCGCCTTCACCTTCGGCAACAGCGACTCGTCGAACGACGCCTCGCTCGTGCCCGAGTCTCCGCCCGCGTCGAACGGCGACTTCGGCGTGATCGTCGCGTCGGTGTTGCGGTAGACGTCCGAGAAGATCGAGTCGAACGCCTTGTCGATCGAGTCCGTGAGCACGAACGTGCCGCTCACGGTGGCGACCCCGAGGATGATCGCGATCGCGGTGAGGGCGGTCCGGAGCTTCCGGGTGAGCAGCCCTTTGAGGGTGAACGAGGTCATCGAGCGGCGATCTCCTCCATCGCCTCGCCGATCTCGGACTGCGAGGCGCCGGAGAGCTCGCGGACGATCTGGCCGTCCGCGAGGTAGAGCACGCGGTCGGCGATCGCCGCGGCGCGCGCCTCGTGCGTCACCATCACGATCGTCTGCCCCATCTCCTCCACGGAGTGGCGGAGCAGCTCGAGGATCTCCGCGCCGGTCTTGGAGTCGAGGTTGCCGGTCGGCTCGTCGGCAAAGACGACCTCCGGCTGCGAGACGAGCGCGCGTGCGATCGCGACGCGCTGCTGCTGTCCGCCCGAGAGCTCGGCGGGCCGGTGGGAGAGGCGGTCGCCGAGGCCGACCGAGTCGATCAGCTGCGCGAACTGCTCCTTGTCGGGCTTCTCGCCCGCGATCGAGAGCGGCAGGCGGATGTTCTCCTCTGCCGTGAGCATCGGGAGCAGGTTGAAGAACTGGAAGACGAAGCCGATGTGCTCTCGGCGGAGCTTCGTCAGCTCGGAGTCCTTCATCGTGGTGATCTCGGTCCCGGCGACGGTCACGGACCCCGAGGTCGGCTTGTCGAGCCCTGCGAGGATGTGCATCAGGGTCGACTTGCCCGACCCCGACGGGCCCATCACCGCGGTCAGCCTGCCCTTCGGCACCTCGACGGACACGCCCCGCAGCGCGTCGACGGCCGTCTCGCCCTCGCCGTAGCGCCGCGTCACGTCACGGGCGACCACGACGGTCCCGTTCTCGTTCATCCCGTCTCCTCGTCTCGTGTCAGGCGACCAGCGTGCCCGCTCCCCTGCAGGCGCGTGGTTCGGCTAACACTACTCTCGTCTCAGCGCATGCGACGCGACGCCTGGGCGAGCACGTCGCCGAGGATGCCGACGATCTCGTCCATCTCCGCCTCCGCCGCGACGAGGGGCGGCGAGATCTGGACGACGGGATCGCCGCGGTCGTCCGCGCGGCAGATCAGCCCCGCCTCGAAGAACGCCGGCGAGAGGAACCCGCGCAGCAGCGCCTCGCACTCGGCGTCGTCGAACGTCGCCTTCGTCTCGCGGTCCTTCACGAGCTCGAGCGCGTAGAAGAACCCGGCCCCGCGCACGTCGCCGACGATGTCGAGGTCGAGCAGCGTCTCGAGCTTCCCGCGGAAGAGGCTCTCGGTGTCGCGCACGTGCTCGACGATCCCCTCGCGCTTCATGATCTCGATGTTCTTCAGGGCGACCGCGCACTGGACCGGGTGGCCGCCGAAGGTGATCCCGTGCGTGTACATCGCCGACCCCTCGAGGAACGGCTCCGCGACCCGGTCGGTCGCGATCACCGCGCCGATCGCCGCGTACGAGGACGAGAGGCCCTTCGCGGACGTGATCAGGTCCGGCCGGATGTCGTACCGCTCCGAGGCGAACCAGGCGCCGATCCGGCCGAAGCCGGTGATCGCCTCGTCGGCGGAGAGCAGGATGTCGTAGCGGTCGCAGAGCTCGCGGACGCCCTGCCAGTAGCCGACGGGCGGGGTGAAGGCCCCGCCGGAGTTCTGCACCGGCTCCATGTGCACGAGGCACACCGTCTCCGGCCCCATCGCCTCGATCGTCCGCTCGAGCTCGTCGAGCAGCAGGGCCGTGAACTCCTCCTCCGTCTCGCCGGCGGGGCGACGGAAGCGATTCGTGTTGCGGACGTTCCGCACCTCGGGCACGAGCGGCTCGAACGGCACCCGGATCGCCGGGATCCCCGTCAGCGAGAGCGCGCCGAGTGTCGTGCCGTGGTACGCCGTCTGGCGCGTGATCGCCTTGAAGCGACGGCTCGGCGTGCGGAGGTTCGCGGCGACCGCGTCGTGGTCCCGCTCGGGCGTCGAGCCGGTGTATGTCTGCAGCCGCTTCTCCCCGCGCGCGAGGTAGTACTGCCGCGCGAGCTTCCACGCGGACTCCACCGCCTCCGAGCCGCCCGAGACGAAGAACACGCGGTTCAAATCGCCCGGGGCGAGCGAGGCGACCTCGCTCGCCAGCTCGATCGCGCGCGGGTGCGCATACGTCCAGTTCGTGTAGAAGGGCAGCTCGCGCATCTGGTCGAGCGCCGCCTGTCCCATCTCCTCGCCGAACGAGTAGCCGACGTTCACCGAGAACAGGCCGGCGAGCGCGTCGAGGTAGCGCTTGCCCGAGGCGTCCTCGAGGTAGCAGCCGTCGCCGCGCACGATGATCGGCACCTCGGTGTCGCGGTAGCCCGCCATCCGGGTGAAGTGCATCCACAGGTGCTCCTTGGCGAGCTGTTGCAGGTCGACGGCTGTCTCGGTCATGCGGCCTCCGGTTGGTGGAGCTGCTCGGGCAGCGGGACGGCGGGGGGCATCGACTCCTCGCGGGCGCGGCGCCCCCGGAGGCCCCAGATCACGTTTCCGATCATGATCAGCACCGCGACCAGGAAGATCGCGCTCGCGACCACGTTCACCTGGGGCGGCACGGCGACGCGCGCCGCGCCCCAGACGAACAGCGGGAACGTCTGCGTCGGCCCCGAGACGAAGTACGTGATCACGAAGTCGTCGATCGAGAGCGCGAACCCGAGCAGCGCCGCGCTCAGGATCGCGGGCGCGAGCAGCGGCAGCGTCACCTTCCGGAACGTCACCCACTCGTTGGCGCCGAGGTCCATGGCGGCCTCCTCGAGATGCCGGTCGAAGTCGATCAACCGCGCCTTCACCGTGACGACCACGTAGCTGACGATGAACATCACGTGGGCGATGAAGATCGTCCCGAACCCCGTCACCACCTGCCGGTTGAGGAACAGCGTCAGGAGCGACGCGCCGAGCACGATCTCGGGCGTCGACATCGGCAGGAAGATCAGCATGTTCGTCGCGCCGCGGCCGCGGAACTGGTGCCGCACGATCGCGAGGGCGAGCAGCGTCCCCAGGGCGGTCGCCAGGATCGTCGAGAGCATGCCGATCTCGAGCGACTTGACGACCGCGGACTGGATGCCCGGCGGCGCGTCCCAGTTGACCCAGTTGTCGAGCGTGAAGCCCTCCCACACGTAGTTGAAGCGGCCGCTCGGCGCGTTGAAGGAGAAGGCGATCACGACGGCGATGGGCAGGAGCAGGTAGCAGAACGCGAGGACCGCGTACGCCAGGAGCAGGTGGCGCTTCACCCAGCGCATCAGCCGGTCAGCCTCTCGGTGCCGACGGCGCGCGCGTAGCCGAGCAGCCCCACCAGGATCAGGGCCATCAGGATGAACGAGAGCGCCGCTGCCGAGGGGTAGTCGAGCACGTCGAGGAACTTCGACTGGATCACGTTGCCGACCATGTACTGGTTCGGCGTGCCGAGCAGCTGCGCATTGATGAAGTCGCCCGCGGCGGGGATGAACGTGAGCAGCGTGCCCGCCACGATCCCCGGGGCGGAGAGTGGCAGCGTGACCCGGAGGAACGCCTGCCGCTTGCTGGCGTAGAGGTCCTCGGCCGCCTCGAGCAGCCGCGCGTCGATCTGCTCGAGCGACACGTACACCGGCAGCGCCATGAAGGGCAGGAAGTTGTAGGTGATCCCCGCAACGACGGCGACCGAGGTGGCGAGCAGGCGCCCGTCGGGGCCGAGCACGTGGATGTCGCGCAGGAAGCCGACCACCGGCCCCTCGTCGGCGAGGATGTTCAGCCAGGCGAGCGTGCGCACGAGGTACGTCACGAAGAGCGGCGCCACGATCAGGATCAGGCAGACGTTCTTCCAGCGACCCGCCCGGAAGGCGATCCAGTAGACGAGCGGGTACGAGACGAGGAGCGCGAGGATCGTCGCGATCCCGGCGTACACGAACGACCGCACGAACTGCTCGTGGTAGTCGCTGATCGCGTCCCAGTAGTTCGAGAACGCCCAGTCGAACGTGTACCCGGTGTCGAACGTGCCGGTCTGGAGCGACTGGTAGCCGAGGAACCCCAGCGGGGCGACGAAGAACAGCATCAGCCAGACGATCCCAGGCAGGAGCAGGAGGTACGGCGTCAGCCCCTTGTGGCGGTGGAGGAAGCTCACTGCACGACCAGGCGCCGCCCTATGCGCCGAGCACCTTCTGCCACTGCTCGACGTACGTCTGGTTGTTGAGCGCCTTCGAGTCGAACTGGTGCGCGTTGGCGAGCGTCGCGTCCGACGGGAACACGAGCTCGGAGCTCGCCATCTTCGGGTCTGTCTTCGCGAGGATCTCCTGCGTGCCCTTGACCGGGGGCACGTACGCCACGTACGCGGCGATCTGCGCCGCGATCTTCGGGTCGTAGACGAAGTTCATGAACGTCGACGCCGTCGGGGCGCTCCCGCCGGTCGGGATGATCATGTTGTCGGTCCAGATGACGCCGCCCTTCGTCGGCAGCGCCCACCTGAGGCTCGGGTTCGACGAGAGCAGCTGGTAGATGTCGCCCGACCAGGCGATCGCCGCGGCGAGGTCGCCCTGGGAGAGCGGCTGCGCGTAGTCGTTGCCGGTGAAGCGGCGGATCTGGCCGGAGTCGACGGCGGCCTGGATCCGGTCGATGGCGGCGGTCCAGGTCGCATCGGTGACGCTCGCGGGGTCGTCGCCGTTGTCGAGCATCACGAGCGGCGGCGTGTCGCCCATCCCGTTCAGGGCCGTCACCTTCCCCTTCAGCTTGGGATCCTCGAACAGCTGCGTGATCGAGGTGACGGGGCCGGTCTCCTTCTCGTTCCAGGCGATGCCGGTCATCCCGGACTGCCACGGGAGCGAGTACGTGCGGTCGGGATCGAACGGCGGGCTCTTCTGCGCGTCGATCAGGTTGGAGATGTTCGGGATCAGGTCCTTGTCGAGCTCCTCGACCCAGCCCTTGTCGATCATCAGCCCGAGGAAGCGCTCGTTGTCGGTCAGGACGATGATGTCGCGGTCGATCGAGTTCCCCTGCGAGAGCGGGCGCTGGATCTTCCCGAAGTACTCGGCGTTCGAGTTGATGTCCTCGAAGTAGTCGACCTTGATCCCGGTCTTCGCGGTGAACT